>WPCK01112174.1_pt1 | contig 104711 bp, 88 predicted proteins | sample 5399851 | NCBI WGS metagenome assembly WPCK01 (sample SAMN12869471, study PRJNA574797) | sludge metagenome | isolation source: wastewater treatment of pH11 | place: China:Beijing | collected 2019-05-20 | reverse complement strand
ACAACTAACTGAGCACACTCAAGGCGAAATTCAGGGCTGAATGTGGGTCTTGTCTTTTTATTCATCTTGTCACCTAATATCATACGAGGTGTATCATAACACCTCTAATCAGGTGGCCAAATTCAGTGTGCCACTACAGCTTGAGCAAATATCAATCCCAAGTACTATTTTGATTAGGTCTATTTTCCCTTCGTTGTGTAGCTCAGATAGCGCATTTTTCAAAACGCTATCTTTAGAACGAATTTCTTGAATATAAAAATCTTTAATGACCGCAAGCAGCCCAGCGTCCGTATCACTTGCAGCTAATAATCCCTCTCTCACTTTATCTAGTGACATCTCTGGCTCCTATTTCCCTAAATGGGCTAACTCTAATTGCATGTTTTGCAGGAAAATTTCGTAAATGACGATTAATGGTAAACGTAAAAAGGTCAGAAGTCCCATTTTGGGGGGCTATAAATGTCTATAATTCGCTCATTGCTGTCAGCATATCTATGCCGCCTGGCAGCTAAGTGCCAAAAGTCGTCCCTCGGCAAACACATAAAACTGCATTGCCAACAGCAATGCACCCTACGTGCAATCACATTCATAGATGCGAGAAGCCCTTATATCCCGCGCATTTTAAAGAACAATCAATCTCTTTTTGAGCCATCATACTGTGTAAGGTAGTCAGATTGTTGTCTGCATCATCGGCATTTTTCACTTTTTTGCCATTTGATCCACCTTGTGGTGGACGCCACAATGCCAGATTTACATCCTGTAACCGTCATGTAGTAACTAACAGAGAGGTATTTGACTATGACACATAACATTGCGTACCCCGATACCGATTCGGATGCCTATAAGCAGGCTGAGAAGCAAGTGAGGCAGGCCATTCGGCTTTTACTCAAGGAAGGCCACCCATTTAACGAGGGTAAGCTCCTGCGTCGTCAGGAAGTGGCCTATGCGATGCGTGATTGCACTATCCCACCTGATTTGCTGGAGGTCATTGTATTCCCGTACATGGATATCCGGGACTGGATCTGGGATGAGTATGCTCAGAAGCGTCTGTGGACGCTGGACGAGGCAGCAGCCTTGTCTGTCGGCATTGACCCCTTTTGCTACAGCTTAGAACCTGGCCAGTACTATCCTGGTTGGCGTATGGAGCGTGATCGTGCGTATGACCGTACACTTGAGGCCATTCGTTTGCGCGAACTGGAGTCCATTAGAGAGGGTGACACCTATCTTATCCGCCCAGAGTCTTTCTGTGTCTGGGCTAATGAAGCCAATATCCTCACCTCTGAGCTTGCCCAGCCCCTCCGGGGGCTGGCCGATGCCGTGGTTACCGAGCATACAGTGTTATCACCAGAGGTTGTACAGGAACAATGGCAACGCTACGTCAAGCAACGTGAGTTTGCTGAGGCCTTATCCCATGCAGAGGTGCGCAAGCGTGCCCTCTATCGCTTTGCGATTGCACTTAAGCTCAGCAATTCCGCATTGACCCGCGAGGCGATTGCCAAACACATCTTTGCCTCAATGGATGAGAGCTGCCAGCAACTAAAGGGTTTTAAGTACAACACCATTCGCAAGGATTTAAGCGACCTGGATGCGATGCTTGAACACCCTCAGCATGTCAATCAGGAGTTCTTGAACTCAGTTCTTTCATCTCAAGAGATTGAGAACACTGACTCTACTCACCGTTGGTGGGGGCTCTGGCGACAGGTAATCGCCCGCAAGCTTCCGTGGATAACGCTTCCTGAGTGATCTCAAACGCTGCACCGCTGACGCGGCGCAGCCCTTCTCAACCCCTTATAAACACTAATGATTTCGAGAAAAGAGATCGGAGCTAATAATGAGTAAAGGAGTCGAGAAAAGGGAGCGGAGTGAATCGCCACTAATTCATTAGACGCATGATACCCATCTAGGGTGTGAAAACGAAGTAAGCAGCAATTAGCTCAGATAAATTGTTCAGGATTACGATGGTCCGCTTTTCGCTCAAAGCAGCCCTCCTTCGCAACAAGCTAGCCGTTAAATCAACCCAAGCGACCAATCCCACTATCGCAGATCGCGACTCCGGTACGACAAGCATACCGGAGTCGAGCAGTGTACCCTTGCGTTGTGGAGTCAAAACAAACCCCAGCATTGACGAGCGCGTTCAAACACGCTTCAATCTACGCCAATTTTGCTTTAACTCTATTAAGTAATTGTATTTTTTCAGACAAGGGAACGTGATGCGCATAAAGGGAAAAATTACGCAGTGGGATGATGCCAAAGGCTTTGGTTTTATTCAGCCGATGCTGAAAGGCGAACGGATATTTGTGCATATCAAAGCCCTACAGAACCGCACCCGCCGGCCAGTACTGGGTGAGGTAGTCACTTACAGCCTGGGCAAAGATGAGCAAGGCCGGTTACAAGCGCAAGACGTCACCTTTGCCGGTGAGAAGTATCGCATCAGAACCGCGAAAACGGCGTCAAAGGCGCCCTTGCTGTTGGTATTGGGTTTTGCTGGCGTTTTAACGCTGGCACTTTTTTTCGGTAAGTTACCGCTATATGTGTTAGCAGCTTATGCACTGCTAAGTGTGCTGACTTTTATTGTCTATTGGTGGGATAAGCGACAAGCTCTGGCTCGGCGTTGGCGTACACAAGAGTCGACATTGCAGCTACTGGCGTTGCTGGGTGGCTGGCCGGGGGCCTTATTAGCGCAAGCCTATTTGCGGCATAAGTCACAAAAACAGCCATTTTTAGTGGTGTTTTGGTTTGCGGTGGTGGTAAACCTGATCGCACTTAGCTGGGCGGCGTCACAGCAGTTTTTGCCGTTACAAATCTGGCTTTAGTTTTTACTTAGTGCTACTTGTCGCGATCGCAGGACCGACTCCGGTACGACAAGCATACCGGAGTCGAGGCGCGGTGTAGCGTTAAGATCGGTGCTTTATTTGATAGCGCAGGACCGACTCTGGTACGGCGGGCGTACCGAAGTCGTGGTTTGGTGTCGCTTTTGGTTATGGCTGTAGGTGTTGATTACCAGGACATTCGGCAGGTTTTTCTGTGCCTTTTACCTTCTGTAGATCTGATCGAAGATGGCGCCTTGCGCAAAATGTTTCTGATGTGCAGCTTCCCAGCCGGCAAAGTCTTCAATAGTAAATAAATTTAATGCCGGGAATTGAGCTGAGTACTTTTCGGCAATATTCGTGTCGCGAGGCCGGTAAAAATGCTTAGCGGCAATTTCCTGCCCGGTTGGCGAATAAAGAAACTCAAGATAGGCCTCTGCTGCAGCGCGGGTGCCCTTTTTATCGACCACCTGATCGACTACGGCGACAGAAGGCTCGGCTAAGATTGAAATGCTTGGCACCACAATTTCAACCTGATCTGCGCCCAGCTTTTTGATTGCAAGTAAGGCTTCATTTTCCCAGGCGATCAACACATCGCCTATTTGTCGGTCCAGGAAAGTGGTTGCAGCCCCCCTGGCACCAATATCGAGCACCGCAACATTGCGAAACAGTGCTGCGACAAACTGTTTGGCATAAGCTTCGTCATTCCCACTCTTCGCTAAGGCGTAACCCCAGGCTGCCAAATAGTTCCAACGCGCCCCACCAGAGGTTTTGGGATTGGGAGTAATAACGCTGACATGCTCTTTGGTCAGATCCGCCCAATCTTTAATGTTTTTCGGATTACCTTTGCGAACCAGAAAAACAATGGTGGAGGTATAGGGAGCCGAATTATGTGGTAACCGGGTTTGCCAATTTTTTGCGATTTTTCCTGCCTCAGCAATAGCATCAATGTCTTGCGCCAGGGCTAACGTCACCACATCAGACTCAATGCCGTTGATCACGCTAATAGCTTGCCTGCCTGAGCCACCATGAGATTGATTAAGCCGCAGCGGCTGAGCCGCATTTTGGCTTTGCCAATTGTCGGCAAAGGCCTGATTAAAATCCTGATAAAACTCACGGGTAGGATCGTAGGATACGTTTAGTAAGGAGAGCGGTTTGGCGATTGCGGTATTGGCAAACATTGAAACCGCTAACGCTATAAGTATTTTGCGCATATTAAGCACCTTTTTTATTTAAAGTTTTCGCAAAATTAGCACGCCTGATATACCAAATCTAATTGCAAATTCCTCTCTTATATTCCTTATGGTTATATGTGACGGTATCGAGAAGATCGCTTGTCGGAGCGATCTTTGATGCGCCCACTATCGCAGGACCGACTCCGGTACGGCGGGCGTACCGGAGTCGTAGTCTGATGTAGCGTTAAGATAGGTGCTTAGTTTGATAACGCAGGACCGACTCCGGTACGGCGGGCATACCGGAGTCGTGGTGTGGTGTAGCGTCGTAGAGCTGTTAAAACAGTGCGGCGACGCGTTGTAATAACGGTTGTTCGTTGGCAGCGACCGGGCCGTGTGCCAACCAGTGTTGCAGTAATTGCTCGGCATTAACCTGCTGACCACCGTTATGCTTCATTGATAACAGCGCTAACTGCACCTGCTGTTTTTCGCCGGGTTCAACCTGAGTTGCGCCCTGCCCGGTTAACAGCTCTAAGGCTACCGTTAGTTCGCGTCGGCTTAGTGGCGGTGTTGCGCCATGTAAAGCATCACGATAACCGGCGGGTACCAGCTCTGGGCGCCATTGGCCTGCAGCCAGCGCTTCGAATAACTGGTTTAACTCGGCTTTGTGCTTTTGCTGACGCATGCCGGCAGCTTTACTGGCTAATTCAGCGGCCAGTTGTTCACGCGCGGCCCGGGCTTCGGCCAGATCCGGCAAGGTCAGCTGCTGCAATTGCTGTTGCAGCTGTTGTACCGTGCTTAAGTCTGTGGCAGCAGTCAGCGCCTGAGTAATATCTTGCAACTGCTGTTGCAGGGCCGACCACGCCTGCTGCTGCGCGGCTTGCTGCGCCTGATGCTCTGCCTGACGTTGATTAAAGAACCCATCGCACAGTGCGCGGAACTCTAACCATAAGCTCTGATCCTGTTGCTTGCCGGCAAAACCCAGTTGTTTCCAACGTTGCTGCAATTCTTTTAACACCGACGCCGTTTGGCCAGCATCGGTTAGCAATAATGCGGCTTTGGCCTCGTCAATCAATGCCTGTTTTGCTGCGGCCTGGGTTTGCTGTGCCTGGTTTAAGCGGGCTTTTAACTGCTGGGTAAGTTGCTGATACTGTTGCTGTAACGCCTGATAATCCTGCCGGTTTACCGCGCCGGCCTCACGCCAGCGTTGGGTTAACTGACGCAGCGATTGTTCCAGCGCTTTTTCCGGCAGCTCTGTATGCAGCAATAACGCCAGTTCGGTCAGAATTTGCTGCCGCTGCGCCAAGTGCGCAGCACGCTCTGCATCCTGCTTGGCAAAAAACTCGCGACACGGGGCAAAGGCAGCTTCACAGGCCAAGTCAAACGCCTGATTCAGGCTATCGTCTTCCGCCGGATCGGCTTTACCCAGTGAGTTCCAGTTAGCGCGGCTGAGTTTCACCTGTTCAGCGCGCGCTTTGGCATCGGTTAGCGGCTCTGCAGAGAGTTGCTGCATCTGCTGCAACATCTCCCGTTTTCGTGGCGTGGCAATATATTGTTGCAGCTCGTTCAGCGCCTCATACAGTGCGCTGACTTCGCTAAAATCCCGCTCGGCTTGCTGCTGTAAGCTGGCATCCAGCTGCTGATAATCCTCGGTCAGACCTTTAAAGAGTCCAAACAACACCTTATAACGGCCGGCACTGTGCAAGCGTTTAAACTCTGCACATTTGCTGCGCAGTTGCCGTAACTGGCGTTGTTGCTGGTGTTGCAAGCCACTCAGCGCCTCTTTCCAGCGCTGTTGCAGTTGCTGGCGCTCGGCCAGTAATGGCTGCGGCACAGGTAACCCAAGGCCCTGCTCCAACTGCCGCCAGCTGGCTTTAAACTGCGAAAAATGTTGCTCAGCGGCGGGCAAATCAGTTGCGGTATGCGGCAGTGCTATAGCGCTAAACTCTGACACTAACAGCGTTAGTTGCTGCAACTTCGCCGCTGCTGCCGGCAAGGCGCTAAGCTGCTGCGCCAGATTTTGTAGTTGCGCCGCCAGCTGTTGTTGCTCTCTGGCGGCCAGGGGGGCGGCAGAGAGCTCCTGCACAAGTTCACGGTGCGCCGCTTCTAACAGTGACAGCTGTTCTGGCGTCAGAGAGGATAGCGCAGTCAGTTGTACACTGATTTGCTGCTCTAACGCTGTTATCGCCTGATGTAACTGTTGAAAACTGGCTGCAGCCTGAGCCTGCTGCTCAGCCTCCCGCTGCTTTGCTGCAATTTCGGCTAATTTGGGTGCTAACCAGTCGGATAACTTGCTGTTTAACTGCTGAAATTTATCCTGATACTGTGCCGCTTCGGCGTCAGGTAACAACGGCAAATCGGCAGCCAGCTGCTGCCATTCGGTCGCCAGTTGCTGTTGCAGTGCTGGCACGTCGCTGAGGTTAGTGCGCTCGCGAAGCGCATTTAACTTGGCCAGTAACAAGGTAAGTTCTTTGCGCAGTTTTACCGGCCGCTGCTTATCTGCCTGTAGCTTGGCCAGTTGTTGTGCCGCCTGCTCAGCCAGTTCACCCGGTAATTGCTTCGCCAGCTTATCGAGCTGCTTTTCATCCTGGATGTCGGTCAGTAAGCGCGCTTTTAACGCCACCGGGAAATCGGCATCCTGCAGGCTTTGCAGCACCAGATCCTGCCGCTCCAGGCGCTGTAGCAAACTAAAGCGCAAACTCACGTCGCTATCTTGCAGTGCCAGTTGCTCCAGAATACTGCTGCGCTGACATTGTTCGATAAATTTCTGTTTTAAACCTGCAGCCACCTTACCGGTCAGCAACTGCTGGATCAGCTGTTGCTCGGCATAAAGTTTTAGGCGCTCGGCAGCGTCCTGCTTACTGGCTTGCCACCATAGTGCAAAATCATTTAAGCGATGCAGCGCGGCCTTGCGCACCGCTTCGGCGCCGTCATTAAAGGCCAGCTCATGCAGGGTGTTTTTATGTTCGGTATTTTGCGGATCCAGACTTTCCAGCGCCTGTAGGCGAACTGCGGCATCCTGATGTTGCCATTTGGGTTTAAACCAGCGTTTAAAGATCATCGTGTGAAAACCTTGCGATAGCGGCAGGATCAGAAAATTGCTTTTTCAATTCAGCTTTGGATTTATGGACAATTTGGCCATCGGCGCCAACGGTAAAAATCTCGTCCGATTTCATTACCTTGGCCTGATAAGCCATCACCAGTTGCAGGGTGTGCGCTTTTTGCTCGTCAGACAGCGGCGTGCCATCGGCCCAGCGGCCAGTTTCGGCCGCCTGCGCCAGTTTTTCGTAGGTGTCAGGCGCCATAGCGCTGACCAGTGCATTAAAATCCATACTACTTCTTACGCTTTAACCAGATAATCCGGGCGCGGCAAACCACATACCAGATAAAACCCAGCGCGATCGCCGCCGTTGAGACATATTCGTTATAGCTGCCGGTTTCCGGTTGCCACCAGTACAGAATACCGAAGCCACCCAGAAACAGCAGTAAGGCCAACATCGACTGATTCATCAGTGATTGTGACTGTTTCAGCATCCGATCCCGGTGCTGCGCCGCCAGTTTCTCCGGCGTGGTCGCAGTCAGATCGGTTTTACACTTCGGGCACTCTGCTGCTTTGTTAGAAACCCGGTGTTGGCACACCGGGCAGGAAATAATTGCCATCTGCTGTTCCTGTGTGGTTAGGTTGTTATTACTGGCCTAAATCATCAACTACGGCCAAAATCGCCGTTAATGCATCCTGGCCCAGTTTCATTGAGCGTACGTCTGACCAGCCATAGGCTTCATCCGGCAGGTTGGCGTTATCTTTAAACGGCATTTCCAGCGTATAAGCCAGGGTTTTAAATTGCTCGGCAACCCAGTTTGAACACACGGTTAAATTGGCTTTACCCGGCTCATCGCGATCATAGCCGTAAGTGGTTTGGAACTCGGGTGTTACCGCCAGCAGCGCTTGCTTAAAGCTGGCTTCTAACTGCGCCATTTTGGCGTTATAAGAAGGCACGCCTTCAGAGCCGGCGACAAAGTTGTACGGCAGGTTTTCATCACCGTGCACATCCAGCAGCATATCGAGCCCCAGCTCCAGCATCTTCTGGCGTACCAGGAACACTTCCGGGCTCTGCTCCATACTCGGGTTTTGCCATTCACGGTTCAGGTTAACGCCAACGGCGTTGGTACGCAGATGACCACGCACGCTGCCATCCGGGTTCATATTAGGTACGATGTAAAAAACGGCTTTGGCCAGCAGGCTACGCGCCACGCCGTCATCTTCATCCAGCAAGCGATCTAATAAGCCTTCGACAAACCACTCGGCCATGGTTTCACCCGGGTGTTGCCGCGCAATGATCCAGACTTTCTTTTTGCTATCATCCGGCTCACCGACTACCAGCATGCTCATATCACGACCATCCAGGGTTTCGCCCAGTTCAACCAGCTGACAGTTGTAATCGTTTTGTGCCTGATGCAGCAGATCCATATGCCGCTCGTAGCTATAAGGCGCAAAGTAAGCAAAATAAACTGACTCGGCTTCCGGATAATGGGTAATGGTCAGGGTATTGCCATCATATTCGGTTTCGACCCGGAACCAGTTCTGCCGATCATAAGAGGCCACTGCCTGATAGTCTTTCCAGCCATCCGGATAGGCCGATTTGCCGGCATTGGTAATGTGCAGCTTATGCACCTGGGTATGCGGGCTGTTTAAGCGAAAATGGAACCACTGGTAAAAATCCGACATATTGTCTTTACGGATCGCCAGTTGAATATTATTCGGATCGGTGGCATTGATAACTTCGATATTGCCACTGTCAAAATTTGCGGTAATTTTCATAACAAAACTCATTGGTTGTAGGCTGATACGCTGCTGCAATCCATTAGGATCGCGCAGCCTGTTATTCTTCTGTTGGCGGATTCTCGCGCACAAAGGCGATCTCTGCAAACCCAAATTTACTAAATGTTTGTAATCGATAGTTTTTAATTGCCGACTTATCTTTAGCGGTTTGCATTAACTGCTTTTCCATTGCCAGAAACTGCGTTAAGTCGATACCCTCTTCCGCCGCGGCGGCTTCATAAGGGTCGCGAAAGCGATCAAAGCTAAAGGCAATGACTTTGCGTTGCCCTTTGTATAAGTAGGTGACCTGTCGTGCCATATCGGTTTACTCCTGTCTGGCCGGCCGGCATAACCAAAGCGACGCCAGCAAAATTACCGAGCCCAAAGCCAGAGACCAAAGATTGGCGCTGCGGTTCCAAATTAACAGATTTACCAGCAAGCCCGCCGGGATCAGTGCATTATTCATTACGGCCAGGGTGCCACTGGAGACCAGACTGGCGCCTTTATTCCACCAGTAATAACCGCCGCCGGAGGCCACTAGCCCCAGCCATAATAATACGGCCCACTGCGTGGCATTAACCGGATATTGGGCTGTGCCAAGGATAAACCAAGCCGGCAGTGCCACCAGCAGTGCCCCGACATAGAACCAGCCAAACTGCTGGTATTGCAACCTGCCAGGCGCTCCACCTTGCTGCATTAGCCGTTTATAACCCACCTGCCCGGCAGCAAAACACAGGTTAGCGCCCTGCACCACCAAAAAGCCAAGCCAATAATCCGGTGCCGGCATGCCATCACGCATAATCGCCGCTGCCACTACCGCCATTGCCGCCGCCAGTAAAAATCGCGGCTGAAAGCGCCCGGCCAGCACATCGTAAAGCAGCGTGATATAAACCGGGGTAAAGATGGTAAATACCAGTACCTGTGGTACCGACAACAACAAAAACGACTGATAATAAAACAGATACATCAGCCCCAGTTGCACCGCACCAAGGGCGGCCAGCTGCAGCGCCAAGCTGGCTTTTATCGGATAACGCAGCAACCAGGGTAAAAATACCAACAGTGCCAGCGCCACCCGGGTCAGAACCGCAAAATAGGCATCGACCTGCCCGGCCAGATACACGCCAATCAGGCTAAATGAAAACGCCCATAACAGCGTAACACCAACGAGATAGCCCATCAGGCGTTAGCTACCGGCCTTTCAGCCGCTTGTGCATGCTGTTTCAGCACCGGGGCAGCATACATTTGTGTTAAAAACGGCTGCGACTCCGGCGGTAACGCATCCAGCCTTTGTTGCCAGCTTGCCTGCTGTGCGGCATCGGCTTTGGCGCTGTCACCTGCGGCCAGATAATTAACCGGAAACAGTTTATAGTTTTGCCAGATCTGCTGATCAATCATCGCGGCCAGCGCGTCAGCATCCGCCGGAATATCAGTTAACGGTTTAGCGAAAGCAACATGCACCCGGCCTTTAAAGCCGACAATGCCTTTGATAATGGCATCGATATCTTCAAACTCGCCTTTTTGGTAATTACCATGCTGCTGTTTGTGAGAAAGTTCTCTGGCTTTATCCTGATCGCAGGGATCTAACTCATACGATAAACACACCGGCACGATATTCAGGTGGCGCATATAGTCAGCAAAGCTGTCACCGCGCTTTTTGCCTTCCATATAAAACATTTTCAGAATTGCCGGATCGGTTTCATCATTGCCATCTTTGGCGCGGCCTTCTTTTTGCGCGATCCAGATAGATTGCTGTTCATCCAGCGAATGGCGGATATAGGCCGAGAGTTGCGACAGGTTTTTCAGCATTTCCCGCGGCCCTTTGGCGCCACGTTTGACGATAAAGCTTTTATTCAGCTTCATCAGCTCGGTCGCACAGGCTTTACGCAGCAGGTTATCGCCAATGGCGATCCGTACCGTATCAAAGCCATGCTTATGCAAACACCAGTTAACCAGCGCCGGATCCATCGCAATATCCCGATGATTGGAGATAAACAGATACGCCTGACCCGGCTTTAAATGTTCTATCCCGCTAAAGGTCATGGCGGTAGTCGAGGTTTTCAGCATCCGCTCCATAAAGGCGGCAACCTGCAGCTGCACCTGTTCAATGGAGCGCAGCTTGGCCCATTTGCGCTTTAGGAAAAACTTGACCGCCGGTGATAACAACCAGCCAAAACTGCCGGCCAGATGCGGAAAGCGGTAATGCAAAATGGCAGCAATAAATTCCTGATCGGCAATCAGCCGGCCAATAGCGGCTTGAACTTCATGGTCATGATAAGGCCGGATATCGGCAAAAGGATCGTTCTGGATGTCGCTCACAAGCTTACAACACTGCTAATTATTATAAAGAGGCGTATTCTACTCTTTCAGACAAAATTCGCCAGCACCGCAATAACTTTGTCTGAAACATCGGAGCAGCAACGCTGCGTAAAAAAGCTGCAGTCACACAAAAGCGCATTGCATTTCATACCGAAATCATTATGATACGCCGTACGTCGGTACGTAGCGCAGCTTGGTAGCGCACTGTCATGGGGTGTCAGGGGTCGTGGGTTCAAATCCCGCCGTACCGACCATTTAACCCTCTGCTTTAAATAGTGTTTTTCTTTCCTATCGAAATTAATCGAGTTTTTGTGTAGCAAATCCGTACCAATACACAGTATTTCAGATTAAGCGCATTCTACCGGTAGCTTTCTGGCAAATAACGTCTCGGCACAGCTTCTCAATCAAGCTAGTGTAAATCGCAGTAACCAAAACCTGTTACAGAGCCGCTTTGTAACTATTTCTGGTTACCGCCAGCAACCAAGCTTTGTACGTTAATTTCCTGTATGGATAAATCAAAACTAATCCCAATTCGGTTTATGGTCGTATTTTCATTTGAACTCAACTAGTTGAGCACGGTCTGAACCGCTTTGATGGCTGTTTTGTTTGCCTTTTTCTTTCAAGAGGAGTCTGTATGTTGAAATCTACCCTGCTGAAGTCCGTCAGCACCGCTGCCTTATTATTCGCTTCGTTATCGGCTTTTGCGGCCCCTTTTACCCTGGCCCCCTTGCCTTACGCTGCCAATGCGCTGGAGCCGGTAATTGATGCTAAGACCATGGAAATTCACCATGGCCGCCATCATCTGGCGTATGTGAATAACCTGAATGCGCAGGTCGATAACTTTCCAAAGCTGGCAGAGCTGAGCCTAGAGCAGATGATGCAGCAGATGTCATCCTTCAATACAGCAGTGCGTAATAATGGTGGCGGTCATTATAACCATCAGCTGTTTTGGCAGTTAATGGCGCCTGTTGGTCAGGGCGGCACACCTTCAGTTGCCTTAACTGCAGCCATTGAACGTGACTTTGGTTCACTGGATGCGATGAAAACTGCCTTTAATCAGGCAGCGGCCAGCCGCTTTGGTTCGGGTTGGGCCTGGGTAATTGTAAATAAAGACGGTAAGTTACAGATAACGTCAACGGCTAATCAGGATAACCCGCTGATGGATGTCGTTGAGGAGCGCGGCACGCCGATTCTGGCGCTGGATGTTTGGGAACATGCCTATTACCTGGCCTATCAGAACCGCCATGGCGATTACAGCCAGGCCTGGTGGCAGCTGGTTAACTGGAATAAAGTGAATAAGTTGTTCGAGCAAGCCAGCACTAAGTAACAGCTTAAGCAAAGTTGCATTACCAAAGGCCGCCGTGCTTTGTACACCGCGGCCTTTTCGTATCTGACTCACAAGAGCATCTGATGGCACTTAAAGCCACTGTTTATAAAGTCCAACTACAAATAGTTAGGCTCTGCACTGCCCTTGCAGCTTAGTAAAAACCACTGCTACAGCAGCTGCTAAGTCGGGTATCTTAAGTGCAGGTTATTAGCCCTGAGATTGCGCCGTAAAAGAAAGTAACCAAGGGGCCGGCTTACTCGGCATCAGCTACGCTAATTATAATGCGATACGACCAAGGCTAGCCCCGCCCAGTAGGCTTGCTTCACTGGTTAGCAGCAGATCACCCTGATGCCACAGAATGGCCTCCCATTGCCGCGTGGGTCGAATACTATGATACTGTCCCAATTCCCATTGTGGCGTATTATTAACAATAGGAAGCTGCCAAATAAAAGCAGCCACATTCAAAAACCCTAATCGATAGCCGACTAACGCCAGGCGTTCGGTGTCAGGGTCAAAATCGGCGCCAGTGATTAAACCATTTGTAAAAAACCGCTCACTACTGACCACTTCCTGAACTGCTGTGGTTTTATCTAGCCGGTATAACCGGGTATGACGATCTTGCCAGTTTTTAGTAAACAGCCACAGTTCATCACCCACCACCGTCAGCGCTTCGCAATCATCGTTATGGGCATGCGGACGGGTTGAGGGCTCGGTATCTGCCAGCCGAAACATGATTCTTTTCGCAACCACTTCGGCGCCGTCCTCAGCCTGATCCAAATCTTGCCAGGCTACTTTGTAAATTTGCATCCAGCTGCGATCACCGATATTGTTACCGCAATCAGCGATATACAACCAGTCGCTATCCTGTGCCAATGCCTCCCAATCGTAATTTGCCGCATTTTTAATATGCACCCGCCGGCTAATCACATCGCCAGCCTCGGATAACTGATACAAGCTAGCGGCATGGCCGCTGTCGTTATGCGTCCATAACCTACCATCACGCATTGCCAGGCCCGATGATTCATCAACCTCAGCCGGTAACCTAGCTAATAAGGTCACATTTAAAGCTCCGGATTCGGCTAACGGATAATGAGGGCTGGCAGGCGATAACGAACAACTGGTGAGTAAAAACACAGCATAGCTCAAAACAAAACTAATCCGTTTACAACCAGCCATAATCAGCCCTTGCCTCCTTCAGCAATGCGGGAACTAACAAAGAAACCGAACAACGCCGAAGGTTACACCGCCAACGAAAATTACACCACCAATCAACACCACTTCCAGACTCCGGTATGCCTGCAGATCGGGGAACTGTCATATATTTTTACAGCCAACTAGTTCTAACATGAATAACTGTAGATTTTATGCTAATACCGAGCTAATTAAGCTATGGATAATTAATAAGCTTATTCGATAATGCGTAAATTTTAAGCACTTTGACCTATAAACTGCTTGGTTTTTCGAGTTGCAAATATATGCGAATCAGCTAATTGTAAAATAAGTTTATATAAAGAGTGGACTTCCCCTAAAACACTAGACACTCCTTAGGTTAGAATACAACTTTAGGAGGGCACCATGTCCAAGCAACGTTTTACACCAGAATTCAAAGCCGAAGCAATCAAACAAATCACCGAGCGTGGTTATTCCGTTAAAGATGTCTCAGAGCGTTTAGGCGTGTCAGATAACAGCCTGTATAACTGGCTGAAACAGCACAAGCAAGCCACTAATCCAGATCCAGTAGTGGCACAGCAACAAGATTTAGCTGCTTAAAATGCCAAGCTCAAGGCTGCTTTAAAGCGGGCTGAAGAAGAACGCGATATCCTAAAAAAGGCCGCCGCATACTTTGCCAAGCAGTTCAGTTAAGGTATGCCTTTATCCGCGACAACCAGAACTGCCATCCGGTGCGGTTGATGTGCGCGACACTGCGCGTGCATCACAGTGGTTACTATCAGTGGCTGAAGCAGCCTGAATCAAACCGGGCGCGTGAAAACCAGCGTTTGACAGCACTGATTAAAGAGTCATGGCTTGAAAGCGGTGGCATTTATGGTAGCCCACGTATTCACGTTGATTTACGTGAAGCAGGCGAAACCTGCTCAGAAAACCGTGTTGCCCGTTTGATGAACCTGGCTGGCCTTAAAGTGTGTAAATGATAGGAAAAAAGGGTGCAATGATCTTTGCCATAGTGGTGTGCCTCACTGATGCTTTGACGTGTTGTTTATATCGGATGATGTAATTCTGGGCTAAATTTAAAGGCACGACCCGCCCCCAAAAGCTGCTTGAAGCACTTTGAACCTTCGGGATCTGACGCCGAAGGTTCGTTTTACGCAATAATTTTGTGGAGATACCTTAGCGTCAGCCTTTTGCTAAAAGGTTTTACGGCGCACTAGCAGAACTGCCATGCCTAAAAGCAGAAGCATCAATGAAGCAGGTGCAGGCACTGGATTAGGGCCTGTGAAATCTCTTGGATCGCCGATAAACACATTTGGACCGGAAAAACCAAAAATAGAATCATTTTGACTTCCTCCCACGTAACTCGCTATACCATCGAGGTCTTCAATCCATGAATTTGAGATATATGAAATATTCGGATCAAAAGTGTGATTTACGTTATTCCAAGTGTAGTTGTCGCCTCGACTAACACCGACTACTTGATAAACACCTGGACCAAGAATCAGTTCAGAAATGGTTACATAACGAAAAAAATCAAAAACGTCGTATGCGTTTGTAACTAGAACGCTGGCTAGCAGATTCTGCCCGCTGTCATATAATGCAACAGCATTATTGTCGACATTACCAGACAATGGGTCGGCATAATAGCCGAGGCCACTTACTGTAACCGAAGTAAGTACCTCAAAATTTAATGCAAACTTCCAGCTGCCATTGGTGAAAGAATTACCAGGAGCATCAAAACTAAAAATAGGGCCTGCACTAGCCGTTGTTGTTACCATCAAACTTATTAGTAAAATCACTGCTCTTATAGCTTTCATCTTGCGGTATCCTTCAGTTAATTATGAAACTAGAAAATAAGTACAGCAAGCGCTAAGCATAAAATACGCCAAAACAAAAAGAACATACAAATCAATTGGCAATGATTTCTTTCCATTCTTACTCTGCAGGTAATGTAAAGTTAGCTGACAAATTCATCTGCAACCTCAAATTTAGCTTGGTATCAGCCATCAAGATAGAATCAATCCAAAGACCTACCAGGTTAGGCATCAACAACTCTGCCCCCTTTGATTCGAAGGTTCACCCCGAAAGCTCTCGGGTATATACTTATTATTATAAAAATGAGTAAAAATTTGAGGTGCTGCAATGCGGCTGTCTGAGCAACAACGACATACAATTAACCATGTATTGTTAAAACACTTTGGCCAAAACTAAGTATTACGCCTTTTTGGATCCAAACTGGATGACGCAGCAAAGGGAGGTGACATTGATATTTATATTGAGCCTGAATTACGTTCAGCTGATGCCATTGTTGAAGCAAAACTCAATGCACTTGCCGAACTACAACTTGCACTTAGCGAACAAAAAATCGATCTGGTGATCAATCGCCAAACAGGTACTCATTTGCCGATTTATAAGATAGCTCAAGATACAGGAATAACGTTATGAACCAAGCTGTTTTACAGAGCATAATCGATATTTGTCTAATGCATGCAGAGCGCTTAAGTTGGTCCAAGCAAAAAGCCGTTTACTGCGGCTAGCTTGGCGCAACTTAACGACATTGAACTCGCTATTTTTGATCAGTTTATCGTAAGGTTGTAAGTATTGCGATTTGGGAAACTTTTTTACCGCAGCCAATTAAAAAAGTTTCATGACCACAGCACCACTGAGCGCATTGCCAAAGGCCGCTCTGCTTTGTACACTGCGGCCTTTTCGTATCTGACTAGAAGAGCATCTGATGGCACTTAAAGCCACTGTTTACAAAGTCCAGCTGCAAATTGCTGATATGGATCGGCATTATTATGCAGACCACAGCCTGACGCTGGCACAGCACCCGTCGGAAAATAACGAGCGCATGATGGTGCGCTTGCTGGCCTTTGCGCTGAATGCCAGTGACACCCTGCAATTTACCAAGGGGCTAAGCAGTGAAAGCGACGAGGCAGAGCTGTGGGATCTGGCGCTGGATGGCACCGTTAATCTATGGGTCGAATTTGGTCAGGCCGATGAAAAATGGCTGAAAAAGGCTTGTAGCCGGGCAAAACAGGTGCATTTATATTGCTATGGTGGCCGGGTGGTGCCGATTTGGTGGCAGGCGAATCAAAGTGCGCTTAGCCGCTATCAGCAACTATCAATTTGGGACCTTCCGGAGCAAAGTGTGCAGCAGATGGCCACGTTGGTACAGCGCAGTATGAACCTGCAATGTAATATCAGCGAAAGCCAAATCTGGCTATCGGATGACAGCCAGAGTGTGCTGATTGAGCCCGTGCTGTTAAAAGCCCCCAGCCGCTAAGCCCGGTGTTTTTCCTGAATATGCAACTGTGAGCTAACTGGCGATAACCCTGTTATTCTGATACGCTCTTGTTATATCAAAACTTATTTTATTCAGACTGATGACTAACTCTGAGCCGACAATATCTCGGATTACGCAGCTCGCAAAACAAAACGCGGATATTGGGGCTATCTGGTTATATGGCTCAAGAGTACAAGGAAGAGCCAGGCCAGACAGTGATTATGATCTCGCTGTTGCCTTTAATGATTTCGCACTCGATAACTTAGCGCGCTACAATCGTCCCCACTGTCTGGCACTTGATTGGGCCGCAGAGCTTGCCCTGTCTGAAGCCAAAATATCTATCGTCGATATCAACCAGGCGCCGATTTATCTGGCGTATCAGATTATTGATACCGGACAACTGATATATAGCGATGGTAGTGCAAGAGCATGGCAAGAAATAACGCGGATTAATAGCTTATTTGAGTATCAACAAAGAGAAGCAAGTCATGAGGTTTGAAGATGCCGGCTTAAAGCTTTATTTAACTGAAGCCGCCAAACATAAACAAGACTACTGCCAACAATTAGATGAATTGCGTGCAGACTTAGCCTTGGGGGAACTACGCCGGCGTGACTACCTAGCTATAGAACGTTTATTACAACTGCTAACAGAATTGAGTATTGGCCTGGCCAAGCATTGTCTAAAAAGATATCAGCAACACAGTTCTGTCGACGCCTATCAAACTTTCTCACAGCTGCATCAGCACGGCATGATTACGGCTGACGAGTTGTCAGAATGGCGCCAGATTATTGGTATGCGAAACGGATTAGTACACGATTACTTAAATATTGATGTCAACATTGTGCGTTTGATTGTCGCGCAAGGGCGTTATAACACCCTTGCAGACTTTTGTGACAAAGCAATCCGATTTTTACGATAATGCTATTGTGAACGCATACACCGAATATCGTTATCCTCTGACTCAGGCCAGCCGCGGATCAGATACTGCGGTGCCGGCCTGTTGCTGATTGGCGGCATGAAAGGCCAGTAAGGCCGGATAATCTTCCAGATCCAACAATTCGCGGAATATCACCCAGTCCAGTAAGCAATACAGTGCCATCGCCGGATACTGCCAGTTGGCAAATTCCTGATTAGCGGCCTGCTGCTCCAGCACAAACATTGAGGCGGCAATACGCTCTTTTTGCGCATTAAAGAACAGCCGATCTTCATTAGTATTCAGACCGCTGCGGGTACATAAAAATAGCGAGACCAGCGAATCATTGACTGCATTAATCAACGTGAGTTGATTTTCCTGATACCAACTTAATGCTGCCAGGCCCATTTTCGCCGCCAGATAAAGGTAGATCACATTCGAATCGAAGATAATCTCGTCGTTATCCTGCAACATCGGGATCTTTAGCGTTGGGTTCAGCGCCAATAGCTTTTGCCGATCAGCCTCGGCAAAAATATTCATATTGATAAACTGATGCGCCGTATCGGCCAGCAACAGCCGGATCCGCCGGACATAGGGTGAAGTCTGTGAACCATATAATTGCATCGCTATATCTCCCTCGCTATCAAAGTGTGCTAACAAAATGCCGGTCTGTTACGGACAAACCAACTAAAGATGGAAAAAAGCTGCCAGCGGCATTGCCAAGCTATGCAGCTTTATTGCATAATCATCCCGCTTCATTTTGCTTTATATAAGCTTGCTGCCCACGTTTTTGCGTGGGCTTTTTCTTTTTAACGCAGTCGGTTGTTAAAACGCTGTCTTATCATCCTGACTAATACGACTGGCTACTGCCCCGCTCTGCTCTTTATATTTGGCATCGCTGCGCTTGTTATAAGGCTTATCCGCCGGCCCCGTCATCAATTCAAAATTCAGGGCGCCAATTTTCATATTGGGTCGAAGCGCCAGCGGCAACTTACCACTATTAAAAAACTCCAGTACGATATTGCCCGACCAGCCCGGATCAATGCGATGCGCGGTCACATGCACCATTAAGCCTAAACGGGCTAAGGAAGAGCGCCCATCCAGCCAGCCGACGATATCCGCCGGCAGCGTTACCGACTCCAGCGTAATACCCAGTGCCAGCTCGGCCGGGTGCAAAATAAAGACACCATCGTCCTCCAGTACAATTTCATCGCTCATTACCGCATTTAAGGCGGCATCGACTTCAGCACGGGGGCCACTCAAATCGATAAAGGGCGCGGTATGCGCCTGAAATACCCGAAATTTATGGCCAAGCCGAATATCAACACTGACGCCACTAATCATTTCGGCATCCGGTGCCGGACTGATGCGGATTTTTCCCTCGGCCAGATAGGCCGCTATATCGCGGTCACATAATCTCATTACTAATCATCCGTTATGACAATTTCCACGCTCTGGCTGCTGGCACCGGTAAGTTGCCACAGCAAGGCACGACTAATTTGTTGATAATACTCCAGCAAGCTGGCATCTCCGGCCGTTAAGGCAGTACCACTATCGGCCTGTTCCCGCAGCGCAGCTTGCAACGGTAACTGGCCTAGTACCGGCACCTGATAGCGCTCGGCCAGTTTTAAGCCCCCTTCGCTGCCAAATACATCATCGCTGGCGCCGCAGCTGGGGCAGATATAAAAACTCATATTTTCAATCAGGCCCAGAAGAGGGATTTTCACCTGTTGAAACATGGTAATCGCTTTGCGGGCATCGGCCAGCGCCAGATCCTGAGGTGTAGTCACCACCACAGCGCCCGTTACCGGCAGCTTTTGCGAAATGGTGAGCTGAATATCACCGGTGCCGGGCGGCATATCCACCAGCAGGATATCCAGTTCAGGCCACAGGGTTTCATTCAGTAACTGCAATAACGCCTGGCTGGCCATCGGGCCGCGCCAGACTGACGCCTGCTCCGGATCAACCAAAAAGCCGATCGACTGTAAACAGACACCATGCGCCTGTAGCGGATGCATTAATTTGTTATCCGGGGACGTGACTTTTTCGCCGGTTAAACCAAATAGCGTGGGCACCGAAGGCCCATAAATATCGGCATCTAACAAGCCGGTGCGCACACCCATTGCTGCCAGTGCCATCGCCAGGTTAGCGGAGGTGGTAGATTTGCCAACCCCGCCCTTACCCGATGCCACCAGAACTATGGTTTTAATCGATTTAAAAGCACCGGGTCTGGCTCTTAAAGCTTCAATAACGCCGCTTAGCTCATTCGCGCCCGGCTCGGGCTGTCCTGCTGCCTGAGTTTTCTTTTTTAGCCAGTTAAACATGGTCACTCCGTTAAAAGGCTTTTTTGTAGACTAATCGCTTTTGTTGACAAATCGTTGGGAAACGCCGCTTGTGCGGATGCGATTTAATGCCGGTTATAGTATCATTAGTTCATATCTTTTCAGTTATTTATTCTCAAGAGCAATCGTCAATGTCGAGCCGGAAAATTCTGATCACCAGTGCGTTACCCTATGCCAATGGCCCTATTCACCTCGGACACCTGCTGGAATATATCCAAACTGATATCTGGTCACGGTTTCAGAAAGCCCGCGGTCACCAGTGTTACTACGTCTGTGCTGATGATGCGCACGGCACCCCTATTATGCTAAAAGCGCAGCAACAAGGCATCACGCCGGAGCAGATGATTGCGCAAACCAAAATAGAGCATATGGCTGATTTTGCCGGCTTCGGTATCGCCTTTGACCATTATCACTCTACGCACAGTGACGAAAACCGGTACTTTGCCAACCTGATTTACCAGCGTTTAAATGATGGCGGCTACATCAAGCGCGATACCATCAGCCAGCTGTACGACCCGCAAAAAGAAATGTTTTTACCGGATCGCTTTGTTAAAGGCGATTGCCCGAAATGCGGTGCTTTGGATCAGAACGGTGATAGCTGCGATGTCTGCGGTGCCACCTACAGCCCCACCGAAGTAAAGAACCCGCGCTCGGTCGTATCCGGCGCCACGCCAGTCCTGAAAGACAGCGAACACTACTTCTTTGATTTACCGGCCTTTGCCCAGATGCTGCAGGACTGGACCCGTAGCGGTGCCTTGCAGGATGAAATGGCTAACAAACTGCAGGAATGGTTTAAAGATGGCCTGCAGCGCTGGGATATCAGCCGCGATGCGCCTTATTTTGGCTTTGAAATTCCGGGCGCACCAGGTAAGTTCTTTTATGTGTGGCTGGATGCACCTATTGGCTATCTGGCCAGCTTTAAACACCTGTGTGAAACAGCCGGTATCGATTTTGACAGCTACTGGGCGCCGGATTCTGACGCCGAGGTCTATCATTTTATCGGTAAAGATATTATCTACTTCCATAGTCTGTTCTGGCCGGCGATGCTGCACGGCGCCGGTTTCCGCAAACCTAACGCCATCTTTGCCCATGGTTTTGTCACAGTAAATGGCGCCAAGATGTCCAAGTCACGTGGTACCTTTATCAAGGCCCGTACCTATCTGGATAATCTGGATCCGGAATATCTGCGCTATTACTTCGCCTCTAAGCTAACCAGCGGCATTACCGATCTTGACTTAAATCTGGAAGACTTTACCCAGAAGGTTAACGCCGATCTGGTGGGTAAAGTGGTGAATATCGCCAGTCGCTGCGCCGGTTTTATTACTAAGCGCTTTGACAGCAAGCTTTCCGCCAGCCTGAGTGAGCCGGAGCTGTTCGCCGACTTTATTAACGCTGGGGACAGCATTGCGCAAAGCTATGAGCAGCGGGAATTTGCCAGGGCCATCCGCGATATTATGGCGCTGGCCGATAAAGCCAATCAGTATATCGATGCTAAGGCGCCCTGGGTGCTGGTAAAAGATGACAGCAAGCAGCAGGAGGCGCATGAGGTGTGCTCAATGGGCCTGAACCTGTTCCGCGTGTTAATGCATTATTTAAAGCCGGTGTTGCCGAAAATGGCCAGCGACAGTGAAGCCTTTTTAAATACTGAACTGCTGTGGGCCAATTACCGTGAGCCGCTGTTAAACCATGCGATTAACCCCTTTAAAGCACTGATGCAGCGCGTCGATCCGGTAAAAGTGCAAGCCATGGTCGATGCCTCAAAAGAGAACTTACAACCCACTGCTGAGCCGGTTGCAGTCGCTAAAGCTGAAACAGCTAAGGCTGAGGTTAAAGTTGTTAGCGGCGAACGGGAACCCATTAGCGATACCATCAGCATTGATGACTTTGCCAAGATAGACTTGCGGGTCGCGACTATTGTCGATGCCAAGCCGGTGGAAGGCGCCGACAAACTGGTACAACTGCAACTTGATATCGGCGGCGGCGAAACCCGGCAGGTGTTTGCCGGTATTAAAGCCGCTTACACGCCAGAGAGTCTGGTTGGCCGGCAAACGGTGATGGTGGCCAACCTGGCTCCGCGCAAAATGCGTTTTGGTTTATCCGAAGGCATGGTACTGGCCGCAGGCCCGGGCGGCAGCGATATCTTCCTGCTGACACCGGATCAGGGCGCCACCCCAGGTATGCGCGTTAAATAAAGTCGTTTACAGGAGCTTAGGATGGCCTCACCGTTTCGCAGTTTTTCGTCACTGTTCTCCAGCACCCTGATTATGGTGCTGGGATCAGGTTTGTTAACTACCTACCTGGCATTATCTTTAAGCCGGGATGGTGTCGAACAACTGTGGATCGGTGGCATGATGTCGGCTTACTACTTCGGGCTGGTCGTCGGTTCGAAAGTCGGTCATAAGCTGATTGCCCGGGTTGGTCATATCCGTACCTTTGTTGCCAGTGCCGGCATTGTAACGGCGTCAGCGCTGTGCCATGCCTTAACCGATGTGCTCAGTATCTGGTTGTTACTCAGGTTAATCGTCGGTACCGGCATGATGTGTATGTATATGGTGCTGGAAAGCTGGTTAAACGAGCAGGCCGATAGCAGCCAGCGTGGCAGTGTCTTTGCCGGTTATATGATTGTCTCCTATATGGGGATGGTGGCCGGGCAAACCGTACTGTCGTTCTTCCCTGAGCTGGGACTGCAACCGCTGCTGTTGATTGGTATTTGTTACGCGCTTTGCATCGTGCCAATAGCGCTTACCCGCCGCATCCACCCACAGCCGATGCACCCAGCGCCGCTGAAAATTTTGCCGTTCTGGCGCAAGGTGCCGCAATCCCTGACCACGATTTTGATCGCTGGCGGGATTTCCGGTTCTTTTTATGGTCTGGCGCCCGCCTTTGCCGCCAGTAATGGCATGGGTACAGCCGAGGTTGCCAGCTTTATGTCGGCTACTATTCTGGCAGGTTTATTAGCCCAGTGGCCGATGGGTAAACTATCGGACCGTATTCCACGTAGCCGCTTGTTGCGCTTTAACAGCGCCCTGCTCGGCATTTTAGTGTTAGTGATCGCACTACTACCACTTAAAGGTCTGGCACTGCTGATCGCCACCTTTTGCTTTGGCATTCTGGCCTTTACGCTGTATCCGCTGGCAACCGCACTGGCTAATCAGAATATCGAACAACCGGAACGGGTGGCCCTGTCGGCGACCATCCTGCTGACCTTTGGCATTGGTGCCACTCTGGGACCGCTAGTGGCGTCTTTTCTGATGCAAATGCTCGGTAATGCCATGCTGTATGGCTATATGTCGGTATGCTGTCTGATCCTGTTCCTACGCTTAGCCCGGGTTAACTATAACCAGAAAATGGCCAAGCGGCTGCTGGCCGAACAGCAACCCTCAGATTATCAGCTCGCCTCTGGCGATCTGGTGTCTTCCCCGCTGGCTGCAGCACTGGATCCGCGCGTTGATGAGCAACTGGTAAAAGAACAAATGCTGGATGAGCCCGCAACCAGCAACACCAGCCAACACACTGCAGAGGCAGGTCCTGTGGACGATGCTGCAGACAACGTAGCTAGTGACATTACTACCGCGGCGGCTGCGACAACTGTAGAGACAACGACTACGCCGCTAGCGCCCAGCGACAGCGCTGACATTGCAGCAGTTGAGACACCACACACTATTGTGACGCCTGACACCGCGACTGCAGAGCCTGAAAGTAAAGACATTAAAGCTGCGCCGGACGCTGCCGACCAAGCCACGGCCCAGGACAGTCAAAGTCTGCTGGAGCGTGCGGCGGCACAAAGAAAAAGCCCAACAGCTGAGTAAGTTGTTGGGCCTGTCGCAGGCAGCATCTGGTTAGTTTTGCACCATTTCCGCCTTGTTCCACAGATTCTGGTTCTTTTGATTCAGGAAGTAATCATCCGGATGCCAGCAACGCGGTAATAATGGCGATGCCATCCGCTCCTCAAAGTTGTACACCAGCTTACGCAAAATATCCAGCAAGCGTTCCTCCGGTACAATTTCCAGTTTCCGACGCGCCTGCGGAAAATACAGATTATTATCCGGGCTCACCACACAGCCACGCGCCGACGCCTGATAGGTCAGGCTGTAGGTAACAATCCGGCAGATGGCTTTTCGAAAATCCGGCGGATAAAGGCCGGTGACAATGGCGTACTCATAACGCTCCATATCATTACCATCCGAGTCTTTCGGGATATAGGTAATGCCATAGCCTTGCGGAAACATGCCTGCAATCCGCAGAAAAGCTGCCACCGCATTTTTACTCAGTTTGCCCTGCTCAGCGGTTTTTTCCAGTAACAGTGCCGCCTTCGGTAAATCCTCGTAGTTATAGTTTTGCCGGGTTGATAACACCATACCGGTATAAATCTGCGGAATACGCAGAATACTGCCCATAATATCCTGCGGCCTGACCGCCTGTTTTAGTAGCAACTGGATCAGCTCACGCTTTTCAATTTCGCCCTGGACAAAACGATCCCGTTCCTCTTTACTGCGCCCCAGATAGCGGCCAGTGGTCAGTGCATCCTGGACATAGCTCAGCGCCTCAGTATAACTGGTCTGCAAAAAGGTATTGCGCTCTTCGGCATCCAGCTCGCGGAACTCATCAAAGGAGCCGTCTGGGCCTTTTAAGATCGCCTGGCAGCTTGGATGACAACGCCCGATATCCTGCAATAAAGCGGCCATCAACACCGGTACATGTACATCGTCACGATAGGGATGGTATTCCGTTTCATCGTTATAAGGGATAGCCTTCCCCTCCTCATAACGCTCCATAATAAAGGGATGGTCAATCATGCCATCAATCACCAACCGGTCTAACAGGCGTAAACTTAATACGGCTTTATACAGGTGGCGGGCTTTCTGATTCTCCTTGGCGATATTGCGCCCACGGGTTGGGCAGATTAACTGGATGGTACCGAGCATCTTGGCGGAGTAGCTGTTGGTATCGCTAAAGCTCTCACCCTGACAGATCGATAAAATATCACGGCACAGTAAAAACAATTCGTTGTAGCGCAGAAACCGGCTCTCTTCGAGGTCCTCACTAAAGGTCTTATGTTGATCTTCGGCCTGCTTCAGATTACGCGCAATCGCTGCCTGTTCGCCCTTTTTTGCTTGTTGATGCCGGCTTTCAAATAAAAATAATTGCTGCTCTAATTCGGCCGACTTCTGATCGCGCAGTGCTTTTTCAGCAAACCACTGCACCGCCTGCTCATATAACGAATCCTGTAACGGACTTTGGTTATAAATACGCTCAACCAGCCGTTGAATAACTTTGGCATAAGCCGCTTTTCCAAAACTTGGTGGCATCCTGACTTCTTTCCTCAGCTTAATTCCATAGTGGCTCGATAGAACCGGGTTACTCGATAAAACTCACAACTAACTTACCCACAGTCTGATTACTGGCAAGCAACTGATGTGCTTGCTCCAACTGCTCCGGTTTATATACGCCGGTTAACACCGGTTTGATCTTTCCTTCAGCCAGCATGGCAGCAAAATCAGCGCTAAATAACCGGGTTAACTGTGCTTTATAGGCTGCGCTACGATTACGTAACGTTGAGCATAGCAGCTGGCCACGTTTTTTAAACAACAAACTCAGGTCAAACTCCGGTATTTTGCGCCCCCCCATCATGGCATAGATAATAATTTTGCCATCCATCGCCAATAACGTAGCTTCGGCGTTCAGATAACTGCCCGCCACCGGATCCAATACCAGGTCAATCCCTTCAGGCCAGGCTGTGCTTAACACCTCGGCAAAATCCTGTTGCCGGTAATTGATACTAAGATCGGCGCCTAACTGCTGGCAGAACGTCGCTTTTTCTTCAGTGCCTACGGTCACGGCGACCTGCAAGCCACGGGCCTTTGCCAATTGGATTGCGCTGGTGCCCACGCCACTGGCGCCGGCATGGATCAACACCCGTTGTCCGGTATCGGCGGCACCAAGCATAAATAACAGCTGATAGGCGGTAAGAAAAGTTTCAGCGGTAGCGGCTGCTTGCTCAAAAGTCCAGCCCTGGGGCACAGGCATAGCTTGGGTAGCCGGGATCCGGACATACTCGGCATAGCCCCCGCCATTCACCAGGCCAAACACCGGTTGTCCAAGCCAACCGGCTAAGCTGTGATCGGCAACCGCAACAACAGTTCCTGCCGCCTCCAGCCCCAGCACCGGACTATCCCCGGCCGGCGGCGGGTACAACCCCTGACGCTGCATTAAATCAGCGCGATTAATGCCAAAGGCCGCAACCTGGATTAACAACTCACCGCCAGCCAGTTGCGGTAGTGCAGATGCTTGCCAGCTTAAGCGACTGTGTTTACCCGGCTCCACAACGGTTACCGCTTGCATGGTGGTAGGGAGTGTGTGCGCCATAAGATTCCTATATTGGCAGTGCGGCGAAAGCGGCGGCCACTTGCCGATTTTGCTTTAGCTTTCGCTGCGTCTTCTCTAAAATGCGGCCTTTAGTCTAGCATAGCGACCTACCAGATATGAATAATAGCAGCGTACCGGCGGTGATCCTGGCCGAGGGCCGTGAAAAAGCCCTTAATCGCAAACACCCATGGATTTTTTCTAACGCCATTGCCAAAGTCCATAATACGCCAAATCGTGGCGATACCGTTGCGGTCGTCAGTAGCAAAGGCGAATGGCTGGCCTGGGCCGCTTACTCACCTGCATCGCAAATTCGCGCGCGGATCTGGAGCTTTCAACAGCACGAACAGATTGATCAGGCGTTTTTTAAGCAACGTCTGCAGCGCGCCTGGCAACTGCGGCTGAGCTTGTTCAACACAGAGCAGACTAATGGGCTACGGGTAGTGGCTGCCGAGTCGGATGGCCTGCCAGGTATTACTATTGATAAATATCAGGACGTATTGGTAGTACAGCTACTCTCTGCCGGTGCCGATGCCAAGCGTAAACAATTGGTCGCTGCGCTGCTGGAGGTATTCCCGGAGCACAGTATTTACGAGCGCTCCGATGTGGATGTGCGCAAAAAAGAAGGCCTGCCGCTGGTAACCGGCTGGCTGCATTTACCACGTGACAGTGGTGAGGTGCTGATTAAAGAGCACGGTATGACGCTGGTCGTCGATGTGGTTAACGGCCATAAAACCGGCTTTTATCTGGATCAGCGGGTAAACCGGGCGGCGCTGCGCCGTTTTGCTAAGGACGCCGAGATTTTAAATTGCTTTAGCTATACCGGCACCTTTGGCGTGGCAGCCTTAATCGGCGGTGCCAAAAAGGTGACCAACGTCGATCTGTCTGAGCTGGCACTAGAAACCGCGGCGCGTAATGCTGAACTTAATCAGTTGGATCTTAGCAAACTGAGCAATCAAAAAGCCGATGTGTTTAAACTGCTGCGTCAGTATCAGGAGCAAGGCAAAACCTTTGATATCGTGGTGCTGGACCCGCCGAAGTTCGCAGACAACAAAGCCCAGCTTAACAGTGCCTGTCGTGGCTACAAGGATATTAACCGGGTGGCGATGCAACTGGTGAAGCCAGGTGGTCTGTTGTTTACCTTTTCCTGCTCAGGCTTAATGGAAGAGAGCTTGTTCCAGAAGGTGGTCGCCGATGCGGCACTGGATGCGAAACGAGATTGCTTATTTATAGAACGCTTACAACAAGACAGCGATCATCCGGTCGCCAGTTTCTACCCTGAAGGTTACTATCTGAAAGGCTTGATCTGTAAGATCTATTAACAATACCGGGCTGCCCGCTCTGGGCAGCCGCTCAAACTGCTATGGGCTTTGGCTAATTCAGATCGAGGAACGCCAGCCCTAACTGATAACAGTCTTCACTTTCCTGACTGCAACGCATCACCTTAGCCGTCGCATCCAGCGGCGCGACACTGGCATCCGGCGATTCCAAGCGGATCCTGACCAAAGTACCCATTTCCAGCGGTTCATCAATCTCAACCGCCATCCCTGAGGCGCTAAGGTCACGGCACACCCCGTCTATTACCCGGGCGGCCTCAGGGTCGTTGATCATCACCTTTACCTCGGCATTGACCATCATGCGGTAAAAGTGGCGGTTATCATTCCTGTGTGGCATATACAACTCCTTCGCTACGCTTTGCATCATCTTAGCAAGCTGTGGCGACGACGCAAGTTTATTATTTAAGCTCCTGCACCGCATGCAAAATACGCTTTACCGAAATCGGATACGGGGTACCCAGCTGCTGCGCGTGCTGCGACACCTTGAGCTCTTCCAGCATCCAGCGGATCTGACTGACCGGCTCCGGGATGGCCTGACCGGCATATTTACCGAGTAAATTCTGATAAGCCTGTTCAGCCTTTTGATACTCGTGCATTAATAAGCGGTCGCGGTTCGGATCGACCGGGAGTTTTTCCAGCCGCTTTAACATCGCCTGCAGATAGCGCTTCAGATCATCCAGTTTTGCAGCACCATGTTGACTGACAAAGCCTTTAAAAATCAGCTGCTCTAACTGCTGTTTAATATCGGCCTGCGCCTGAAAGTGTGCCAGATCCACCTTACCTTTTAAGCGTTTTTGAATATCGTGATAGACCGTTAAAATTTGCTCCACCTGCAATGCGATCTGCCGTACCCGCTCATTTAGTTCAGCGCGTAGCGTTTCGCGTAACCGCTCAAAGGCGGCTTTGTCCTGCACCGGTAATTGCTGGCGGATCAAGGCATCCGTTGCCGCAGCGATACAATCATCAATCAGCTCCAGCACCTTACCAAAGGGATTAAAATACAGCCCCAGCTTGGCTTTATTCGGTAACGACTCCTGCAGGTATTTTACCGGCGAGGGCACATTCAGCAGCACTAAGCGGCGCAACCCCTTAATATGCTCCTGCTCTGCCCGCAGTGGATTATCCAGCAGCTTAATGGCAACGCTCTGACCGGCGTCGACCAGCGCCGGAAAAGCTTTAATTTCAAAACCGGCCTGCAGCTTAATATATTCTTTGGGCAGCTCGCCAAAGCTCCATTCGGTCAATTGCTCCTGCTCAATGCCCTGCTCAGCCACTTCACTGAGGCTTTGCTGCACCGCGCCCTGTAATTGCTGTTTCAGTAGCGCCAGTGAGCGCCCCTGCGCCACCAGCTTACGCTCATCGACAATTTTAAAATTTATTTTCAGATGCGCCGGCAGCTCTGTTAACTGCCAGGCATCGTCGGGGATAGTTATGCCTGACATCCGCTTTAACTTGCTGCTAATCGCAGTCAGCAGTGGCTCGCTAAAGGGTGTCAGGCTTTGCATTAAGGCATCAGCATAATTCGGCGCCGGGACAAAGTTGCGCCGGTATTGCTTAGGCAGCGATTTAATCAGCGCCACTAACAGCTCATGGCGCAGCGCCGGGATCTGCCAGTCAAAGCCCTGCTCTTCGACCTGGTTTAATAATGCCAGTGGGATCAACACGCTGACGCCATCATCCGCCTCACCGGGGGCAAAATGATACTCCAGCGGCAGCGTTAAATTGCCCTGGCGCCAGCTTTCCGGGAAGCGCTCGGCACTGATATCAGAGGCATCGCGCTGATACAGCAGCTCTGGGTCAAAATTCAGTAACGCTGGCTGCGTCTGGCGGGCTTTTTTCCACCATTTGCTAAAGTCGATACGGTTATTCGCCCACTGCGGGATACGTTCGGCGTAAAACGCGGCCAGCGCATCTTCGTCTACCAGGATATCACGGCGGCGGGATTTTTCTTCCAGTTCCTGCACCTTGCTGATTTGTTGCTGGTTATAACTTAAAAAGGCTTCATTTAAGCCCAGTTCGCCATTGACCAGGGCTTCGCGGATAAACAGCTGATGTGATACTGCCTCGTCAATCCGGCTATACAGCACCGGTCTTTTACCCACGATAATCACGCCGTACAGCGCGACCTGTTCATAAGCCACCACAGCGCCTTTTTTCTTTTCCCAATGCGGTTCACTGTAGCTACGAGTAACCAGATGCGCAGCTAACGGCTCAATCCATTCTGGTTCAATTTTCGCTACTGTACGCGCATACAAGCGGCTGGTTTCAACCCATTCGGCCGCCATAATCCATTTCGGTTTACGCTTAAACAGATGGCTGCCGGGAAACACATAAAAGCGGGTTTGTCGTGGTCCCAGATAGTCGGCATCGCTGTCTTTACTGCCGATTTGCCCCAGTAAGCCGGTTAAAATGGCGCTGTGAATAGCCTGATAGCCTGGCGGATTGGCGTTAAAGCTAAGCTGTTGCTCCTGCGCGACCTGAGTTAGCTGCGCCACCAGATCCTGCCACTCCCGTACCCGTAAATAATTTAGCAGCTCTTGCTTACACAGCCGGCGGAACTGGTTATTACTCAGCGCCTCCTGCTGTTGTTGCAGATAATCCCAGAGCTTTAGCCAGCTGCTAAAATCAGAATCCGGATCAGCAAAGCGGCCATGCAGCTCATCGGCTTTTTGTTGCTTATCCAGCGGCCGCTCGCGCGGATCCTGAATGGATAAGGCAGCAACAATCACCAACACTTGCTGTAAGGCGCCCTGCTCGCTGGCGGCCAGCACCATTCTTGCCAGCCTGGGGTCTATTGGTAAACGCGCCAGCGTTTTGCCCAATGGCGTTAAACTGAGCTGTTGCTTACTACGTTGCTGTGGGATCGCGCCCAGCTCTTCCAGTAACTTGATGCCGTCGTTAACAAAGCGGCTGTCTGGTTTTTGCAAAAACGGAAAGGCTTCGATATCACCCAGTCCCAGTGCCAGCATCTGCATAATGACTGACGCCAGGTTAGTGCGCAGAATTTCCGGATCGGTAAACTCCGGCCGGCCTAAAAAATCCTCTTCGCTGTAAAGCCGGATACAGATCCCCGCCGCGACCCGGCCGCAGCGGCCTTTGCGCTGATTGGCACTGGCCTGACTAATGGCTTCAATCGGCAGTTGCTGTACCTTGGAGCGATAGCTATATCGCGAAATACGCGCCGTGCCCGGATCGATCACATAGCGAATACCCGGCACGGTAAGCGAGGTTTCGGCGACGTTGGTCGATAAAATAATCCGCCGCCCGGCATGCGTCTGAAAAATGCGGTTTTGCTCGGCTGCACTTAAGCGCGCATATAAGGGTAATACTTCGGTATGTGGCAGCTTTAGTTTTTCCAGCGCATCGGCGGTATCACGAATTTCCCGCTCACCGTTTAAGAAAATCAAAATATCGCCCGGCGGTTCACGATACAGCTCTTCTACCGCATCAAAAATACCCTGCAGCTGGTCGCCATCTTTATCATCCTGCTCGGTAAAAGGCCGGTAGCGCACTTCTACCGGATAGGTGCGGCCTGAGACTTCAATAATGGGCGCATCGAAGAAATGCCGCGAAAAACGCTCGGGATCGATGGTGGCCGAGGTAATAATCAGCTTCAGATCCGGCCGGCGTGGTAATAACTGTTTTAAGTAGCCCAGCAGAAAGTCGATATTCAGGCTGCGCTCGTGCGCTTCATCAATAATGATGGTGTCGTATTGGTTTAAAAAGCGGTCTTGCTGCATTTCGGTTAGCAAGATACCGTCGGTCATCAATTTAACCAGCGTTTGCTGATTAGTATGATCACCAAAGCGAATTTTATAACCAATTTGCTGGCCAACCTGACATTGCAGCTCTTCCGCCAGGCGGGCACAAACACTGCGCGCCGCCAGACGCCTGGGCTGGGTATGGCCTATCGTGCCGGCCACACCCCGCCCCAGTTCCAGACAGATTTTCGGAATTTGCGTGGTTTTACCAGAGCCGGTTTCGCCGGCAATAATCACCACCTGATGCGCGGCAATAGCAGCTTTAATTTCGTCTTTTTTCGCCACCACCGGCAGCTCAGCCGGATAGCTTAACTTCGGCATGGCAGAAAGCCTGGCAGCACGTAGCGCAGAGGACTGAGCGATTTGCGCTTCAAGTTTGCTGAGTTGCGCCGCAGCTTGCTCTGGTGACAGCTGTTTTAGCTGGGCCAGTTTACGGCGCAGCCGGAATTGATCTTGCAGCAGACACTGACCGATTTGGGCCGACAAGGTGGAGACGGTGGATGGTGTTTCGACAGACAAGTTAGCGCCCTCAGCTTTCAGAGGGCGCAATGCTATCAAGTTAGGGGTTAGGAGTGCAACGCTACTGCAGCCTTAGCGCCAGCTTTCTTGCGTCCTGCTCCGCTTTGCCGCTAGCCAGCTTTGCTCTAACCCGCTTTGCTATAGTGCGAGTGAAGTTCTTTATCTATGGCGCCTAACACATCAGAGCGGGTAATTATCCCCAGCAGATGACCGTTATCATCAACCACCGGGTAGAGCTTGGGTTTGGCCTTTAACATGGTTTGCGCCAGATCGATAATGCCGTCGTACTCTTTTACCGTCAGCACCTCGGTCCGCATCACATCACTGACCCGCGCGGCCTGCTGGTCATGATAAGTCGACATCAGCATCCGTGCCAGGCAATCCTGCTCGGAGATAAAACCTATAATTTTGCGCTGCGCATCAATCACCGGGCCACCGGTTTGCCGGCCTTTAATCAGCCGATCCACCGCCATTTCCACTGGCATTTCAGCATCAAAGGTCACCGGATGACGATTCATATAGTCGGCAACTTTTAGTAAGTCCATGCGTCCCCCTTATCTTCTTAATACAAAGTGCGGTTGCCGCAATCCTGTCACACCGGACTTCCCGCAACCGCTTAGTTAAGATTAGACGATGAACCGCCGCTTTGCCTGCTATTCACGCGTTATTCGGCTTGAAAAATCTCAACTTTAAGTGGTGTCGTATCGCCCAGCATCGCCCGGTACATACCTTCGGTATTAAAGGCCCAGCTTAAGCGCCCTTGCGGATCCACGACTATGACACCACCCGTGCCGCCGACTTGTGCCAGCTCAGCCATCACTTCCGTTGCCGCCGCACTGGCCGTTTTACCTTGATATTTCACTCTGGCGCAGATATCTGAAGCAACCTGATAACGGATAAAGTACTCACCATGGCCGGTGGCGGAGACCGCACAACTTTGGTTGTCGGCAAAATTACCGGCACCAATCACCGGAGCATCGCCAATCCGGCCATAGCGTTTGGCGGTCATGCCACCGGTTGAGGTCGCGGCCGCCAGATTACCAGCCTTATCAATCGCCACAGCGCCAACGGTGCCCATACGCCAGGCTGGGTCAAAAGGAATGGCCGCCTGATGTGGCTGTGGTTGCAGTGCTTGTTTCGCGCGTTTTAATGCCTCATAGCGAAATTCAGTGTTGTAATAGCTGTTCGGTACCCGCTCCAGCTTAAGAGTATCGGCAAAGGCCTCAGCGCCGGCACCGGCGAGCATCACATGCTCGGATTGTTCCATCACTGCCCGCGCCAGCAAGATCGGATTTTTGATGGTACTGACACCGGCAATGGCGCCGGCCTGCCGGTCTTGCCCTTGCATAATAGAGGCATCCAGCTCATGGCTTTCATCATAGGTATAAACCGCGCCCTTGCCTGCATTAAACAGTGGCGAGTCTTCCAGAATCATTACGGCGCGGGTTACCGCATCCAGGCTGCTACCACCTTGTTGCAACACGGCATAGCCTTGCTCGGCGGCATGCTTAAGGGTTGCCTCATACGCCTGACGTTGGGTATCCGTCAGCTGAGCCTGATTGATAGTACCGGCACCGCCGTGGATCACAATACCGGATGGTGCAGCAGCAAAAGACAAAGCAGGGACGAGACAAAGCGCAGCTAACAAAGATTGAGGTTTCATGATTCGACTCCGGGTAAACAAGGGTTGCTGATTGTTGTAAGACATTATCAGACGCAGAGCAACTTATTCCGGCTGATGGTGCTTTTATTGCGTTGGATCAAGGCGTCGCAGCAGCAGCGCGTTAGACTGGGGTCTGTTGTTATACGTACTGCGTAAACCTGACGCTTGGCGCCCCTCTCTGTGGCGCCTTTTTTTCATGGTTTATTTTCCATGCGGCTGATGCTAAGGTTTGGTTTTAAGTTAACTAGCCGATCCCTGCCTATGTTATTGCGTCAAATCAGCCTTATCAGTTGCCTTATTCTGGCAAGTCTTAACCTTAACGCGACAACCAAAACACAGCAGCTCACCGCCGCCGTGGCCAGCCCGGATCAGTACGGTGCGCAAGTGGCGGCCGAAATCTTGCGCCAGGGCGGTAATGCGGTCGATGCCGCTGTTGCCACAGCCTTCACCCTGGCAGTCACCTATCCCGAGGCGGGTAATCTGGGCGGGGGTGGCTTTCTGACCTTATGGTTTAATGGCAAGGCCTATTTTCTGGATTATCGGGAAACCGCACCCGCCAGAGCGCACCGCGATATGTACCTGAATGCCGAAGGTGAGGTGATTGAAAACCTCAGTTTAATTGGCCATCAGGCGTCTGGGGTGCCGGGCACGGTGATGGGCATGTGGCAATTGCATCAATTATTTGGCAGTAAGAGCTGGCCAGAACTGCTGGCGCCGGCGATCCAACTGGCTGAGCAGGGCTTTATCGTGCCAGACAAAGCCTATCTGTATGAAGGCGATATGCTGCAACGCTTTGCCGGTAAAACCAATTTTGTTGCTTACTTTGGCAAGATGCAGCCGGGTGAACGCTTTGTGCAAGCTGAGCTGGCCGCGACGTTAAAACGCCTGGCTGCCGAGGGCCCGAACGACTTTTATCAGGGCAAAACCGCTGAGTTGATTGTTGCCGAAATGCAGCGTGGTGGTGGCTTGATCTCAATGGACGATCTGGCTGCCTATCAAGCAGTCTGGCGTACCCCTCTGGTAACGCGCTGGCGTGACCGGCAGCTTATCACCGCACCGCCCCCCAGTTCAGGCGGAATTGCCTTACAGCAGTTACTGACGCTCAAAGAGCTGAATCAACAACATTTTCAAGATGTTGCACACAACTCCGCCCAGTATGTACACCTGATGGCTGAGATTGCGAAACGGGTATTTGCCGATCGGGCCGACTATCTAGGCGATCCGGCCTTTACCGAGGTACCCACCCAAAAACTGCTGGCACCTGACTATCTGGCCCGGCGGGCTCAGGAGATCAATCCCAGGACAATATCGGCCACTGAGACCATTAAACCAGGGCTGGAATCAGAGCAAACCACGCACTTTTCGATTGTTGATCATGCCGGCAATGCCGTCTCCAATACCTACACCCTGAATCTGGATTATGGCAGTGGTGTGGTAGTCAGCGGTGCTGGTTTTCTATTGAATAACGAAATGGATGACTTTTCTGCCAAGCCTGGCGTGCCTAATGCTTTTGGCGTGGTCGGCAGCGATGCTAACGCCATAGCACCGGGTAAACGTATGCTGTCTTCGATGACACCGACTATAGTGTTAAAAGATAATCAACCGGAGCTGGTGATCGGTACGCCGGGTGGCTCGACGATTTTTACCAGTATTTTTCAGGTGATGAATAATTTGTATGACTTTAACATGACAGCAGAACAGGCTGTGGCCGCGCCCCGCTTTCATCACCAGCTGCTGCCAAAAGATCAGATCCGGATGGAAAGTGTGCAAGCTCTGGCTGAACCGGTACAAGCTGAATTGACCGCCCGCGGTTATTCGTTGCATACGCCAAACTGGGACTTAGGCGATATCCAACTGATCCTGCTTAATCAGGATGGCACACAAGCGGTGTCCGATCCGCGTGGCCGCGGCGCGACAAGGCTTATCGCCGCGCCGCCAGGCCAGCCGTAACGGTCGCCCTATGCAGTATCTTTATTCTAGTCTGTTATTGGTTACCACTCTGCTTTGGCAAAACAAGGCCATGGCTGATACCGCCAGTCTGCGGTTTTGCTATGAAGATAAACCGCTGTTACCCTTTTATAATGGCCACGGTGACTTGCCTGCGCCACAGCCTGGCGCCGCTATCGAGCATCTGCAAGCAGTAGCAAAGGCTACTAACATCGAGCTAGTTCTGATCCGCCAACCTTGGCTACGCTGCCTGGCGCAACTGGAAGCCAATCAGGTCGATGCGCTGGTAGCGGAATATGCCAGCGAGCGCGACCACTATATGCAGGCGCCACGACGCCCTGATGGTCAACCCGATGAGAGTCTGGCCATGAGTAGCTTTAGACTGTGTCTGACTTATCATCAACAGGGTTTGCTACCGGAGAAACTGAGTCAACAGCGCGAGTTTGCCCTGGCCCGCCCACTTGGCTACCGCCCCTTGCCGATGCCCGGCCCCCATATTGAGGTATCTGCCGATTCAATTAGCCATGCGCTGGAATTAGTCAGCTCAGGACGGGTGGACGCGACCACAGTGCTCTGTGAGTTGAACGGCATCACTGTCGAGCCCGCCGAGCTGCTGTTGCGACCGCTGCTGATCTACCCGACACCGGTGTACCACTCTGTTGGTTATTTGATGTTCAGTAAGGCCTTTTATCAGCAAAATCCGGATCTTGCTGTCAGGATCTGGCAACAGGTAGCGCAACAGCGGGATACCAACCGTTATCTGGACTATTTACAGCAGCCACAGCAATAGCAGCTGTACTAAAGCATTATTGCCAGACGTGACACAGCAACTAAGCTGGTAGCGTATTTCCTTTGGAGTGACTATGCGCCCTTTTATTCTCAGTGTTTTCAGTACTGCCATGCTGTGCAGTGTCGCGGCTCAGGCGGCCGCGCTTCCCGATTTGCAAGCGGTCCCGAAGCTTAAGCTGTCACCGTCGCTGACGGTGTCGGGGTTATCATCCGGCGGCTACATGGCAGCACAGTTCCATTTGGCGTTTGCTCCTGAGGTTTCCGGTGCGGCCATCCTGGCGGCAGGCCCGGTGTACTGTGCGCGTAATGATTTACGTCAGGCGTTAGCACACTGTATGAATCAGGCAACCGCAGCACCGGATCTACAGGCGATAAATGCTTACCTTGAGCAACAGCAACAAGCCGGCAAGCTGGCAGCGCTGGTAAATAGCAGGGTCTGGATCTTTAGCGGGAGTGCCGACAGCACCGTGTTGCCGCAAGTCAGCGCCGCCCTGTACCAGCAATATCAGCAATGGCTGCCGGCTGAGCAGCTGGTATGGGTTAACGACCAGCCCTTTGCTCATCATTTTCCGACGGCTAAAAGCGGTTTAACCGACTGTAATAAATCCGAGGCACCCTTTGTTGCCAGCTGTGAGTATGACGCTGCTGGCAAATTGCTATCCCATCTGCTTGGCGAGCTACAGGACGCCGCCAGCAAAACCAGTGGCACCTTGCTGAAATTTGATCAGCACCAGCTGGCCAGTGCTGCCCGCGGCCAATTAGCACAGTATGGTTATCTGTATGTGCCAACGGCCTGTGCCTCGGGTAACAACTGTCGCTTGCACGTCAGTTTTCATGGTTGCCGTCAGGACGCCAGCCAGGTTGGTGATGCCTTTATCCGGTATACCGGCTTGAACGAATATGCCGATAGCAATCAGCTGGTGATCCTGTATCCACAGGTTGAGAAAAGTGCGATGTCGCCCTTTAACCCGAATGGCTGTTGGGATTGGTGGGGCTATAGTGGCGAGGATTACGCGACTAATGCCGGCGCGCAAATAAAAGCGGTAAAACAGTTAGTGGATGCCCTGCAACAGCGGCGCTAGTGCTGTTGCAGTTTACTGATGTCACTTTAGCTTGCCGGTGTTACCTCATCGGCAGCATTTTCATCAGCACTGTGCTGCAGCAGTTGCTCCAGACAGTGCTGACGGACCCCATAAAACTGCTTTAAGGCGGCAATCTGTGCCAGGATCGGCGCTCGGGGTTTTGGTTTTTGTCGCCGGGTCGCCAGGATCATTTTATTTTTACTGGTATGCTCCAATGAAATAAATTCAAACACCTTGGTATCATAACCATTGGCCTCCAGCAGCAGTGCGCGCAGACTGTCGGTCAGCATCTCAGCCTCCTGACCCAAATGAATACCATGCTGTAACATCGGTGACAGTACTGCAGGTAGCTGCACCTGTGGCCGGATCTCCTTGTGGCAACACGGTGAACACATAATAATTTCGGCGCCGGTGCGAATACCCATATGGATAGCATAATCGGTGGCGGTATCGCAGGCGTGCAGCGCCACCATCACATTAATGCCCTGCGCTTTAAAATGCTTTACATCGCCTTGGGCAAACCGGATGCCATCGAGCTGCAACTGAGTCGCGGTGTTATTACACAGGTCAACCAATGACTGCCTGAGCTCCACCCCTGTTACCTGTGCCGCGATGCCGGCGCTATGCCGGAAATAATCATGCATCGCAAAGGTCAGATACGCCTTACCTGAACCAAAATCCGCCACATGCAGCTCGGCGCGTTCTAACAAGCCGGTGTCTTTTACTGCGCCGGAGAGAATTTCAATAAACTTATTGATCTGCTTCCACTTATTCGACATCGACGGAATGATCTCACCACGGCTATCGGTGACGCCTAACGCCGTTAAGAATGGCCGGCTTTGTTCAACGTAGCGTTGCTTGGCTCTGTTATGACTCTCGATTTTGGCCGTTTGTGCCTGTTGCTTAGTGGCCAGCAGATACTTGCCTTTTTTACTTTTCGACAGTTGCGCGCTATGCCGGGTACTTTGCAGATTAGCTTGCGCAAACTCTGTCAGCAGGCCGTCCAGCACAGTCGCTGCCTGCGCTGCCGGGTAGTTCTTAGTCACATGGTTAGTTTGATATTGATACAGAAATTTCAGCTGCCAGCTGTCCTTTAACTGTACCGGTGTAACCTCCAGCCGCTGTAATGCTGGCTCCGTGCCCTGGTATTTGCTTAACACCAGCTTGACCAGCTGCTGTTGTTGCAGACTGTCGTTTAACAGGGCGGTAAAACTTAGCCAGGCGGCCTGATGTTCAGCCAACAGTGTTCTCCTAAAAATCGGTGCTATAAAACCGGGGCCATCAGATGCGCGGCGCGCGATACTGCGCGCAGCCACCACGGCCGTTCAATAATTTCCGTCAGGCTCATTTGCCGGGAACGCTGAAAATCAGCAACAAACATGGTCGCAACCTCAGCATTAAACGCCTCATCTAACAGCAGCGCAGTAATTTCAAAGTTCAGCCGGAACGAGCGGTTATCCAGATTGACGGTGCCAATAGCACTGAGCTGCTGATCGACCAAAAAACTCTTCGCATGTAAAAAGCCCTGCTGATAACGATAGATTTTAACACCCGCATCCAGTAAAGGGCCAATAAAGGCGTAGGCCGCCTGAGTAACCAGCAGATTATCAGTGCGCTCCGGGATCAGGATCCGGACATCCACCCCGCGCAGCGCTGCCAGCTTCAGTGCCGCCAGGGTCCCCTCGTCTGGCACAAAATACGGACTGGCGATCCAAATCCGCTCTCTGGCACTGTGTAACGCATGCTGGATCAGTAAGCTGGCAGTTTCAAAGCGATCAGCTGGCCCCGATGGCAAGATCAATACCGGGATATCCCCTTGCGCCGCCGCTTCTGCCTGCCAGTAAAGCGCCGGGATGGTTTCGGCGGTCCAATACCAATCTTCGACAAAAGACAATTGCAGTGCCAGCACGCCGGGACCAGTGAGTTTTAAATGGGTATCCCGCCACTGGCCGTAACGCGCGACCTGCCCTAAGTATTCATCACCGACATTAAAACCGCCCAACCAGCCCTGTTTACCATCGGCAATCACGATTTTACGGTGATTACGAAAATTCAGCTGAAACCGATTGCCCGCGCCCTTGGTGGAATGAAAAGGCCGTACTGCGACACCGGCATCGGTCATTGCACGTAAATAGCTTTGCGGTAAGCGATAACTGCCGATTTCATCATATAAAAAGTATACCTGCACGCCCTGACGGGCTTTTTCAATCAGCAGTTGCTGTAACTGCCGACCGAGCTGATCATCACGCACAATATAGAACTGCACCAGCACATACTGCTGTGCCTGGCGAATACCGTCAAAGATACTGGCAAAGGTTTGCTCGCCATCGATTAGCAGTTGCGCGCTGTTACCGCGTAAAAACGGCATCTTGGCCAGGCGTTCCACTGCTTGCAAACTGCCGCGATCGCGAATGCTGTGTAATACAAAATCCTCAACCCCGGATGCTTTTAACTGATGCTTGTTAAACAGCTCATGCTCGGTTTCCTGACGCGAGATAACATAGCCCTGAAAACGACTGCGGCCAAAGATCCAATAAGCAGGCACTGCCGCATAGGGAAAGGTATTGAGGGAAATAATCCAGGCGATACTGCCCTGAGCGGTGCGCGACGACATCAGGGCATCCAACGACGATAAGGCACCGGAAAGGTGGAATAAGGCTAACAGCAACAGCAAAAAGCGGCGCCTTTTACTAAGGCCGCCCACCCGCCTGCCGTCAACCAATGGCTGCCGGGCAAAGGCTTGCTGTAACAGAGATTTGATTTTTAACATGCGGTGACAGCCAGCTCAGAGCGGCCTAACACTGTGTCTGCAGTTGAGTATGTGACCGCATCAGGCGGTACGGGCATAACCGACATCAACCTCAGTCGGCAAGGCGCGGTTGCGCAGCACGCGGATCACGGTATGGCGGCTAAGCTGTTTGCCTGCTAACGACTCGCCGTCTTCAAGCAACAAGCATTCGACACATTCCAGATCCGAGGCCACAACCAAAGCCAGTAAGGTATCTTTACCTTGCAACTGCACCAATTGATACAAACCGCTATCCTGCGCCCGCTGGGTCGCGAAATACCAGCTTTTATGGGCACTTAGTTGCCGGTAACGATTAGCAAGGGCATGTAAACAGAGTTCAAAGCGCAGGGCATCATCAGCAATGACTGGCTGCAGCGCTTCATGAAAACGCCAGAACGCTTCCGCTTCCGCCAGTGAAAATGGCTGGCGGACGGGTTTGTCATTCAGGTTGGCAGCAGACAGCTCAGAGCTAAACTGCAACTGGTCATCAATATCCAGTAGCAGCCGATCTTGCTGTGGGCAATAATACCAGGTCCATTGCTCTGACGGCGTTAACATCGCTCTCCTAAATCTGGTCAGACTACGCAGTAATTAGCACTAATATAGCACGCTGATCAAAAAGTTAAAGATTATTTATGTCTAAAAAATGTTGATCAGCGACGGATCTTTATAACGCATCAACGATTGATTTTACCAGCGCCGGCCCGCCGTAGATAAAACCGGTATACAGCTGCAACAAGTCGGCGCCCGCCGCCAGTTTTTGTTGGGCAGAGCTGACATCATGGATCCCGCCAACACCAATAATCGGAAAATCTTTGCCGACAGCCTGGCGCAGCTGGGTTAATACCGCTGTGCTACGCTGTTGCACTGGCTTACCACTTAAGCCACCTGCTTCGTCCGCATATTTTAATCCTGCTACCAGGCTACGATCCAGGGTGGTATTGGTGGCAATGGCGCCGTCCATTCTACTGCGCAGTAAGGTCTCTGCCACCTGCTCTACCGCGACGCTGTCCATATCCGGCGCGATTTTTACAAAGACCGGCACATAGTTATCATAGTGTGCCTGCAAATCTAACTGTTCATTCTTAACGCTTTGTAATAAATCAAATAACGCTTCACCGAATTGCAGGTCGCGCAGACCGGGGGTATTGGGCGATGAAATATTGACCGTAATATAGCTGGCATAGGGATAAACCTTACGCATACAGTGCACATAGTCGTCTTTGCCCTGTTCGTTTGGCGTGTCCTTATTCTTGCCGATATTAATGCCTAGTACGCCTTTAAACTGGCTGTGTTTGACATTGTTAACCAGATAATCGACGCCTTTATTATTAAAACCCATGCGGTTAATAATGGCTTCAGCCTGCGGCAAGCGGAACATCCGTGGTTTCGGGTTGCCCTCCTGTGGCCTTGGCGTCACGGTACCCACTTCCAGAAAACCAAAGCCCATCTGGGCAAAGGCAGCAATACAATCAGCATTTTTATCCAGCCCTGCGGCCAGACCGACCGGATTTTCAAAGCGGATACCGGCTACCGTTTTCGGTTTGGCGACCAACTGTTGCCGCCATAACGCAGACAGCGGCGTATTTGCCAGCCGCTTTAAACTACCAAGGGCAAAATCATGTGAGCGTTCGGCATCACAACTAAACAACACTTTTCTGGCAACTGGATAGAACATAACAAATCCTGCAATAAAAAATACCCCGGCTAAGCGGGGTATTGTAATGACTTCAGACTAAAGTTAACAGCGTCAGACCGACTGACTTAACAACATCAGTTCACGCATTGCTACTGAAAACTTCGCAAACTCATGGCTTTGCGTAGTCTTAAACTCTGACAGCATTAACCGCCAGCGCTCGACCAGATGCTGATGCTGATCCAGCCAGTTCTGGATAATGTCGTCGGCATTACAGACACTGCCACAGCTCTTCACCACCACTGAGGTTAAACCCCGTTGTTGCCAATCCAGCTCCTCGCGGTACGAAGCCCGTGCCAGCGCCTGCCAGTGGTTTGCCACTGGTTGGCGGGTAATTTGCTCCAGGAACCAATGCAGATCCAGTTTATCACCCAGTTTGAAGTAAATTTCCGCTACCATCGGTAGTGGCGTCTGCTGGGCATCGGCAACCTGTGCGATATCCATTACCGAGAATACGGTACTTAACTGCGTCAGATAACGTGCCACAGTTGCCGGGATCCCCTGCTCTGTCAGCTCGTTACATTTCTCAGTCAGCTCCTGCATCTCGCGCTCGGCCATATACTTGGCCAGATCTTTACTGATGCTCTCGTAAGCCGGTTTAAAGAACTTAATGGTCTGGTTAATATCCAGCGCCTTGTCGCGGTGACGCACAAACCAGCGGGTAGCCCGGCGCATGGTACGGCGTAACTGGAATAAGACCCGGCTTTGCAGTGCCGCCGACACTTTATTATCCAGTTGTTCTAACTGCTGCCAGTGCTTGGCTACATCGAACAGCTCTCGCACTATGGCATAACAAATGGCCACTTCCGCTACGCTGGCACCGGTTTCTTCAAACATCCGTTGCACAAAGTTCGGGCCCATTTCGTTAACCAGCATATTGGCTAGCTTGGTGGCCACGATCTCGGCTTTCAACGGATGCTGACTGATTTCCTTGCCAAACTTCTGTTGTAATACTGCCGGGAAGGCACCGGTTAACAACTGCTGGAAGTAAGGATTATCCGAAATTTCCGGCGTCACCAAACGCTCTTTTAACACCATCTTACCGTAAGCAGTCAGGATCGCCAGTTCAGGACGGGTTAACCCCATGCCTTTAGCCATCCGATCGGCCAGGTCGTCATCTGATGGCAGGAATTCCAGCTCACGGTTTAATTTACCGTCTTTCTCCAGGGCATGGATAAAGCGGGTATATTCCTTGATCTGTTCAGAACCTAACAACGACGACAGACTGATACTCTGGGTTTGCCGGTAACAATCGCCGATCACGATCGCAGCCACATCATCGGTCATATCATTCAGTAATTTATTACGCTGTTTCAGCGTTAAATCACCGGCTGCCGTCAGGGAGTTTAACAGGATCTTGATATTAACTTCGTTATCCGAACAGGTTACGCCGCCCACGTTATCGACGAAGTCGGTATTGATGCGACCACCGTTGGCCGCATATTCAATCCGGCCACGTTGGGTACAACCCAGGTTGCCCCCTTCGCCGAAGATCCGCGCGCGCAGCTCGCGGCCGTTGACCCGCAGCGCTTCCGAACCACGGTCACCGACTTCAGCATGGGTTTCGTTGCTGGCTTTTACGTAAGTACCGATACCACCGTTCCAAATCAGGTCGACCGGCATCATCAAACATTCCCGGATCAGCTCATTTGGCGTCATGGTCGTTTTGGTCGTGCCCAGCATCTCTTTCATTTGCGGGCTTAACTTAATTGACTTGGCGCTACGGGCGAACACGCCACCGCCTTCAGAAATCAGTGCTTTATCATAATCATCCCAGGTAGATGTCGGCAGATTAAATAAACGCTCACGCTCTTTAAATGAGCTTGCCGCATCCGGATTCGGGTCAATAAAGATATGCATATGGTTAAAGGCAGCCTGTAAGCGAATATGCTTAGACAGCAACATACCGTTACCGAACACGTCACCGGCCATATCACCAATAGCAACACAGGTGAAATCGGTGGTTTGGCAATCGATACCAATTTCGCGGAAGTGCCGTTTTACTGCTTCCCAGCCGCCACGGGCAGTGATGCCCATTTTCTTATGGTCATAGCCGTTCGAACCGCCGGAGGCAAAGGCATCGCCCAACCAGAAACCGTAATCTTCCGAGATACCATTAGAAATATCCGAGAAGGTCGCCGTACCTTTGTCGGCCGCAACAACCAGGTAAGGATCATCTTCATCTAAACGCACCACATCTTTTGGCGGCACGATCTGACCCTGTTTAATATTGTCGGTAATGTCCAGCAAGCCACGGATAAAGGTGCGGTAACACTCTTTACCTTCATTGATAAAGGCTTCGCGACCGCCGGTTTCCGGCAACTTCTTACAAACAAAACCGCCCTTGGCACCAGATGGTACTATTACGGTGTTCTTCACCTGCTGTGCTTTTACCAGGCCCAGCACTTCGGTGCGGAAATCTTCGCGTCGATCAGACCAGCGTAAACCGCCACGGGCGACCTTACCGAAACGCAGATGCACACCTTCAACCCGTGGTGAGTAGACAAAGATTTCAAACATCGGCATTGGCAACGGCATTTCCGGGATCAGATCAGGTTTGATCTTAAAGGAAATATAAGGCTTCTCAGCACCATCGTCATAACGCTGGAAGAAGTTAGTACGCAGGGTAGCGTTAATCATATCGACAAAACGCCGGATAATGCGGTCGTCATCGAGGTTAGCCACATTTTCCAGCTGAGCGGCGATTTGCTCTTCCAGTTTCTCCAGCTGTTTGGCGCTGGTTTTTTCACTGGGTGAGAACTTGGCATTAAACAACTGTACCAGTAAACCGGCCAGGGTCGCATAACGGGCAAAGGTGCTCTCAACATAGCTCTGACTAAAGGTGCTGCCAATCTGGCGCTTATATTTGGCGTACGCACGCAGAATAGAGGCTTCACGCCCGCTCAGACCGGCACCGAGGATCAGGCGGTTAAAGCCGTCATCTTCCAGTTGGCCCGCCCAGACTTTCGTCAGTGAGTCCTGGAAGCTTTGCGACGCAGCAGCGAAATCGGCAGGCACTTCACCGTTTAACTCCATTGCGAAGTTCAGGATCCAGCTCACCGAGCCGTCCGGGCACTTAACAGCATAAGGTGTTTCACCGATAACCCGTAAACCAAAGTTTTCCAGCATCGGCAACACATCAGATAAATGGATTGGGTGATCTTTATGGAACAGATTCAGCCGCACAGCTTTACTGTCCTTGCCTTCTTCCTGTGGCCGGTAGAACAACATTTCCAGTTTATGTTCGGCAGATAAAGATTCCAGTTTACCGATGTCGACCAGCGCATCATTCGGTAACATGTCTTCTTTATAGGCGCGCGGGAAGGCATTAACATACTTACGGCTTAACTCGCGACCGCGGGCTTCGCCGTACACACCGATCAAAGCTGTTTCCAGTTTATCTTCCCAGGTGCGGGCGGCTTCAACCAGATTACGTTCGATTTCTTTCACATTATACTCGACTTGGCTATCGTTGATCCGCACCAGATAATGGGTGCGAGCCAACACAGATTCTGAAAAATAGGTCGTAAATTCAACCGGCTCGGTTGAACCTAATGCCTGCGCCAGGATGGCCTGGGTGTCTTTACGCAACTGGGTGTTGTAGCGCTCACGCGGTACATACACCATCGCCGTCACAAAACGGCCAAAGGTATCTTCACGCACAAACAGCCGTGTCATATCCCTTTCCTGCATTTGCAACACACCACGGCTTACGTCTAACAACTCGTCAGCATTGGCCTGGATCAGCTCATCGCGGGGATAGGTTTCCAGAATATTCAGTAAGGCTTTATAAGCATGGGTTCCCACCGCAAACTCAGACTGCTCCATCACCTGTTGCAGTTTGTTTTTCAGCAGTGGAATATCGGCGGCGCTGTTGTTATACAGACTGGATGAATATAAGCCGATAAAGCGGTCCTCACCGACCACCTTGCCGTTTTTGTCAAAGCGCTTCACACCGATATAGTCAATATAGGCCGGACGATGGACCCGCGATTTGGCATTGGTTTTCGTCAGGATCAGCAAACCGCTGGACAGGGCTTGCTGACGGCCGCGCTCCGGCAATTCTGACAGCATCAGATCTCGCGGCTCAGAGCGGCGCATCAGACCCAGCGCCGAATCACGGTCACCGACAATCTGGTAATCACCTTTTACCGGCTTGATTTCATACGAGCGGTAACCCAGCAGCGTAAAATTATCTTTTACCAGCCAGTTTAAAAACTCGGTGGTTTCGGCCAGCTCGGCTGCCGATGCCTTACCGGCATGTTTAGGTAAGGCTTTGATCACATCTAACAGTTTTTGCCGCGCCGGCTGCCAATCCTGCACCGCCAGCGACACATCTTCCATGACCGACAGCAGTTCGGCTTTTAACGCCGCTATTGCATCGGCATCGGTCATACGATCAATTTCAATATGGAATACGGTTTGCTGGGTACTGGCGTCGGCTAAGCGACCCAGCTTAGCGAACTCAGTGATGGCGTTTTTGCTATCACGTTTGGTTTGCAGCGGATAATGCAACAGTAAATGCGCAGTAATATTGTGCCGGTTTAGCGCCATCCGCACCGAATCGACCAGAAACGGCATATCCTGCACCACGATTTCAACAATGGTGTGCTTGGATTCCCAGCCATGACGGGCAATTTCCGGATTGAACACCCGGATCCGCGCCTGAGGTTCGGCATGTTGGTTAAAGGTTTGCCACAAACTTAATGCCGCACCGTACAGATCACTGTCGTTACGACCTACCAAATCTTCACTGGAAATATTGCCATACAAAGTATGGGCAAATTTATCGACCAGCTCGACCTGCTCTTTTACTTTTTGTTTGATGAGTTTGCTGACATTTTGTAGTAGTACTGAGGGTAGACCGTCTATCTTTGCCATTATTGCATCCTTTTATCAATCACTGCGACATTGCAGGATCCACAAAATTAACGGGGATGTTTTAAGCTGCGCAGTGTAGTAGCTATTGTAGCGCTTTTGAAGCGATATTTGTGGCTTTTAAGCTGGTTATACCACTGAATTGCAGGCAGTTCTGGCTGATTATTCAATGGCTCTAAATAGAAAATGGCCTTTCGGCCATTTTCTTGGTTTTCATTGCATAATTATTTGCAAAAATATTTTTTAATTATTTTTGCGCCAGAAAAATGCAGCCAGTGCCGGTAGTACTACTATCGCCCCTAACATGTTTACAATAAACATAAAGGTCAACAGGATCCCCATGTCTACCTGGAACTTCAACGCTGAGAATACCCAGGTGCTGACACCTATCGCCAGCGTAATACCGGTAAAGAGTACGGCGCTGCCGCGCTCTTTCAGCGCTTCAAAATAGGCCTGCCGCAGCGGCATACCATCGCGCAGCTGTTGGCTCATCGTCGACAGGATATAGATACCATAGTCAACACCGATACCGACACCCAGTGCAATAACCGGTAAGGTCGAAACGGTTAAACCGATTTGTAGCTTGGTCATCAGTGCCGTTGCCAATACCGACACCACATACAGTGGGATGATCACGGCAGCGGTCGCTTTCACAGAGCGGAAGCTCAGCAAACAAAGCACTATCACCGCAAGATAAACATACCACATCATCGGTTGCTGGGCGGCGCTCACTGCTTCGTTAGTAGCGGCCATAACACCGGCAGGCCCGGTAGCTAACATAAAGCGGGTATCGGCATCACCCAGTTCAGCACCGTGTAGCTTGGCTGCACGAACAACGCGCTCTATGGTTTCTGCTTTATGATCTTCCAGGAAAATCATTACCGGCATCACCGAGCAATCGGCGTTTAACAAACCGGTACTGGTTTCAACCCGTGACGAGGCTTGTACCAGGCTTTGGGTATTGCGCGGTAACACCCGCCATTTCGGATTGCCTTCGTTATAGGCGGCATTAATCACTTTCGATACCGAGGATAAGGACACCGCCGACTGTACGCCGGGCACATTCTCCATCAACCACTGGAACTGGTCGATCCGATCCATAATGTCATGGCTGGTACAGGCGCTTGGGATACTCTCTACCATCACATTGATGTAGTCGACCGAGATCGCAAAGCGGTCAGTAATCAAAAACGTATCCTGGTTATAACGCGAGTCTTCATGTAGCGCCGGTGCGCCGGCATGCAGATCACCGATTTTCAGCTGCTGGCTCTGCCAATACCCGTAGGCAAACAGTGCAGCAGTACAGAGCAGGATCACCGCGGCGTAACGACGGGTCGCAAAAGCCGATAACGCATACCAGACTTTCTCGGTAGCCGGGCTTGGCTCTGACACCCGCTGCTGATAGCTCTTGCTAAAGCGCACAAAAGACATTAACACCGGCAACAGGATCAGGTTAGTCAGGATAATCACCGCCACACCCAGACTGGCAGTAATCGCCAGTTCGCGGATCACGCCGATTTCGATAATCAGCAGCGTCAGGAAACCGACCGTATCTGATAACAAGGCCACGCCGCCTGGTACCAGTAACTTACGGAAACTGGCTTGTGCGGCGGCCTTGGCATTCATGCCGGCGGCAACCCTTTTCCCGGTGGAGTTGATCATCTGCACGCCATGGCTGACGCCGATAGCAAATACCAGGAATGGCACCAGAATCGACATCGGATCGATCCCAAAGCCCAGCACGGTTAACAGCCCCATCTGCCAGACTACCGCAATCAGGGAACAGGCTATCGGTAGTACCGTTAACATCACCGAGCGCGAGAACAGGAACACCATAATAGTGGTAATCACTATGGCAATACCAAAGAACGCTACGACGCCCTTTGCGCCTTCAGCGACATCACCCACCATCTTGGCAAAACCGATAATATGGACGCTGATCTGCTCACTCTGATATTTACCGCGGATATCATTTTCCAGCTTGCCGGCAAAGGCGATGGTATTAAGTGGTAAGTTGGTTTCCGGATCGATCTCCAGCAAGGAGGCGGTGATCATTGCACAGCTATAATCATCTGCCACCATGCGACCGACAATGCCCGCTTTCTCGGCGTTTTCTTTAACCCGGGCCAAACCTTCCGCATCGGCGGTAAAATCAGCCGGGATCACCGGGCCACCGGCAAAGCCGTCTTCTACCACTTCAATAAAGCGCGTACTGGGGCTAAACAGTGATTTAACCAGTACCCGTTCCACACCCGGCGTATAGACCACATCGTCGTGAGCACGGCGGAAGTTATCAAAGAAGTTGGCATTAAAAATATCGCCACTGGCATCACACATGGCGATCAAGATGTTATTGGCGCCACCAAAATCCTGCTCATGCTTGAGGTAGGTTTGCATATATTCATGCTTGAGCGGAATATTCTTACTAAAGGCCGCGTCGAGCTTAATGTCGGTGGCCCGCCATAATAAAAACAGCGTGGCCAGCGCAAACAGCACCAGCACTGCCAGGCGATGTCGAAACAGGCTATATTCGAACTTATTAACCAGCCAATTTATACTCATATTATTCAGACTTACTTATCGAGGTTAATCTCACACCAGTTTCCGTCACCAGCACCAACTGGCCTGCCAACGGCAGACCATTTAAAATTGCCCGACCGTCAGTTTGCGACAGATCGCGAAATGATTGCCCGTCATCGCCACTGATTAACAGGGTGCCGGCATTACCGGTCAGGAAAAGTTGTCCCTGTTCATCTTCAAAGATGCTATTAAGGGTTGCCGATTGCGGTAAGCTGATATCTTGCCAGCTTTCGCCGTCATCTGTGCTGCGGAATAGATTACCGCGCAGCCCCGCTACCAGTAACGAACCCTGCTTGGTGCGATGCACATCAAACAAAGAGCCGTTATAAAAATTCTCCAGCCGTTGCCAGTTTTCTCCGCCATCCTGACTGACGGCGACAAAACCCGCCTCGCCCACCATCAGGATTTCATTGCCTTGCACCATTAAGCGGTTAAAATGCGGCAGTACCGACTCACGCTCCAGCAAATAGCCTTCCGGATCCGTTTCTGCCAACTCAGCCAGAAACTCTTGATCTTCCTCCGACGCCAGTGCCAGATAAAAGGCCTTGTGCCAGCTGTCTCCGCCATCCTGAGTGGTGTAAAACATGCCGTAAGCACCAATGGCCATGCCACGCTGGCGGTCAAAGAAATAGACATCCATTAATGGCTTGTCGAGTTGTGGCAAAAACTGCTGGATCTGCCAGCTCTTGCCGCCATCCTGAGTATGCAGAATAGTGGCATCATGCCCAACGGCCCAACCATAATCCGCATCGACAAAATAGACAGAGGTCAGCAGGGCCTGCACCGGTACCTGTGCCTGTTGCCATTGCTGGCCATCCGCACTTAACAATATATGACCGCGCTCTCCGACCGCAGCAAAACCTGCCGTTGGGATCGCGACCACATCCGTCAATAAACTGCGCTCGGCCAGTGGCACCATAAAGGCCGCCTTGGGTGCGGCATCGGCAATTTCATCGTCAGTTTCGGCAACGGCTGCGGCCAGATGGGTCAGGGACAACACCGACATACAGCCGGCCAGAAAATACTTATGCATAGCTTAGTTACACGCTCTGATTATCAAGCGCAGGCTGATGCCTGCAGTTAAAAAAAAGGCTGGCTCGAGCCAGCCTTTTTCCGGCACCCGGTTTAGCGGGTACCCTCACGACGCAGCGATGCTGGTGTGAAGTCGTTATCAGATAAGGTGACAGAGAAATCATACATCTTATCTTCGTTATCCAGACCAATCGCGATATAACGGCGCGAGTTCAGGTCATGGTAAACTTCCAGCGTACTCCAGTGCGTTGGTACTTCGTAGTAGTTTAAACCATGCGCCACGGCAACGCGGTACAGATCACCACGGTTGTCGTACAGATCGGCAACATGGATCTGCCAGCTATCCTCATCGATAAAGAACACCCGTTTGCCATAAACGTGGCGGGTACCCTCTTTCAAGGTCGCTTCCACTACCCAGACCCGGTGTTTCTCATAACGAACATGTTCAGGATTAATATGACCAGGCATCAGAATATCTGAGTACTTCAGATTATTGCTGTGCAACTTGTAGTCATTGTAAGCGATATACATTTCGCGCTTACCTTTTAACTCCCAGTTGTAACGGTCAGGCGAGCCGTTAAACATATCAAAATCATCGGTAGTACGCAGACCATCCGATGCCGTACCTGGCGCATCGTAAGCCACGTTTGGCGCGCGACGTACCCGACGCTGACCGGTGTTATAGGTCCAGGCCTGACGCGGCGTTGCCACCTGGTCCATGGTTTCGTGTACTAATAAAGCAGTACCGGCCAGACGCGCAGGTGTCGTGACACTTTGTTTGAAACGGAACAGGATATTTTCAGCCTGTAATGCCTCAGGAGTCGCATCCGGATGCGAGTACTTAAACATAATCTGCTCTTCAAAGCCTATTAACGTATAAGCGCCCTGCGCGGTCGGTGCTGCCTGACCGCCGTTACGGCTAGCCGCAACGCCACGGTAGCGGACGATATGGTTCCAAATCGCTTCCAGGCCATTGCTTGGGATCGGGAACGGAATACCAATGGCAGCATTACGCAGACCATTACCACCTTCAACTAATTCAGCGTTAGCGGCAATACGCTTGGTCGCATCATAGAAGTACTGCGGGTAAGAGGCACTGCGCCGGGTTGGGTAGATATTCATTTTGAACGTATCAGGATACAGATCAAATAATGCAATCTGCCCCGGGCTCAGGAATTGCCGATACTGGTCCAGGTTGGCTTTGGTAATAGTAAACAGGATTTTATCATCAGCAAACGGATTAGGATGATGATCACCTGACTTATAACCCGCTGGGGCTGCCAGAATACCGCCTGTCCACTCTGGAATGGTACCGGCAGCATTACCTGCTTTCTCCGCACCAACCGGCGTTAAATCCTGCCCCAGACGCGCCACCTGATCTGCCGGTAACTTCGCCAGAGCGTTACAACTGAACACCAGCGCAACGGCTGATGCTAATAGGGTGAGTTTTTTCATAATTCGCGCTCGTCCCTTAAATAGAGTACTTAATATTGAAAGAAATAAAGTCACGGTCAGCAGTGTTATTGGTGGTGCCCACGCCGCCCCAGAACCAGTTATAACTTAATTCGCCAGACCATTTGTTCAGGTAGTCGAAAGACACCGCATAAGAAGCGGACTTACGATCTTTGACAAACATAAACAGCGGATCAGGTGTGATACCGTTCACATCATGTGAGAACACCAGACGCTGCGATAAGTTCACCCCGGCAAAAACGTTGTTGTAATCCGCCTTGGCTAACACCCGGTAACCCCAGGCCGATGCCGTTGGGAACGGGTTAGTCTCAGGACCATTCGACAAACCAGTATGTAAACCTTGTGACGGACCATTAGCACCAATTAACGGCGCGCCGCTACGGTCAGTGTTTGGACCGTTCAAGCGCAGCACGTCTTGCGCTGGCATATTGTTAATCCGCACACCACCCACTTCGGCTAACATTGTGAAGTTATCCGCACCCAGCGTCGGGCCAAATAAATGCGTGATAGTCGCCTGTGCCTGCACGGTATCACGTAAAATATAACCCTGAGCATAGTTGCCCGGTGTTGCCTTAACGCCAATTACCCGTCCAAGTTGCGAGATACCGACCAGATCCGGACGAATACCGGCATTACCAAGCTGCTCTGGCATACCGGCATACAGAATTTCAACGTCGTCGATCTGTAGCGGTTCATCTTTACGGTAAGCGATTTCACCGGCAACCGAGGTTGTACCCCAGTTGGTGTTAAAGCTAAAACCGTACAGTTTGATATCTTCCGGATATTCCAGTAAGCCTTTAGAGAAGGCCCGCAGGTTCTGTACATTATCTTTGTTCAGATTACCGGCATTTTGTACCAGATAACCCAGGTCAGCCTGAATCGCTTGCTGACGGAAATCTGAGGCAATACCTGAGATCACCGGCACCCGGCTGTGATAATTCATGTAATACAGCGCAAACTCGGTATCGCCTAAGTTAGGCGCGAAATATTCCAGTTTAATACCGTACTGACCGCCATCATCCGGCTTAATTTCACCGGCATCACCAAAAGGCCGCAGTGCAACCTTGGTAGGATACGCCAGATAAATTTGTGATGCCTGAGCAGCAGAAATCTGACCGGCCGCTACTGCAGCTCCTAAACCGTTCAGATTTTGCAGTAGGAATGCCAGGTCAATGTCCGGGTTACCGGAGAAACCTAACTGAATATTCTGGGCATAACCACCGCGGCCAGCGAAGTCGTTAGTTGAGAAGTAAGTGCCCGGAGGTGGCAGATAGCTTTCCTGCCAGCTGTACTGATAGAACAACTCTGCTGACAGTTGATCGGTCAGACCGACAGCCAACGTCACCATACCGGTAGGAATAAAGGCTTCTTTTAAATCCGCACCCGGTGCGCGCAGGATCCCGACGTCAACCGGCGTAATATTGATACCATGCGGGATAAAGGTGCTTTCACCCCAGCTTAGTACCTGATTACCCACCCGGATAGTGACCGGATTCATACCATCGTTAAAGGAGAAGTTGCCGTAAACAAAAGCATCAAGTAAACGTATATCTTTACAGGCTAATTCGCGCGAGCGTTTATCGTCACAAGGATCAACCTTGTTACCACTGAGCGGATTAGTATAGGCAAAGCTGCCTCTGTTCATTGCCGTGTCATAGAAGTACATAAAACGGCTGAAGAAACCGATATTATCCTTTTTGATGGATAACTCGTGCAGGCCCTTAAACAGGCTGCTAAACATATCACCACGGTCGAAATTCAGGTTACCGGCGTCGCCGTTGCTGGAATAGGCGCCTGGCTGAGCCCAGATATCAGAAGCAGGGTAAATGACGTTAGTCGCAGCGTTGTAACCGGTCCAGTTAAAGCGTGGATGATTAACTTTGGCAATAGTGTCCCAATTACGCTCCTCAGTACGCCAGCTGGCGCCGTATGAGAAGGTCGAGTCAAACACCACTTCTACATCACCGAAATTAAAAGTGGCTGCCTGAGCCGGTGCATAAGACAGCGTAAACAGCGCGGTGGCAATACCGGCTGCCAACGGACTTTTTGCAAAGCGGATTGGCCTTTTCTTCATGTTGTTGTCTCCCCCCCTGTCCCGACAGGTAGTGTTATGTGCTTTTTTATTTATTGTGCTGGTAGCTGAGCAGAGCTCAAACCAGTTCCTTTCATTAAAATAATTACATCATTTACCGGCGTTAGCAAGGCTTGCCTAAATGTAAATCTGTTGATTTTTATTCAATTTTTAACCGCATTGCGGTATTAGGCGCTGGTATCGACGGTTTACAGTTTAACCTTGCAGGCCGGACCAGCTACACCTAAAGCTAAGCTAATGAAATTAAAGGTCAAACCAGCTAATAATGCAAGTTAATGTTTTAATCTCTTGTTTAAAGTATAAACTCTAATTAATTTTTTCCAGTTGCAAAAATTCTCCATTGTCCGTTACCGTTAACCGGAAACGGCCACGGATGCCAATGGCGCTGATAAAGGGTTGAAAATGCCGGAAAGCGAGCTGGATCCGCTCGCCGCTGTCCGCGGTAACCAGCACGTAGCGCGACTGGCCCTGGTAATAACGCTGACATTTTTCAACTGACAAAAATGCCCCAAACAGATAGCTGCGACTCATACCAGGCTTCTACTCACCTTCTCATACAGGTCATCGGATAGATCACTGCGCTTGGCCAATTGCTGTAGCAAGGCGATTAAAATCTGCTGCCGCTGCTGATCATAGCGCTGCCAGGATAACAGCGGCGTAATTAAGCGTGCCGCCAGCTGCGGATTAACCTGATCCAGCCGGCCTACGACATCGGCCAGCAGGCGGTAACCCTCACCATCTGCCCGATGAAATTGCGCCGGATTACGCTGTGAAAACGCGCCATACACAGCCCTGACCCGGTTTGGATTCTTCCAGCTAAAGGCCGGATGCTCGGTTAGCTGCACCATGGCAGCAAAAACTTGCGCTTTGGGCGAGCTGACGACCAGACTAAAGTACTTGTCCAATACCTGCACATCGTCAGCAAAGCGTGCAGCAAAATCCTCTAACAAGGCCGCTGTTTCAGTTAACCCTGCTAACTGGCCACAACGCAAAGCCGCCAGACGGTCGGTCATATTGTCAGCGCTCTGGTACTGGTGCTGCATTAAAGCAGCGCCCGCTGCGCCGTACACCAGATAGCTTAAACACAGATTCCGTAGCGCCCGGCAGCCGACTTGCGTTTGTTCATAAACATAGGGTGTTAGGGTTAAACGCTGGTAACAGGCCAACCAATCTTCATACAAGGCCGTGGCCAGTTGCTGCTGCAGGCTGTCCAGCGCCTGCACCAGCGCCTCGACCGGGATCTGCTGATACTGCTCGGCCAGACTATCAAAATCCGGCAGCTGTAACAGTTCCGCCGTTAACGCCAGATCAGCAAGCGGCTGCTGCAACCAACCACGAAACAAAGCGAGCAAAGCCGGATTTAACGTTGGCAGTTCAGCCGCAGCGATAGCTTGCTGTAACAACTGACTCCAGTATTGCTGCATTGCATCCCAGCGCGCAAAATCATTACTGGCCAGCTCGGCAATGCTCAGCCACTGTTCGGCAGTGTACTGGCAATGTAACTTAACAGGCGCGGAAAAATCCTCCAGCCAGACCACTAACGGGTTATCAGCAATGTTATCAAATAAAAATTCGGCCGACTCAGCGCTTAACACCAACAGTTGTTGCTGGCGACGACCTGTTGCAGGTTGCAGGATCTCAATTTTTACCGGGATCACCAGGGGTAACTTGGACAGCTGATCAGCTGTTGCCGCGGTATGCTGACGCAGCAGCAGTTTAAGCTGCTGCTTATCCGGATCGTACTGACTGGCAACGGTTAATTCCGGTGTGCCGGACTGACTATACCAGCGGCGGAACTGCGTCAGATCCTGACCAGTGGCGTCCTGCATGGCCTGCACAAAATCATCACAGGTTACCGCCTGCCCATCATGGCGCTGTAAATAGAGACTATGGCCTGCAGTAAAGCCGTCGCGTCCGAGCAAGGTTTGTAACATCCGGATCACCTCGGCGCCTTTATCATACACTGTGACCGTGTAGAAATTATTCATTTCCAGCACTTGCGGCGGGCGGATCGGATGCGCCATCGGGCTGGCGTCTTCGGCAAATTGGGCAGTACGGATCAGCTTTACCGCATCAATCCGGGTCAGGGTGGCAGAGGCCATATCGGCGCTAAACTCCTGATCGCGAAATACTGTTAAGCCCTCTTTTAAACTCAGCTGAAACCAATCGCGGCAAGTAACACGGTTGCCCGTCCAGTTATGAAAATATTCATGGCCGATAATAGATTCGATATTAAAGTAATCGCGATCGGTGGCAGTAACATCATCTGCCAGTACGTACTTGCTATTGAAAATATTCAGCCCTTTATTTTCCATCGCCCCCATATTAAAAAAATCAACGGCGACGACCATATAGCGATCCAGATCATACTCCAGACCAAAGCGCTGCTCATCCCAACGCATCGCCCGCTTCAGTGACGCCAGCGCAAAACCGGCACGACTGCCCTTACCTTTCTCGACAAAAAACTCCAGCTCTACCTCACGGCCACCGGCAGTGGTAAAACGGTCAGCCAACCGGTCAAAATCGCCGGCAACCAGCGCAAACAAATAACTGGGTTTGGGAAAGGGGTCATGCCAGGTAACCGCTGTACGGCCATCGGCCAGTAGCTCGGTTGCAACCTTGTTACCGTTCGACAGTAAAAACGGCAGCTGCGCCGTATCAGCGACCAGCGTAGTGGTAAATACTGACAGTACATCGGGTCGGTCCGGGTAATAGGTGATCCGCCGAAAGCCCTCTGCCTCGCATTGTGTGCAATATACCCCTTCCGCCAGATATAAACCCTCAAGTGCAGTATTCTGCTCAGGATTTATTTCAGTAACCAGCTGCAGGCTACCGCTTGCCCCCGGATCGGTGATCATCAGTCCTTTATCATTCAACTGATACTCGGTCTGCTGCAGTGGCTGCCCATTCAGCTCGATACTGATTAAGGTTAAGGCCTGACCATCTAACCACATGGGTCCTGCACTCTGGCGTCGGAATACTAACTCAGACTGCACCCGGGTTGCGGTCGGATGCAGCTCAACCCGCAACCTGGTTTGCTCAATCACAAAGGCCGGGATCTGATAGTCCGCTAAACGTTTTGGCTGACGAAGGTCGCTCATACGATATATTCCTACTTCTACTGCTGTCTGATGTTAAAAAGCCTGAATCACTTCAGGCTTTTTTGCTAGCTATTTTTACCGGCTAAGATGGGGGCTACCGACTCCGGCGGCGTTAGGCGTAAGATCTTAATACCCAGATAGGCATAGATCACTGCCAGCACCGGGTTAATCAGGTTAAAGAAGGCATAGAACAGATAATCCAGTGGGTTAACGTTCAGTACGCCATGCATATAGGCACCACAGGTATTCCACGGGATTAAAGGGCTGGTAATGGTACCGCCGTCTTCCAGTGCCCGCGACAAATTAACCGGCGCCAGGCCCCGGCGCTCATACTCTTCTTTATACATCCGACCCGGCATCACGATCGACATATACTGATCAGCGGTTAAGATATTGGTCGCCAGCGACGTTGCCATAGTGCTGGTAATTAACGAACCTGTACTGCGGGCGAAGGCCAAAATCGACTCGACGAACTTACGCAATAAACCAATATGCTCAACCACAGCACCAAACATCATCGCCGAGAAAATTAACCAAATCGTGTTCAGCATACTGGCCATACCGCCACCGCTAAGTAATTTATCCATATCGTCATTGCCGGTACTGATACTAAAACCGGCGAACAGCGTCTGCCATACCAGTTTAAATACCGCCACCAGTGCCGGTAATTGCTCATCCGCTAGGCGGCTAATCAGCTCTTGCTGGAAAAATAGCGCCCAGACACCACCTAGTAAGGCGCCGATAAAGACCGTCGGAAAAGCCGGGATCTTACGCATCGCCATCAGCAGCAGTACCGCCAGCGGGACCAGTGTCCACAGACTGATATTAAACTGACTCTGCAACACAGCACTGATTTGCTCAACATGCGCCAGATCAGCACTGACAGTAGTATTAAAACCGATCAGCACAAAGCCAAGCAACGCCAGCACTATGCTGGGAATGGTGGTCCACAGCATATGCCGGATATGCTGGAACAGATCGGCACCCGCGACGGCCGGTGCCAGATTAGTGGTTTCACTCAGTGGTGAAATCTTATCGCCAAAATAAGCGCCTGACACTATGGCACCTGCGGTAATAGCCGGCGATAAACCCAGGCCGGTCGCGACACCAATCAACGCCACACCTATAGTCGCGGCAGTGGTCCAGCTACTGCCGATACTCATGGCCACAATACCACACAGAATACAGCTGGCGGCATAGAACCAGCTCGGGCTAAGCAGCTGTAAACCGAAATAAATCAGCGTAGGAACAGTACCAGACAACAGCCAGGTGCCAATCAACGCGCCCACAGCCAGCAGAATTAATACCGCTGCCAGCGATAGCGAAATCCCCTTTACCATGGCCTGTTCAATCGACTGCCAGCTATGGCCATTTTTCAGGCCAATCACCACGGCAACCGCAGCCGCAATAAAGAGCGCAATTTGGTTCGGGCCATAAGAGGAGTCATCTTTAAACAGGATCACTGACGCTGCCAATAAGGCAATCAGTACCACCATCGGCAGCAATGCATCAAACAAACTCGGCGCTTTTTGTGTTCTGTTATCCATTTGGCGCTTCTCCGTTAGTTACCGCTAAAGGCACGGAAAATATCCAGCACCCCAATCAGATTTAAAAACACAATAATCACTGCAACCGGTGTAATCCAACGGATAGCGAAGCGCCAGCACTGATACGCCAGCTTGCTGGTCGCCAACTCTTCGCGACTTGCCCGCTCCGACATCACCCAACCGGTAAAGATCGCAATAAAGAGCCCACCAATTGGCAACATAATTGCCGAAGTCAGATAATCTTTCAGTTCAAATAAACTGGCAATGGGTTTGCCAAGCAAAGTCCAGTCCAGCGTCGCCCAGGCAGCACCAGAAAATGAGAACACCGTCGCCAGTCCCAGCAACCATAAGGATATACCGGTACCCAGTGTTGCCTGGTAACGCTTTAAGCCTTTCGTTTCAACCAGCCAGGCAACGGTCGATTCAATCATTGCTATGGCGGAAGTGAAGGCCGCAAAGACTAACATTACAAAAAACAGCGTACCAAATAAGGTACCAAAGGGCATAGCACCGAAGGCAATCGGTAAGGTAACAAAAATCAGGCCGGGGCCCTCGGCCGGGGTTAAACCATAACCGAATACCAGCGGAAAAATCGCTAAGCCGGCCAGTAAAGCCACAGCGGTATCACAGAGCGCGATTAATAGCGTGGTTTTACCAATAGACACATTAGACGGTAGGTAAGCACCATAAATAATCATCGCCCCCGAGGCCAGACTTAAACTGAAAAAGGCATGCCCAAGCGCCAGCAATACCCCATTCATCGTCAGCTTGGAGAAGTCCGGCTTAAACATAAACTCCAGCGCTTCGGCAAAGGCGCCGTTTAACGCAGAATAGATTGCCATCAATAACAACAGCACAAACAACGCTGGCATCAGATAATTAACGGCCTTTTCCAGCCCCTTATGCACACCGCGGCCAACGACATAGATCGTCAGTGCCAGTACGACGGCGGAGAATCCCATTAATAAGTACGGATTACTGATAAACTGACCAAATTCAGCGCCGACTTCGGCGGCTGGCATATCTACAAAGGTGCCGACGGCCGTTTTATATACATAGTACAGCGCCCAACCGGCGATCACCGCATAGAACGACAGGATCAGGTAGCTGGCCGCCAGGCCGCTCCAACCTGCGATTTGCCAGCGGGTACTGCCATTGGCCTCCAGTGCCAGAGTTTTAACCGATAAACCTGGGCTTTGCCGGCCACGCCGACCAATCAGCACTTCCGACATCATCACCGGAATACCGATCAGAAAAATACATAACAGGTAGACCAGCACAAAGGCGCCGCCGCCGTTCTGTCCCATAATGTAGGGGAATTTCCAGATATTACCTAAACCGACTGCAGCTCCGGTGGCTGCAAGAATAAAAGCCAGACGGCTCGACCAGAGGCCGTGCACGGATTGACGAGTTCCCGACATAGTTAACCTTTATAATTATTATGTTGTTGTAATACGTATTATTATTGAGAAAAGGCGGTAAAAACCGCCTTTTATTGCTTTGGCTATTTCTTCGCCAGCCGGTTTAACTGCAACCAGTCAGACGTAATATAAGCGGCCTCTTCCAGCAATGGATCCAGTTTGGCCAGCACTTCCGGCGCATCATCTACCGACTTCACGGTAGGCAGGGCCAACCGCTTCAGACGCTCATTAGTGCGCTGTAGTGCTCGCGCTTCGTCGGCTTCGCGTTTGGCAATCCGCTCCGCTTTGTTCAGTGAAATGCGTTTATCATCTTTCTGTTGTTGATATTCAGCAATATCCGCCAGCAGATAACTAAACTCTACTTCATTGGCAATGCGTTGCTGATGTTTCTTCACCAGGGCCGGTACCAGCTGCTGAATGTCCTGCTGCGCACTATACTGTGCCGGGGCTATGGCATCCCAGGGTAAAGCATAATCTTCTTTGCTCTCACCCCATTCCGCCGGATCAATCGCCGATGGGAAGCTGATATCGGGGATCACACCCTTGTGCTGAGTACTGCCGCCGTTAATGCGGTAGAATTTGGCCATCGTATACTGCACGCTACCCAATGGCTGCTCAAACATATCGTAGATGCGGCCAATACCACGGTGCTGCTGCACTGTACCCTTACCGAAGGTTTGCTCACCAATCACCAGGGCCCGACCATAGTCCTGCATCGCTGCGGCAAAGATCTCCGAGGCTGAAGCACTGTAACGGTCAACCAATACCGTTAGCGGACCATCATAGTAAGAAATGCCATCGCGATCGCCATTTAAGTCAATTTTGCCATCACCGTAACGGATTTGTACCACCGGACCGCGTTCAATAAAGAGGCCGGTCAGTAGCGTCGCTTCCTGCAGTGAGCCGCCACCGTTACCACGCAAATCAACAATCAGTGCCTCGACTTTCTGTTCATTGGCTTCGGCCAGCAACTTTTTTACATCTTCAGACAGGTTATTGTAAAAGCCCGGAATGGTAATAACACCTACCTTGCTTTGTAACTCGCCCAGCTTTGGCTGTAACACTTCAAATTTTGCCGCCCGATCTTCCAGTCGGATCTTGTCGCGCACAATCTCAACGATCTGTGTTTGATTATTCAGATCACTGCCACCTAACACCTGTAACCGCACCCGGCTGCCTTTGGGACCTTTAATTAAATCCACCACGTCATCCAGGCGCCAGCCCACCACGTCTACGAAGTCTTTGTTATCCTGCGCCACACCAATAATCCGATCCTTCGGCTTTAGACGCTGGGTTAAGTCTGCCGGACCACCAGGTACCAGACTCTGGATTACGGTATAGTCTTCTTCAGCACGCAGCACAGCACCAATACCTTCCAATTGCAGATTCATATCCTGCTGGAAGCGCTCTGCATTGCGCGGCGATAGATAAGAGGTGTGCGCTTCCACTGCCCGGCCGAACGAATTCATCACCAGCTGGAACACGTCTTCGCTATTGGTTTGCATTAAGCGTTTTTGGGTATTGCGGTAACGCTTTTCCAGGATCTCTTTCGCTTCATCCAGCTTTTTGCCAGTCAGCTTCAGATTCAACAGGTCAAACTTGACTCTCTGCCGCCATAACTCATCCAGCTCGGCATTATCGACCGGCCAGGCCGCATCTTCACGATCGTAGACATAATAGTCATCGGCTTCAAAGTCATGCTCCTGCGCCAACTGGGCAATGGCAAAGTCAAAGCGTTCAAAACGGCGACGCTGCGCCAGATTAAACATATCAAAAGCGAAACTCAGATTGCCGCGGTTAATCGCATCGTCAAACTGATTACGATATTGCTCAAACTGCGCCACATCACTGGCGAGCAGATGATTGCGGAAAAAATCGAGGTTTTTTAGGTAGAGGTCGAAAATTCGCCCTGACAGCTCATCATTTAACTGTACCGGAATATAGTGAGCGCGGGTAAAGGTGGCTGCGACACGCTTACTCGCCGTGGCATGCTGCGGCGACTGACTGATCACCGGCAAGGCATTGATATCCGGCGGACTCACCGACTCCGCTGCTACACCTAAAGCTAAAAATAATCCAACCGCTATCAGGGAAAATTTCTTCATAACTCTCTCGTTTTACGTCAGGCCTGATACAGGCTATCCTGACGGGTTTTGATGACCATGCCTGAACTCAACTGCACTGTCACATCAGGCAAATTGACTTCGGTTACCGTCGCCGGCATTGGGCTTGAACCAAGTTTAACCAGCACCGCTGCGCCCACTTTCAGCTGTTCAGCAACCAAGGCCGTTAGTTGTACTACTGGCTGTACCACTGCAGGCTTTTCTGCTGCACGGGCTGGTTTTGCTGACCGCTGTGCAGCATTAGAGGCTGCTTTTGGATTTTTGTTCGCGGTTTTTTGTACCGGTCTTGCCACTTTGTCTTTCGCAGCTGCTCTGTCAGCCTGAGGCTTAGCAGTTTGCTGTGCCCGTTGCTCCTGCTGTTTTACCTTACGTTTCTCAGCGGCTTTTTGTTTACTTTCCGCCAATAATTTTGCCGCATGCTCTGCCTGTTGGGCGTCAATCAGCTCGGCCGGTTGGCCTTCCAAATCAATCCGGTTTACGCCTTCTTTAGTCGCCTCCAGGTAACGCCAACTGGACGTGTAAACCCGCAGCGCCTGACGCAGCTGGGTTTTACTCACCGTCGCGTTCTCCCCTAAGCGGGCGGCCAAGTCCTGAAAGATACCGACTTTTAATGGCTGTAAAGGTCCGCTGCTAATAAAGCATTTCGGAAAGCTCTGACATAGAAATGCCAGTACATCTTTAACATTAGCAGGTTTTTCTGATGTCGGAACAGCTTGTTGCTCGGTTGTTACTTGTTCCAGGGTTGTTGCTTGTTCCGGGGTTTCAGCCGTTACGGGGGTTGCAATGGTCATGCAGCATTCACTCTTCTTCGTCAGCAGCAGGCTCGTCATCAGCCATGCCTTCTTCTATTTGTTGTTGGATATAGGACAGCGCCCAATCAATCAGTTCGTCTTCGTCAGCGTCCAGTAATACCGTATCGCCGCGCAGCTGTTCCCACAATTGTGGCATCAATTGCTGGATTTGGGTAATACTCAGGCTGTCAGGCAAGGCATCCCATACACTATGCACTATGGCATTAAACTTATCGGCAACCAGCTCTTCTTCGCCGTCCCAGTCACCGACTTCTTCCACCTGCAGCAGGTAATCCTGTACCGAGAGCAAGTCTTTCATCAGGCAGCAACCAAGGCTTGTTCAAACGCAGCAACCAAGGCAGCCAGGCCTTGCTGATCGACGTCGTCAAAGCGGTTCAGTGACGGACTGTCGATATCCAGTACCGCAATAATCTCGCCGCCTTGCCGTACCGGTAACACGATCTCTGAGTTACTGGCAGCATCACAGGCGATATGACCCGGGAATTCATGCACATCGGCAACGCGTTGGATTTCACCTGTTGCAACACAGGTGCCACAGACGCCCTTGCCCACCGGGATCCGCACACACGCCACCTTACCCTGGAAAGGCCCCAGTACCAGTTCGCCCTGGCGCATAATATAAAAGCCTGCCCAGTTTAAATCAGGCAGGCTTTGAAATAATAAAGCACTGAAATTGGCCATATTGGCAATCACATCGGTTTCTTCCTGCAGCAAAGCCTTAGCCTGCTGCAGCAATTCAGCATAGAGTGCGTGTTTTTCGCTCGACATCTTCGTTCGTAAAGTGAGTTAGGGTCAAAAGCAGTACATTACTTGTTTTAAGCACTAATTTAAACCTTTTTTAGCGCGTCGCGCTGGCGGCCAGGCGCAGTCAGTACACTAAACAGCGTTAATTGCTGCTTATTTCAGCAAGGGCCGCTCGCGGCGTTAAACTGTAACGGATTGGCGGGATACAACAGCTGTGGTGCCTGACTCTGATGACTGAACTTGCGGGTGTCTTTATATGGCAGCTTCATAAAGCCCCCAACTCCGTCACCACTGATTAAACCGACCTTACTGAGAATACTCTGCAGTAGCCGGTTAAATTCTGGTTCAGCCGCCGGATCCAGCAGGCGGTAGTAGCTGTGGATTTTCATATATAAGGGCGTGACCTCAAAGATAATACAACCGGTATGCCGGATCAGGTTAAGCCGCGCGATATCGTCCATAATGGCATCGGGTAATACCAGTTGCTCATCCGGATCCTTGCCATCTTCAAAGTAAGAATGCTGCTTACTGGCCTCTTCTGCACTGAGTACCGGCGCCAGCTGATACGGAATTCGACTCTCTGCTGGCGCCACAAAGGGCTCAGCTTCCGATGCGCGGCTAATATGAATAGTATTGCGGGCATTAAATAAACAGGCTTTAAAGATCCCGACCTTGCCAATAGCGCGGGCCAGCGTCACCACGTTATTGACCGCCAGCGCGAAGGCCTGACTCAGGCTCTGATCATATAAATTCAGACTGCTGTCGATATAGATGCCGCCGGCCTGCCAGTGGATGGCTAAACCGCCCACAACCGGATAGCGCCCGAGCCGGCTCACTGCAGCGATAAAGGCTTTTTCGGTTTCGCCCATGCCTTCCAGATAGTTTTTGTAATAGCGTTCCAGCTGCACATCATCGACGTAGGCGATATCCAGCTCTTCGTTATGCTCGCGTAAAAAGGATTTGCGCGACGAGTACACCACGGTATCCAGCTCACGCCGCTGTGGGCTCACCCAAACCGGCAATACGGGGCTGTCATCAAACAGCGGCAGTTCCGGTAATACCAACTGCTTTAGACGCGGCATCTGCTTAATAAAATAATCACCGGCCTGCTGGCGTAATGTCAGATCATCGGCCAGCATACTATCAAGCATGGTGGCAAACTCCAGCGGCAAACCCAGACTACGTGCCGGAATAGCTTTGCGGCCGAAGCGGCAGGCCTGCCCCGAGGCCAGCGCATAGAGGGTACTGGCGACGCCCTGCTCGTCAAAGCGTGGGCTGGATAACTGCCCGCTGCGCTGTTCCGGGCCAATAAAGTAGACATCGCCCATCCGGGCATTGGAATGCTGCAGATCGGCTGACATCAGCTGCATCACATTATTCGACAGATAATGCCCCTCATGATCCAACTGAGCAAACACCGAGGAGCCCCAGTCAATCAGGCTCAGGTGGCCGCTTTGCTCCTCAAACACCAGATTGGACGGCTTAATATCGCCATGGACTATCGGCGCCGGCGCGCCGTCTTTTTCGATACTACGCAGATATTGCAGCAACTCAGCAAGTTGCGCCGCCAAATCCACCAGCAAACGCACCGGCAGGCGGCCATGCTGCAGGCTGTATTGCTCTAAATCGATACCCGGCGCCCGATCCATCATCAGAATGCCCTGCTTGCGCACCACCTGATAGGTGATATAACGCGGCACTGCCGGATGTTGTACCTGCGACAACATATAGGCTTCATCGGCAAGCCGTTCCTGAATATGTTGCGGCAGATTGATGCGCGAGAACTTAAACACATAGCATTCGTCGTTAATGCCAAAGCCGGCAAAGGCAAAACCGTAAGCACCTTTACCGAGCAAATGGATATCCCGGTATCCCAGTTGTTGCAACTTGCTGATACAGAGCGCTACCCAATCTTTCAGCTTTTTCGCGTCATTGGCGTTCAGCAGATAGATCGACTGTTCTTCCGGGATATAGAAATTGCGCAGATTACGTTCTTGCATCAGGGCCATTACTCAGCAATTTGACTCAGCGATTTTATTCAACGATACCACGCGCCATCTGGGCACTGATATTAAAATACCAGTTAAACTCATGCTCATCGCGTGGATTAACGATAGTCATCAAATCAAAGGGTTGCTCCTGATGCCACACCAGCGCCTGAGCCTTAGCATTAAAACCATGTAAGTTGATAAAGGTATAGAGCTCAGTGGTACTGGTACAGAAAAATGCGGTTTCCGGCGTTTTACCATCACCACTTTGCCAGATTGCGGCCATCAGACCGTCTAACACTTCCTGATGATACTCGCCCTGCTCGGTATTGCCCGACTCAAACTGACAGACCATAGCACCATAATGGCCGTTTAAGCTGATAAACTGCTCCGCTAATAGTTTGGTAGTATGACTCAAACACTGCTGCCAGTCTTTTTTGGCGATGGCTTCAAACATCAGGCTGGACAGTGCCCGCTCCACCATACTGTATGGCCGGTAAGCTGAGGTTTTGGTATAGGCCTGCCGCAAACTGGCCAGTCGCCTTGGCTCTGGTGCTTGCTGCACCTCTGAGAGCAACAGCTGATAATGCTGGTCCGCCGCGTCTTGTTGCGCTCTCTGCGCAGCAGACATTAGGGGCGTAGCAGACATTGGGGGCGAAGCAGACATCGCAGCTGCCGCACCCTGCTGTGATTGAAGCTGTTGAGCACAGCCGCTCAGTAATAGCAGTAAGGCTGTTAAAATACCGATCCGAAACACCATAGTAGTATCCTTTGCTAATGGTTTTATTCATCTAAGGGCAAGCGCCCGGCCCGCACGGTGCGTCTTTGCACCGCCTGTTTCAGCACCTGATAGTCTGGCACCACCAGAGTCAGTTGCTTTGCCGCCCGGGTAATACCGGTATACAGCAGCTCGCGGCAGAGTACCGGGTTATCCCGCTCCGGCAACACCAGCACGGTATGACTGAACTCTGAGCCCTGCGACTTATGCACAGTCATCGCAAAGACGGTTTCAACAGCGCCCAGGCGGCTGGGTAAGATCCACCTTAACTGGTTATCAGCATCGATAAAGACCACGCGTTTTTGCTGATCCTGCGGCGATATCAGGACAATGCCGATGTCACCGTTGCGCAAATTCAGATTATAGTCATTACTGCTGATCATCACCGGCCGCCCTTCATACCAGCTATCCTGCTGCAAACTGCGACTGGCCGGCAGTTGCGGCAAGGCCTGTTGTACCAGCTGATTTAAACCGGCCACACCATAGGGACCTTCACGTACGGCCGTTAATAACTGAAATTGCTGATAGCTGCTAAGCACCGCCCGCGCCCACTGCTCAATAGCGGCCGCATCGGCACCCGCGTCAGGTTTGGCCGCTAGCTGCTGCCAGTAGGCGGCAAAGCCACGGCGGCACAAGGCTGCTAACTGTTGCAGCGGATCTTGCTCTGGCTCCCCGACTAATAACTGCAGATCCTGATAGCCCGCCTGACCTGACAGCAGATAATCGACCTGCGCCTGCTCACCCTGATTGACTGCGCGGGCCAGGGCGCCAATACCACTGTGTTGATCAAAACGCCGGCTAACCCGCAACATCACCACCTGTTGTAGCCGCTGCCGCGGCGTGCTGGTTGCCAACTGCGCCGGTATAGGTGCGGCGCTGAATTGCTGCAGATAAGCCATAGTTTCTGCACTATAGCCACCCTGCTCGGCATCCTGACAAAGCTGTCCTAAAATAGCGCCGGCTTCCACTGAGGCCAGCTGATCCTTATCACCTAACAAAATCAGGCGGCCATCTGCCGGCAGTGCCGCTAGCAGCGCCTGCATCAGCTCAATATCAATCATACTGGCTTCATCGACAATCAACACATCAAGCGCCAGCGGTTTACTGCGCTGATGCTTAAATTGCCGGCTGCCGGCTTGTACCCCCAACAGTTTATGCAGGGTCGCGCTGTCGGCGCGGATCGCGGCAACAGCGCTCTGCCAGTCCTCTGCCAGCGCTTGTAAGCTTTGCATCGCCTGGGTAATCGCCTCTTTCATCCGCGCCGCTGCTTTACCGGTGGGCGCTGCCAGCTTGATAGTCAGTGGCGTGGCCGACAAACGCTGTAACAGCGCCAGTAAGCGCACCAGGGTATAGGTTTTACCGGTGCCCGGCCCGCCGGTGATCACACTAAAACGGCTACGCAAGCTATTGGCACAGGCCAGCTTTTGCCAATTGATCTGAGCAAAGGCATCGCCAGCGTTAACTGCTAGCGACTCAGCGCCAAACAGCTGATCCAGATAAAGTTTTAGCTGCGCTGGCTCTACCGGCAGGGTTACCGCTTGCATTAAAGCGCGCAAGTCGGCGGCGATCTGTTGCTCTGCTGACCAATAGCGGGCGAAATAGAGTATCTGTTGATCCAATACCAGCGGCCGTCCCGGCGCTGCGCTGGCAATCGACTCAGCGTTGGCCGGTGTTACGGTAAGCACCGTATCACACTGTGCCAGGCTGGCCTCCAGCTCGTCCAGACTATATGACGCCAACAGCAGTGCCGGATCCGGTAACAGACTGCCATCCTGCTGGCTTAACGCCTCAGGGGTTAACTGCGCACTCTGGTAATTGAGCAGCTGTGGCGCATCGGCCAGTAAATCCGCCAGTGGCAAACAGACATGGCCGCGGCCAACCTGGCGTGACAGTAAGGCTGCAAGCAACAAACTCAGGGGTTGTACTGTGGGTGCGTTCTGCGCCAGAAAGCGGGCAAAGGCCAGGTCAAGCTGACTTAACAGCTGCTGGCGCTGATAGGCGGCCAGTAGCGCCAGCATCGCCTGACGATCCTGCAGCCGTTGTAACACCTCAGGTAGCACTGCACTAATCAGCATCGGCGACCTCCACCGCAGACTGTGGCTCTTGTTGCATAAAGTATTGCTCTAAACTCAGGATCAACGACTCCGGTACCCGATCAATAAAGGCGCCCCGGCTACTGGCTTGCTGGCCACGCAAAAACAGATACACCACGCCGCCGACATGCTTCTGATAGCTATATGCGTCTTTTAAGCGAGCTTTTAAAAGCTTATGCAATGCCAGGCTATAAAGCACATATTGCAGCTCATAGCGGCTTTGTAAGATTTTCTGTTGCATCGCTGCCGGGTGATAAGCCGCATCATCCGGTCCCAGATAGTTTGATTTGTAATCCAGCACGTAGTACTTACCCTGATGTTCAAACAGCAAGTCGATAAAGCCTTTTAACATGCCATTTAAGTAGTTGCGGCTAAGCTCAGGCCTGGCGGCACCGCCCAGCACAGCGGCACTAACCCGCTTATCCAGTTGCCGGGTACTGACCCCCTGCACGGCGAACCAGAACTCAGGCTCAGCCCGATAGCTACGCAAGGCATTAAGCGCTACCTGCCCACCACCTGGTAACGGAAAACTCAGCTGCAGATAGCTGTTTAACCAGCGACTTAATAACTCAGTACGTTGCGCCCAGCTGCCGTGGCGGCAGCGCCGGGCAACCAGGCTTTGACACAGCTCAGGATCGGCTGCCACGGCGGCGAAGCCGTGCTCGGCCGCATCCTGCAACAAGTTATGCAGCAAGGTCCCTGGCCCGGCGCCGCGTGGAAAGTCATGCAAACTGACTAAGTCTGGCGTTGCTGGCAAGGACTGCGCTACAGCGGCAAACTGCGCTGTACTGTCTGCAGCCAAGGCTTCCGGGGAGGCATTCGGCATGACTTCTGCAAGCAGCGCACTAGCCTGTTCTTCCAACAGGTTATGCTCCAGCGCGGTATCGCCCTGACTGGCGGCACAATAGGTTAACGCCGAATAACTGGCGATCCACCAGGGCTCAAAAGGCTGCGCAGTATTGCGTTGCCGGGCGGCAAACTCTAAGGCTGAGCCGCTAAGCGCCGGTGGCAAATGCTGCAGTGTGCTAAAAGCAGGCAAGGCAACCACCTGAATGTCATTGGCATTAGCAGGCCACAGCGCTTCGGCTTGCTGTAGCAGCTGCAGCGGCTCTGTCGCCTGATCACAGCCCAGCAGATAGGCCAGCGCTGAGCGCTGCCAGTCACCTACCGGACTTAAACTAAGCCAGGTCGCATATTTAGCCCGGGTCACTGCCACATAGAGCTTGCGGATATCTTCGCCCAGCCGCTCCTGATCGGCGGTTGCCAGTTCAAGCTTGCCGGGCGTCAGGCTTTGCACCAGCTCGCCGGCTTCATTATGAAAGCTGACCAGCCGGTCATCATGACTTACCGGACGGCACAGGCTGATAAAGGGCAAAAATACCAGTGGATATTCCAGCCCTTTCGATTTATGGATGGTCACAATTTGAATCAGCTCAGCATCACTTTCCAGCCGCACTATCTGATCATCGGCAGGCTGGGCAATGGCTTCCTGCTGATACAGATGCTGATAGAAATAGCGCAGCAACGCATGCACACCATCCAGTTTGACACTGGCCTGCTGCAACAGCTCGGCCAGGTGCAGTAAATCGGTCAGATAGCGCTCGCCACCGGCGTCAGCTAACACCCGCTCTGCCACCTGAAACTGCTGCACTAACTGGCGGATCAGCGCTAACACGCCGCGCTGCTGCCAGCAATGGCTAAACTGATAAAACCATTCCTGATACTGCTGCCAAAGCCTATCGTCATGCCTTAGCGCATCCAACTGCGCCAGCGGCAAGGCCACCAGTGGCGTATAGAGCGCGTTTAGCAGCGCCTGCTGATTGGCCGGCTCGGCACAGGCCTGCAACAGCAAATACAGATCGCCGGCCACTTCACTGTCGAAAACGGAATTACGATCCGATAAATACACGCTGGCCATACCGCGCTCACGCAGCTGCTGCTGGATCAAATGCCCTTCCTGATGGGTACTGACCAAAATCGCAATATCTTTACTTTGCAGCGGTTGTAAGGTCGTCGCTGTCGCAGCCTCCTGTCGCAGCATAAAACCGGTGCGCCCGGCGGCCGCACTGCCCAGCAAAGCACCAATATAGTCAGCAACCCGGCCCGCCAACTGCTCCCGGTACAGGGTTTTACTCAGTGCTTTGCTATCGTCTGCACCCTCGTCGAAACTGCCGGCGCTGGCGGTCCACAGGGTTAAGGCAGCCGTGGCCGGTTGACCGTCAATCACCAGCTCAGCTTTAACGCCCCTGGCGTTAACTTCAGTAAAGGGCAACGGGTTGTCGCTGCTGTCCGCGAATAAAAATGCCTGCCTGGCGGCGCTTTGCTCGGCTGGACGAAACAACGCATTAACGGCCGCCACCATCTGCTTACTGGAGCGGAAATTGGTGGTCAGCGTATAGTGGCGCCCTACGGTATCGCGGCGGGCTTGCAGATAGGTGAAAATATCGCCGCCACGAAAGGCATAAATCGCCTGCTTCGGATCGCCAATCAAATAGACTGCCTGTGCCGCTGCATTGCTGGCCAGCTGGTATACCGCATTGAAAATGGCGTACTGCGCCGGATCGGTATCCTGAAACTCGTCAATCATCGCCACCGGGTACTGCTGGCGTAAAATAGCGGCCAGTGCCGGCCCGGCATCACCCTCCAATGCACGCCGGCATTGCTGGATAATGTCATCAAAGCCCATTTTGGCTTGCTGCTGCAGTTGTTGCTCCAGCCGGGCCTTACACCAAGTTACCGCCTGTGGTAACAGTAATGGCCGCAGCGCCGGCCCCTCGGAGAGTAGCGCAACCAGATCCAGCAAGGCCGCCGGCCAATCCGCTGCCAGCGGCTCACCCTGATAATGCTGGTAAAACTGCTTGCCATAATTATCGACAAAAGAGGTTTTTAGTTCAGGTAACTGCGTTACGGCCTCAGCAACAGGTAAGGCCGTCCAATCCAGCAAGGGCGCAAAATCCTGACGGGCTTTTTTCAGATTATAGGTTCTGGGTTTACTAAAGCTGCCGGCCGCTTCGGCCGCGGCAATCCAATCCAGCCAGGCCGGTAACGCCTGTTGCCAGTAGTAAAAGGCGCTACTTAGCCGCTGCTGATAAGCTTGCTCAGCCGCCAACAGCAGCTCAGCTAATTGTACCGGCTCAGAACTGGCACTGGCCTGTGCCCATAGCGGCCGTAGATCATCCAGTAAGGCTTCCGGTGTACGGTATAAAGCCTGGATCTGCTGCAGCTGTGCTTCAGGTAGCGGATAGCAACAGCTACGCCAGAAGTCTCTTACCGCCTCTAATTGCAGAGCGCTAAGATCAGTCAACAACTCCTGTTGAAACAAACTGCCGCTATTAAACGCATGTTCGCGCAGCACCTGCTGGCACCAGCTATGGATGGTTTTGACACTGGCCTCATCCATGGCTTCGCTGGCCATTTGCAGCGCATAGGCACATTCCGGCCAATGCTGCGGGACAAAATCGGCTTTTAGTGCCTGCAACACCGCATCGGCGCTGGCTGAAGCGTCACGAAACACCGCCGCCGCCTCCACTAAACGCTGACGGATCCGATCCTTTAGCTCGGCCGTTGCCGCCTTGGTAAAGGTCACCACCAGAATATCAGCCGGCAATAGCGGTGTGCTGCGACTGGCCGCCGCTGTCAGCCTCGGCAGATGCGCCAGAATAAAACGTAAATACAGCGCTGCTATGGTATAGGTTTTACCGGTACCAGCACTGGCTTCAATCAATACACTGCCGTGCAGCGGCAATTGCAGCGGGCTGGTTAATTCTTGGCTCATGGCTGCTCCTGATTCATGGCTGCGCCTTCGCTGTTATATCCGCGGAATTCTGATCTAAAGCGCCTAACGATACCACCAGGGCACTAAGCGGTTGTGCTGTTGCTGCCTGCAGCTGTTGGAAGAACGGCCGGTAATACGCCACCCAATCGCTAAAGCCGGCATCCAACAGTTGCTGTGCCTGCGGGTAATAGCGCGCCAGATAAGGCGTATCGGCCCGCCCCCCCTCCTGATACGCGTTACCGTGATAACGGCCGGCAAGTTTCGACAGACTGTACTCTTCCTGCTTCTGCTCGGCTTTATACCAATCAGCCGCCAGCTCTAATGCTAGCGGTAATGGCTGACACAGCGCCTGTTGTAACCAAGCCGCAAGTTGCTCTAGCTCTGCTCTGGCTTGAGACTCACTCAGCGGCGCCAGAGTCAGAAAACCATCGGCGCCCAGGATCACCGTGCTGGGTGCCTGCTCCAGCACAGTGCAGGCAACCAGATGTTTCAGATACCCTGTAACCAGATTGCGCCACTGATAACTGACACTACGCGGTTTGACTTCGACCACCTTGCTGGCGGTCAGCTCCAGTTGCAGCATCGTCTCTGGCGTGGCATAGAGTGTGTTGAGCTCCGCCTCCAGCAAGACATCACCCAGTTGCAACTGATAAGTCTTGGCCGCGAGCGGCGCACTTTGCTGCACCAACGCTGAGCGTGCCTGATATAACGCCAACACGGTTTGCTCAGTGCGGGTCAGATCCGGCCCGGCTGCCGCGCCATAAGGTAAATCGCCAGCTTGTCTCAAACGTTGTTGTTGCTGATGCAGCAGTGCTAAAGCTTGCTCATCAGTTTGCGGCTGCTCTGCCAGCAATGCCGTCAGTAGCTGGTGTTTAACCTGCCACACTGCCAGTCCGTCCAAAGCAAAGGGCTCAACATCCGGCAAGGCCTCAGGCGTACTCTGCAGGTAAACCCCTAAGCGGCGCCGCGCCAATAACTGCGCCGGCTCTTTTAACAGCAACTGTAAATCCAATAAGCTAAAGGGCGCTTCGGCCTGAAATGGCGCCAAAGGTTCAGCCCCGCCACCGGTAACGCGTACCGCGCCACCCGACAACTCGGTTACGCGTTTCAACGGAGATTTATCACTATCCTGATGAATACTAAGCCATTCTTTGGCATAGCTAAAATAAGGTGAGTCTGGCTGGGCAGCAAAGTATGCCGGCGCAAAAGGCTGCAGCTTATGAGCGGTGGTCAGGCGTGCAGCCAGTGTCGGGGAGCCCTCTGGCGCTGGCCAAAGTGCATTCAGTTGGTCCTGTAGCTGGCCGACCAGCACCGAAGGCGGCAGTTCACTGTTATCCTGGGCACTGGCGCCAACCCAGCTGATATAGAATTGTTGTCTGGCCGATAACAAGGCTTCTAAAAACAGATAGCGGTCATCTTCACGACGCGAGCGATCGCCGGGCCGGTAATGCAGGCGCATAAGATCAAAATCGGTTTTCGGGCTTTGCCGCGGGTAATCGCCCTCATTCATCCCCAGCAAACAAATGCGCTGAAACGGAATGGCCCGCATTGGCATCAACGTGGCGAAATTTACACTACCAGCCATAAACCGCTGCTGCAGGTTGGGCTCGTCGACACTGGCAAGCCACAGCTCTGCGACGATACTAACAGGTAAAACCGCCGTGAACTGTGCCTCCTGGGTGCTCTGCAACCAGTCATCCAGCGTATCGCGTAACCTGGCCAGCAGCAACATTTCCTGCTCATTGTCTGCTGTAAACAGTTGATCTAACAGGTTACTAAGCAGTTGATGCCAATTGGCCGGGCTGCGCTCGACCTGCAGCTGTTGCCAGCAGTGCTGTAAGGTTTCCACCAGTGCTGCCAGCGCCCCTATAGCTTGCGCTTCCAATGCTGACACCTCAGCATAAGCGGCGATATCTTGCCAGGATGCGGCCGTGGCGCCAGCAGCATAACCATAAAGCAAGCGATTGAGCGCAAACTGCCAGCTGTTTTGCTGCCAGCTATAACTTAACCCCAGCCCCTGGCGCTGAGTAGCATCCAGACCCCAGCGTGCCCCTGCGGCGGCTGCCCATTGTTGTAGTTGACTGACCTGCTGCTCGCTCAAAGCGAAACGTCGGCGCAGCGCCGGGACCTGCAGTAAGTCAAACAGTTCACTGTGACTAAAGCGCTGCGTTGGCGCCTGTAGTATCAGCTCCAGCGCCTGTAATAGCGGGTTGCGCTGGCGCTGGCCCTGATCGGCCAGCGTATAAGGGATATAACGCGGATCATCCGCCGCCAGCCGACCAAACACCGCAGCAATATAGGGCGCATAGCTGTTGATGTCAGGTACCATCACCATAATATCGCGCGGTTGTAAGCCAGGATCAGCATCAAAGGCGGCCAGCAAATGGTCATGTAACACTTCCACTTCCCGCAAAGCACTGTGACAACGCTGAAACACTATCGATTTATCGGTTAGCGGATCTGGCGCTGGCCAGTGTTGCTGACTTTCCTGATTGGGCCTGAGGTGCAGAATATCGTGTTGCAGGCGGCCTAATAAATGCGTTGGCTCAGCCTCATCAAACAGATCAAACCGTAAATTGCTAAAGGCAGCCGCTTTGGCTGCGGTTTCGTCAAATTCATCTAACAGCCGGATATAGTCCCGTCCCTGTTTGCCCCAGGACGCCAGTAACGGCGGTGCATATTGATGCAACTCTGACAGCAGCAGCGAGCCGGAGGTCTGGTTTTTGCTGCGAAATCTGGGCTTAGCATACTGACGCAGCAGATCGCGGCCGGCGATAATATCGGCCCAATGATACTGACAGGGGTTATGGACGCAGAGTACGATCTGACATAGTCCTTTCAGAGCGTGCAGCACTTCCAGCGTTTGCCGGGGTAACGAGGAAATACCGAATACCACAATCCGCGGTGGTACGCCGTCGGGGCGCTGCTGCGCCGTCAGGCTGGCCGCAGCACTTAAAAAGCGCTGATGCAGTGCGGCCCTGTTGCTGCAAATCTGCTCGGCACCAATATCCTGCACCAAAGCCTGCCATAGTTTTGCCTGCCAGCGCTGTTCGTCAGGCAAGGAGATATTCTGCCCCGACTGGGCCAGTACCAGCTCACCACGGCCCCAACTATCCAGCCAGTCCGCGCGATACACCTGATACTGGTCAAACAGATCGGCCAGCTTGTCGCTTAACTGAAATAATTTGCGCTGATCAGGCCCGGCCAGACTGCTTTGCTGCTCGTCGGTGGCAGTTTGCAGCTGATGAGCAGCAGCGCCGGGTTGAGCAGCGGCTTTATCTGCCGGCGCGATATAATGCGCCAGCGCTTTAAAGTCTGGATCCGCAGCGACCAGTGCCGGCAATAACCGCAGAATACGCCAGCGTAGCCGCTGCTTATCAAAGGGGGAGTGTTTCGGAATATCCGGGCCCAGCACACTGCGATAAAGCCGCCATACCAGACGCGCCGGCAAACTGACTTCCAGCATAGTCGCAATACCGGTCTGCCGTGCCAGCGCCTGCTTTAACCACTGCGCTATCCCATTGGATTGCACCAACAGCACTTCCTGCTCCAGCGGTGGCAGTGGATAGCGATCCAGCAATTCGACAGTTAGGGCGGTCAGATCTTCGAGGCGGTGGCTATGAGCAACAATAAAACCGGGCGTCAGCATCAAGATTCCTTTTCACAGGCGACAGTTAACAGCAGGCAGACAGCATAGAAGATCCGGTTTCAGCTGTCAGACTGTAAATATATCCACTGTACCCTAAACCAGCAGCAGTGCAAGCCTGACACCGCTAACTGCCCGATATTTATCCAGATTATTTAAACTTAACCTCAAGTGGCGCCACCCGGCGATAGCTGGCGCTGTGTCCTGTTACCCATTCACCGTTTTGCAGATAACGCGCGCTCACGGTTAAGATATCGCCAGTCAGGGTACTGACTGACTCCACCATCGTAATGCCGTTGGCATTATTTTCGACTGCCTCGCGAGCGATGATCCGCTGGTTATTGTCTTCAAACGACATACTACCGTGGGTGTAAAACCCGGCCGTCGTAAAATAGTAGTAATTGATGCTTTGTTTGGCTTCATCCCAATAAATAATCGACTCGCCGCCATAAACACCATCATTAATCGAATGCACCGTTTTAATAGCGTTGCCGTTTAAAGCCCGCTGCCAGTGCGAGCGGTCAATCATTTTTTCAGCTGCGCCGCTTTGTGTCAGATCGCCCTGCCAGTAGGTATCCAGATAGGGTCTGAAGGGTTCAAGCTTTGGATGTAATGTTGGTTGCTCAGCCTGTAGTGAGAAGTTAAACAGGCTCAATAGCAGGATCAGCAGGACTTGGTTTGCTCGCAGCATGGGGGTACTCCGTTATCGTTATCATTATTGAGGATCGGATCCTAAGTAAAACCGATCAGGCCAATAACTGCAACTCGGCCAGCTCGCGGTAAAGCGGACAAGTCGCCACCAGTTCGCTATGGCTGCCACTGGCCAGCAGCCGCCCCTGATCCAGCACCAGGATCCGGTCAGCATTTAATACCGTGCTGAGCCGATGGGCGATAATCAGTGTGGTTTTTTGCTGCATCAACTCCTGCAACGCCAGTTTGACCGCATGTTCACTGGCAGCATCCAGCGCACTGGTGGCTTCGTCCAGTAATAAAATTGGGCGATCCGCCAAAATGGCCCGGGCAATCGCAATACGCTGCTTCTGACCGCCAGACAGGCGCACGCCCCGCTCGCCCAGTTGAGTCTGATATCCTTCTGGTAAGTCGCGGATAAACTGATCAGCCCGCGCCGCAACACAGGCGGCAATCACCTGCTCCAGACTGGCCTCTGGCCGGCCATAACGCACGTTTTCCAGCACCGAGTTGGCAAAGATCACTGCCTCCTGTGGCACCAGCGCAAATTGACGGCGCAGTTGTGCCGGCTCGAGCGCTGTGATCGGCAGTTGGTCCAGATAAATCGACCCGGCGCTGACATCATAAAAACGCTGCAACAACTGAAAGAGAGTACTTTTACCCGCGCCACTGGGGCCAACTAACGCCACCCGCTCACCCGCCTTCACCTCAAAGCTAAGCTGGTGCAGCACCGGCTGTGCCGGCGACAGCGGATAGGCAAAGCTGACGGCGTCAAAACGTAAATCGCCGCTCAGCTTTGCTGGCAGTGCTACCGGCTGCGCAGGCACAGCGATTTGTACTGGTTCACTGGCCAGTTCCTGCAGCCGCTCTGCTGCACCTGCGGCCCGCTGCACTTCACCTATCACTTCGCTAATAGTGGCCATGCCGCCGGCAACCATCACCGCATAGAACAAAAACGCGGTAAGTTGGCCGGCGCTGATACTGCCAGTTAACACATTCTGCGCACCAATATAGCCAACTACTGTCACCGCGCCGATGCTAAGTAGCATCACCGAGGCAATAAGTAAGGCTCGATAAAAGATCCGGCCCCGCGCCGCTGCCAGTACCGCATCGATTTTTTGCGCAAAATGCTGCTCATCGCGCAGTTCATGGCCATAGGACTGCACGGTATGAATTTCATGCAGGCTTTCATCAACATGAGCGCCGATATCAGCCAACCGATCCTGACTCTGCCTCGCCAGCTTACGCACCTTTTTGCCGAGGATAAAAATCGGTGCCAACACCAAGGGCACTGCTAAAAATACCAATAATGTCAGCTTAATACTGGTAAAGGCCATCATTGTCAGGCCACCGATGGCGGTAACCGCTGAGCGCAGCGCCATCGACAGGCTGGAACCAACCACGCTTTGTAATAAGGTGGTGTCGGCAGTAAAACGCGAAATCACCTCGCCGGTACGGGTTTCACTGTAAAACGCCGGTGATAGCTTAAGTAAATGTTGAAACACCTGGTTGCGCAGATCGGCACTGACCCGCTCACCGAGCCAGCTCATAAAATAGAAGCGGAAAAATACCGCCACAGCCCCCACCAGCGTAATAGCCAGTACCAGTAGCGTCAGTTCGTTTAAACGACTGCTATTGCCGGCAACAAAGCCTTCATCTACCAGTAAACGTACGCCCTGCCCTAAAGCCAGCCAGGCCAGCGCGCTAAGCAGCAAAAACAGCAGCGCCGCTAACACCCGACCGCGATAAGGATTTAAAAACCCGGCAACCCAGCGTAAAACACCTGGCTGCTTTTGTTGTGGCGAAGCACTCATCATTAATTCTGCAATTCTGCTCGGCTAAAATCTCAGAAGTGGCGTTGTAACTGGCATTAAACAAGAGGTCGACAGAAAATTTCTGCATCCGCTAAAAATGCAGCTCAAATCTATGCGGCGACAGCCGATATAAAAATACTGACGTTAAACCCGTTCTGATCGGAGCTAAGCATGGCCAAATTTCATCCACAGGCAATTACCCCGGAGCAAACCTCGGAACTGCGTTACTTACATAAAGTGATGCAGGCACTGGATATTCTGGGGGAGCACCCACAGCTGCATGTGGTCGCCTACGGCCGGATCTGGCGCTATCCTGATATGCTGCAAACCGCCATGCGCTATGCGTATCTGGCGCAACTCCATGGTTTTAATATTGAACCGTTCCGGCGCTGGTATAACCGCGATGCCGAAATCTTTTCACATTATGGGATCCAGTGGTTTAATGGTCAGCCTGGTTGAGATAAACAGTTAAAATCTTGCTTTTTAATTGCTAAAAGCTATTAGGCTATTCGCTTTAAGTTATTTTTCCTTTTCCATATTGGGGTCTATAGTTATTGCAACTTATTGACGTATCACGCGTCGTACCCTTTGCAATAATCAAAACAGGAGTGACCCATGGACAAGAACACCCCCTCCACTGGTAAATGCCCTATCGCGCATGGTGCTAATACCAGCAGCAGCGATAACGTGATGGCCTGGTGGCCGAAAACGCTGAACCTGGATATTCTGCACCAGCACGATAACAAGTCTAACCCGCTTGGCGCTGACTTTAACTATGCTGCCGAGTTTGCCAAGCTGGATCTGCAAGCCGTTAAAAACGATCTGAAAGCGCTGATGACGCAAAGCCAAAGCTGGTGGCCGGCAGACTGGGGCCATTATGGTGGCCTGATGATCCGGATGGCCTGGCACAGTGCAGGTAGCTACCGCATTGCTGATGGCCGTGGCGGTGCCGGCACCGGCAATCTGCGTTTCGCCCCACTCAATAGCTGGCCGGATAACGGCAATCTCGACAAGGCCCGCCGTCTGCTGTGGCCAATCAAGAAAAAATACGGTAACAAAATTTCCTGGGCCGATCTGATGATCCTGGCCGGTAATATAGCCTATGAGTCGATGGGCTTTAAAACCTTCGGCTTTGCCGGTGGCCGCGAAGATATCTGGCATCCGGAAAAAGACACCTACTGGGGTAGCGAAAAAGAATGGCTGGCCAAATCTGGTAGCGAAGGCAGCCGTTACTCTGGTGAACGCGATTTAGAAAATCCGCTGGCTGCGGTAATGATGGGTCTGATCTATGTCAACCCTGAGGGTGTGGATGGTAATCCGGATCCGTTGAAAACCGCCCACGATATGCGCGTTACCTTTGCTCGGATGGCGATGAACGATGAAGAAACGGTGGCGCTGACCGCTGGTGGTCATACTGTCGGTAAGGCGCACGGTAATGGCCGTGCCGAAAACCTGGGCCCGGCACCAGAAGGTGCTGAATTACATGAGCAGGGTTTTGGCTGGATGAACCATAAAACCCGCGGTATTGGCCGTGATACTGTCACCAGCGGCCTTGAAGGTGCCTGGACCAGCGAACCGACGAAGTGGGATAACGGCTACTTTAAAATGTTGCTGGAACACGACTGGGAGCTGAAAAAGAGCCCGGCCGGTGCCTGGCAGTGGGAGCCGGTGAACATTAAAGAGCAGGACAAGCCAGTTGATGTTGAAGATAGCTCCATTCGCTATAACCCGATTATGACCGATGCCGATATGGCGCTGAAAATGGATCCTGAATACCGTAAAATCTCGGAGCGCTTCTACCAAGATCAGGCCTACTTTGAAGATGTATTTGCCCGGGCCTGGTTTAAATTAACCCACCGTGATCTGGGGCCAAGAAGCCGTTATCTCGGACCAGATGTGCCTACAGAAGAACTGATTTGGCAAGATCCGGTACCGAGCGTTAACTACAGCCTGTCTGAAACCGAAATCAGTGAGCTGAAGGCGAAAATTCTGGCCAGCGGTTTAACGGTAAGTGAACTGGTCGCCACCGCCTGGGATAGCGCCCGCACCTTCCGCGGTTCAGATTATCGCGGTGGTGCTAACGGTGCCCGCATCCGGCTGGCGCCGCAAAAAGATTGGGAAGCCAATGAGCCGGTAAGGTTACAAAAGGTACTGAAAGCGCTGGAGGGCATTCAAGCTGGCCTGAGTAAAAAAGTCAGCCTGGCCGATCTGATTGTACTGGGTGGCTCGGCGGCGATTGAACAGGCGGCTAAAGCGGCCGGTGTGAATATCACAGTACCTTTTGCACCGGGTCGTGGCGATGCGACTCAGGCGCAAACTGATGTTGAATCATTCGAAGTGCTGGAGCCGCTGCATGATGCCTACCGCAATTATCTGAAAAAAGATTATGTGGTACAGCCTGAGGAAATGATGCTGGATAAAACCCAATTACTGGGTTTAACCGCCCCGGAAATGACCGTTTTAATCGGTGGCATGCGGGTATTGGATACCAACTTTGGTGGCAGTAAGCATGGTGTCTTTACCGATAAGCCGGGGGTGCTGAGCAACGATTTCTTCGTCAATCTGACCGACATGAGTTACAGTTGGCAACCAACCGGCCGCAACAGCTATAACATTGTCGAGCGCAGCAGTGGCAAAGTGAAATGGACCGCGACCCGGGTCGATCTGGTGTTTGGTTCCAATTCGATTCTGCGCGCTTATGCTGAGGTCTATGCCCAGGATGATAACAAACAAAAGTTTGTACAAGACTTTGTTAACGCCTGGGTAAAAGTGATGAATGCCGATCGTTTCGATCTGAAGTAAGTGGTCTTTACCCAAACAGGCCGGTCACCAGACCGGCCTGATTCGTTATCATCATCTCGCCTAAAACTTCGGCACCTGACCTTTTGATAGCCGTTTCTGTACCGCTTCTGCCGTTAACTGTTCAACCCATTGTTGTCGGCTGCGTTCTGTGTGCACTATCGCGCCCAGATCCATTAGTTCGCCACTAAAGCTACTGATCGGATCGCCCGGGAAAAAGTAACTCAGGTAACTACCACAGTCAGTAAATTCTTTCGGGAATAATCCCTTACCAGTATTATTGCCGGCCCGACTGCTAAAGAACTGCTCCGCACTGACATTGACTAACACACTTTCACCAAAACCCGGCGCAATATTCACCTGCGGCTCATTCTTATAATCCCGGGCTTTCAGACAGGACATCTTGCCGCTCGCTTCCCATACCGGCTGATCTTTTTGATTACGATTAAATGCCGTTGGTTGACCATAACGTGCCGTAAGAGACTGCATAAATTGCGCTGACGCCGGCTGGTTGCTCAGGATCAATCCCTTGCGGGCCACGCCAATTACCCGTACCTCGCCCACCGGACCAGAGAAGAATACCTTTAACACTGCCCCCTGATTCCCCTGCAAGGCTTCTATCCGATCTAAAAATTCCGGGCTGGGCTGCAGATTAGCGCCATCGTTGAGGTCAAACACCGCAGCAACTTCTTCAATCTGTAGCTGGGGATCAAAGGTATTAATGGCTGCCTTGACTTCATCAACCGTCATACCAAGTTTTATACCGGCAATATCCAACTGCTCTGCCGGCACTGCCTGAACCACGCTGGAAAAACAGAAAAGTAGGCTAATCGCTGATGTTCTGAGGATTTTATGCTTCATACTGGCTCTCCTTGATGCATATTGCTGATAATAACTACCAACCGAAGCGACATCAAAACGCCAGCTCTAGTATAGACGCGGAAAAGACCGCCGTATTACCGGCGGCATAAAATAGGTTTAAAATACCGGTGCCAGTTTCGGCAATTGCACTGTCGTTTGCTGTGGCTGCTGGCCGATTTCTATCGCCAGCCTTGGCACATCCTGCTCGTTTAATAAGTCTTTATGCCAAACCCGCAAGGTATAAGATCCGGCCGGTACCTGCTCCAGCCGGGATAATCCCTGCTGATCACTGCGGCTGTAATAAGGCGTATCCAGCGCCACCACCCAGGCAATCATTTCATCGTGAATATTGCAGCCAAGCACCGCGACGCCACTTTGGTCAAATAGCACCGGCGCAGCAGGAGTACCAACGTAAAGCTTAATTTCAAACGGCTTGATGGCAGAAAACGAATACACATGATGCCGCACCGTATCTTCGTTGGGAAAATACACGGCGGTACCGCGCGGGATCACCAGCACATCCGGGATAAAGGTTTTATCCTTTTGCACAATACGGGCATCATCGACAGGCTTAACCGCTGCACTGGCAGCAGCGGATTCTAAAAACACCACAGCCCCGGCAACCGGTTTGCCCTGCTCGTCAATTACCTGTACCTGCAACCCGGCGGCCAGGCTAACGCTGCTAAATAGCAGCGCCAGCGTCAGTAGTATGGTCAGTGGTTTAAGGTTCAATGGCGATACCTGTTATCGTGGTCGGTAACTCACCAAGTAACAGCGTTTTACCACTGGCCAGATCTACCTGATACAAACTACTTAGCGCTGCGCCTTGTTTGCTGACTGCCAACAGGCCAATATTACGCAGATCGGAAATATCAAAGGCGACGTCGCTAAGTGCTGCCAGGCCCAGGCTACCTACTGTGAACAGGGTACCGGTATTGGGTGAAACTGCCGGCTCCTGGCCTTCAATACTGCCCTGAGTCACCAGCGTGCCTTGTGCCAGATCGATAGCATAATTGGTGGTGAGTTTCTCATTTTGCTGATTATAGGTATAAGCGGCAGCAACTATCGCTGGTTGCTTATTCGCATTGACGTCGTCCGCGGCATAATGCAGCTTGGGATCAGTAAAGGCCAGCGCGCCGGTTTCCGGATGCAGGCGTAAATTTTGTCCCTGCACATTAACGACCCGGATCCGATCTGCCGCCGGGTTAAAATCAAAACCATAAGCAGCGTCAGTCAGAGTACCTGCGGGTAATGCAGTACCAACTTTAGTCAGGCTACCGTCTGCAGTATTGATCTGATAGAGCTGGCCCTGATTCGATAAACCAAACAACACGCCGTATGCCACCCGGTAATCAATACCAATTAACTGCTCTGCTGCAGAGAGTCCCTGCAGGGCACGCTGCTCGATAATTTGCTGTGGCGCCTTGGCCGCAACTTTAACCAACTGCTGTTCAGCCGTTAATAACCACAGCTGTTCATTGCCTTTTAGTTCTGGCATTGCCTGCAAATAAAGGGGACTTAACAATAGCGCTGCTGCAATACTACAGGTCTTGGTTGTTACCGTCATGGTTGTACCTCGCTTTAAGAACGCCAACTGGCAGTTACACTACGGTACTGACATTTCAGCGGTTCAGCAAGGGATTAGCGGCTAATCAGTCCTGCCAGCAGACCAAGCACACCACCAAAAACCCCGCCCCAAACCACCAGCCAGCCCAGATGCTCGCGGATCATCCGTTGAATAATCTGTTTTACCAGCTCGGGGGTCAGCTCAGCCAGCCGCTGTTCAACAATTTGTTCGATCTGTTGTCTGAGCTCGGCTAATTGCTCCGGACTGTCCAATTGTGTTAACAGCAACTGATTAAACTGCTCACTCTGACTAATCTCAATCAGTGCGCTCTGTAGTTTTTCAGTAAAGGGCTGTTGTAACGGTTTTAGCATCGCACTGCCGCCGAACATCGACAGCATAGTGCCAAAAGAAGATTGCTCCACCGCACTGACCAGCGCGTTAAAGGCCGGACTGAGATCGGTTTGCTTGATTACCGGTTCAAAATCAAAGGCCCGGCTGTGCTGTTGTTTTTTCTCCGCTAAAAAGCGGTCAATATTTTCACTGCTAAAAAACTCGGTCATCACCAACTGATAGATCCCCTGCCGGAGTTCCGCAAAGCGCGCCGGGATCACACCTGAACCATACAGCAGGGGCACCCGCTCAAACAACATATGGATAGCAAGGGTATTGGTAATGGCGCCGGCCAAAGCAAACATACCGATACTCAGCAGCAGTGGCTGAGCGAGTAGCACGCCGCCCAGTACCAGCACCAAAGCCGCCCCATTAGTCAGTAGATTTTTATTCACCATGCACTCCGCTTCGCGTTGAAGATCCAGGCCGGCGATTTTATGCAGAAGTACCGCCTTTGGCAACGTTAGCCGGCACAGCATTTTGGCGTGGGCGTGCGGCTGGTCTTTCTGCCCGCAATACGCGTATACTCAAACCATAACAGCAGTTTGGAGCCAGGTATGGCCGTATTACAAAAAATTGTGCTTCTAAAAAGCCGCTTACGCAGCGCTGAACTGGCGATAGCGGACTATGTACTGGCGAACTCAGCACAAATTCGTCAATTATCATCACAGGAACTGGCACAGGCCGTTGGCGTTAGTCAGGCTACAGTGGTCCGCTTTACGCAAAAGCTGGGTTATAAGGGCTACCCGGATTTTAAGTTTGCAATTAACGACAGCCTGCACCAGCAAGCCAGCCCGAAAAGCATTAAATTGCATGGTGATATAGCGCTGAATGATAATTTTCAGGAAATGGCGCGCAAACTGCTGGCGGGTAAAATTGAAGTTCTGACCAATACCCTTAGTGCCAATGATCAGGCCAGTATGGAGCAAGGCTGTCAACTGCTGACCCAAGCCAGACGCATTATGCTAACCGGTAAAGGTGCCTCCTTTCTGGTGGCACAGGATTTTTGCCTGAAGCTACGCAAACTGGGGCTACAAGCCATCGCAGAAAGTGATAACCATATCCAACTGGCTGATTTAGCCCACTACAACAATAAAGATTTACTGGTGGTGATCAGTGAATCCGGTGAAACACCGGAGATGATCGTCGTCAGCCAGTATGCCAGTAGCCGTGGCATTCCGCTGCTGAGCCTGACCGGTTTTGCGCCTAATACCGTAGCGAAACTCTCAGTGCTGAATTTAAAAACCGTCGCCAATGAAAATGCCGCCCGGCTGTCGTCTATTTTGTCACGTAATGCTCAGGAGCTGGTCATTGACCTGCTGTTTATTATGCTGACGCAAAGCTCAGCACGCGGGCGCAAAATGGTCGAAGCCTCAAATCAGGCAGTAGCTGAATACCGTAAACGCTAAAGCATGCACACAACCTAGCCAGAGCGGGAATATCTGAGTAAACTACTCAACTATTCTGTCACTGCCTTAGAGCCGTTATGTCATTATTTCAGGTTGAACATAGCTACCGAACCCTCCCTGCTGCCTGCTACGCTGATTGTGTGCCAACGCCGGTGCGCGCCCCGGCCTGGCTGGCATTTAATCAACCACTGGCCAACGAACTAAAGTTGCCAGAACAGTATCAGCGCAAAGCTGAGGGCTTAGCGCTGTTTAGCGGTAACAACCTACCCGATTGGACATCGCCGCTGGCTCAGGCCTATGCTGGCCACCAATTTGCTAACTATGTTCCCCGCTTAGGCGATGGCCGGGCGTTGCTGCTGGCAGAGCTGCGGGCCAAGGATGGTAAGCTTTACGATCTGCAACTAAAAGGCGCCGGTCGTACCCCGTTTTCACGCAGTGGCGATGGCCGCGCCCCACTGGGCCCGGTACTACGCGAATATCTGGTTAGCGAAGCCATGTATGCCTTAGGCGTACCCACCACCCGGGCGTTAGCAGCCGTTAGCAGCGGTGAGTTGGTGTTCCGTGATGAAACACTACCGGGCGCTATCTTAACCCGGGTTGCCAGCAGTCATATCCGGATCGGTACAATGCAGTATGCCGCCAGCCAGTCTGATCCGGCTGTGCTGCCCGCACTGGCAGACTATGTCATAAACCGTCACTATCCACAGCTGTGGCAACAGGATAATCCGTATCTGGCGCTGTTACAGCAGGTAGCGGAGCGCCAGGCGCAGTTGGTCGCGCACTGGATGAGCCTGGGTTTTATCCACGGTGTCATGAATACCGATAATATGAGCCTGAGCGGCGAAACCATTGACTATGGTCCCTGCGCCTTTATGGAAGCCTATCAACCACGGCAGGTTTACAGTTATATCGATCAACAGGGTCGCTATGCCTATCAGAATCAGCCAGCCGTTGCGCAGTGGAACCTGGCCCGGCTGGCCGAAGCCCTGCTGTCCCTGATTGACCCGGATCAAGAGCAGGCGATTGCGCTGGCAATGTCGGTATTGAACGCCTTTCCACAGTATTATCAAACTGCATACCGGCAGCGCTTTCGGGCCAAGTTGGGATTAACGGCACCGGAACAGGAGGAGGCGGACGATCAGCTGATCGCCGATTTTCTTGCGTTACTGAGCGCTGGCCAGGCTGATTTTAGCCAGAGTTTCTTCGCGCTGCGCCAAGGCGACAGTGCCTATTTAACACAGCAACTGGACAAACAACAGTACAGTGCCTGGCAGCGGCAATGGCAGCAGCGCCTGAGCCAGCAGACTGCCGATCCGCAGGCTATTATGGCAACCGCCAACCCTTATCTGATCCCACGCAATCACCTGATCCAACAGGTGATAGACCAGGTTAGCCAGCATGGCGATTTAGCTTTATTCCAACAGTTGCAGCAGCTATGGCAACAACCCTATCAGCCATCAGCAGCAGGTGAGCCATACAGCCTGGCAGCGCGCCCGGAACAGCGCGTCTGCCAGACTTTTTGTGGTACCTAAAGGATCCAGCTTTGGTAAAGTGGAATACCGATTAAGATATTAAACGGGAAGGTGATCCCGAGCGCCGCCAGCATCGACAGACCGATATCAGCCTGCGGAATGGCGGCACGGATCGCCGCGGGTGCCGCGATATAAGAGGCACTGGCCATCAGCGTCGCAAACACCAGGGCACTACCCGCTGGCATACCCAGGATGCCGGCAACCAGCAGTCCGACACTGGCCAGCACCAACGGCGTAACCAGTGCGAAAATCATCAGCCGCCAATGCTTCCACGGCAACGGATTACAGACCCGGGCCGTGCACAGGCCCATTTCCAGTAAAAACAGCGCCAACATGGTTTTAAACCCACCCAGCAATACCGGGGTAATTTCCGATAAGCCCTCATTACCATAAAAAGCCCCAATCAACATGCCGCCCAATAACAGCAGCACACCGCGGCTGGTCAGGGCTTCATGTAAAATTGCCAGACCATTGGCCTTGGTACCATTAATAAAGCGGTACAGCCAGAGCATTACCACGATAGCCGGCAATTCCAGCAGCACCAGATACAGTGTGGTCTGGGCGGATAATTCCAGATTATTCGCCATCGCAACCGCCAGCACCACGGCAAAGGTACCCGCGCTGACAGAGCCATAGTGCGCGGCAATACTGGCTGCGTTGGCACTATCCAGCTTAATCAGGCGTCTTAACAGCGGATACAGCAGCAGTGGGATCAGGGCACCACAAAATACGATTAGCGCCAGCTCCGGCAGCAGCGGCAACAAGGGTTCGCCATGCAATGCCATACCGCCTTTCAGGCCAATTACCAACATCAGTAAAATTGACAGGATTTCATAAATCGACACCGGCACTTTGAGATCGGATTTCACCAGGCCGGCAATTAAACCCAAGGCAAAAAACGCTATAACCACATCTGGCATTAAGTTCTCCCCGTTCTAGTTATCGTTTTAAGTTGTGTAAATATCGGCGCCGATCTTGCCTGCAACCTACCCTTTATGCTAATTAATAATTTAACAAATCACTATTGATAATTATCTATGGACGCCCGTCATCTTAGTTTCCGGCTATTACAGGTTTTCCGCCAGGTTGCCGAAAGTGGCAATATTACCGCCGCTTCGCGTTTACTGCACCTGACGCAACCCACGGTATCATTACAACTTAAAAAACTCAGTGAAATCATTGGCGAGCCACTGTTTGATTATCAGCAACAACGCTTACAACTGACCGCCAGTGGTGAACTGCTGTATCAGGCGGTGCTGGATATTGATGAACGGCTATCAGAATTTAATCAGCAGCTACATCAACAGCGCCGTGGCGATGCCGGCACCATTTCGCTGGCGGTAGTCAATACCGCCCAATATCTGTTGCCACAACTGCTGGCCGACTTTAGCCGTGACTATCCGAGGGTGGTGATCAACCTGCAGATCGGCAACCGGGCCCATATTTTAAACCGCTTTGCCCAGCAACAGGATCACCTGTATTTGTTCAGTCACCCACCCGGCGGGGAAAATGTTAAAGCCAAGGCCGTAGTCGCCAACCCGCTGTATCTGGTGGCTCCGCCCGGGCACTGGGCCAGCCGGCAAAGCGGCTTAAGTTTTGGGATGCTGCAGGAGGAACGCTTTATTCTGCGCGAACCCGGCTCTGCCACCCGCATGACCTTTGATAGCTGGCTCAGTAGCCAGGCCACTGAAATCAAATATAGTATGCAAATGGAGTCAAATGAAGCGATCCGGCTTAGTGTGATGGCAGGTCTGGGCGTAGCCTTGTTATCTGCCCATACCTTGCAGGGACAGCAACATCTGCTGTCTGTACTGGGGGTAAGCGGTTTTCCGCTGCTAAGTCACTGGTATCTGGTACGGCACAGTAATAAACGCTTGCCGCAGGCCGCCGTCAAACTCGGCAGCTTTATTGAGCAGCAGTTGGCGCTGTGGCAGGATCCACTGCAGGCGGAAAGAAACGCTCGCCCTGGGTCGCAAAATCCTGCAACCACTGGCTAAAATCTTTGGCGGGTAGCGGCTTGGCGAAGTAATACCCCTGCACCTGCTGACAGCCGGCATCCAATACCCGGCTTAAACCGGCATGATTCTCCAGCCCTTCCGCCGTAACGGTCAACCCCAGTCCTCCCGCCAGCTGCGCGGTCGCCTGCACAATCAACGCATCCTGTTGGTTGTGTTCGATATCTTTGATAAAGGCGCGATCGATTTTCACTTCATGTACCGGCAAATTCTTCAGATAAGCCAGTGATGACTGCCCGGTACCAAAATCATCAATCGCCAGCTTGATCCCGGCCTGCTTTAATACTTTCAGATTAGCGATAGCCCGGCTGGCATCCTGCATCACCGCACTTTCGGTCACTTCCAGTGTTAAGGCACTCACTGGCACAGCGGCTTCAGCCAGTGCGGCCAAAATACGCGCCGGCAAAGCATCATCCAGCAGATCGGCCGCCGATAAATTTACTGCCACTGCCACTTGCGGGTGCAGCTGTTGCCAGCTGGCGAGTTGCCGGATCACCTGCTGTAACATCCAGTTCGAGATCAGGCTAATATTGCCGGTTCGCTCGGCCAGGGTAATAAACTCCATGGGTGAGACAAAACCCAGTGTAGGGTGTTGCCAGCGGATCAACGCCTCTGCCGCCCGACAGCGGCGGGCAACGATATCGACCTTCGGCTGGAATACCACCGAAAACTGACCACTGTCTAACGCCTGTGGCAGATCACGGATCAAGGTCAGCTCCCGCTGGTGGCTTTCATCCTGCCCGGTGCGATACCAGGCTTGCGGCAGATTGTCCGCTTTGGCGTTAGCCAGGGCAATTTCCAGTCGCCGCAATATCGCATTAACATCCTGTGCCAGCGCCGCGGTGGCATAAACACCGGCCACTAACTGTAGATTAATCGCCGAACCGGCCAAATCGAAGGGCTGCGCCAGATTAACCAGCAAGCTATTGATCTGCTCCTCTTCCAGCACGGAGGGGATCACCAGCAGAAACTCATCTGCCCCCAGCCGGGCACAAAAATTAATTGTGGTTTCATTGTTAAGCCGCAGCGCCAGCTGTTGTAATAACAAATCACCACTGTGATAGCCCAGACTATCGTTCACGTAACGAAACTTTGCGATATTTAATAGCAATAAGGTCGACGCCTGCTGCTGCAGCCTGGCTGCCAGGTGCTTCTCGACCGCCAGCCGGTTTGCTAACCCGGTTAACGGGTCGCGCTCCACCTGCTCCAGTAGTTGCCGCTCCCGCTGCTGAATAGCTGCACGCATCTGAGTAAGGGTATTTGCCAGTAAGCCTACTTCAGCTAAGGCTACCGCCGGCGGCTGTACCTCCTGACCACGCCCTATAGCCTTGGCGTAGCACACCAGTTTATCCAATGGCCGGGTGACACTGCGGGTATATACAAAGGCCACCACCAGCGCCAGCGCCAGGCCCAGACTAAAGATCTGTAGCAGCTGATTACGCAGTGCCTGATAATTCGCCAGCCACTGCGCATTTGGCAGGTGCAATACGCCCCACAACTGCTGCGTTTCGCTAAGCGCAAATAGCTGGCTGATATGTTGGGGTAACAACTCCGGTAACAAGCGGTCATCAAGCATGATATGTTGCAGCTGCTCGGCCAGCTGCAGTTTGGCAGTTGCCGAAAGCGTGGAACTTAGCACCAAACGTTCACCGCTGAGCCTGATAAAACTTACCTGCAGCCCGGTTAAATCGGCGATTTGGCTGGCCAGTTGCTGATCGACACTAAAGCCCATACCAACCCAGGCAATAATATGCGGCGCCCGCACCGGCACCAGCACTAACTGATAGGCGCGCTCTCCCACGCTAAGCACGCTGGCCTGCGAACCTTGCTGAGCACGGGCTTGTTCAAATAAACCGGGTAATACGGCGTTATCCAGTACCGCTGCGGTACTGGCCAGCATCCGGCCATCCGGGGTAAATAAAAACGCCAGATCGGCGTTAATCCGAGCGCCATGATTTTCTAAAACACTGCTGATGGTTTCCGCTTCGGCGGTGGCCACGGCCTGACGAAAGCCAAAGTCGGCCGCCAACAGGCGGACGCTGTCAGTTAACTGATCGCTGCGCACTTGCAGCGTTTGGCCGGCGGCATTACTGGCAACCTTGAGCAGCTGCCGTGCTTGTTGCTCACTGTCATTACGCATGGTATTAAGGGTGGCATAACCGGTAAATACAGCCAGCAACAGCAATAAACCGACCAGCAATAAGGTTAACTGACTACGTAATGAGCTTAACATCGAGCCCCCGGGCCTACGTTTAGCGTTTAAACCGATGAACCAAATCGGCCAGATTATCCGACACTTTTTTCAGCTGGCTCAGCGTATGGGCCGCTTCCGTCGCCGCCTGAGTGCTATGTCCCGCCAACGTGGAAATGCTGACAACCTGACGGTTGATATCGTCTGCCACATGGGCCTGCTGCTCTACCGCAGCGGCCATCTGGGTTGACATATGGGCAATTTCATTCACTGCACCATTGATACCACTTAACATCTCACCACTTTCCAACACTTTTTGTAAACCATTTTCGGCATCCTGGGCCCCTAACTGCGCTACATGTACCGCATTATTTGCCCGCGCCGTCAACTCCGCGACGATAGCATAAATTTCTTTGGTCGATTGCTGAGTACGCTGCGCCAGATTACGCACCTCCTCTGCCACCACCGCAAAGCCCCGCCCCTGTTCGCCGGCGCGAGCCGCCTCTATCGCTGCATTTAACGCCAGTAAATTGGTTTGATCGGCAATTTGCTCAATAAACTGCGCTGCCTTGGCAATCTTATCGGTTTGATCGGACACCTCAGTCACCGACTGGCCGATACTGCTGACCGTATCGCGTAATTTCTCAATCGAATAGCGGGTGGTACCGGCAATTTCATTGCCCCGTGCCGCTAATTTGTTGGCTTTATCGGCCTGGGCTGCAGTATCGGTAACATGGTGCGCCACTTCGGCGATCGTCGTCGTCATTTGATTCATCGCCGTGGCCACCTGCATGGTTTCGGCCTGCTGGCGATCAATCTCCTGGTTGGCTTCCTGCGTCAGTTGTAAGCCGCGCAGTGAGTCCTTAGCTACGCTACTGGCCGCATTTTCAATCCGGGTTAGCATGGCACGCAAATGCGAGCGTTCGCTAAGCACATTCACTTTTAACTTGCCTACCGCATTACGATCATCGGTATAACTTAGCACCGCCAAGCGATCACCAAAGGCACCGGGTAATAAGGCATCCAGCTCACTAAAGAGTTTGGCCTGCTGCCATTTTTGTAACAATGCCCAGGTCAGTGCCGCAGCAGCGAGCACCCACGCCAGCGCCATTAAACCGCCTTGCCACAGCGCTAAGCTACCGACCAGCAGCGTCAATAAACCGAGCCCCGCCTCCACCGACCAGCGCCTTGCAGCAGCTTTGTCCTGATTGATGTGTTGATACAGTTGTTCAGCGCGGGTGACATCCTGCTCTTTCGGTGCACAACGCACCGACTCATAACCCACGATCTGGCCTTTTTCAAAAATCGGCATCACATAGGCATCAACCCAGTAATAATCACCGTTTTTACAGCGGTTCTTCACCAGGCCCATCCAGTTTTTACCCTGCTTCAGGTAACGCCACATGGTTTCATAGGCCGCCGCAGGCATATCCGGATGCCGTACCAGATTATGCGGCTGTCCCAGCAGCTCCTCTTTGCTGTAGCCACTTACCGCGACAAAAGCCTCATTACAGTCAACAATAATACCGCGGGTATCGGTAACCGAGATTAACCGCTCCTCAGGGCCAAATGTACGGCGTTGATTGGTAACAGGCAGGTTTTTACGCATGGTGTAAGCTCTTTAAATAATTAGAAAAACACATAAAACATTGTAGCGTAATTTACCACCTTGGAGGTAGAAAAGCGTGTAGCAGCGCTTTTTATCCGATTAAGTGAGCTGCGGCTTACCATGCTGAGGACTCCCGCCTGACTGTACCTGCAGGCCGGCGATCGGTTATGATGCCGCTATATGATCTAATGTTAGTAAGCTGCTGAAATTCCGGACAGGAACCGCCATGAGCCAAGCGCCAAGCTTTTATTTCTATGACTTTGAGACCTGGGGCGCCGATCCGAAAAAAGATCGCCCGGCCCAATTTGCCGGTATCCGTACCGACCATGAACTGAATATTATTGGCGAGCCCGAGATGTGGTATTGCCAGCTCGCCAACGACTACCTGCCCCATCCGGCAGCCGCCCTGATCACCGGTTTAACCCCGCAGCTCTGTAATAAAAAAGGCTTAGTTGAAACCGAGTTTATGCAGCGGATCCTAAACGCCTTTAGTACCCCCAATACCTGCGTGTTGGGGTATAACAGCCTGCGCTTTGACGATGAGGTCACCCGCTACGGCCTGTATCGTAACTTTTATGATGTGTACGGCCGCGAATGGCAGCAGGGCAACAGCCGCTGGGATCTGATTGATTTGGTGCGCGCCTGCTACGCGCTGCGCCCTGAGGGTATTAACTGGCCACTGCGTGATGATGGCAGCCCCAGTTTTAAGCTGGAGCTGCTAACCAAAGCCAATAATTTAGAGCACAGCGCCGCCCATGATGCGCTGTCTGATGTGTACGCCACCATCGCTATAGCCAAACTGATTAAACAGCAACAACCGAAACTGTTTCACTATCTGTTTGAACTACGTAAAAAGCAAAAAGTCGCCGAGCTGATTGACGTTGCAGGCTTAACACCCTTGGTGCATATTTCTTCAAAGTTCCCGGCGACTCAGGGCTGTGCCAGCTGGATAGTGCCGCTGGCCTACCACCCAAGCAATAAGAACGCGGTTATCTGCTATAACCTGCAGCTCGACCCCAGAGCGCTGCTGGATGATGATTTGGCTACACTGCAACAAAAACTCTACCGTAAGAGCAGTGAACTGGCCGAAGGTGAACAGCGACTGGGGTTAAAACTGATCCATCTGAATAAATGCCCGGTGCTGGCCAATGCGAAAACCCTGAGTGCCGAACGCGCAACCGAGCTTGGCATTGACCGCAACCAATGCCTGCACCATCTGGAATGGCTGCGCCAAAATCGCCAGTTACAACAAAAAGTGGTCGAGCTGTATCAACAAGCCGGCGACTACGGCGCTGAAACCAACCCCGATTATCAGCTGTACAACGGCTTTATCAGCGACGCCGATAAACAAAAAATGCAACAGCTGCACCAGCTGGATCCGGCCAGCCTAACCGCCGATAGCCTGATCTTTAGCGAAGAGCGGCTAAACCGCTTATATTTTTTATACCGGGCACGTAATTACCCGCTCAGTCTTACCGACAGCGAGCTGCAAAAATGGCAACGTTACCGCACTGACAAGCTGATGCACGGCCTGGATAATCCCAACCTGACGCTGGAACAATTTAGCCTGGCACTGGAAAATCTGGCGCATGAGCACAGCGCCGATGAGCAAAAAATGGCGATTTTAAAAGCCTTGTATCGCTACGCAGAAGCACTGTAACAAATCCCATCTGATTGTCGGGTGGTCGCAAAAGCGGCTTTTTTGTGCGCCATAGCGCCTATTGCTTCGTATACTAAAGTGATTTTAAAGCCAAGCAGACGAGGTAAAGATGCGTACCACCCTGACTAAAGTCAGCCAGTTAAGTTTACTTGCTGCCGCACTCTGGGCTGCCAGCGCCGCAGCCCACCACGGCTGGAACTGGACCGAACAGCAGCAAACCGAGATGACCGGTGAAATTACCGAAATCTATATTGGCCCGCCGCATCCGCGTTTAATGATCAACACCCCGGATGGTGCCTGGCAGGTCGATCTGGGCAATCCACGGCAAACCCGGGATGCCGGTTTTGTCGAAGGCGAAGCCGCAGTCGGTGATACCGTGCTGGTGCGAGGCCATCGTTCGGCAAAAACAGATGAGCGGATTATCAAAGCGGTTCGCGCCACCATTAATGGTAAGGTGTATACCTTTTATCCGCAGCTGCTGCGCGAAGACTAAGCCTTGCTGGCAAACAGCCTGACCAGCCTGTCCGAACTGGCGCTCATTAACCTTATCCGCCAGTCGGCACTGGCTTATCCGGCACTAAGCGCGCTGCATATTCTGGGCATCGCCCTGCTGCTTGGTAATATTCTGCTGTTGGATCTGCGGCTACTCGGAGTGCTACGTCAAAGCGCGTTATCAGACTTATTTAAGCTGTTTAGCCGGCTGGCGGGCATCGGTTTACTGCTGGCTATCGGTAGTGGCGTGCTGTTATTTAGCGTGCAACCGCTGCAATATCTGAGTAATCAGGCTTTTGTGCTGAAAATGCTGCTACTGGCCCTGGCACTGCTTAATCTGCTAATAGTGCACCTGAGCCAGGCCTGGCAGCAGGCCTGCAGTGGCGGGCCAGTCAGTAACAGTCTTAAGCTCACCGCCGCCAGTTCGCTACTGCTCTGGCTAACCATACTTTTCGCCGGGCGCTGGATTGCTTTTGTTTGAACAGCAAGTACTTAAAATCCTAGTCTATAACACATCACGATACTTTTCATTTGCCTGATATGCTTCCACCTCCAGAGGGGCGTTGTCATAGCCATAGGTCGCCAAGTCGCTAAAATGCTGTGTAATAACTTGCTGCAAACTGGAACGTTCAATTTGCAAAACATGCACCAGCTCATGGGCGAGACGTGGCGTAGTAAGCACGTAGTCTTCGCGGACATAAATGGAATAGCCAAATACCTGAGCATTATTGACAATACCCTCGCCGATAAAGCCCACGGCTTCACCCACTGTTTTTAACAGCAGGTTATCGTACGGAAAAGGGACTTGATCAACAAAGACCAGCCTCACCTGTTGCGGGTTTTTGATACCAATATCTCGGGCAAGTGCCAACTGTGTGTCATCCAACGGCTGGCCAGTTTGCAGGCCCAACAGTTCAGTGTCGGTGGCCCATTCAATATATTGCGGCAGTATCAGTGCCGAAATCAGATTGTGATGGAAGAATACGATGCCACTCCCCATGGCGAGCACAAAACCCAACACCAATGTCCATTTTTTTACTGCGCTACCTTGCATATCCGCTCCTGAAAAGAGGCAACCTTTACTATTTTGGGCTAATCACAATGACGCGCCCTGCGACGGGAGAATAATTCGCTGTGCAGGGCCAAAGCAGTCAGTGTTATGGTCCACTGCTAGTATGACAAGACTGTGATAACACTTTCAATTTAAAACTGCGTAGTCCTTCGCAAAATAACTCCGATTCCGCCCGGCTTCCTTAGCCCGGTACAGCGCCTGGTCTGCCAGAGTCAGCAATTCAGCAAGCTGCTCGGTATCGTGCTGTAATCCCACAACACCCGCGCTAAAATGTAATGGGTAATCCGGCGCCAGCTTCAACCGTTCAGCAGCCGCGGCACTGCGCAACCGCTCCAGTATGGTATTCGCCTCGTCACGGTCTACTCCCTGTAGTACCAGCAAAAACTCCTCGCCTCCCCAACGGCCGAATACATCCCCCGGGCGCAGCACTTTATCCGCCACCTTGGCAAAACGCTTCAGCGCCTCATCACCCGCATCATGACCATAACGATCGTTGCAGGTTTTAAAGCGATCCAAATCCAGTAGTGCAATAAATAGCGACTGCTGACGGGCTTTCGCATGGGCAAAGGCGTCCTGTGCCCGCGCCTCTGTGTAGCGGCGGTTTGCCAAGCCGGTTAAGGGATCAGTAAAGGCCATCCGCCGGTAAAAACGCCGGTGTCGCAGCAGCAGCAGCATCACGATAATGCTAAGCAGCAGCGTTACTATGACACCACTGACCACGAGCAAGCGGTGGCGGCGATCCTTTTCTGCCGCTTCCTGGGTTTTTCGCTCCAGACTTTGTACCAACTGTTCTACACGAAACCGCGCCTGTATGAGCCTGTTATTGCGTGCCCAGCTGTTATCGCCGAACTCCAACAGCTCGCTTAAGGCGACATTAAGATCTGACACCGCTGCTTCGTAATGACCCAAAGCGGCATAAGTTTGCCCTCTGATAAAGTAATACCGATAGCCATGATAACCGACGTCCCAGCCTGGCCAGTCTTTTGCTAACGATTCAAGTATCAACATGGCTTGCCCCGGCTCTTTATTCGCCAGCAGCGCCGCCGCATAATTCACGTTAGTGCTGTACTCGGTGATATGCCAAATGCCCTTTAGTTTAGGTAAGCTGGCGCGGCAGCTTTGCAGAGCCTCTGCCACCCGTCCCTGCTGCTCCAGCACACCACAAAGCCCGGCTTCGGCATAGGCCACACCAAAAGGATTGTCGGCCCGTTGTGCCGCTTCGGCAGAGCGGCGAAAGAGCTGTTCGGCGTTTTTCAGCGATTGGCTATCCCGTTGCCTCCACCAGGAAAACGCACTCATATATAACTCATTGGCAACCATATCGTGCATTTGTTGAGCCTCGAAGTAACGCAGCGCCTCTTCGCTCAGCGCCCGACCGTAGTCACCATCTGTTCTCAGGGCAATCTGCCCCAGCACTGATGCTGCTTCGGCACGCATCCAGGCCAGTGACTCATTATCCGCATTCCGGTAAGCATTTGAGGCCAATTCAAAGGTTTCGCCATTAAGTGCTTCGATGTCGGCCATAACGGAGGCAAGACGAATTTTCAGACAAAGCGAGGTCGGTTGATTGACAGACAATAAGGCAAGCTGCGGTAGCAGCCTATCGAGGGTTTCATCAACTGAGGCGCGTAAGCCGCCACCGTAAAGATTAGCAATCTGCAGATGCAATAATGCCGGATGACCGGCCGGCAATGCCTGCGCCGCCTCTAAAGCAAGTGGTAGCTCGGTTTTTTCCTGACCAAGCATGCGTTTAGCTTGAGCGCGCGCAGCTTCCAGCCAGGCGCGCCGCTCAATCGTCAGATCTGTCTGGCCCAATACTTGCTCAATCGCAGCTAAAGCCTGATAAGGTTGACGGCCGATGTCTTTGGCAAGTGCCTCAATCTCCGGATCGCCACTACCCAGGCAACTGGCGGACGCGGAGGCACTAAGAAACAACAAACCGCTGCAGAGTACAACTCCTTGCCAAACTAATCTCATCCCTTCTCCCCACGACCGCTCGGGCTGACTTGCTTAGTTCACTTTAACTAATAATAGTCATAAGCTTAGCTGAAAGCCCACCAAAGACTATTACTAATGAGGCTGTCACTGCAGCATCAGTTCTTATCAGATGAAGTAATTGGCTAAAGCCGGCTATTGCCAGCCATTGCTGTTAGCTTATTGCATTGAATGCAGGCCAATCAGGTTGCCCTCAGTGTCACGCACCAGTGCGCAAAACCCGTGCTCACCAATAGATTGCTTCTGTTGCACGATCTCACCGCCATATTTTTCGGCACGGGCTGCCTCTACGGCGCAATCCGCGCAGGCAAAATATACCAGGGTGCCGCCGGCTCCTGGAGAAAAGCCATCCATTTTCACCAACATACCACCAGAACCATACTGCGACATCCCGGCTTCCTTATCCATCGGGAAAAACCACATATCCATTTCTACCTCAGGGATCGGACTTGGCATCTTCTCCAGCGTCGTGGCAAAGACGGCTTCATAAAAGGCTTTTGCCCGGGTCATATCAGCGACATATATTTCAAAATGCACGACAGGGTTAGTTTGCATGGTAGGTTTCCTGGATTCCGTAATACATATCTCAATATTAGCTGCCTTATCTGACTATGACAGCCTATACATCTTTTTTTGCTACTGTATAAATAAGGTACCAGGCTGATTGTGATGTCAAATTACTATGAGTGAACATCGTTTCCGTCATTTTATCGGGCCGGCTTTATTCGAAGCAGTCTTTGTGGTCACTGGCTGTGGTACTAGCCGCCAATGTATTCAACTATCGTGAGCAGCAATTGCTGGAAACCTACGATACCTTGCTTAGCGGGATCTTTAGTGAGCATCGTATTTCGACCAACGAATCAGGTAGCTGAATAACGCAAGTAACTGCCCGGGTTTGCTAGCACCGTTACAGCCGAAAAAAATGATCGGCATCTCCTGGATGTTTTTAGTATCGTATCCGCCAACTCGTAATCAAGCCATTTTCAACAGTAAACAGGAAGTTTGCAGTGCTACTGTAACCCCTACTGCTGTATTGTCCGAGGACAATAACTTCGTTACCGTTCACACTGATCTCTGGATTAGCCACTTTGCCATTTTGCGAAATGATGTCGCTTTGAACCCGATAATTATGCAGGCACCACTGATAGCAGTTTCCACTTTACCAGAATAGCGGCAGCCGCAGGAACATAAGACACCAAAGCCACGATAGTGGCGGCAATATTGCTTTATCAGGTTTCTTATTTGGGAATAATACCGTCAATTTTCCACACACCATCCTCAAATATAAGATGCATAGTTTTGAAAGAACCATCTGCAAATTTTGCTTTTACAATTGCAGAATTACCCTCAATTATTTCATCGATAACACTTTCGGATGTTACTGTTTTATCCGCCATACTCCGAGGAGGCTTTCTAGCAAAAAGTCCTCCTTCAATGCACACTGCATATGCGAACTCTTTAAGTTGAAGCTTTTCATCAAAAGCTAAACTTTCAAATTCCTCTTGCTGCTTGAAAGAGTGCAACAAACTCTCTAGCTTAATCGAGGCGCTCATTTCAGACATAAATTGACAAGCACTTTCAGGTCCAACAAACATGTACTCAACTAGTTTATTTGCCCCCATCATCCAAGCTTCTGAAGGACTCAAACCTTGAGCCAACGTTTCATAGCTCTGGTAGGTGTTGCTTTTCACATGTGAAGAATGCGAAATTACTAATAAAAACAAAAAACTTCTACAGATATTCATTTTAAAACCTAGCACCCAAATTTAGCACTGTAAGCCGCACAGAGTAAAAGCCTGGAGCGGTTTAGGGTTATGTTTGTGCAGTGTCAAACTCCCGAATTAGCTCTGCGGCTTGCTCACAGCTAATTGATTCAAATTTGATAGACACTACTACCGATGGATTTTCTACTTTAATCGGTACTATTTCAGATTTACAGAAGTCATTCACAAGACTTGCGGCTTGCTCGAGAGTGCCGTCACTGATTTCCATATCGAAAGTTGATGCTGCAGAAGCAGAGATTGATATTGCCAAAGCAATTACACAGGTCGAAGATATAACAGTTTTCATAAAATACTCCGAGGTCGCATTGTCTAAAGCATTTATTGTAGCGTGAGTTTGCCAATAAAACCTATAACAGCTATCAACATACCGATAAGAAAAATCTTTTTTGAGAATTTATCAATTCGGGGTTGCTTTCTTAATTTGCTTGAGAAAACAAACTCAGGAATTAATGCGAAAGATAAAAGCACCAATGCACCACCGAAACTCGAAACATTGCCGAAAGATACAGTTCTATGCTCATAAATATTTAGCGCTATACCTATAAAAACTATTGCAGCAAACAAAAATAACCCACTAGAAAAAATTTTATGCTTAAGTTTAGTGCCGAACATGAATATTCCTTGAAAAGCCCTAACGCATTGCTCACGCGCGCGCGTTAGCGCGTCGACTGCAGCGACTGATTATGCAGCAATGTGCCTGAATCGCGGAAGGAGATATGTTGCGCACTATTTCAACCTCTCCAACTGCCCTTTCCGCTTGACTAAATTCTTGTAATCCCACTGTATTTCTTGCGCCTTCCCAAGCCACCGACGTATATCTGTCGCATTGACTTCCGAAGCATCATTGAAAAATACCGATGCGTCCTTGAACTTCTTGCCTAAAACATTTAATCCGGGCTCGTCGAAGTCTGCCCCACTCCAGAACATCAGTCGTATTCCAGGCTTCTGCTTGCTGTATCCAACTGTCGGATTCCCGTCAAGGAACCAAACAGGATGTGAGTGCCAGATTTTACTTTCAGCGCCGGGCAGGTTGCGATCAATTTCTTTAGCCAGTAGCTCACATACTTCTTTGTAGTTTGCCTCCAGCTTTTCGTTGTACTGATTTATCTCAGGATTCATATCAACCTCCTGCTGCATAACACTACGCACAGGGGCGACGAGCCGCGCAGCGTGTTGACGTCGCAGCCAGCGTTTTTGGCTGGCGATAAAATTTGTTTGTTATGCGTCTTGCTGACAATCCTACCTAATACCATAATTAGGTATCTTTTGGTATCCGGAGAACTACACATGGCCAAGAACACAAGTATAACTATTGGAGAACACTTTGAGAGCTTTATTGCAAGCCAGATCCAAAGTGGGCGTTACGGCTCAGCGAGTGAAGTCATTCGCTCAGCGCTACGCTTACTCGAAAACCAAGAAATCAAACTTAACTCTCTTCGTCAACTACTTGTCGAAGGCGAACAAAGCGGTGACGCAGAATATGACCTCGATAGCTTTATCAATGAACTTGATAGTGAAAACTCTCGATGAAGCCATTTAATCTCACCGTTGCTGCTAAAAATGATTTGCGAGATATCGCATTATTCACTCAGCGTCGCTGGGGAAAAGAGCAACGAAATATCTATTTAAAACAATTTGATGATTCATTTTGGCTTTTAGCAGAAACCCCCGACATCGGTAAAACATGCGATGAAATCAGAATCGGATATCGTAAATTCCCTCAAGGTAGCCACGTCATCTTTTATCAACAGATCGGCAGCCAACAGATTAAAATCATCCGTATTCTTCATAAAAGTATGGATGTAAATCCGATACTTGGCGCATAACACCCCGAGCATGCGCGCGAACGTGTCAGCGTCGCAGGGGCCGTAGGTTCCGAATGCCGCACATCATGACAACAACCAGCAAAATTCGAAAAAATGTTGCAGTCTTAATTTTTTTCTTAGCACCGGCAATCATCGCCAGTTCTTTGTCGCTAAATTCCATAGATAAACCTTTTTAAAACATAACGCTTTGCAGCGGCGTCCGGTGGAGGCCCATCGGGCCGGAACAGACTTAATGCATTTGTTAGGAGTTCCTCTCAAATTTGGCAGCAATCGGAGTGAAGTAAGCTAGGGCCAAGATAGCTCCGTCTGCCAAACCAAGGATAGATGATATCGCCGCCTCATAAGGTGAAAGTATTTGCACTCCGTCGAAAAAGCTTCGGGCTATGACTATGCAGTAAAAGACTAAAAAGCCAATCCTGGCTGCTTTGATATAGAAGAACAGCCCAACCGACAAACCGAGCCAAACAGCCAATTCTCCCCAATATGCTAGCTCCCGTCCTGGAATAACAGAACCTAAGCCGCCTTGATCGAGGAGTTGAAGTTGTTCAACCGATAACCACATGTAATCAACGTATGGCATTGACCAAAAAAGTACCGTGAGGAGCGCCATAGCGACTACCAGCGATCGAAAGATTGCTTCCATTCATTTACTCCTAACGCATTACTAATGGGCTGCCGCAGCGCAGCGTAGGCAGTCCCGTGGAGGCCACGCTGTTTGTGGCCGGAGCGAAATTAAGCAACTTGTTAGGTATCATTTCACAAATGAACTCAATATGATTGTATATCGCAACCCACCGTCTATTACTGGCTCATCATATCCAACATAAATATATGAGCGGTTTATCTCTCTGATATCTACGTTAATGCTTATATTGCAATCAATATCCTCTTTAATATCAGTGGAAATCAGGGCTGATGATTCAATATGGGGACTATTAGTTACTTTACCCAAGTGTTGCTCAAAGTTCAGGTCTTCAGGTCCCAACTCAAGTAAGGATTTTACAAGCCATGCAGATTTAAAAAAGCCTAAATCACGATCATTCCCTACATTTTCATCTGATAGACAGAACACAACATGTTGACGATCAATAGACTTAACATAAAACGTAAATTCTTGATCTTCAATATTTTTAAGAGTGATAACATCAAATGCACCCCAAGCAGCGGTTACTGGGTACGAAAACAATAACAAGCAACATGCAACGATGTTTTTCATTAGCTCACCTAACGCATTACTAATGGGCTGCCGCAGCGCAGCGTAGGCAGTCCCGTGTTTGAGGTCCAAGCCACGTAGTGGCTGTTGCTGACTGGCCTTGTTAGGCATTTGCCCGCTTAGTGCTGCGAACTAATAAGAAAAAACACACTGCCAACAATATGTATCGCGGTAACGTCGCAATTAAGTAATTGAGCGGCAGAGGCTGTGATTGCACCACAAAATAAAGCTGTAATAGCACCATAGGAACGATCAACATCGCATAAAAAGTTAAGTCTGGCTTTCTAATTACCAGCCTACATGCAAAGGCTGCCACTAAAAATGCTGCAGCCAAAGGCACTGCGATAGTGAATAAGTCGACAAGAGTTAAAGCAAGTAAGCCTGATACTTTTGCTACCGATATCAGAATGTCAGCAGGGATTGCTACCGCAGCACCAATACCAATAATAGCTATTGATGCATAAGCTAATGCAATACCCAGAACAATTGCGATTACTCTATTTTTTAGTTGCTCCATCTACTAACTCCGTTTATGCCTAACGCATTACTAATGGGCTGCCGCAGCGCAGCGTAGGCAGTCCCGTGGAGGCCACGCCGCTTGTGGCCGGAACGAAATTTAGTAACTTGTTAGGTATTGTTTGAAACATAGTCAATTAACTTACTTTTGAACAATAGCCATATAAAGCCAGTAAACGCCATAGCGGCGCAGAAAGTCTGAATTGCCGCAAAGTGGTTACCATACGAAATTGAAAAATACACAACAGGCATTGCCGTCAAAGGACCACCTAGCCAACCATTATTCCTACGCCACAAAAACGGTAGTATTAAAGCGGTATACAGGCCATAAGAAACACTTAACAATAGTAAAAAGTAAATTGGTCTTTCAAAAAAGCTCATAACCAAAAAAATGATAGTATTTATCACCAAAAACCATGGCCCATAACCAATTGTTTGGATGAATGCTTTTTTACTAGATGACTGCATCATACTTACCTAACGCCTCAATCAGCCGACGCGTCAGCGGTCGACTGGATTGATTTGTTAGGCCTTTTTATATGGGTTTTCTTTTTGAGCAAGTAACTCATACCTGCTCCATATATAAACATCATCACCGCAAAGAATATACCCATAACAGCGAATTTCGCTGCTGGTTCGGAGTGTTCTGTATTGTTATTCAAGAACAACGCTATAGCTGCCATTACGCCAGCAACACTACTTCCAAAAAAGTAAATAATCTTAGGTATTTCATTAACTACATCAGTAATAAGGTTTTTTATAACTCCATGCTCGATCACCTCATCAATGACCTTTAGAAGTCCAATGACGGACAGCGTTGCAAACACGATGTAAAAGAGCTCTAGAAAACTATTTTCATTAATCCTTGTATTGGCGTAAGCAACAAGGCGCTCTTCATTCTTCAGGAAATCTGAAGCAAATATTCCAACTATGCAAAATACAATAATTTGCGACAGATTGACCTTTCCCCGGAATTAATACCAATCCCGTGATGAGATTTTCCAGCTTATGCGGCCTGCTTTGCATATTCAACAGGCGACATGTAATTCAATGAGCTATGCGGTCGAACATTGTTGTAATGTTCACGCCATAACTCAA
>WPCK01379255.1_pt1 | contig 104869 bp, 94 predicted proteins | sample 5399851 | NCBI WGS metagenome assembly WPCK01 (sample SAMN12869471, study PRJNA574797) | sludge metagenome | isolation source: wastewater treatment of pH11 | place: China:Beijing | collected 2019-05-20 | reverse complement strand
GGTCGGCGCTCCGGGCTACGCCCTGCGCGCCGACCACGGCAACCCGGAATCAACCGAATACCTGATCAACCCTTTTGCACAACTTGACGCACACAACTCGCGGCAGTGATCCGCTGCGATCAATCACGCCGTGCGGGCGTGCATTTCTGAGCTGCCTACGCGGCAGTGATCCCCGCTTTCGCGCCATTCGGTCTAACCCGTTTTTTCTGAGCTGCCTACGCGGCAGTGATCGAGCAACGACACCGCGCCCGATCGCGCGATTGTTTCTGAGCTGCCTACGCGGCAGTGATCCGAAGCAGCCCGCGCCATCGGTCGCATAGACATTTCTGAGCTGCCTACGCGGCAGTGATCAGGCTGCGCGCGCCGCGATCAAGGATCTGTTCTTTCTGAGCTGCCTACGCGGCAGTGATCTCAATCCGGCAACAGGGGCGGTGACATTCAATTTTCTGAGCTGCCTACGCGGCAGTGATCGACGACGCGGGCGTGATGTGGTGGGCGCAGCATTTCTGAGCTGCCTACGCGGCAGTGATCGGCATTCGGCGTCGAAGACTGGCGCGACTACTTTTCTGAGCTGCCTACGCGGCAGTGATCTCACCGTCGCTGAGGCCCCGGTCATCATTATATTTCTGAGCTGCCTACGCGGCAGTGATCGCGCAGCAGTGTCGTCAGGCTCGAAGTCTTCATTTCTGAGCTGCCTACGCGGCAGTGATCGGGTCGAGATCTGACCCTGCCCCATCACTACTTTTCTGAGCTGCCTACGCGGCAGTGATCTTCGACCAGCTCGGGCGCGGCGTGGGTGTAGATTTCTGAGCTGCCTACGCGGCAGTGATCGCCGTGGCAGGCCAGATCACTCAAGAGTACGATTTCTGAGCTGCCTACGCGGCAGTGATCACGGCTTGTGGACGAGCATGCGCAGTGGTCATTTTCTGAGCTGCCTACGCGGCAGTGATCCGGCTACGGGCTCCAGCAGCAGACGCCGGACGTTTCTGAGCTGCCTACGCGGCAGTGATCCGAGGGCCGCTTGCCGATATCGGCGAGGATCTTTTCTGAGCTGCCTACGCGGCAGTGATCCGACCGCCACAGCGCCGGGGCGCTCGCCCACATTTCTGAGCTGCCTACGCGGCAGTGATCGGCTTTGACTACGGAGAACGAAATGTACGAATTTTCTGAGCTGCCTACGCGGCAGTGATCCGCGTTTGCGTTACTCCTGGCCTGGGCGGCACTTTCTGAGCTGCCTACGCGGCAGTGATCTGCGCAGGCCGGGGAGCACGCGGACTGCATCGTTTCTGAGCTGCCTACGCGGCAGTGATCCATGCACAGAACGATGTCGCTGAATCGCTCCATTTCTGAGCTGCCTACGCGGCAGTGATCCCCAGCCTCGTTCGGGTGCGTTTCGTCGTACTTTTCTGAGCTGCCTACGCGGCAGTGATCGACTGGCTGCTGCGGCCAGGTCATCGCGCACTTTTCTGAGCTGCCTACGCGGCAGTGATCACGTGATGTTTCAGCCGCCGCAGACGAGAAAATTTCTGAGCTGCCTACGCGGCAGTGATCGTGTCGGTGGTCCAGGAATTGGGTCTCAATGTTTTCTGAGCTGCCTACGCGGCAGTGATCCGTGTGGGCGAGGGTGCCGGCGGTGCCGGCGATTTCTGAGCTGCCTACGCGGCAGTGATCAGGGTGATCCATTCGACGCGCAAGGCGTTGATTTTCTGAGCTGCCTACGCGGCAGTGATCGGTTACGCGAGACTATATGGCTGCATTGCACTTTTCTGAGCTGCCTACGCGGCAGTGATCATCCCCTGCGGCGCCGCTCTTGTGGTTGAGCATTTCTGAGCTGCCTACGCGGCAGTGATCGAGCGGCATGCGAACGGCTGGCAGGACGCGCGTTTCTGAGCTGCCTACGCGGCAGTGATCAAAGCGCCGGGCAGCTACCTGCTGCGCGGGCTTTTCTGAGCTGCCTACGCGGCAGTGATCGCGAGGTCATGCTCCCGCCGGGCGTCCGCCATTTTCTGAGCTGCCTACGCGGCAGTGATCGGTTCGCCTGCCGGCATGCTGCGCGGGGACGATTTCTGAGCTGCCTACGCGGCAGTGATCCCACACCGCCCCGCCCGCGTGTGCCGCCTGCGTTTCTGAGCTGCCTACGCGGCAGTGATCCACCTGGTGTCTGGTGTCTGGTGCTTGGTGCTTTTCTGAGCTGCCTACGCGACAGTGATCGAGTCCCGCAACGACACCCCGCCCTTCCCCCATTTCTGAGCTGCCTACGCGGCAGTGATCCGACAGCGGGGGGCGATGGCGCCTATTCGATATTTCTGAGCTGCCTACGCGGCAGTGATCTTTCACGTCGTTCGCCCCATACGACTCCCCGCTTTTCTGAGCTGCCTACGCGGCAGTGATCTAGACATCTGAAGCAGTAAGAGTCTAATTGTTAAAGAGAAATCATGAAACGGGTGTGTCGCACGCAATTCCTGGCAGGGGTCGTAACGCCTTGATTCCATAGCATCCGTTTCCCGTGCCAGAAAAAAGGGTCTAGAACCACGGAATGGTTGCGCTCGAACTGAGGCCGTAACTGCCGTAGGTGCCCTCGCGTGGCGTCGGTACGGGCTCCACGTGTTCAATGAACAGCCTGAATCGTTGCTCCGTGCTGCGGCTGGCGATCTCGACGTAGGGCAGCTCCAGCATCTCCGCCGCGCTGTCGGGAATCGCCGTTCGAGCTGTCTCTGCGTCGATCGATTTGCGGGCCATCAGGCGGCGGCGCAGGCGCTCCGGGCTGCTCTTGGCTTGAACGCGGCGCACGACGCGATGCTGTACTCCGGCCGGCACAGGCTGGACTGAGGTGATCGTGACGTGGTCGCGCATGCCTTGCATCCACCCGATCGCCATGAGCCGATCGAGACTCACACTGTTGCCATGGAGGCGCAGCCGCTGTCCGAGCGTTCGCTTGCCCAGCATGACTTCGGGGAAACTGACGCCGATGTCTTGTCCGCCGTGATCGACCAGCCCCCGGTGCAGCTTGGCGAACAGGGCGTTCATCAGGGTCGTTGCCGGAAACTCCGGGTCCGGTAGCACGGTGATGTCGATGTAGTGGTCCATGTTCAGCCCGCCTCGCCAAAGACCCCGCCGCGCACCAAGGTGGCAATGACGAAGTGCTGCTGCTCCACCGGCGGTGTCTGGTCCTTGATGATCCAGTTGTCGAGCAGGTTGTAGAAGTCGAGCTTCTGCTTGGGCTGGCGGTAGGCTTTGCCCTGGGTGGTGACGGAGCCGTAGGGTTCAACGGCGATCGGCCCCATCTCGTCGGCGCCTTCGTACCAGGTGTCGATGGTGCGCAGGGCGTTGCCGACCTTCTGCGAGTGGATGCCGGCGATGTCGTTGACGTGGTAGAGCGTCTTGCTCTTGTCGCCACGGCCCCGATCGAGGATGAGCTCCTGCGAAGGGAAGACTTCCTGTCCGGCGCCGATGCGGACGAAGGCAGTGACTTGCAGCAGCACGTGTTGCTGCCCAGCCAAGCCATTGGTGATCAGGCTGGCTAGGCCATCGAGTGAGCTAGCGGCTTCTGAGGGGGCTTCAAAGCTGCGCAGCGGAAGCGCCAGGGCGTCGAAGGTCCAGGTTTCCTGCGCGGCTCCGCTCACCAGATGAGTGATCCGCACTTCCACCTGCTCCGCGCCGATGCGGTTGCGCCACAGGAAGCGGCCGTTGGCGAGGTTGAAGGCGTAGCGCCGGCCGAGCTCGCCGAAGCCCTGCGTGTCTGCGTAGCCGCGCACGGTATCGAGCAGCTTGTTCAGGTAGTCCGCGTCATTGCACGCGGACGGCTTGCCGGTGCCGCCCAGTACGCGGAGTGTGAACACCACCTTCAAGGTGTCGGCGCTACTGGGCAGCGCGGCGACATCGACGGTTTGCAGGTTGGGGTTTTCGATTGCGGCGTCGAGCTTTGCGGGGTCCTGATCCTTGGTCTTTAGCCGGTTGGAAATGGTGCCGCGCACGGACTTCTCGCGGATCGACACGGCTTGCCAGTCGTTGGCGGTGTCACGTTGATCCCAGTTGCCGGCGTAGAACAGGGCGTCGGACGGGTCGAGTTTGCGTTCGAAGGCGAGTACGGAAGCGGTCTTGAGTGTCATGATCTGGATTCCTATTGATATGGGTTCGATGAGTTCAGGCGGATTGCAAGGATGCGAAGTCGTTGCGGCAGCGGTACAGGCCGGCGGCCGGGTCGGTGCTCGCGTACCAGAGGAGTTGCGCGGCGTTGTCCAGGCGGTGTGGGCTGATCCACTGGCCGATGGAGTACACGCTTTCGACGAAACGGAAGGGCGTGTCGTGGTCGCGTGCGCTTTGTACTTCGCCCGCGGGCAATAGCTCGGACAGCGCGCCGAAGCCGACCGGGATGGGCACGATCCAGCCCGGCCGTGGCTCCGGTTTCCACTCGACCTTTGCCGTTGTGGCGGATGATCCATCGGATTCAGCGTCTGGCCGAACCGGCCGCCAGTTGAAGCGCGACAGATCGAGCAGGGCATCCAGCGCGGTCGTCTCCGGTGCGGCTGCGCGCAGTTGATCGAGGCGCGCATGCAGCAGATCGTCCCGGCACACCAGTGCGAAGCCCGGCAGCCAGTGGCGGCGCAGATGGCGGAAGCGGCGGCGAACGTCCTCGGCATCGTCGCCGAAGCGCAGCACCGCCGGGCGACTGCGCCAGTCGCTGCTGGGCAGCACGCTGCCGCCCGCGATGCGCATGCCGGCCAGTTCATGGGCGACGGTTTGGGCGATGGCGTCGTGCGCGCGTTCGTCGAGTTCGACGAAGCCGCCGCTGATGCCGAAGATCAGCGTGATCTCCATGTGCATGCGGCCTTCCTCGACGATGGCCGCGCTGCCACCGTCCTTGCCCACCGGGTTGCGCGTCAGGCGAAAGGCCTTCACATAGCCGCCCTCGGTGACCTGTTCATCGAAGTCATGGCAGATCACGCCGACACTGTCGAAGGCAAGCGGCAAGTCGTGCGGTTCCAGCTTGCGGGCGAGCGCCCACATCAGGCCGAGGAAGGCCGTCATCGAGGGGAAACCGTGAGTCAGCGGGCTGGAGATGGCGTTGGCGTTCTGCACGCGCAGGCGCGGCAGGATCAGCAGGCCGTCGCTATGGGGCAAGGTATTCATTGCACGGCCTCCCGCACCGGAATGTAGGTCGGCGCATCGCCCTGAATCCGGAGTGTGTGCAACTTGCCGGCCCAAGCTGTGTGGAGCAGCAACTCGTCGCGCCAGTGGCGGCCCTCGATATCGCCGAGTGGCAAGCTCTGCCCGAGTTCGTGGTTCAGCCAGTTGCCGAAGCGGCGACCGAGCTCGGCGGGCCAGTCCATGCGTTGCCAGGCTGCGCCGAATTCCGTGTCAGTCTCGTCGTCGGTTTCCGCGCGACCGGGATCCAGCCAGAGCCGTTCGGCTTCGACCAGGCGACAATCCGTATCGCGCGTCCAACCGGCCGGCAGGGTGGCTTGCAGGGGATGGGCGAAGTCGACCAGTTCGTCGATCAGCCGATCGAGCAGGGCATCACGGCGGTTGCGGGTTTCCATGGTTGAGGGCTGGTCGCTCTCGAGGAAATCACGCAGGACGCGCACCGTGGCCCGCACTTCCCGAATCCCGCCGAACCGGGGGAAAACCGATTCGGTGAACAGCGGTGCCTTCAACGCACGCGTCTTCCACTTGGGCGGACGCGAGGCCAGCAGGTAATTGTTGCCCCCGCGTTCGCTGTTCAACTGGCTGATGTTCTGCGGTTTGGTGCCACCGAACTTCTGCACGGCGAGATCGGGATACTCGCGGTAGCCGGTGTCGTGGTCGCGTTGCGCGTAACGTGCCTGTCGCGCGAGCTTGCCGGCCTCGCCGAAACGGTCCTCGTTGATGGTCTGGAAGACGGCGTGGGCCAGCGCGCTCGAATACAGCGGCGCGAGCAGGTGATACTGAGCGTCGTCGGCGGGGTCTTCACCCGCCAGCCAGTAGAGCTGCTTGGCCAGGGCGTGCGAACTCGGCGTGGCGCTGCGTGGGGCGGTGATGCCGGTGAACGCGGTCAACCATTCGCCAGCCTGATCGGCATCGTCACTGAGCGCGGCGAGCAGGTCGGGGTCGCCGTCCTGCATCCAGGCGAGCAAGGGGCGCCCGTCCAGCGGCAGTTTCAGCAGTTTGAAAACGTCCAGCGCGGCGGCGTTGCCGACCACATCACTGCTGAAGTCCTGACCCAGGACGTGGCTGCCGACTTCCCGGTGCGCGGGCAACTCGTGGGGGGCGCGGAAGAGGTTGGTGCCGCGGGCGTCGGGGTGGATGGGCTTGAGCGTGTGGGTGACGATCTGGATTTGTGCCACACGCCGTGCGGCGTCGGCCAGCCAGGTCTCGCGAGCGTGCTGAGCAATCAGCTCATCACGTTTTGGGTCGTCGGGCGGAAGCTTGTCCAGCTTCGCGTCGAGGCGCTCCTTGAGGAAGTGCTCGATGGCGTTGCGGAAAGCGGCCCGGCGTTCGGGCGATGCACTCATGAAGACCCCCCCGTATCGTCGTTTCGGATACTTGAACGTGATTGCATTCCAGTCCTCCCCTTGGTCAAATGCGATTGCTGGTCCAATTCATAGGTGACTCATGAAGCCTTCAGACGCACTTCAGCATCGCGAGCAGTCGATCCGCGAAGCAGTCGCACGTTTTCGTGTGCGCAATCCGCGTGTGTTTGGCTCGGTGCTACATGGGACCGACACAGACGGTAGTGATCTCGACCTGCTGGTCGATCCGCAACCCGGAACGACCTTGTTTGACCTGGGCGGTCTGCAGGTGGAGCTTGAAGACATGCTGGGCGTGCGCGTTGATGTGGTAACGCCCCGCGACTTGCCTGCCCGGATTCGTGCACAAGTCATCGGTGAAGCCCGTCCGCTATGAAGAGCGCGGAGCGTCTTACGCTTTGGGTTGAGCAGATGCACGAGGCTGCGGGGGATGCATGCCGCTACGTCGATGGACTCGACTTCGTCGCCTTCGAGCGCGACAAGCGGACTCAGCAGGCGGTCGTCCTTAATCTGCTGTTGATCGGCGAAGTGGCGTCGAGAATCGCCGAGGGTGCTCCGGGCTTCATTGCAGCCCACCCGGAGATTCCGTGGGCGGCGATGCGGGGCATGCGCAATCGGATTGCTCACGGCTACTTCGAGCTTGATATCGAGGTGGTGTGGGATACGGTGCGTGACGCCGTACCGGAACTTGCCGTGAAGCTGCCGGGACTCTTGCAGGCTGCGGGTGAGTTCGATGCCGAATAGGCAAAGGCCACGGGTTGTCGCGCTCATTACCGATTCCTTGTAAACCCCAGTGCTGGATGAAACCGCCAGCCCTGCGGGTTTTCGGGTAGCGTCACCGTGCCGTAGCGCTCGGCGCATGCTTCCAGTGTCATGTCACGTTCCTCGGCCAGCGCAGTCAGTTCCGTCATGTAGTCGGTAACGCCCCACGGCGTCATGCGTGTGCCGGTCACCTGTGCATCGTCGATGCGGTGGTTCCGGCCGTCTTCGATCCTCACGTACAGCTTGCGGTAACGCTCCTCCGCGGGCGCGACGCGGTGGAGGGCGTAGTCCTCACCTTCCTCGTCAGGTAGCAGGACGACGTCCACCTTGGGTTTGGGGTCGTAGCGGAAGGGCTGTTGCTGGGGCAGAACCGCGGTCAGTGAGACAGCGGGCCGCAGCCAGTGAGTCGTGGCATTGATCGCCGATTTCGGTTTTACCCCTTTCTTCAGTCGATGCTCACTGATTACCTCGTTGCTTGACTGCGGGCGCATCTGGAACTGGATGCGGGCGTGTTCGAGATCCACCAGTCTCGCCGTTGGCTGCAGTGCTTCGTCCGGTTTGGGCAGGATGCGCGGGCGGGCGTCGATGACCTCGCGTTGTTCGGCTTCGAGCAAGTCCGTGAGCGAATGGGACTTCAGCTTGAAGCGGGGTTCGGGCGTCTCGAAACCGGGCTTGCAGTAGGCGGGCTCGCCGGGGTGCTCGAAATGGCGCAGGTTGCTGTCCAGCACCACCATGTTGGGGGTGTCTACCGCGCCCGGACGGTGGCGGCGGATGCGGCCGGCGAGCTGGATCAGCGAGCGCATCGAGGACGGTTCGACCACCGCCCAGTCGTAATCGTGGTCGCGCCCGACTTCGGTGACCGGGCTGCCCAGCACGATGAAGAGGTGGTCGGATTCCGGGTTGGTGTCGAGCCGGCTGCGGATCTCCGGTAGCGCGAAGACGGCGTCAGCCTTGCGGCGGTTGAGCGCGGCATCCAGGCGGTGCTCGATGGCCGAGCGGATCAGCAGCGGATATTGCGAGTGGTAGGTGCAGAGGTGTATCCGGGTGTCGTCCGGCGCGCCGAGGGCGTAGAGGGCCAGTGCGACGTCGACCATCGGGTCGACGTTGGCCATGCGGATCAGGCCGAAGCTGACGCGCTTGTCGGATTGGGGGTCGATGGCGTGGTGCGCGGCGTGCAGGCTCAAGGCCGCTTCGCGCATGCTCGCCGCCATGGTGGGGCGCAGGACATCATGCGCCTTGCCTGCGAGCGGAAGGGGCAGTAGTTCGGCGCGTCGTCGTGCGGCCTCCTTGGCGAGGCGCGCATGGCGACGTTGGGCGAACGCCAGCTGTTGCGTGGCAAACGCATCGCCTTCGCCACAGTCATGCCGGGTCTGGTCGAACTCATCCACCCACATGCAGCACACCTCTGGCGCAGCGCCGGGCCGCTCGCCGCGATTGCGCTGGAACCAGCGCCGCCCGTCGAGGTAGGCCTCGAACAGCCCTTGCACCAGTGCCGGTGGCAGGGTGGCGGAGGACAGCAGCACGCGGCTGCCGAGCAGGCCGGCCCAATGCACCAGGCGGCTAAGAGCGGGCAGGTCGTCGATGTCGAAGTCGTCCGGTTCGTCCAGCACCAGGTCGCCGCTCATCAGGCGCAGCATCGGCGCGATCTGGCCGCCGCCGCGCTGGCTTTCGGTGGCCGGGGTGAGGTGGTCGATGGTACAGACGAGCAACGGCGCGGCGATCAGCGCATGGATGCGCGGGTCGTGGGACAGGCGCTGCAGCAAGGGGTGAGTAGTGTTGCCCTCGAACACCACGCCCGCGTCCTCGGGCAGCAAGGCCTGGGTGGAAGCCGATCCGCTTTGCTCGGCGAGTTGCTCGTAGTGCTCGAACAGTTCGCGGTTGGCGGCACCGCCGACGCGGATCGCCAGCGCGTTGTCCGATAGCTGCAGTTCGTCGCGGAAGGCGCGGCCGGTCTGCAGCGTGAGGGTGCGCAGGCCGAGCGCGAAGGCGCAGCGCAGCCCGCGCGACGGGTCGGCCAGCGCGTTCATGATGCGGGCGTTGGCCAGCGTCTTGCCGCAGCCGGTGGAGGCCATGTTGACGATGAATGCGCCATGGCGGGTGGCGGATTCGCGCATTGCTCCGGCAAGATCGGCGGCGCGGTCCTGCCAGCGAAAGCGGGCGTCTGCGCTGCGTTTGCGCAAGCCCTTGTGGCGGACGAGCCGTGGCAGGTGATGCTCGAAACTGGGGAGCGCATGGGCGACCATGCCGGCGTGCCGCGCGACGCCGAGCAGGTGTTCGTCTAGGGTCTGATTGAAGGTGCCGGTCTTGCGGTCGGTATTGGCGAACAGTGGATAGGCCGGATTGAGGTCGCTACGCGCGGTCGGGTCGGTGAGGCTGGAGTAGTGGTGATCCGCCAGCATCAGGCCAAGGCGGCCGAGGTGCATCACGTAGGGATCGTGCAGCCAGTCGCGCGCATCCGCGCTTTGCACGATTGCCAGCAGCCGGCGTGCCACGCGTGCGCTGCGCTTGCGCCAGGCATCGGTTGTGACCGGAAGGCCGTGGGGGAACGTCCAGTACGGCTCGATTGCGGTCCGGTCCTTGCTGTCGAACAGCTCGTTCCAGTTCGCATCCACCTTTTCCAGCAGATTGTCCAGTTGGGTTGCGCTCAGATCGGTTACACGTGCCCCAAGCCACTTCCATTGCCCATTGGCATCCTTTGTCGGCATGAGCGGCAAACGGTGATGGGTCAGCACCAGCCACGCGACCGTTCGCGCAAGCGGCGGCAGGACGGTGAACGGCTTGCTGTCGCGCGCCTTGGAGTCGATCCCGTCCCGCAGCACGCGATCGATCCAGCTGGTGTCATCTTCCGCAGACGGGGCGATGAGCCGCTCCAGCCATTCGGCGTCGGTGCTGTTGCCGACAAAAGCCTGGAACAGACGCAGCGATACCCATTCGTGGCGATACAGGTTTCGTGCGATGGGGCCTTTTGCGGTGAGTCTTTGCTGAAACGCGAGGCAGGCCTTGCCGAGGTCGTGCAGCAGCGCTGCGAGCGAGGCCAGCAGGTGGATGAGGGTGAGGCTGTGCCAGTCGTTCTCCGACTCGGTGCGCAGTACGTTGCGCCGCGTCATGTTGGTCGGCGTCGCCCCCCGCTCATTGAACTGCCGCGCATCGCCGACGATCCACAGCAGCTCGCTATGATCCTTGCCGCGAATCCAGTGGCAGGCCACGGCCGTGTTCTTGCGCGCGGTCTTGCGCAGCAGGCGGTAGAGGGTTTCCAGCCCGGCCTGGGTGATGGGCGTCTGCCAGGTGCGATCGCCACGGCGTTCGGCGAACTGGTCGAGGATGCGCCGGGTTTCGGTGAGCGCGTTCTTGCTGCATTGGGAGATGAGCAGCACGTTCATACGGCGTGCTTCCCGGTTTCGGTGGCGATGGCCTTGAGGGTGTCGATCATGAAATCCAGCGACTCGGTCTGGACCAGGGTCTCGATGCAGTTGTCGCGGAATTCCTGCTCGCTGTCGCCGCGCATTGCCGAGACGAAGGCCTGTGGCAGGATCACGGCATCCTTGACCAGGTCGGCGACGTCGAACACCAGCCCGCCGCGTCGTGTCTTGCCGTGCAACACCGCCAGGCCGTGCGGCAGGCCGAGCACCCAGGTAGCAGTGGCGCCCAGCCCATAGGCGAGGTAGTTGCCGTGGTCGAGAAAACGGTTCGCCGGGTCGCCGCCGCTGCCGCCCTTGGCGCGGGTGAATTCGCCGTAGTCGGTGGCGTCGCAGGCGAGTTTGAACAGGGTCTTGGTGAGGCGGGCTTCTTCGGTGAGCAGGGCGGTGTTGTCGGGTGCTGCGACGATGGCGCGCCGGGAGGCTTCCAGTGCGGCTTCGAGCCGTTCGCGGGGTACGACGAAATCCGCTTCCGCGAGTCGCGGGTTGTTGATCCAATGTGCCGCGATGCGCGTGAGCCGGGCCTGCTGGATGGCTTTGGCCGCGTTCAGCCGCAGTACGTCGTCGAACCAGAAGCGCACCCAGGCTTGCAGGTACTCCGTCGGGCGGTATTCGCTCTGCGGCGAGAACCACGCGACTTCGAAGTCGACCTCGTTGGCGGTGAACAGCGGTGTGCCGCCTCCGCCACAGAAACCCACCAGCACCCCGGCCTTGGCCAGCTCGCGCATCGCCGCTTGAGTGATCGAGGTGCCGGTGCCGAGCAGCAAAGTGGTGGTGTTGGCGATGGGGATGTTCCAGTACAGCGACTGGTTGCCTTCGTCGGTGACGTACTCGACGCGGCCACCGTTCACAAGGACACGGCAGTGTTCGAGGTAGTAGAGGTTTGCTCGCTTCGAATGCAGGATGGTCTTGAGATCCGAGGATGTAAGAACATTCATGGCGGCCTCATGATGTTGGGAAACGCGAGTGGCATTGATGACGAGTATATGAGCATCAGTGTTGGCTGGTAACGCATCGACAAGGCGGATCTTCTACTGAGGTCTATGGAGGTGAGTGGGCATGCCAGTAAGATCTCGCGGCTGGCGCCGCTCCTACAGTGGGGGCAGATGCTGGGGGTGTTCGCTAGCATGGCTGCGGGAAATGGGTGACGCTTGCGGCAAATGCGCACCGTCGGCCCTTGCGCTATAATCCGCGGCCTTGCGGAGGCGTGGCAGAGCGGTTGAATGCAACGGTCTTGAAAACCGTCAGGGGTTTACGCCCCTCGTGAGTTCGAATCTCACCGCCTCCGCCATGCGTGTGCGGGCACCTCTGGTGCCGTGCTGGGGCGATCGCTCCAGCGATCCGCAGCCCCTGCGGAGTCCGTCTTGTCCCGTCTCATCCTGCTCAACAAACCCTACGGCGTGCTGTGCCAGTTCTCCGACGAGGATGGGCGTCGCACGCTGAAGGACTATGTCGCCGTGCCGGGCGTCTATGCGGCGGGCCGGCTCGATACCGACAGCGAGGGCCTGTTGCTGCTGACCGATGACGGCGGGCTGCAGCACCGCATTGCGGATCCTCGCCACAAGTTGCCCAAGACCTACCTCGTACAGGTCGAAGGCGAACCCGACGATGCCGCCCTGGCGCGCTTGCGCGCGGGTGTGGACCTGGGCGACTTCCATACCAGGCCATGTGATGCGCGGCGCGTTGGCGAGCCTGACTGGCTGTGGCCGCGGGAGCCGCCGGTGCGTTTCCGCAAGAGCGTGCCGACAAGCTGGCTCGAGATCGTGCTGCGCGAGGGCAAGAACCGCCAGGTAAGGCGCATGACCGCGAAGGTGGGGTGCCCGACCCTGCGTCTGGTGAGGCTGGCGATCGGGCCGTGGACCCTGGACGGACTGGCGCCGGGGCAGTGGCGCGAGGCGGCTGCCGCCGACTTGCCGCCGCTACCCGGGGCGGGCGGGGGCGCGACGGCGCGGGGCGGGTACGGCAAAGGGGAGCGGGCTGCGGCTCGTCAGCCCATGCAGGGCGCAGGTAAGATGCGGCGCACGATGTCTCGAACGGGGTCCCGAGGATGATGATTCGCCGCCTGCTTGCCCATGCCTGCCTGTCGTTTGTCGCGCTTGTGCCCGGCGCTGCGGCACTGGCGCAGATTGCCATGCCGGTCGCCGAACTGGGCGCGGGCATGTACCGCATCGAGGCCGAGGTTGCGCATACCTTCGAGACGCGCCAGGTCGGCCTGATGAACCGCGAGGCGATGGCCTTGCATCGTGGCATGGTGTTCGTGTTCCCTGAGGAGGCACGGCACTGCATGTGGATGCGCAATACCTTCCTGCCCTTGTCGGTTGCCTTCCTCGACGCCGAGGCCAGGATCATCAACATAGAGGACATGCAGCCACAGACCGAGACCAGCCACTGTGCAGCCGCCCCGGCGCGCTTCGCGCTGGAGATGAACATCGGCTGGTTCGCCGAACGTGGCATCCAGGCGGGCGACGTGCTGCGCGGCTTTGCTGCACTGCCCCCGGCACGCTGAACAGCGGCCTGCCGACGCGGGCCAAGACAGGAATTGGCTGGCTTTCCGGGCTTTTATCGGGCGGCAGATATTGCCGCCGTGCGCCGATAATCCGCACACGTCTTCTCGCGTCCAGGTCCATCCGGGCGGAGCGGGGGGCGGACGGAGCCGGCCGTGGCCGAAGAAAGCGACCTCGAGAAGACAGAAGCCCCCTCACCGCGACGTCTGGAACAGGCACGCGAGGAAGGCCAGGTCCCGCAATCGCGGGAGCTGTCGACCTTTCTCGTCACCGTGACCGGCGCTGCGGCGCTGCTGCTGCTGGGCAACTGGATGGCGACGCGCATCGCAGGGGTCGTGCGCAACGGTTTCGCCTTCGATCGTGCGACGGTGTTCGACCATGTGCTGATGCTCGACGTGCTCAACCGCATGCTCAGCGGAGCCCTGCTGACGTTGATGCCGCTGTTCTTCATCCTGCTGATCGCGGCGGTTGCGGCACCGGTGCTGCTCGGTGGGCTGGTCTTCGCGCCCAAGGCGCTGGGCCCGAACTTCGGGCGCATGAATCCCATCCAGGGCCTGGGCCGCATGTTCTCGGTGCATGGCCTGGCGGAGATGGTGAAAGCCATCCTCAAGTCGCTGGTCGTGGGCGGGGTGGCGTCGCTGGTGCTGTGGATGAACAAGGACCACCTGTTCGACCTCATGGTCGAGCCGCTCGAGGTCGGCATGGCCGACTTCTCCAGCATCGTGGCTTTTGCCGCGCTGTTGATCGCGCTCAGCCTGGGCCTGCTGGCGCTCATGGACGTGCCTTTCCAGCTCTGGCAGTACCAGAAGAAGCTGCGCATGACCAAGGAAGAGGTCAAGCGCGAGAACAAGGAGCAGGAGGGCGACCCGATGGTCAAGGGCCGCATCCGTGCCTTGCAGCGCGAGATGGCGCGCAGGCGCATGATGGCCGAGGTGCCCAAGGCCGATGTGGTGGTCACCAACCCGACGCACTTCTCGGTAGCGCTGCGTTACGACGCCGAACGCATGGGGGCGCCGGTGGTGGTCGCCAAGGGGCGTGGCGAGCTGGCGCTGAAGATCCGCGAGATTGCCGCCGAACATGGCGTGCCGATGCTCGAGGCGCCGCCGCTGGCACGTGCGCTGTACGCCCATTGCGAACTCGAAGCCTCCATCCCGGCCGCGCTGTACACCGCGGTGGCCGAGGTGATGGCCTATGTGTACCAGCTCGACGCCTGGATCAAGCAGGGTGGCCTGCCGCCGGTCGTGCCGGCTGCGCTGCCGGTTCCGGCCGGCATGGATCCCGGCGTGCCTGGGGAATGAACGCCTGACTGATGCCCATGAACGACATCCTGAATCTGCGCCAGCTGCTGACTTCGGCCAACCTGCGCCAGCTTGCCGCGCCAATTCTCATCGTCATGATCCTGTCGATGATGGTGCTGCCGCTGCCGGTGTTCCTGCTCGACGTGTTCTTCACCTTCAACATCGCGATCTCGGTGATGGTGATGCTGGTGGCGATGTACTCCAAGCGCCCGCTGGATTTCTCGGTATTCCCCACGGTGCTGCTCGTCACCACCTTGCTGCGCCTGGCGCTGAACGTAGCGTCCACCCGCATCGTGCTGCTCGAAGGCCACGGTGGCGGCGACGCGGCAGGCAAGGTGATCGAGGCCTTCGGCAGCTTCCTGGTGGGCGGCAATACGGCGGTTGGCCTGGTGGTGTTCGTGATCCTCACCATCATCAACTTCGTGGTGATCACCAAGGGTGCGGGGCGTATCGCGGAAGTGTCGGCGCGCTTCACCCTGGATGCGATGCCCGGCAAGCAGATGGCGATCGACGCCGATCTCAACGCCGGCCTCATCGACGAAAAGGAGGCCAAGCGCAGGCGCAAGGAGATCGCCCAGGAGGCGGACTTCTATGGTGCGATGGACGGTGCCTCCAAGTTCGTGCGCGGTGACGCCATTGCCGGCATCATCATCCTGGTGATCAATATCCTCGGCGGCCTCTTCGTCGGCGTCATGCAGCACGAGATGGCGGTGGGCGAGGCGGGGCGCACCTACACCCTGCTCACCATCGGCGACGGGCTGGTGGCGCAGATTCCGGCGCTGATCATCTCGGTGGCCGCCGGCCTGGTGGTGTCGCGCGTCGGCGACGAGGGCGACATTGGTGGGCTGGTCATTGCGCAGGTGTTCTCCAACCCCACGGTGATGACCCTGACCGCCATCATCATCGGCGTGCTCGGCCTGATCCCGGGCATGCCCAACCTGGTCTTCCTGCTGATTGCGGCCTGCCTCGGGGCGCTCGCGTGGCTGCGCCGGCAGCGCGTTGCCGAGGAGGTAGCGGCAGCACGGCCCGAGTCCGAGGCGCCCGTGCAGCAGCCCCAGGCCGATGCGCTGGAGGCGAGCTGGAACGACGTCTCGCAGGTGGACGTGCTCGGCCTCGAGGTTGGCTACCGCCTGATTCCGATGGTGGACAAGGGCCAGGACGGCGAGCTGCTCAAGCGTATCCGCGGCCTGCGCAAGAAGTTTGCCCAGGAGGTCGGGTTCCTGTCCTCGCCCGTGCATATCCGCGACAACCTGGAGCTCAAGCCCAACGGCTACCGCATCGCGCTCAAGGGCGTCGAGGTCGGTGCTGGCGAGGCCTATCCAGGCCAGTTCCTCGCCATCAACCCGGGGCGGGTGTCCGGCCCGCTGGCCGGGCGCGAGACGACCGATCCCGCGTTCGGCCTGCCCGCGGTGTGGATCGACACGGCTACGCGTGACCAGGCGCATGCCCTGGGCTATACGGTGGTCGACGCGAGCACGGTGGTGGCCACCCACCTCAACCATGTCATCCTCAACCATGCTGCCGAACTCCTCGGTCGCCAGGAAACGCAGGCGCTGCTCGATCACGTGGGCAAGGATTCGCCCAAGCTCATCGAGGATCTCGTGCCGAAGACGCTGGCGATCGGTACCCTGCAGCGCGTGCTGCAGAACCTGCTCGAGGAAGGCGTCAACATCCGCGACATGCGCAGCATCATCGAGGTGCTGGCCGAGCATGCACCGCGTACCCAGGACCCGTTGCAGCTCACCACCCGCGTGCGCGAGGCGCTTGGGCGCGCGATCATCCAGAGCCTCTTCCCGGGCAATGGCGAAGTCCAGGTCATGGCGCTGGAGCCTGGGCTGGAGCGCATCCTGCTGCAGGCCATGAGCGTGGGCAGCGAAGGCGGGGCGATCGAACCCGGGCTGGCCGACACCCTGCTGCGCCAGACCGCGCAGATCGCCCAGCGCCAGGAGGACATCGGCCTGCCGCCGGTGCTGCTGGTGCCCTCGCAGTTGCGCACGCTGCTGTCGCGCTTCCTGCGCCGTGCGGTGCCCAGCCTCAAGGTCATCTCCAACTCCGAGGTGCCCGAGAGCCGCACCATCCGCGTTACCGCCATGGTGGGGGCGCAGGGCTGACCGCAGGCGCGCGCCAGGGTATCGCGTGGCGCGCGCAGTGAGGTCCGAATAGACGGGGTAAAGCTGCTTTATTCGGCCCCTGGGCATTGACGGGGTGTGGCGATAATTCCCATCAAGCAGTGGTCGACATCGACCGCCGGGAGAACCGCCATGAACGTCAAACGCTACTTTGCCCCTACCGCCCGTGAGGCCCTTCGCGCTCTGAAGGAGGCGCTCGGTCCCGATGCGATCGTGCTGTCGAACCGTGCGGTCGACGGCGGCGTCGAGATTCTTGCCCTGCCCGGCGACGCCGTCGGTGCGCTGCAGGCGGCCAACCGCGCCACGATGGGTGCGCGCAGCGGTGGCCAGGGCAGGGTGGCGGACGAGTCTGCGTCCGGTTCCCGCCCCCAGGCCGAGGCCGTTCAGCGTGCGCCCGCCCCCTTGGCCGATGAAGGCGATTTCCAGGTCAGTCTGTCTGCCCTGGCGGCGAGCGCAGCGCGCTCGGCGGCGCGCGGCGGACAGCGTGCGGAGCCGAGCGCGGAGAGCACCGGCCCGGTGGTGCGCCCGTTCAACCCGCCGCGGATCGAGACCGCCGATTACGCCATGCGTGGCCGCGAAGCCGTGCTGCGGTCGGCATCGGCGCGCGGTCGCAGCGATCAGGCGAGTGCGCCGGCAGTCACCCGTGCGGCGGCGCAGGGCGACGAGTTTGGCGGCGCACGTGTGCGCGAATTGCAGGAGACCAACGCCCGGCTGATGTCTGAACTGGCCGGCATTCGCGGCATGATCGAGCGTCAGCTGGCCGGATTCGCCTGGGGTGAGACCCGGCGCCACGCGCCCGCGCGCGCAGCGATGCTGGGCGAGCTGCTCGAGGCTGGGTTCTCGGCGGCCATCGCGCGCAAGCTGGTCGAGGCCGTCCCCGAGGATGCGAGCCGCACCGAAGCGCGCGAGGCCGTGGGCAGCATGCTCGACCGCATGATGCGTGCGCGCTCGTCCGACGAGGATCTGCTCGATCGCGGCGGCGTGTATGCCCTGGTGGGGCCGACCGGGGTGGGCAAGACCACGACCACGGCCAAGCTCGCGGCGCGCTGCGTGGTGCGCCATGGCGCCGGCAAGCTGGCCCTGATCACCACCGACGGCTACCGCATCGGCGCCCAGGAGCAACTCCGCATCTATGGCCGCATCCTGGGGGTGCCGGTGTATTCGGTGCGCGATGGTGCCGACCTGCGCCAGACCCTGGCGGGTCTGCGCAACAAGCACATGGTGCTGATCGATACGATGGGCATGAGCCAGCGCGATCGCCTGGTCGGCGAGCAGGCGGCGATGCTGTCGGCGGCCGGAGACGTCCGCCGTCTGCTGCTGCTCAACGCCACCGCGCGCGGGGATACGCTCGACGACGTCGTCCGCGCCTACGCCGGCAACGACCTCGCCGGCTGCATCTTCACCAAGGTTGATGAATCCGCGGCGCTGGCGCCGGCGCTCGACGTGGCCGTGCGTCATGAGCTCGACATTCGCTATCTGACCAATGGTCAGCGTGTGCCCGAGGATCTGCACCTGCCCAATCGCGCCTACTTGCTGCACCGTGCGCTGCGCGAGCATGCGGGCGAGTCGCCGTGGCGCCTCGATGGCGACGAGGCGGGCATGCTGCTCGCCGCAGCCGGCATGGGAGCCTGACATGATCGACGGACGCGAAGACCAGGCGGCAGGCCTCAGGCGCCTGTTCCGCCGCGCGCCGCCGGTGGTGGTGGCGCTGTATGCGTGTGGCCGGCAGCGCAGCCACACGGCCGTGCTCGCTGCTCATCGGCTGGCCGGCCGCGCCGAGCGCGTGCTGATTCTGGACGAGGCCCAGGGCCAGGACGCCCTGGGCGGCGTGCTGGGTACGGGCGAGGGCACGGACCTGCTGCAGGTGCTGGACGGGCGTACGACTCTTGCCGCGGTGGTGCAGCCGGTGCCCGGTCTGGTGGGGCGGGTGCCCGTGGCGGCGGCCGCGCTGGCCTTGCCGCTGCTCGACGATGCACGCCGTGCCTGCCTGGTCGAGGCGCTTCGCTTGCTGCACCGCCATGCGGGCTTCGTCCTCGTGCATGGCGCGGGCGAGGCGGCAGCGCAGCCGTCGCCATTCGTCAATGCGGCGCCATGCCGGCTGGTGGTGGCCGAGGCCTGCGCGAGCGGTGCGACCGAGGCTTATCGGGTGATCAAGGGTCTGGCTTCGGCAGGTGCAGGTTCGGTGCATGTTGCCGTCAGCCGGGCGCGCGACCGCAGCGATGCGCAAGCCTTCTTCGCCACGCTCGAAGCACTCGTGCGCCGACATGTCGGTGTGCCGCTGGCCTGGCTCGGCGAGGTCGAACGCGATGACATCGCCAATGGTCTGCGCCAGCCGCTGCAGTGGAATTCGCGCGACGCAGGCGCTGCATTCATGCGTCGTATCAATGCCATGGCACGCGCACCACGTGTGATGCGTGCCTGAGTCCCGTCATGGCTTTCAATATTCCCGCTGGTAATCCCGCCCCCGCTGCGGGAAAATCACCGCCTCCGGTTAGCGGAGCCAGCGCGGGCAGGGGCTCGCGTCGTCCCAAGATACAGGTTGAATGGATGTACGACGCCAACGGCAACCTCGACAAGAGCAGCCTCATCGAAGCGTATGCGCCGCTCGTCAAGCGCATCGCCTTCCAGCTCATGTCCCGGCTACCGGCCAGCGTGGATGTGGATGACCTCATCCAGAACGGCCTCATGGGGCTGCTCGATGCGCTCGGCCGCTATGAAGAAGGCCTCGGTGCCCAGTTCGAGACCTATGCAGTGCAGCGTATCCGCGGCGCCATGCTCGACGGCTTGCGCGAGAACGACTGGCTGCCGCGCAGTTTGCGCCGCGACATGCGGCGTATCGAGGCGGCGATCCATGCGCTCGAGCAGCAGTTCGGCCGCCAGCCTTCGGAGACGGAGCTTGCCGAGTCGCTCGGGGTCTCGCTCGACGAATACCAGCGCATGCTGCAGGAGGCACGCGGCCACCAGCTCGTCTATCTCGAGGACTTCAACCGCGACGAGGACGACGATTTCCTCGAGCGTCACCTGGCAGCCGCGGACAGCAATCCGCTCGACCTGCTCGAGGACAGCGAGATGCGCGAACGCCTGGTCAACGCGATCTGCGCGTTGCCCGAGCGCGAGCAGATGGTGATGGCCCTGTATTATGACGAAGAGCTCAATCTGCGCGAGATCGGTGCGGTTCTCGGCGTGACCGAGTCGCGGGTCTGCCAGTTGCACGGCCAGGCCGTGGCGCGCCTGCGTGCGGGGCTCTTCGAAGGCAGCTCCACGTTGCCAACACAACGCCGGCGCGGGCGACCGCCCAAGAAGGCGGCCAACTGAATACAAGCCCTGACAAGGATGCGTGTGCGTATCTTGACGCCTCATCATGGATAAGATCAGCCTCGTCGGCCTGACGCTCGGCATTGCGGCCATCGTGATCGGCCAGGTGCTCGAGGGCGGGCATATCTCCTCGCTGGTGCAGCCCACGGCCTTCCTGATCGTGATCGGCGGCACGCTGGGTGCGGTGATGCTGCAGAGCCCGCTGCGCAGCTTCGTCGAAGGCATGCGCATGGCGCGCTGGGTGTTCGTTCCGCCGGCGATGAGCTCCCAGGCGGTCATCGAGCAGGTCGAGAACTGGAGCCATGTGGCGCGCAAGGAGGGGCTGCTGACGCTCGAGAACCAGATCGAGAGGCTGTCCGACCCCTTCATGCGCAAGGGGCTGCAGCTGCTCGTCGACGGTGTCGAGCCCAACCGTCTGCGCGAGATACTGGAGGTCGAGGTCGGCGTCTGGGAAGGGCAGCTGCGCCAATCCGCGCGGGTGTGGGAAGCGGCCGGCGGTTACGCCCCCACCATTGGCATCCTGGGCGCAGTCATGGGCCTGATCCACGTGATGGAGAACCTTTCCGATCCGTCCCGGCTCGGCGCCGGCATTGCCGTGGCCTTCGTCGCGACGATCTATGGCGTCGGCTTCGCGAACCTGGTGTTCCTGCCGATTGCGAAGAAGCTCGTGGCCCACATCATCACCCTCACGACCCAGCGCGAGATGTTCATCGACGGGCTGGTCGGCATTGCCAACGGCGACAATCCACGCATCATCGCCAGCCGCATGCAGGGCTACGTCGTCTGAGGGCGGGGCGGCCATGCGGCGCAGGCGCAAGCTCGACGAAGAACATGACAACCACGAGCGCTGGCTGGTCTCCTATGCCGACTTCATCACGCTGCTGTTTGCCTTCTTCGTGGTGATGTATTCGCTGTCCTCGATCAACGAGGGCAAGTATCGGGTGCTGTCCGATTCGCTCGTCCAGGCGTTTCGCAACGTCACCGTCAACGACAGCAGCGAGCAGATCGCGCTGCCCCAGGTCACCGTGGTGCCACCCCGACCAGTCACTGCGCAGGCCGTCCCGGCGGTCGATCCGCAGGCCGAGGTCCGGCGCCGGGAGATGGCGCAGCGCATGCGCAACATGGCGGACGACATCCGGCGCGTGCTCAACCCGTTGACGCAGGCCGGCCGGGTCAACGTCACCGAAGGGGCATTCGGCGTCAGCGTCGAGATCAACGCCAGCCTGTTGTTCGCACCCGGCGATGCAGCGCTCGGCACGCAGGCGGTCAATGCGCTGCGGGCCGTGGCCCAGGTGCTGGCGCCGGCGGGGTTTCCGATCACCGTCGAGGGCCATACCGATGCAGTGCCGATCAGTACGTTCCGCTTTCCGTCCAACTGGGAGCTTTCGGCGGTACGTGCATCCACGGTGGCGCGGCTCTTCATCGACAGTGGCGTGCAGCCCGATCGCTTGACGGTGGCGGGCTACGCGGACCAGCGCCCGGTCGCCGGCAACAGCACGGAAGAAGAGCGTGGCCGCAATCGGCGGGTGACGATCCTGATCGAGTCGCGGACGGCCGACGTCGCCCCCGATCCGCGGCCGGCCAGCATCCCTGCGGGCGATCCGATTCGCTCGATCCTGCCCGACGGATTCTGAGCCGCCGGGCAACGCCGCACACCTCAGCTTGCAGGTCGCCTCCAGGGCGCAGGACATGATCGCAGGCGCCCTCAAGTTGGTCGCTGGCAGGCCGATATGAGCGATGATACGGCCATGCGGCGTATGCCCTGGACCTGCACTCGCAGGCCCTCGCTGCATGCGTTGCGACTGGTTTGCCCGCGTCCTGCTTCCTGGAGTGGTACCTGAATGAAGAGCGGCATTATCCCGGTGGATCGAGAGGTGCGTTTCGATGCGCATGAGATCATCGTCTCCAAGACCGACGTCAAGGGCATCCTCACCTATGCCAACCGCGTCTTCATGCGTGTTGCCAATTTTTCGGAGCGGCAACTGCTTGGCAAGCAGCACAACGTGATCCGTCATCCCGACATGCCGCGTGGGGCGTTCCGCTTGCTCTGGAAAACCCTGGGCGAAGGCCGCGAGTGGTTCGGCTTCGTCAAGAACATCACCGCCGATGGCGCCTACTACTGGGTGTTCGCGAACGTCACGCCCGACCATTCCGACGGCCGGCTGATCGGCTATTACTCGGTGCGCCGGCAGGCGCCGACCGGCGCGATACGGGAGATCGAGCCGCTGTATCGCGAGATGTGCGCAATCGAGGCCCGCGCAGGCGCCAAGGATGCGCCGGATGCCTCGATCGCCTGGCTCACGCGTCAGCTCGAGGCCCGCGGCACGAGCTACGAGGCCTTCGTGCTCGATTGCTACAAGCGCCACCTGAAGAACGGGGAGTGAGTCGATGAGCAGCACGAGAGTTCTCGCACAAACGAGCGGGACCAGCCGCGGGCGGCTGTTTGCGTCGCAGCAGTTCACCCTGATGTGTGCAATCTACATCGGCACCGTCTGGATGCTGGCTGGCTTCAATGTATGGACTTCGGGCTGGAATGTCCTCAACACCTTGCTGCCGCTGGGGACGCTGGCCTACGTCGTGTTTTCCTTCGTGCATCACCGCCGTACGCTGGATGCGGTGACCCGCCTCAACGAGGCGATCGTGGCGGCGCGCCAGGGCAATACCCACCATCGCATCACCAATGTCTCGGGTTTGGGCGAGATCGGCCACGTCGCTTGGAACTTCAACGACCTCATGGATGTGGTCGAAACCTACTTCAAGGATGTGTCGAACTGCTTCGAGCGGGCTGCACGGCGCGACTTTACCCGCCCTGCGCTCCCCATGGGTATGCCGGGGGATTTCGGCAAGTCCGAACACGAGATCAATCACGCGCTCGAGGCCATGCTCAAGGCGGACGAGTTCTCGCGGCGCAACCGCCTGTCGGCCAACCTGCATGAGATGAACGCCGGCTCGCTGTTCAAGAACCTCAGGATCAACCAGAACGACATGCTCAACGTGTCCGAGCTGATGAGCGACGTGCTCGACATTGCGGAGCGCAATGGCCGGGGGGCGCGTGAAAGCAGCGAGACGGTGGCCGACCTGCGCGCCACCATGACCTCGATGCATGGCCGGATGCAGCGCATGGGGAGTGCGGCGGGGGAGTTGGGTGCCTCGAGCCAGGAGATCGACCACACGGTGAAGCTCATTTCCGAGATTACCGAGCAGACGAACCTGCTCGCGCTCAATGCAGCCATCGAGGCTGCTCGCGCCGGAGAGGTCGGTCGCGGCTTTGCCGTCGTTGCCGACGAGGTGCGCAAGCTCGCGGATCGCACGCGCCAGGCCACCGAGGAGATCGGCAAGGTCGTACGCAGCCTGCGCGCCTGCGTGGATGAGATGGTCGACCAGACCGGTGGGGTCAGCGGCCAGGTTGCGGAGGTTACCGACCGCGTGAGGCTCTTTGCCGATGGGTTCGCCGACGTGGCCCAGTCAGCCGACGAGACCATCCGCCTGATCGGTACTGCCCGCGAGCGAGTCTTCGGCACGCTGGTCAAGGTCGACCACATCATCTACATGCAGAACGCCCATGTCGCGGTGGAGAGCGGCGGACGCGAGCGCGTCGAGGAGGTCTCGGTGACGGCGCGCACGTGCCGGCTCGGCCACTGGTACTACGAAGGCGACGGGGCACGGGCGTTCGCGGGAGCACCCGCCTATCGCAGCCTGGAGAGGCCGCACCACGCGGTGCATGACGGCGTGCAGCGTGCGGTGGAGGCTTCGCGGGGAGACTGGTTGCACGACGAGGCCGTCTTCAAGCGCATCGTGGACGAGATGCGCGCCGCCGAAGCGGCCAGCAGCGAAGTCATCCGGCTGATTGGCGAGATGATCGAGCACAAGCGGGTGGAGCAGGGGCGCAACGGGAACACCCGGCACTAGCTTGTGTCCGGGCATGCCGGCCGTGCCCGGCCCGAAAGCTGGGGGCACGGGGCGCTGCTTCAGTAGAGCTGTTCCGGCTTCACCTTCGGGGTCAGTGGCACGCCCTTGCGTGCACGCCGGTGGCGCAGGGGTTCGCGCTGCGAGGGCTTCAGTTCGATGCTCACCGCCTTGCCGCCGCGGCCTGAGCCCTTGACCGTGAGCACTGCGTCGTCTGCAGGTACGGCCACGGCGGCGAGCGTCTCGCCCTCGTCCAGTGCCATGACGATCACGCCACGTCCGCCGCTCTGGGTCTTCATTTCGGGGCGAGGGAAGACCAGCAGGCGGCCGTTCTCGGACGCCGCTGCGATCCAGTCGCCGAACACCCTGGCCGGCGCCAATACCTTCTCGCCCTTTTCCAGGCTCATGAAGGCCTTGCCCGCGCGCTGGCGGCTGCTGGCGTCCGCAACGCTGCACAGGAAGCCGTAGCCGCCGCTGTTGGCGAAGAAGTACACCGCGTCCGGCGTGTCGGTGACCACCTGGGCGAGCTTGCCGCCGTCCTGGAACTCGACCAGGGTGGTGATCGGCGCACCGTCGCCACGCCCGCCGGGGAGGTCGGACACCTTTACCGTGTACGCGCGGCCATTGCTGTCGATGACGATCAGCGGCCAGGTGGTGCGCGTCTCGATCACTGCGAAGCCGAAGTCGCCGGCCTTGTAGGCGATGCCTGCGGGGTCGATGCCGTGACCCTGGCGCGAACGCACCCAACCGTTCTTCGACACGATCACGGTGACCGGCTCGTCCGGCACGCTGATCTCGGCAGGTGCCACCGCGGCCACCGCTTCGACCAGGGTGCGGCGGTCGTCGCCATACTTCTTCGCGTCGTCCTGGATCTCCTTGAGGATCAGCTTGGTCATCGCCGCGCGGTTGTCCAGGATGTGCTGAAGGCCGGCGCGCTCGTCCTTGAGCTCGGCGAGTTCCTTCTCGATCTTGAAGCCTTCGAGGCGGGCCAACTGACGCAGGCGGATCTCGAGGATGTCCTCGGCCTGGGTCTCGGACAGGCCGAAGGCGGCGATCAGCGCCGGCTTGGGCTCGTCCGACTCGCGGATCACGCGGATCACTTCCTCGATATGCAGGAAGGCGATCATGCGGCCTTCGAGGATGTGGATGCGGCGGTCGACCTCGTCCAGGCGGTGGCGGGTGCGGCGCTCGACGGTGACGTAGCGGAAGTCGATCCATTCGCGCAGGACCTGCACCAGGTTCTTCTGCTGCGGTCGACCGTCGCGCCCGATCATGGTCATGTTGACCGAGGCCGAGGTCTCCAGGCTGGTGTGGGCGAGCAGCACCGCCATGAACTCGTCGCGGTTCTGGCGGCTGGACTTGGGCTCCAGCACGATGCGCACCGGGGCCTTGTCGCTGGATTCGTCGCGCACGGTGTCGAGCACGCCGAGCACGAGCTGCTTGAGGTTCTTCTGCTCCTGCGAGACTTCTTTCTTGCCCGCGCGCGGCTGCGGGTTGGTCAGGGTCTCGATCTCGGACAGCACCTGCGCGGCGGAGACGCCGTGCGGCAGCTCTTCGACGATTACCCGCCACTGGCCACGGGCGAGTTCCTCGATCTTCCAGCGTGCGCGCAGGCGCAGGCTGCCGCGGCCCGCCGCGTAGGCGTCGCGGATGGTCTCGGGCGTGGAGATGAGCTGGCCGCCGCCGGGGAAGTCGGGGCCGGGGATGATGGCGAGCACGTCTTCGAGCGTTGCCTCGGGGTGGCGGATGAGGTGGCAGGTGGCCTCGGCCACCTCGCGCAGGTTGTGCGGCGGGATTTCGGTCGCCATGCCCACGGCGATGCCCGAGGCGCCGTTGAGCAGCACGAAGGGCAGGCGCGCCGGCAGCAGCTGCGGCTCCTCGAAGGCGCCGTCGTAGTTGGGGATGAAGTCCACCGTGCCGCGGTCGATCTCGGACAGCAGCAACTCGGCGATCGGCGTCAGGCGGCACTCGGTGTAGCGCATCGCCGCCGCCGAGTCGCCGTCGCGCGAGCCGAAGTTGCCCTGGCCGTCGACCAGCGGATAGCGCAGCGAGAAATCCTGCGCCACCCGCACCATGGCGTCATAGACGCTGGAGTCGCCGTGCGGGTGGTACTTGCCGATCACGTCGCCGACCACGCGCGCCGACTTCACGTGCTTGGAGGTGGACGACAGGCGCATCTCGTTCATCGCGTACAGGATGCGGCGCTGCACGGGCTTGAGGCCGTCCTCGACCTGCGGCAGCGCGCGCGACTTCACCACGCTCATCGCGTAGGCAAGGTAGGCGCGCTCGGCGTAGCGGTCGAGCGCCAGGGTGCCGTCGTCCTCGGGTTCGGGGTCGGGGGCGGGGGCGGCGGGCGGTGCGGGGGGCGGGGGCAGGTTCGCGCCGGTGGCCGTCGGTGACTCGTCGGCGCCCGTATCCTGCGCCGTACCTGAGGTGCTCTTCACTGCAGTGGGCGTTGAGGTCGCGAGTGTTACGGATTCGGATGCGTCAGGCGCATCGAAGAGATCGGGAGTGTCTGTACTCATGTATTCGAACTGCAGGCTGCGAGCAGTAGCGGGTGTGCGACATGCTCGAAAGGATTGATGACGGTGACGCCGCGCCAGGTGAAGCCGTGCTGCAGGTCCTCGCTCAGCAGCAGGCGGCAACGGTTTTCCGCAGCGACCGAGAGGATCAGGCCATCCCAAACCTGCATGCGGTGATCGCAGGCCAGGTCGATGGCCGCCTGAAAGCTCGGCCAGGTCGAATCGGCCACCTCGTAGGCATCGGACCAGTCGAGCAGGGCTGTGCGAACCGCTTCGGCGTCGCGCTTGAGCTTTCCGGTCAGGACCCGGTACAACTCACCCAGCGTCTGGGCGGGAATCATCACCTCGCTCGCCGAGAGTGTTCCGAGCAGCACCCGGGCCGCAGCGCAACGTGCATTGTCGCCGGCGCCTTCCGCATAGGCGAGGATGTTGGTGTCGAGAGCGATCTTCATTGGCCGCGGTCGTACAATTCGGCGCGGGTCCAGTTGCGGTTGTCAGCAACGGGCTCCCCATCCAGCCGGGCAAGCAGGCGAGCGCGCGCCTTGGTTCGATCGTGGTCGAGTTCCGTCCCGACGACAGCGGGGCTGATGGTTGCAACAGGGCGACCGTGGGACAGGACCGTAACGGTTTCACCTTGGCTCACTTGGCGCAGCAGGCTGGAGAACTGTCGGTTTGCTTCGGCAGCGGAGACGGTATGCATATCGGGTCCTTCGCTAGGAACTAAAGTAGTGAATGTCACTACTTTAGTTCCAGTGGTCTGATCGGGCAATGTCGATGTACCCGCTGGCGCTTAAATATCCGCCTCCACGCTGTCGCCCTTCTCCTCCATCCACGCCCTTCTCCCCGAGGCCTCGCCCTTGCCCATCAGCAGGGTGAACATCCTCAGCGTGTCCTTGAGTGCGCCGCTGCGCACCTTCACCGGCAGCACGCGGCGGGTGGCGGGGTCCATGGTGGTCTCGCGTAACTGGTCGGGGTTCATCTCGCCCAGGCCCTTGAAGCGGCCGATCTCGATCGCGTCGGGCCTGAAGCCCTCCTTCTCGAGGCGGTCGCGGATCGCGGTGAGTTCGCCCTCGTCGAGCGCGTAGAGCCGGCGCGGCGGGCGCTTCTTGCCCTGGGCCGGTACGTCGACGCGGTACAGCGGCGGTTGCGCCACGTACACATGGCCACGCTCGATCAGCTTTGGGAAGTGGCGGAAGAACAGTGTGAGCAGCAGGGTCTGGATGTGGGCACCGTCCACGTCGGCGTCAGACATGATGACGACCTTGCCGTAGCGCAGGCCGGAGAGGTCAACGTCGCTGTCGGCCTTGTGCGCATCCACGCCCAAGGCCACCGCGATGTCGTGGATCTCGGCGTTGGCGAACAGGCGATCCGGGTCGATCTCCCAGGCGTTCTGCACCTTGCCGCGCAGCGGCAGGATGGCCTGGGTCTCCTTGTTGCGCGCCATCTTGGCCGAGCCGCCGGCGGAGTCGCCCTCGACCAGGAAGAGTTCATTGTCGGCGAGATCTTCGGACTCGCAGTCCGACAGCTTGCCGGGCAGCACGGCGACGCCCGAGGTCTTCTTCTTCTCGACCTTCTGCGCGCTCTTCTGGCGCGCCAGCGCCTGCTTGATCGACAGTTCGGCGATGGCCTTGCCGGCTTCGACGTGGTTGTTGAGCCAGATCTCGAAGGGGTCGCGCAACTGGCTGGAGACGAGCTTGACCGCCTCGCGCGAGTTGAGCTTTTCCTTCACCTGGCCCTGGAACTGTGGGTCGAGCAGGCGCGCCGAGAGGACGAAGCTCATGCGCCCGCACACGTCCTCCTGCTGCAGCTTGACGCCGCGCGGCAGCAGGGTGTGGTGGTCGATGAAGGACTTCATGGCCTCGAACACGCCGGCGCGCAGGCCCGACTCATGGGTGCCCCCATTCACCGTGGGGATCAGGTTGACGTAGGACTCGCTGGGCACGGCCGACTCGAACCAGGCCAGCGCCCAGGCTGCGCCTTCGCCGGGGGCGAAGCTGGCGTCGTCCTTGCCCGCGTACTTCTCGGCGGTGAAGATCGGCGCCACCGCCTCGATGTCGCCAGCGAGTTCCCTGAGGTAGCCGGCCAGGCCCTCGGGGTAGGACCAGGTCTTGGTCAGCACCGGGCCGCCGGCCTGCTCGATGTCGAGCCGCACCGCGACCCCCGACAGCAGCACCGCCTTGGAGCGCAGCAGGCGCTCGAGTTCGTTCATCGGCACGCGCGGCGACTCGAAATACTTGCCGTCCGGCCACACCCGCACCCGGGTGCCGGTCTGGCGGCCGCATTCGCCCTCGATGCGTACCGGGCTGATCGTCTCGCCGCCGTCGGCAAAGTCGATGCGGTGGATCTTGCCGTCGCGCTTCACCTCGACTTCGATGCGGGTCGACAGCGCATTGGTCACCGACACGCCGACGCCGTGCAGGCCGCCCGAGAAGGCGTAGGCCGAGTTGCCCTCGCGCTTGTCGAACTTGCCGCCAGCGTGCAGCCGGGTGTAGGCCAGCACCACTACCGGCACCCCTTCTTCGGGATGAAGGCCGACCGGAATGCCGCGGCCGTCATCGGCGACGGTGATGGAGCCGTCGAGGTGCAGGGTGACCTGGATCTTTTTCGCAAAGCCGGCGAGCGCCTCGTCGGCGGCGTTGTCGATCACTTCCTGGATGATGTGCGCCGGGCTGTCGGTGCGGGTGTACATGCCGGGGCGTTCGCGCACCGGCTCCAGCCCCTTCAGGACTCGGAAGGACGATTCGTCGTACTGCTTTGGAGTGTCTTGCTTGCCAGCCATGCTGCGCGCCCGTTCGGTGTCACGAAGGGCGCAAGGATAGCAGAGAGCGCGTGGCTGATGAGACTGCAGGACTGGATAAAGATTCAGGCACTGCCGAGCATGCGGCCGCCGCCGGTAGGCTTGGAGAGGCCGTCGGCGTCGTACAGTTGCGGGTGGTTGGCGGCCGACAGCAGGATGGACAGGGCAGCCTGGTTGCCGGCCATGCGTTCGAGGATCAGCTTGCCGTTGAGCGCGTTGCGGTCGCGGGCCTGGCGGGCCGCGCTGACCAGTTCGTCCCAGCGCACCAGCACGCGCGGCAGGTTGCCGAAAAGCGTGTGCATGGCCGCGTCTGCGCTGGTGAGCGCGGCACGCCCCAGAAGGCGGCTGCGTTCGTCGGTGAGCCGCTGCAGCTGTCGATAGCGCTCGTTCTTCTCGTTGGCGATGGCCAGCAGGGCGTCGGTGTCGCCTTTGATCAGCACGGCCTCCTCGCGGTCGAGCAGGGCGAGGAACTCACCCAGCTGGAGCAGTTCGGCCTCGACCAGGAGGGCGATGCGCTGGAGTTCTGCTGGCGGTTGGGCGGTAGTCTGCATGGGGTCGGGCCGGCGTGGGCAGGAAGTTCGCGTGCGCGAATCTTAACGCTCCTGGCTTACCCGCGCGAACCCAGCATTTCCCTGACGCTGTCGAGGAGCCCGTCGGCAATCCGGCTGGCGTCGACCTTGAAGCGGCCCTCGGAGATGGCCTGGCGGATCTCGTCGACGCGCTGCATGTTGACCTCGGGCGTACCGGAGATCGTGCTTTCGGCCTTGCGCATGAGCGAGGCCATCGGCGAGATCTGGACGCTTTCGGCGCTGCTCTGTGCTTCGGTCTTGGCACGCGCAGCTGGCGCGCGGTTGTCCTGTGCGGGCGTGGGGACGTAGGCCTTGCCCGAGCTTTCGATCTTCATGATGGTTTCCAGGAACACTATGAGTCGAAAGGGTCTACGGCACCCCTTCGCTAAACTTTAGCGAATTATCCGCTATGTCGAAGCGTGTGCCCTCGCCGTATCAAAAACCCAGCATGACACCGCCGTCGGCACGCGCCACGCCGTGGACGATCTGTCCGCCAGGCAGGCGTACGCGGACGCGTTCTCCGGGCGCTGCGTCGTTGAGTGCCTGTCCTTCGCCGGAGACGGTGAAGCCTTCGCCCTGAGTGTACACCTGGACGGGGCGGCCGCGGCTGACCGCGTTGGCTTGCCGGAGCACGCTTGCGCGCAGCGGCATGCCTTCGGCTACCGCGAAGCGGGTGATGTGACCCACGGCCTGCTCCGGCGCCGAAAGGACGTTGTCTGGAAGGGCGCTCAGTTCGCCCTCGCGGACTTCGACATCGACGGCGTCGAGGCGCTCCGATGAGCGCAAGGCCCGTGCAGCGACGAGGTAAGGGCCGAACACCTGCACCCGTGCCTGAACGTAGGCGGTCCATGGCATCGGCGCGTCGCAGCGGATGCCCACGCTGATCGCACCCCACGGGCGCACCCCTGGCGGCAGGAAGGGGACGATGCTGGCGCAGGCCGGCAGCCGGTTTGTCGGGTCGAAGCGGTTTACGCCGATACGGATGTCGCCGGGCATGCCCTGGACCTCGTGCTCCAGAAACGCCTGCACCGCGTGTTCGATCGGCTCCGAGGGCTGGTGGGCGGAGGCGGCCGTCGCCACGATCGTACTGGCGAGCAGGGCGCCGATGCAGCGGCTGGGGCCGCGTCCCGGCGTGCCCGGGCGGGCGCGAGGGAAAGAGGTCGCGGACGTGTTCATGGGTGGGATTGCAGCACGCTCCGAGGGACAGGGCAAGGCGGCAGCTTTTGCCGCGATGCGCGGGCAAGCGGCAAAGAAGGGCTGCTTTCCGCGGTCTTATCGCGAGAGTGGAGGCCCGCCATGCCTCGTAACATGGCTGGCATGAAAGCTGCGACCACGGGTTCATGGAAGCCCGCCATGCCGCATTCACCCGTGCCGCGATGGTGCAGCCCGTTCCCGAGGCCATGCGATGAAGACCCTAGTCGACAACCAGTTCCGTTTCCACCAGACCGCGCTGAACCTGCAGGCGTACCGGCAGGAGTTGCTCGCCTCCAACATCGCCAACGCTGATACGCCGCACTTCAAGGCGCGCGACATCGACTTCAAGAGCGCCCTGCAAGGGGCGATGAAAGCCGCGCGCAGCGGTGTTGCGCTCCAGACCACGCATGCCGGACACATCACGGGTGGTGCCTCTGCGAGCGCGGAGAACTACGCCAAGTACCGTACCGAGCTGCAGTCCTCGGTCGATGGCAACACGGTGAACATGGACATCGAGCGTGCCGCGTTTGCCGAGAATGCGCTGCGCTACGAGGCGAGCGTGACCTTCATCAACGGCATGCTGCGTTCGCTCAACACCGCGCTCACCGGTCAGTAAGGAGTCCAGCCATGAGCATGCTCAACGTCTTCCAGATTGCAGGTTCTGCGCTCAACGCGCAGTCGATACGCCTCAACACCACGGCGTCCAACCTCGCCAACGCCGACAGCGTCACGACCGAGACCGGCGAACCCTATCGCGCCAAGCAGGTGGTGTTCGCCGCCCGTCCGGTCGCCGGACCCGGCGCGATCGGCGTCCAGGTCACGCAGATCGTCGACAGTGCAGCGCCGATGCGGCTCGTGTACGAGCCCAACAATCCGGCGGCAAACGCGGAGGGCTACGTCGAGATGCCCAACGTCAACGTCGCCGAGGAGATGGTGAACATGATTTCCGCTTCACGCTCGTACCAGAACAACGCCGAGATCATGAACACGGCACGGACCTTGCTCCAGAGGACACTGCAGATCGGACAGTAAGCCCGTCCGGCAAACGATGCCGCTAGCAGGAGCACACCATGACCACCGTCTCGAACAACCAGACTGCAAACAGCGTGCTGGCCAGCCTGGCCCGCAGCGAACCCGTCCAGAAGCCCGAGGAAGACCAGCAGGGCCGCTTCCTCAAGCTGTTGACGACGCAGCTGAGGAACCAGGATCCGATGAATCCGATGGAGAACGCGGAGATGACTTCCCAGCTCGCGCAGATGAGCACGGTCGACGGCATCGAGCGGCTGAACAAGCTGGTGCAGTCCTTCTTCGATTCCCGGGCGTCGTCGGAGGGGCTCAATGCGGCGGCGCTGCTTGGTCGCGGGGTGCTGGTCGAAGGCCGCAGCCTGGCCCTCACCGAGGCCGGGGCCGTGGGCGGCTTCGAGATCGACGGCCCGGCCGACCGCGTCACGCTGACGGTGCGCGACAGCGCCGGGCTCGCGGTGAAGCAGATGGATTTCGACGCGGTTACCGCTGGCAGTCACAATTTCGTTTGGGATGGCTCGGCCGATGACGGTTCGCGCGCTGCCGACGGCATCTACACCCTGTCGCTGTCGGCGACGCTGGGCAACGAGGCGGTCGGCGGGCGCACGCTGCAGTTCGGTCCGGTCACCAGCATCGTGCGCGGCAACAGCGGCACGGACCTCCAGGTAGGTGACCTTGGCGTGTTCAAGGTTGCGGACATCAAGCAGATCCTCTGATCCGGAGCAGCGACCATGGCATTTCAGCAGGGCCTCAGTGGCCTGAACTCCTCCTCCAAAGCGCTTGACGTCATCTCCAACAACGTCGCCAACGCCAGCACGGTGGGCTTCAAGAACTCCGGCACGGTGTTTGCCGACGCCTATGCGTCCTCCCTCACCGGTGCGGTGTCCAAGGTGCAGATCGGCATCGGCAGTGCGGTACAGGCGGTGCGGCAGACCTTCAACCAGGGCAACATCACCACCACCAGCAATCCGCTGGACATGGCGATCAACGGCAACGGCTTCTTCGAGGTCGAACTGCAGAACGGCGGCTATGCGCTGACGCGCAACGGCCAGTTCAACATCGACAAGCAGGGTTACATCATCACGGCGCTTGGTGACCGGCTGATGGGCTACCAGGTCGTGGACCCCATCTCGGGTGACGTGCGTGCTCCCGCCTCGGTCACCGCGGATTCGTTCCGCACGATGGTGATCCCGTCGACCGGCGTCGGTGCGGCTGCGACCTCAGAGGTGGGCCTGAGCCTGAACCTGAGCGCGGATGCGGCGACGATCCCCGACCCCGCCCCGCCGGCCCTGCCAGGGAGTGTTCCGCCGAACCCGAACGACGACAGCACCTACACCTATTCGACCGCGCTCAAGATCTTCGACTCGCTCGGCAAGGAGCACTCGCTCTCGTTCTACTTCGTGCGCCGCACCGATGTCGTCGATGCCACGACTGCGCCGCCGACCTACAGCGAGTGGGACCTGTACACCGTTGCCGACAACGACACGGCCTCGCTCACGTACAACTCGCGCCTTGGCTTCGATGGCCTTGGCCGCATCGCCAGCGTGACGCCCCAGGTGACGGCTCCTGGGGTCACGCCGCCCCTGAACGGCTCGGTGTTCAGCGCCACGCTCGGCAGCGATGCGATCGCGCCGAGCGTGATCGAACTGGCGATGAACTCGATCACCCAGTTCGGCGGCAAGTCGACCCCGCGTGAGCTTACCCAGAACGGCTCGGCTCCGGGCGAGATCGCCGGCCTGGCGATCAGCCGCAACGGCGTCATACAGGCGCGCTACACCAACGGCATCACCAAGGACATCGCGATCGTCAACCTGACGACCGTGCGCAACAACAACGGCTTGTCGCCCATCGGCAACAACTACTGGGTCGAAACCCCGGAGTCCGGCGGCTTTGCCCGCGGCGAGCCGGGCAACGGGCTCAATGGCGTGATCTCGGCCGGTCAGGTCGAGGAATCCAACGTCGATCTGACCCAGGAACTGGTGCAGATGATCATCCAGCAACGTAACTACCAGGCCAACGCGCAATCGATCCGCACCCAGGACCAGATCCTGCAGACGCTGGTGAATCTGCGCTGATGCCTGATCCGGCTGTCGGCCGACAGAACGAAGGGAGTCGAACATGGATCGCCTGATCTACACCGCGATGACCGGTGCCAAGGGCACGATGGACCAGCAGGCGGCGGTGTCCAACAACATCGCCAATGCGGCATCGACCGGTTTCCGCTCGCAGCTGCACAAGCTGAGAGCGGTCGAGATCCAGACCGAGGCCTTCCGCACGCGCTCGTTCGCGGTCGACGCCAGCATCGCCAACGACTTCGCTCCGGGGCCGATCCAATACACCGGACGGCCCTACGATGTTGCGCTCGAGGGCAAGGGCTGGCTGGCCGTTCAGCAGCCGGACGGCAGCGAGGCCTATACCCGCAATGGCAGTCTGGCGCTCAGCCCGGCAGGGGTGCTGCAGACGCGCGATGGCTTGCCCGTGATTGGCGACGGTGGCCCGGTGACGCTGCCGCCCGATACCGAGATCGTCATCGGCCGTGACGGCTCGATTTCGTCCATCAACCCCGACGACGGGGTCGTGAACCTCGTCGGCCAGCTCAAGCTGGTCAATCCGCCCGAGGCCGATCTCGTGCGCGGGGACGACGGTCTGTTCCGCCTCGCCGACGGTGCCGCCGCGCCGGTCGATCCCAATGTCCAGGTCGCAGGCGGTTACCTCGAGGGCAGCAATGTCAACGTGGCTGACCAGATGGTGCAGATGATCTCGCTGGCGCGTCAGTTCGAGATGCAGGTGCGCATGCTGCAGAACGCTGAGGCCAATGACCGTGCCGCCAGCCAGGTGCTGTCCTGGCGTTGATGTCCTGCCCGCGGGGCGCGGCGATTAGCACGGTTTTTGCGTTGCTTATCGTGCAATCGCCTGGCCCGTCCGAGGGCTAGACTGATCCCGTGAAATTGCGGCAAACGCCGCCACCCGGCGGCAGCCTTTGCCGCAGCGGCAAGGCAGAACAGAGGACTTCATCATGATCCGCTCGTTGTGGACCGCCCGTACCGGGCTGGATGCCCAGCAAACCTCGCTGGATGTGATCTCGAACAACCTGGCGAACGTGTCGACGAACGGCTACAAGCGCCAGCGCGCGGTGTTCGAGGACCTGTTGTACCAGACCATCCGCCAGCCCGGCGCGCAGACAACGCAACAGACCCAGGTCTCGAGCGGGCTGCAGATCGGTACCGGCGTACGCCCGGTCGCCACCGAGCGCATCTTCACCCAGGGCAGCCTGCAACAGACCGGGGGGGCGCTCGACCTCGCCATCCAGGGCAACGGCTTCCTGCAGATCTCGATGCCCGACGGCTCCACCGCCTATACCCGCGACGGGGCGCTGCAACTGGACAACCAGGGCAACGTCGTCACCGCCAGCGGCTATCCGCTGCTCGACGCCATCCAGATCCCGGCCAATGCCCGCTCGATCACTGTCGGCAAGGACGGCACCGTCACCGTTACCGTGCCGGACCAGGTCGAGCCGCAGCCGGTGGGGCAGATCCAGGTGGCCACCTTCATCAACCCCGGTGGCTTGCAGAGCGCGGGGGAGAACCTGTTCTACGAGACCGCATCGAGCGGCGAGGCGACGCCGACCGAGCCCGGGACCAATGGCGCCGGGGTGATCAACCAGGGTTACGTCGAGACCTCCAACGTCAACGTCGCCGAGGAACTCGTCAGCATGATCGTGACCCAGCGCGCGTATGAGCTCAATTCGCGTGCGATCTCGACATCCGACCAGATGCTCGGTCGGCTGACCCAGCTTTGAGGGCGCGGCCATGTCCGTCATCCGCAGCTTCGCACTCCTGGCCCTTGCCCTGCTGTCGGGGTGCGCATCCATCGACAGCGTCCCGCCCACGGCAGTGCATCAGCCGATGAGCGTGCGCCCCGGCGAGCGCATGGCCCAGCCACCGGCCAACGGTGCCATCTACCAGGCTGCGGCGGCGAGGCCCCTGTTCGAGGACAGGCGTGCTCGCCATGTCGGCGACATCATCACGATCAACCTGGTCGAGCGCAACACGGCCACCAAGAGCGCGAACGCCAGCGCGAGCCGTGGCTCCGAGATGTCGGGTGGCATCACCGCGACCTCGCGCCTGCCCTTGGGCGGGCTCAACGGCCTGGGCGTCGAGGCCGGTGTGGATTCCGACTTCAGCGGCAGCGGCAGCGCGCGCGCCAACAACGCCTTCAACGGCACGGTCACGGTCACCGTGATCGACGTCTTCCCCAACGGTAACCTGCTGGTGTCAGGCGAGAAGATGCTGGCGATCAACCAGGGCAGCGAGTTCATCCGCTTCTCCGGTGTGGTCGATCCCAACACCGTGACCTCCAGCAACACCGTCCAGTCCACCCAGGTGGCCGATGCGCGCATCGAGTATCGCGGCAGCGGTTTCATCGACCAGTCCAATACCATGGGCTGGCTGCAGCGCTTCTTCCTTGCCGTGCTGCCCTTCTGATCGAGGCTCGCCATGCTCCGGATCCAGACCTTGCTGATGCGTGCCGTGGCGGTTGCCGTGGCCGCTGGCATCTTTCTCTCCTCTGCCGCCGAGGCTGCCCCCGAGCGCATCAAGGATCTCGCCTCGATCGCCGGCGTGCGTGACAACCAGCTCGTCGGCTACGGCCTCGTCGTCGGCCTCGATGGTAGCGGAGACCAGACCACGCAGACGCCCTTCACCAAGCAGAGCATCGTCAACATGCTCAGCAACATGGGTGTGACCGTGCCCCAGGGCACCAACATGCAGCTCAAGAACGTGGCCGCCGTGATGGTCACTGCGAACCTGCCCGCGTTTGCACGGCCCGGCCAGGCGATCGACGTCACGGTGTCGTCGATCGGCAACGCCAAGAGCCTGCGCGGCGGCACGCTGATCATGACCCCGCTCAAGGGCGCCGACGGGCAGGTATATGCAGTGGCGCAGGGCAACCTCGTCGTCGGTGGTGCCGGCGCCCAGGCCGGCGGTGCGGCGCAGACGATCAATCACCTCGCTGCAGGGCGTATCCCCGCGGGGGCGACGGTCGAGCGCGCGGTCGCATCCTCGGTGGGGCAGGGTGACTATGTGATGCTCGAGCTCAATCAGACCGACTTCGGTACGGCACGCCGCGTCGTCGATGCGATCAATGCGGTGTCGCCCGGATCGGCGCGTGCGCTGGACGGCCGCAGCGTCGAGGTGCGGGCACCGACCGATGTGTCGTATCGGGTCGCGTTCCTCGCCCAGATCGAGAACCTGCGGGTGACGCCCGAGCAGCAGGTGGCCAAGGTGATCGTCAACTCGCGCACCGGCTCGGTGGTGATGAACCAGCGCGTGACGCTGCAGAACGTGGCGGTGTCGCACGGCAATCTCACCGTCACCGTCAACAGCGAGACGCAGGTCAGCCAGCCCAATCCGCTGTCGCAGGGCCAGACGGTGACTGCGCAGAACCAGGGCCAGGTCGATATCCAGCAGGACAGTGGCAGCATCCACAACGTGCGCGCCGGCGGCAACCTCGCCGATGTGGTCAAGGCGCTCAATGCGCTGGGTGCCAAGCCCATGGATCTGGTCAGCATCCTGCAGGCGATGAAGGCTGCGGGGGCCTTGCGCGCCGAACTCGAGATCATCTGAGGCTCGAGCCATGAACGCCGGCGTCCAGCTCAACGCCTTCGACCCCAACTCCTTGCGCGACCTGCAGCGCCTGGCGCGCACCGACGGCCAGTCGAACGAGACGCTGCGCGCGGCTGCGCGCCAGTTCGAGGCGCTGTTCCTGCAGATGGCGCTCAAGTCGATGCGCGAGGCCACGCCCTCGAGCAGCATGTTCGACAGCGAGCAGACGCGCATGTACCAGAGCTTGCTCGACCAGCAGCTTGCGCTCAATGCATCGCAGTCCCGCGGCACCGGCTTGTCCGAGGTGATCTTCCGCCAGCTCGGCGGCCGGCCCGACAGCGCGAGCGCGATCGATGCGCTGGTGCCGTCGGCTGGCGTCGCCGGCGGCTTCGATCTTGCCGGCGTGGCGCGCCGGCCGGCAATTTCTGCCGTGATGCAGCGTGCCGGCCTTGCCGCCGGCACGTCGTCCGCCGGTACCGACCCACTTGCCAGCGGGGATGCGCTTGCCGCGGCCGAGTCTGCGCTCACGCAGTCGCGCTTCGCCGATGCGATCCGCCAGGCGCGCGATGCGGCTGGCGATGTCGTGGCCAAGGTGCGCGATTTCGTCGCCGATGTCTGGCCGCATGCGCTGGAGGCCAGCAAGCAGACCGGCATCCCGGCCGCCTTCATGGTGGCGCAGGCTGCCCTGGAGACGGGCTGGGGGGAAAAGCAGCTGCGTCATGCCGATGGGCGCCCCAGCCACAACCTGTTCAACATCAAGGCCGGGTCCAACTGGCAGGGCGAGACGGTCGACCGTACCGTTACCGAATATGCGGGCGGGCAGGCGTATGCCGAACCCTCGCGTTTCCGCGCCTATTCGTCCTATGCCGAGTCCTTCGCCGACTACGCCCGGCTGATGACGCGCAGTCCGCGCTATGGCGCGGTGCTGGGCTCGACCAGCGCAGCCGGATTCGCTCGTGCGCTGCAGGACGCCGGCTATGCCACCGATCCGCACTATGCCGACAAGCTCACCCGCATCATCGGCGGCGCTACCCTGCGCAACGCGCTGGCAGGCATGGGCTGATATTGCCGCCCGCGGGCTGGCAAGGTATTTGCTGAGTACCTGCAAGGAATCACTGGAACAGGACTCGGATCATGGCTGGCATGCTCAACATCGGTGTCTCGGGCCTCAATGCAGCGCAGGCCCAGCTCAACACCACCAGTCACAACATCACCAATGCGGGGACGACCGGCTATCACCGTCAGACGGTCAGCCAGGGCGCGCGCGAGCCCCTGTTTACCGGCGCAGGCTTCTTCGGCCAGGGCACCAACGTCACCGGCATCACGCGCTCCTACAACCAGTTCCTGGAGGCGCAGGTCACGCAAGCCGACAACCGTCGTGCGCAGTATGCGGCCTACGGTAGCCAGATCGGGCAGATCAACAACCTGCTAGCCGACAGCACCACCGGCCTGTCGCCGGCCCTGGCGAACTTCTTTGCCGGTGTGCAGGAGGTGGCGTCCAACCCGACCAGCGTGGCCGCTCGCCAGTCGCTGATCTCCAACGGCCAGGCGCTGGCCTCGCGCTTCCAGGCGCTCAACACCCGCCTCGAGGAGATCCGCCAGGGCGTCGAGGGCAATCTGGTCCAGACCGTCGAGTCGATCAACACCTACGCCAAGGCCATTGCCGAGATGAACCAGCGCATCGTGGTCGCGCAGGCCGGTGGAGCGGGCACGCCCGCCAACGACCTGCTCGACCAGCGCGACCAGCTGTTGGCCGAACTCAACAAGCTGGTGCAGATCTCGGTGGTGGCCGAGACCGATGGCGCCAAGGCGAACGGCGCAGTGTCGGTCTTCATCGGCTCGGGCCAGCCTCTCGTCCTGCGCGGAACCGTGTCGGAGTTCGAGGTCATCCCGAGCCAGGCCGATCCGAAGCGGGGCGCGATCTCCATGAGGGCACCCGGCGGCAACACCATCGAGATCGCGGAGTCGCTGCTCGGCGGCGGCGAACTCGGGGGGCTGCTCGAGTTCCGCAAGAGCTCGCTTGACCGCGTCCAGAACGAGCTAGGCTTGATTGCCCTGGGCATGGCCAAGGCTTTCAATGACCAGCATGCGCTGGGGGTGACGCTGGAGGGCAGGCTGGGGGACGGCTTCTTCCAGATGCCTCCGATCGGCGTCGTGCCGCAGGGAACCGGCGTGACGGTGGCGCTCACCGATGCGGCGCGCCTGCAGGCGAGCGATTACCAGGTCGTGGGGGAGGGGGCAGGCGGTTTCAGGGTGCGGCGGCTGTCGGACGGCCAGCTCTTTCCGCCGTCGACCGACCCCGCCGCGACCGGCACCTTCCAGGTTGATGGGCTTGCGTTTGCCGGGGGCACCCTGGGCGCAGGCCAGACGGCGCTGGTCCAGGCAACGCGCAATGCGGCGCGCGACATCGCGGTGGCGATCGCGGATCCGCGCTCGGTCGCGGCCGGCAGCCCGGTGATGGCGAACCTGCCGCTCAGCAACCAAGGCACGGCCAAGGCCTCTGGCATTGAGATGCTGAGTGTGGGCGATCTACCCGGTACTGCGCCTGCATTTTCGTCGTTCGCGCTGAGCTTCGACGGCGCCAACCTGAATCTGCCGACCACGGGCGGGTACACGATCCAGCGCCTGGAGTTCCAGCCCAGCAGCGGCGATTGGGTGCCGGTGGGCGGGCCTGCGACCGCGAGTGCCGCCTTCAACCCGACCACCGATGCGTCCGGTGTCCGCTTCCGTATCGCCGAGCCAGGCGGCTACAGCTTCGATGTCGACATCAACGGTGCGCCGCAAAGCGGCGACCGCTTCGACTTTGCGCCCGCTGCCGCGGGCGTGTCGGACAGCCGCAACGCGGTTGCCCTTGGTGCGCTGCAGACCAGGAAGGTACTGCTGGCAGACGCCAACGGCCGGCCGACGGCGACCTTCCAGTCCAGCTACGCGCAGACCGTCAGCACGGTCGGCAACAAGACCCGCGAGGTGCAGGTCAATGAGGCTGCCCAGGATGCCTTGCTGGCCCAGGCGACCACGGCGCGCGACAGCATGTCCGGCGTCAATCTCGACGAGGAGGCTGCCAACCTCGTCCGCTTCCAGCTCGCCTACCAGGCTTCCGCGCGTGTCATGACCGTCGCGCAGCGCCTGTTCGACGAACTCATCAGCATCGGCCGCTGAGCCGGCATCAAGGAGAGCTCATCATGCGTGTTTCGACCAGCATGATCTACGACAAGGGCGTCGGCTCGATCCAGCAGCAGTGGAAGAACATCCTGCAGACCCAGCAGCAGGTGTCGACCGGCCGCCGGGTGCTCACCCCGGCGGACGACCCGATTGCCTCGGCCCGGGCGCTCGAGTTGGGGCAGACAAAGGCGGTCAACAGCCAGTTCTCGGTCAACATCGGCTATGCCGACGATGCCATGAAGCTGCTCGAGTCCCGCCTGCAGAGTGCCGGCAGTGTGCTGCAGTACGCGCGCGAGCGCGCGGTGCAGGCCGGCAATGGCACCCTCGCGTCGGAAGACCTTCGCTACATGGCAGCCGACATGAAGGCGCAGTTCGAGGCCATGCTGGCGCTGGCGAACAGCCAGGATGGCACGGGCGACTACATCTTCGGGGGCTACCGTTCGCAGCAGCAGCCCTACAGCGGCGGCTTGTCCGGGGTGGCCTACAACGGCGACCAGGGCGAGCGCAGCATCCAGGTCTCGGCGTCGCGCTACATGGCGGTCAGCCTGCCGGGCTCGGACGTATTCGATCGCACGCTGGCGCTGAGCCCGGCGTCGATCAAGGTGTACTCGAGCACCGGCGCTGCAGGTGCAGATGGTCCCGCCGTCACCGCGGTCGACGCGAGTGCCGTGCGCGAGGGCACGCGCTACCAGTTCGAATACGACGCCCTCGCGGCAAGCTACTCGGTCACCCGCATCGGCCAGGACGGCCAGCCCGTGGCGCCGAGCCCGGGGAGCTTCGCGATCGGCAGCACCCCCACGATCGACGGCATCACCTTCGACCTCTCCGCGACGCCGGCCGCAAGCCCCGCTGCGTATGAGGTCTTCGTGCCCTCGACCAATCTGCTCAACAATATGGCGATGTTTGCCGCAGCCCTGGAAAAGCCGGGTGTGTCAGGCATGACCGGCGCAGTTGCGTTCGCGCTCGAGACCTTCGATGCCGGCCAGGAAAGCCTGCTCAGGACGCGCGCCCAGATCGGTTCGCAGCTCACCGAGACCGAGGCGCTGGCCAATCTCGGCAGTGATCTCGATCTCCAGTATGCGACCACGCTTTCGGGCCTGCAGGATGTCGATTACGCCGAGGCGATCTCGCGGCTGACGCAGCAGCAGACCTACCTGCAGGCGGCGCAGCAGTCGTTCATGCGGGTGTCGGGCTTGTCCTTGTTCAACTATCTCAACTGAGGCCGATCATGCGTACCGTTCTAGCCCTGAGCGTAGCGGCTTGCCTGACGGCCTGCGCGTCCGGCCAGGAGGCTCAGGTCCGCGACACCGGGCCTGCGCCCGCGCAGGTCGCCATCGAGCAGGCAGGCCCGGCTGCGGCGGTCGTGGGCGGCGCGATGATGTTGAGCGAGCTCAAGATGCTCAAGCCCGAGTACATCGCAGGCGCACTGGTCGCCTTCGCGATCTACGACCCGCTCGCGCCGACGTGGCGGATCGAGGTGCGCGAGGCTGGGCGTGACCGGGTGCGCATGACGCTGCGTATGAAGGCGCTCAATACCGGTGGTGACGGCGAGGCGCGGCAGGTCGTTGCGCGCAATGCGCGCGATATCGTAGAGGCCGGCGGCTTCGCAGGCTACGAAGTGGTTCATTACGAGGAGGGCGTGGAATCGACTCGGCCTTTTGCCCGCCGCTACGCAAACGCCGAGATCCGATTCGTGCGCTCGCACATGTTCCCGACGCTCTGAAGCGCACTGACGCGCCAGCGGTTCAGCGCGTCGGCGCGGGAAGGGGGGCGAGGGCGTCGAGCAGCATCGATATGCTGTCGAAGCCGCGCTCGAACAGGCTTTGCAGTACCGGTGCGAAGTTGGTCATGAGCCACAGCAGGCCGACGAAGCCGGCGGTGAGCGTGACCGGGAAACCGACCGCGAACAGGTTCAGCTGCGGTGCCGCGCGTGTGAGCACGCCGAGCGAGATGTTGGCCACGAGCAGCATGCCGATGATCGGCATGGCCAGCAGCAGGCCGGCAGTGAATACCGTGACGCCGGTGCGCGCGATGAAGGCCCAGCCGTCCGCACGGATCAGCTCGACGCTCACCGGCAGCCATTCGAAGCTGCGCACCATGATCTCCAGCAGCACCAGGTGGCCGTTGGCGGCGAGGAAGAGCAGGGTGGCGAGCAGGTTGAGGAAGTCGGACAGCACTGCCGTCTGGCCGCCGGCATCGGGGTCGAAGAAGATCGCGAACGACAGCCCCATCTGCATGCCGATGAGCGCGCCTGCCATGTCCACCGCGGCAAACACGATGCGCATCATGAAGCCCATGGCGATGCCGATGAAGACCTGCTGACCGAAGATCACCAGCCCCAGGCCGGAATTGGGCGGCACCTCCGGCATCGGCGGCATGACCGGCAGCACGGCGAGTGCTACGGCGATCCCGGTGGCAAGGCGGATGCGCATTGGCACGCCGCGGTTGGCGAAGATCGGCGCGGACGTGAACAGACCCAGCAGGCGCCCGAGCGGGAACATCAGCGCCGCGAGCCAGGCGTCGAGCTGGGCAGCTGTTACGCTGAGCATCGGGGGACTGCAGTGCGGGGGCGGTCGGCGCGGCGCGCGGGCGCTAGCCGATCATCACCGGGATCGAGCTGATCAGCCGGCGCATGAAGTCGGTCAGCAGGGTGATCATCCACGGGCCGGCAAGCACGAGGGTGACGAAGATCGCAACCAGCTTGGGCACGAAGGAGAGCGTCATCTCGTTGATCTGGGTCGCTGCCTGGAAGATGCTGATGATCAGACCGGTTGCAAGCGCGGCGATGAACAGCGGCGCCGACACCATGAGGGTGACTTCGACGGCCTGGCGCCCGAGTTCGATGACGGCGGTGGGGGTCATGGTGATTCTCCTGAGGGCAGCCGTCAGACGGCAAAGCTCTGTACCAGAGAGCCAATGAGCAGTGTCCAGCCGTCGACGAGTACGAAAAGCATGATCTTGAACGGCAGCGAGACGATCACCGGCGACATCATCATCATGCCCATGGACATCAGCACCGAGGCGACCACCATGTCGATGATGATGAAGGGGATGAAGATGATGAAGCCGATCTGAAAGGCGGTCTTGAGCTCGGAGGTCACGAAGGCCGGGATCACCACGCGCATCGGCAGGTCCTCCGCCTTGTCCACCGCCGGAACTTCGGCAAGCCTGGCGAACAGGTCGAGATCCGGCTCACGCACCTGCTTGAGCATGAAGGCCTTGACCGGTACGGAGGCGCGCTCGAGTGCCTCGTCAAACTGGATGACACCCTCCGACATGGGCAGGTAGGCATCGGTGTAGACGCGCTCGGCAACCGGGGACATGATGAAGAAGGTCAGGAACAGCGCCAGCCCGAGCAGCACCTGGTTTGGCGGCGCGGTCTGCGTGCCCATGGCCTGACGCAGCAGCGAGAACACGATGATGATGCGGGTGAAGCTGGTCATCATCAGCACCATTGCCGGGATGAAGCTCAGCAGCGTCATCAGCAACAGCGTCTGGATGGTGAGGCTGTAGGTGGTGCCGCCGCCAGGGGCATCGGTGGTTGTCAGCGCGGGCAAGGCCTGGGCGGTGGCCAGCAGCGGCAGCCCTGCGAGCAGGCAGCCCAGGATCAGCTGGCGGCCGACCGCCGGGCAAGGCTTGCGGCCCGGTTCAGCTCGCATTGCGGTGCTCCGATGCCTGCTTGAGCCAGCTGGCGAAGCTGCGCCCGGGCGGTGTTGCCTGTCCGGACGCATCCTGTCCCTGCGGCAGTTCGCTGCGCTTGAGTTCATGAAGCTTGGTCACCGAGCCGGGCGCGACGCCGAGCACCAGCACCTGCTCGCCGAGTTCGACCAGGACCACGCGCTCGCGCGGGCCGACGGCAGCGGCGCCCAGCACCTTCATCGCGGCGGCGCTGCCACGCGGTGCGCCCAGGCGGCGGATCGCCCACAGGCTGGCGAGCAGGACGGCGATCACCGCAGCCAGGCCAAGTGCCATCTGCACCAGGCTGGCGCCCAGTTCGGGCACGGGTGCGCCCTGCGCGAGCGTCGCGCCCGGGCTCGCAGCGAGCAGGGCCATCACAGCATGTCGAGCGCGCAAGGTGGGGTGTCGGGCAGGCATCGGGTGCTCAGTTGCGGATCTTCCGCATGCGTTCGGCAGGCGTGATGATGTCGGTCAGGCGAATACCGAACTTGTCGTTTACGACGACGACTTCACCCTGCGCGATCAGGGTGCCGTTGACGAGGACGTCCATCGGCTCGCCGGCCAGGCCGTCGAGCTCGACCACCGAGCCGTGGGCCAGTTGCAGCAGGTTGCGGATCGACAGCTTCGTGCGTCCCAGCTCCACGGTGATCTGCACCGGGATGTCCAGGATCATGTCGAAGTCGTTGAGCGAGTTCTGCTTGTCGCCGCTGCCACCGAACTCCTCGAACAGCTGGCTTGCCGGCTTGGCCTGGTAGGGCGAGCTGTCCATCGCCGCCGCCGCGAGTTCGGCCGCGACACGCTCAGCCTCGCCGTCTCCGCCCGATTCGGCAGACGCCTGTTCCATCATTGCTGCCGCCCAGTCGTCCTCGCTGATCGGAATGTCATTCGAATTGTCATCAGCCATCTTGTTCTCCGGGTTGGCTGGGGATGTCGCCTTCGTCTGCACGGACAAACTGCGTGAGCTTGACCGCGTAGCGTCCGTTCTTGGTGCCGTGGTGGCACTTGAAGACGGGCACGCCGTCCACTTCGGTGACCAGCTCGGCAGGGACGTTGAGCGGGATGACATCGCCGACCCGCATCTCGACGATGTCGCGCAGCCTCAGGCCGGCGGTACCGAAATTGCAGGTCAGGGCCACGTCGACGGTCTGCAGCTGACGTGTCAGCAGCTTGATCCATCGGCGGTCCGACGTCAGCTGGTCGCTCTGCATGGTCGAGTAGAGCAGATCGCGAATCGGCTCGAGCATGGAGTAGGGGAAGCAGATGTGCATTTCTGCTGGTGAGCCGCCGAGCTCGATCGTGAAACTGGTCGCGACCACCACCTCCGATGGGGTGGCGATGTTGGCGAACTGCGAGTTCATCTCCGAGCGCACGTATTCCAGATTGAACTTGAATACCGGCGCCCAGGCGCGGGCATATTCGGTGAACACCACATTGAGCATGCCCTGGATGATGCGCTGCTCGGTCGGGGTGAAGTCGCGCCCCTCGACGCGGGTGTGGAAGCGCCCGTCGCCGCCGAACATGTTGTCCACCACCAGGAAGACAAGGTTCGGGTCGAAGATCATCAAGCCCGTGCCGCGCAGCGGGCGGGCCGTCACCAGGTTGAGGTTGGTGGGGACGACCAGGTTGCGGATGAACTCGGCGTACTTCTGTACCTTGATCGGGCCGACCGAAACCTCGACGTTGCGGTGCATGTAGTTGAACAGGCCGATGCGCAGATAGCGTGCGAAGCGCTCGTTGATGAGCTCGAGCGTGGGCATGCGCCCACGCACGATGCGCTCCTGCGTCGCCATGTTGTAGGGCCGGGTGCCCTTGGTGTCGCTCTCGTCCTGAGGCTGCTCGTCCGACTCCCCGGTGACGCCACGCAGCAGGGCATCAACTTCTTCCTGGGAGAGAAAGTCCGAGGACATGGTTCAGCGTCCTACTGGATGATGAAGGAGGTGAAGAGCACCGCCTGGACGGGGCCATTGGGGATGGGGCGTCCGCTGGCGTCGCGTACCGGCTGGAAACCCAGCGCTTCGTTGACCTGCTGGGTGATCTCCAGCGACAGCGATTCACGCCCTTCGACGGTGGCGACCTCCGAAGGCAGCTTGGAAGACAGCAGCAGGTTGATGCGGTGGCGGATTTCCGGCATGAAGGCCTTGAGCGTGGCCTCCATGGTGGCATCGGCAATGCGCATCACGGCCACGACCTGGAGGTAGTGATCGCCCTCGTCCCGGCGCAGGTTGACGGTGAAGGCGTCGAGCGGGACGAAGGTCGGCGGCTTGGTAAGGTCGACCGTGCCCGCAGTCTGCAACTGCGCCTGCGCTTGCGGGGCGGCAGTCGGAGCCGCTGCGGCCTCGTCTGCGCCCTTGTCCTTGCCGCCCTTGAGCAGCACCAAGGCACCGACGCCGAGCGCGATGAGGATGAGTACCACGAGCAGCAAGATGACGATGATCAGCCCGAGTTTGCCCTTCTTCTTGGGGACCTCATCGCCATCGTCCGTCTTTGCCGGTGCCTTCGCCATGCCTTTCTCCTTGTATACGAATCAAATTATCAGGGAGGGGCACGCAAGCCAAAGCGCCGATAAGTGGGGCAGAGCAGCCCCAATTCGCGCGCTTCAGGCGAAGGTGTCCACCATCCCCGTCTGCTCTTTCACCCAGGCGCTGCTGCCGCCTGGCGTTGTGCCCGCGGCGAGGCCTTCGCCCTCGCCAGCTCCACGACCCTGCTCGCGGCCCGCAGTCTCGCCGTCTCCGCCCTGCTGGCCGGAGGTGCTGACGTCCGCATTGCCCAGCATGATGCCAGCCTGCTCGAGGATTTCGCGCAGTTGCGGCATGGCACGCTCGAGTGCGTCGCGTGCTGCCTGGCTCGAGGCGACAAACTGCGCAGTCGTCAGGTCGCCGTTGAGGCTGATCGACACCTCGAGCTTGCCCAGGTTCGGCGGTGTCAGCACGAGTTCCGCCTTGCTCTCCGCGCGGCCGAGCATCCAGCGCACCTGGTTGCCGACGTCCTCGGCCCAGGCCTGCTGGCCCACCGGGGTGGGGACGTGCAGCTGCGTGGCAGCCTGCATGCCCTGGGTTGGACGCAGCACCTGCGTTGATGCGTGCAGGTGCATGGCGCTGCCCTGCAGCTGGGTGTGGGCGTCGGCGCCGTCCCTGGCCAGGGACGGATTTGCGTCCGCCGTGCGCAGCGCGGCCATGGTCGCCGACACGGCATTCGTCACGACTGCCTTGGCCTGGAGCTCGGGGGTGGTCTGGGCCTCGGCGGCATTCTTGCCCAGCCCTGCCAGCGCGGACGCATTATGCGGTGATTTCTTGCCGCCGTTGGCGTTCGCGAGCAGGCTGTCCGTGCCGTCTTCCACGACCTTGTTGTCCCGCTGTCCGGCGAGCAGGGCGGCAATGGCTGCCGGCAACCCGGCAAGCGAGGCCGGTACGGACGTATCGGCGTTGCTGCCGGACTCGGCCTGCTGAGATTCGGGCTGCGAGCCTGTCTGCTCGCGTGCCGCTTCGGTACTGCCGGCACTGTTTGCTGACTGTGTTGCAGGCCGCGCATCTGCCGGCTGGGTTGAGTCAGCCTGGCGCTCGCCGGTGGAGGAGGCTGGGCGCTCGCGTGCGGAGGCCTCCCGGCTGGGGCTTGTGGTCTTGCGCTCCGGGCCGGGGCTGTCGGGCGTGCGCGGGCCATCGTTGCGGGGACGCTCGGGCATGCGGCTTTGCAGGGTCTGGGAGAAGACGTCTGCGCGGACACCGCCACGGTTGTCGCTGCGCGCGCTGCGGGCAGAGGTCGAGGCGGTTTCGGACTGGCCGGTGAGCAGGCTCACGGCCGAGGTCTGGGTGCGCGCGGGGGCGTATGCGGAAGGCAGTGCAGACATATCATGGTCCCTTACTGGCAGGCGGTGATCGAAGGATCCGCTGAACAGCCTGAAGCAAGGCTTATGCCATCAAGGGTGAGCGGCTTTATGCCAGCTCGTCATCGTCGTTGCCGTCGCTGTGGTACCTGCGCGCAGCATGCTCGTCGGCCTGCTTTTGCTCTCGCCTGGCCTCGGCCCGGTTCAGTGCGGACTGATGCCGTTGCGAGAGTGTGTCGAAGGCCTTCAGACGCGAATGCTGGGCGATCCAGCTCTGCTGGCCCTGTGCCGTGCGCACCTGCGATTGCTCGACGAGCTTGCGCTGGGCCGTGATGGCCTCGTCGAGCTTGCCCATGAAGGCACTGAAGTTGCGCCAGGCGTCGGGGCTCATGCCGTCGCGCGCGGCCTGCATGAAACGCTCGTTGTATTCCGCACGGTAGGCCTCGAGCATCTCGAGCTTCTGGGCCTGGTCGCGTTCTGCGGCGACGAGTTCGCCCAGCTTGCGGGCGGCTTCGTCTGTCCGGGTGGCGGCAAGGTCAAGCAAGGGCTGGAGATGGAAACGCGAAGTCATCGGTTGCCGGTCGGTGGGCTGCGGTCGGGAATCCCGATTGTATATCGTCATTGCCCGGTTACCGAACCGGCGCTGCCGCGTATCGTCGGGTGTGGCGCGGCCGGCCGGCCTCAGCCGAATACTCCGGCCAGTTTCTGGAGCGCGCCGTCATGTGTCTCGCGCTCGTTGATGCCCTGCTGCAGGAAGGCTTCCAGCTTGGGGTACAGGCGCACTGCGGCGTCGAGCACCGCGTCCCCGCCGGCCTGGTAGGCGCCTACGGCAATGAGGTCGCGTGAGCGCTGGTAGCGCGAGAACAGCTGCTTGAACTGACGTACCACGGCGAAGTGATCGTCGCCAACAAGGTTGTGCATCGCGCGTGAGATCGACTGCTCGATGTCGATGGCAGGGTAATGGCCTTGGTCGGCGAGGTTGCGCGAGAGCACGAAGTGCCCGTCGAGGATTGCCCTGGCCGAGTCGGCGATCGGGTCTTGCTGGTCGTCACCCTCGGCAAGTACGGTGTAGAACGCGGTGATCGAACCGCCGCCTTCGGGGCCGTTGCCCGCGCGCTCGACCAGCGCGGGCAGCTTGGCGAACACACTGGGAGGATAGCCGCGCGTCACCGGGGGCTCGCCGATGGCCAGCGCGATCTCGCGCTGGGCCATCGCGTAGCGGGTCAGCGAGTCCATGATCAGCAGCACCTGCTTGCCACGGTCGCGAAAGTGCTCGGCCACGGTCGTTGCATAGGCGGCGCCCTGCAGACGCATCAGCGGGCTGGTGTCGGCTGGTGCCGCAACCACTACGGAGCGTGCGAGGCCTTCGGCGCCAAGGCTCTGGTCAATGAACTCCTTCACTTCGCGGCCCCGTTCGCCGATCAGGCCGACGACGATCACGTCCGCTTCGGTGTAGCGCGCCATCATCCCGATCAGGACCGATTTGCCGACGCCGGAGCCGGCGAACAGGCCCAGGCGTTGTCCGCGCCCGACGGTCAGCAGCGCATTGATGGCGCGGATGCCGACGTCGAGCGGCTGGGTGATCGGTGCCCGCGACAGCGGGTTGATGGCGCGGCCTTGCAGCGAGCGCGTCTCCTGGGTGCCGAGTGGGCCGCGGCCGTCGAGCGGGCGGCCGGCGCCGTCCACTACCCGGCCGAGCAACGCGTCGCCGACTGGCAGGTGCTTGGCGCGGTCGGCGGCGCGCCGGCGCGGCCCGATGCGCCGCCCGGGCACGAGGCGCGGTACGCCGACCTCGATCGGCAGTACCCTCGCCCCCGGAGCGAGACCGAAGACGTCGTCGGTCGGCATCATGTACAACTTGTCGCCGTTGAACCCCACGACCTCTGCGTCGACCGAACCGCCTCCCGGTACCAGGATGCGGCAACCGGCGCCCAGCGGCAGCTTGATGCCGGCGGCCTCCATGACCAGGCCGTTGATGCGCGTGAGGCGGCCCGATGTCTCGAGCGGGCTGCAGTCTTCCACCAGGCGACGACCATCGGCGAGGAAGCTGCGCCACAGGGCTGTGTGTGGGTTCATGCGCCGGGTGACTCCGTGCCAGTTGCGCGCGGTCGTTGCACCCCGTCTTCGTCATCCGGCGGGGGAAGGGCGGTCGAGTTGCCGTCGTCGGGCTCCGGCTGAAGGGGGGGCTGCGGTGCCCCGTCCGCGTCGTCTGCTGCCAGCCCGGCGGTGTCTGTCGTTGCCCACGCCGCTTTCTCGTGGCCTATCGACTCGAGCACACGCCGCCAGCGTGTCTGCAGGGTTGCGTCCACCAGCGTGCCCTGGCCTTCGACACGACATTCTCCGCGCTGAAGGCGCAGGTCCTCATGCAGGCGGTGGCCGCCGTGCGCGAACTGGTCGCCTGCATTCCTGCGCACGAGATCCAGGTCCTCGGGGTGGAGATGGATCTGCGCATGTCCCTGGGGCAGTTGGAGCAAGGCTTCGCGGACGGTGTCGAGTATGCTTTCGGGGTGGTGTTCGAGGGTGACCCGGACGATACGCCGCGCCATTTCGATGGCGAGCGCCATGACCTCTTCGGCGACCTCGGCATCGAGGGTCTGCATGGCGTCCTCGAGCGCGGCCACCAGCTGTGCGACCCGGGCCGCTTCCGCCGCTGCCAGTGCGTGGCCTTCCTCGTAGCCCTGCCTGCGTCCGGCCTCCAGGCCTTCGGCCAAGCCTTCTCGCCGGCCCTCCTCGAAGCCGGCCCGGCGTACTTCCTCGTGCATACGCTCGATCTCCTCCGCCGTGGGCAGGCGGAAGTCCGGCGGCAGTTGCGGCACTTCTGGTGCGGCGGCCGGCGGCGGGGGAGGCGGTGGGGGCGCAGGGGCGTCGAGTGCGTTGGCGGCCTGCGCCTCGGCGTCATCGCCCCTGGCGCCATCGGCCTTGGCGTCGAAGTCGGCGGGCGTCCAGCGCCTGTAGGCGCCAACGGCCTGGTGGCGGGAGATGCTCATGCCGCTTCCCGGGGCTCAGCGCTCGTGCGCGGATCAAACGAAGCCATCGTCTCCGCCCTTGCCGCCGAGCATGATCTGGCCTTCCTCGGCCAGGCGGCGGACGATCTTGAGGATCTCCTTCTGCTCGGCCTCGACCTCGGACAAGCGCACCGGGCCGCGGGTTTCGAGGTCTTCGCGCAGCATCTCGGCCGCTCGGCTCGACATGTTCTTGAAGACCTTTTCGCGCAGGTCAGGCTGTGCCCCCTTGAGCGCGATGATGAGCGAGTCGGACTGGACTTCGCGCAGCAGGGTCTGGATGCCGCGGTCGTCGATGTCGAGCAGGTTCTCGAACACGAACATCTCGTCGAGAATCTTCTGTGCCAGGTCCGGGTCGTATTCGCGGACGTTGTCGATGACCGCCGTCTCGTGCGTCGATCCGACGAAGTTGAGGATCTCGGCCGCATGGCGTATGCCGCCCATTGCCGCCTTCTTGACGCTGGACGCGCCCGAAAGCATTCGCGTCAGCGCATCGTTGAGCTCCTTGAGCGCCGAGGGCTGCACACCGTCGAGGGTGGCGATGCGCAGCACAACGTCGTTGCGCAGGCGGTCGTTGAAGTGCTTGAGGATCTCACCCGCCTGGTCATACTCCAGGTGAACGAGGATGGTGGCGATGATCTGCGGGTGCTCGTTCTTGATCAGGTCGGCGGCTGTCGCTGCGTCCATCCATTTCAGGCTTTCGATGCCCGCCGTGTCCGAGCCGCTCATCATGCGTGCGAGGAGATGTCCGGCGCGTTCGTCGCCGAGCGCCTTGGTAAGCATCTCGCGCAACTGGGCTTCGTCGGGCTGGATCATCGCGCCCTTGCCGAAGTGCGCGTCGACCTCGTCGAGCAGGGGGAGCACGCGTTCGCGTGTGTGGCCGGGCATTTCGGCCATCTTCAGGCTGAGCTTCTGCACCTCGCGCGGGCCGAGCTGGCGCAGCACTTCTGCGGCTGCATCAGGGCCGAGGGTGAGCAGCAGCATGGCGGCCTTCTCTAGGCCTTCTTCAGGCGTGGTCACTTGCGCGCCTCCTCATTCGTGCCCATCCAGCTCTTGAGCAGATTGGCCATGGTCTTCGGGTCGTCGCGGGCGAGCTGGCGGATGCGCTCGAGACGCTCCTCGAAGGTCTCTTCGGCTTCGCCCGACAGCGTGACCCGCACGCCTTCCTCGTCCTCGCCGAGGGCCGCCTCTCCTTCCTCGCCTGCGGCGGACTCGGGTGCGGGCGGTGGCGGCAGCACGGTGCGCAGCAGGGGGCGGATCACGCCGAAGTAGGCGAGCAGCACCACCAGCAGCACGAGCAGCCAGTTCAGGCCTTCCTTGCCGAGCTCGATGATCTCCGGATCCTTCCACAGCGGCAGGGCGGGCTCGGCCCCATCGTCGGCGAAGGGGCTGTTGGCCACGTTGATGCTGTCGCCGCGATCGGCGTTGTAGCCGACCGCCTCGCGCACCAGGTTGGTGATGCGGGCGATCTCTTCATCGGTGAGCGGGACGCTCGTCGGCGTACCGTCTGTGCCCGGGACGTTGCGGTTGTTGACGACGACGGCCACCGACAGGCGTTTGACCTGTCCTACCGCCTGCCTGATGTGCTGGATGTTGCGGTCGAGTTCGTAGTTGAGCACCGCGCTGCGGTTGCTGCTGACGTTTGCCGCGCCGATGCCGCCCGGGCCACCCGCGACCGGCGGGGCGGTGAGGGGCGCCGTGGCCGGCACCGGGGGCTGGTTGGTGAGCGCGCCGGGCACGCCTTGCGGCCCCTGCAGCGGGTTGATCGACTCGCTCGTCTGCTGGCTGCGGATGGCCTGGTCGGGGGAGGGGTTGGGCTTGAAGGTCTCTGCAGTCTGTTCGACCTGGTTGAAGTCGACGTCGGCGGCGACCTGGGCGCGGAAGTTGTCCTTGCCTACCATGGGAATCAGGATGTTCTCGATGCGCTCGATGAAGGCCTTCTCCATCGCCCGCACGTATTCGAGCTGGCGCGCATTGAGCCCGGCATTCATGAGCGGATCGGCCTGCTCGGTGAGCAGGCTGCCATTCTGGTCGATGATCTTGACGCCATCGGCGGTCATGCGCGGCACGCTCGACGACACCAGATGCACGATGCCGGCGACCTGGTTCTGGCTGAGAACCCGGCCCGGACGCATGTTGACCATCACCGAGGCGGTCGGGCGCTGTTCGTCGCGCAGGAAGGAGGTCTGCTTGGGCATTGCCAGGTGGACCCGGGCACCCGCGACCGCATCGATCGACTGCACGGTGCGCGACAACTCGCCTTCGAGCGCGCGCTGGAAATTGACCTGCTCATTGAACTGCGAGATGCCCAGCTTCTGCCCGTCCATCAGTTCGAAGCCTGCCAGCCCGCCCTTGGGCAAGCCTTCGGCTGCCAGGCGCAGCCGTGTCTCGTGAACCTGCGTCTGCGGAACGAGGATCGCACTGCCGTTGGCAGACATGCGGTAGGGCACGTTCTGCTGCTGCAGGGCGGTGATGATCTGGCCGCCGTCGCGCTCATCGAGGTTGGAGAAAAGTACGGCGTAGTCGGGCGCCCGGTTCCATAGCAGCACGCCCACCACGAGCGCGATTGCAAGCGCGATCGCAGCGGCGGCGGCCAGCTTCTGCCGCTGCGACAGCGCGTTGATGTTCTGCATTGCCTGCTGCAGCCGGGAATCCGCTGCTGCGGGTGCGGTGCCTGGTGGGAGCTCTGCGGTATTGTCTGCTGCGGCCATGGTGGCTGTCCTGTCGCGTGCGCTTCTTCCGATGGCGGCATTGTCCGCCTGCAGCTGCAAGTCCCGTGATTCGATAAGCGGCATTTTTTGCCGCCTGTTTGCCGGCTAAGATAGCGCTCTTCCCCGCTACAGTGCATCTCGTGAAAACGGATTCCGCGCACACTCCTGCCCAGATCGCACCATCCGACGCCGCTGCAAGTACTGCGCCGGCAGGCGGCATGGCGGCGCCTGCACCTGCACTCGACGCCGCCCAGCTTGCCGAAGCCTTCGCGCTCTTCAGTCGCGCATCGGAGGAGCTGTCCTCGGCCTATGCGGCGCTGCAGGAGCAGGTGGGGCAGCTCACGGAGCGCCTCTCCGTATTGATGGGGGCGCTGCCAGCGGGCGTTCTCGTGCTCGATCGGATGGGGCGCATCGTTCAGGCCAACCGTGCGGCTGGTGAGCTGTTTGGTCGTGATCTTGCCGGTAGCGGGCGGGATGAGGCCTTGCGAGCGCTGGAGGAAACGGAGACGCCCGGCGAGTACCTGCTGCGCGGGGCGCGCATCGACCCCGGAGCCGAAGCGCGCCGCGTCGCGATGACCGAGGCCGAGCTGGAATCGGGCGAGGAGCGCATCGTGTTGCTACATGACATCACCGATACCTTCCGCATGCGCCTGACCGCCGAGCGTAACGAACGTCTCGCGGCGATGGGCGAGATGGTCGCCGGCCTGGCGCACCAACTGCGCACACCGCTGGCCGCCGCCTTGCTCTACACGGGTAATCTGCGCCAGACCGAGCTCGATCCGGTGCAGCGCATCAATGTGGCGGATCGCGCGCTCGAGCGCCTGCGTTACCTTGAGCGCCTGATTCGCGACATGCTGCTGTTCGCCCGTGGCGACAGCACGGGGCGCCACCGCTTCGAAGTGTGCGAACTGGTGACCGAGCTCACGCATACGCTCGAACCGCTGGCGCGCGCACGCCAGCTTCGCTTCGAAAGCGCGTGTGCCTGCCCTCAGGCCCGTGTCCTGGGCGACCGCAAGGCCTTGGGTGGGGCGCTCACCAATCTGCTGGAAAATGGCATCCAGGCTTGCCCGCAGGGGGGGCAGCTTGCTTTCGCTGCGGTCGAGGTCGATGCGGCAGAGTCCGGCATCGGCTGCGCCGCAGTGCGCTTCACCGTACGTGACGGCGGCGCAGGCGTCGCACCCGAACTCCAGGAGCGTCTCTTCGAGCCCTTCTTCACGACACGCGCCGAGGGCACGGGCCTTGGGCTGGCGATCGCGCGCGGTGTTGCGCGCGCCCATGGCGGCGACATCACGCTGCGGTCCAGTCCTGGGCAGGGCGCCGAATTCACGCTGACCGTGCCACTGGTCACGGCCTCCGCTTCGAATGGGGACGAACCCACATGATCGACACCCTGAACATCCTTGTCGTCGAGGACGACGCTGCGCTGCGCGATGCGGTCTGTTTCACCCTGGAGATGGCCCACCACGGCGTCGTCGGCGCCGACGGTGGGCCCGCTGCTCTGGCCGCACTGGAAGAGGGGCATTTCAACCTCGTGGTCACTGATCTGCGCATGCAGCCCATGGACGGCCTGCAGCTCCTGCATGAGATCCGCGCGCGCTGGCCGCAACTGCCAGTGCTGCTGATGACCGCCTACGGCGACGTGGACAAAGCGGTAGCTGCGATGCGCGGCGGCGCCTGCGATTTCCTCATGAAGCCTTTCGAGCCCGAGGTGCTGCTCGAGAACGTGCGCCGCTATGCCGCCGTGCAGCCCGATGCGGAGGATACCGTCGCCGAGGATCCGCACACGCGCAACCTGCTCGCGCTCGCCGCGCGTGTCGCCGAGACCGACGCTACGGTCATGCTCTCGGGCGAATCGGGGACCGGCAAGGAGGTGTTTGCGCGCTACATCCATGAGCATTCGCCGCGCGCCGGCAAGGCCTTCATCGCCATCAACTGCGCGGCCATTCCCGAGAACCTGCTGGAGGCGACGCTGTTCGGCTACGAGAAGGGCGCGTTCACCGGTGCGCAGTCCGCCCAGCCGGGCAAGTTCGAGCAGGCACAGGGTGGCACCATCCTGCTCGATGAGATCTCCGAGATGCCACTGGGCTTGCAGGCCAAGCTGTTGCGCGTGCTGCAGGAGCGCGAGGTCGAGCGCGTGGGCGGCAAGAAACCGGTGGAACTCGACATCCGCGTGCTGGCCACCAGCAACCGCAACATGCCTGCGGAGGTCGCTGCCGGGCGTTTCCGCGAAGACCTCTATTACCGTCTCAACGTATTCCCGATTGCGATTCCTGCGCTGCGCGAGCGCCCGGGCGACATCGTTCCGCTCGCACGCCACTTCCTTGCACGCCATGCGGCGCGTCTGAAGCGCCTGGTGCGGTTCTCGCCCGAGGCCGAGGCCTTGCTGCCGCGATACGGCTGGCCCGGTAATGTCCGCGAGCTCGAGAATACGATGCACCGCGTGCTCATCCTTACCACAGGGGATGAGGTGAGCGCGGAAACGGTGAGGCTATGCCTGCCGCACTGGAACCCGGGAGCGGCAGATGTTGCCGCTGTGTCGGCAATATCTGCCGCTTCGATGTCGGCAATTGCGCCCATCTTCCCGACGCCGCCGGCCCAGGCGCCCTTGCAGGCCGCGCCGGCGGCTGCAGATGCTGGCCTGCTTCCTGCTTCTGCGGCCTCCGGGGCCGGGCCCCAGCGTCCTGCCAACATGAAGGATCTGGAGCGCGAACATATCCTCTCGACCTTGCGCGAATTGGGTGGCTCGCGCAAGAAGACCGTTGAAAAGCTTGGCATTTCGGAGCGCACCCTGCGCTACAAGCTGCAGCAGTACCGTACCGAAGGGTATGACTGCTGAGCCTGATTGTCGGGTGTCGACAGGATGACCAAGGGGCTTGCAGGGCCTGAAGCGAGCCGAGGCGACTCCGTCGCCGCTGCCATCGTAGCCGGTGGCATGCCGTTTGCTCTGCTACACTGACGTCACCGAACACCCTGAGGCTGGGGAACGCACATGGATACCCGTGGAATCGACCAGATGCTGAGCGAGCTGCGCTCGGTGTCGCAGGCTGCACAAGGCAAGGCCGTATCGCCCGCCGATGCGCCGGCCGGTGGCGTGAACTTTGCCGACGTGCTGGGAAACGCGCTCAAGGACGTCAGTGCGGCCCAGGGCGAGGCCAGGGCAATGGCGCAGAACTTCTCAGCCGGCGACCCGAACGTCAATCTCCAGGACGTCATGGTCAACCTGCAGAAGGCGAGTCTGTCCTTCCAGCAGATGGTGCAGGTGCGCAACCGCTTGGTCACGGCTTACCAAGACATCATGAACATGCCGGTCTGAGATCCGTTCCGCCGCATACGTTCAGTGGACTCAAAGAAGCCTGACGCCTCGCGCTCGGCACCAGCCTGAACAAGCTTCGAACCCGGTTCGTGCGCTCACCTCGCGCGCAGCGCTGGTGAAAAATGTCTTCTGCTCGCGTGGGAAAGGTGCAGGGTGTCCGTCGGAGTCAGCGCTGAGCCTTGTGCATCGCACTTGGGCGTTCCACGAGAAGACATGGCTTGCCGGTGCGCCGGCAATGGTCGCGCACACGCCAGTAGGCGTTTTGGCTGATGCAGCCAGCCTGGCAGATCACCAGGTCGGCCGCACGCACGCTGTGCTCGATGCGTGCAATGTCATCCGCATCGCCAGCCGGATCATGGGTGAAGTGTCCGCCCGCCATCTCGACCAGCCGCATCATGAACTGCGCCGCTGCTTCGTCCTGGCCGAGGCACAGGACCGAGCGGTTATCCAGGCGGCTCAACACGGTGGCCTTCTCCAGGTTCAGTGGGCGGCCCTCCTCGGGGTGACCGTGGCGGGCGTAGCGATCACGCATCAGCTCCTGGATGCGTTCCATCAGCACGCGGACCTTCCTCGCGAGCGTGAGCCGGGTCGGCAAGCCGGGGATGGTCTGCTCGATCTCGGCACGCTCGTCACGAAGAAGCGCGATCTGCGTGTCACGGCGGATCACTTCCGCCCGCAAGCGCATGATCTCGGCCTGCAGTGCCTGGATCTCGACGGACTGACGGGCGATGAGGTCGGTGCAGCGCGCCTGGGCTCGGCCGTGGGTCGTGATGAGCGCAAGGTGCTCGCCGGCGAGTTGGTCGAAAGCCTGTTCGTTCATGGTCAAGCCTCCATCCGGTCCCTTGGGCTTATCTGATTGACGAGGGTACGGTTCGAGATGTTCAAGAAACTGGTGCAGCATGGCCGGTGTTTCGTCCCGGCACGCGTCACTTCTGCCGAGACGGTCAATTGGCAGGCGGGTACGCTCAGTGGCGCATCGACGGGTGGGCGTGTGCCGCCGGCAGTGGTGCGCTGCCGGCGTTGTGCTCGACCATGCCGCACCACTGGGCACGGGCTTGCGCCATGACTTGCCCGAAATGCGACGGGAGTTCGGGGTGATGCTGGAGGAACAGAAGGTTGGCTGCGATCTTCTTCGCCAGGAGTGGATGCACGTCACACGGACCTGCGGCGGTTTGTCCGGGGGCGGGGTCGGCGTAGCGCGTCATCAGCGCAACAGTGGCCGCGATGAGCCCCAGCGGGCAGGGGGTCTGGCGCTCCTCGGCATCGAATTCCATCATCGGGCTCCTGAGTCAGGGACGATTGAAGCGCCTGCACTTCAACCTTATGTGTCATGTTATGGTTAATGAGAAGTATTCGCAATAGCATATTAATACATGGCAGAGCCCAACGGCGTTGGCTGGGCACTAGGCATGGGATTTGGCCGCTATCTGCTGGCAGCACATTTTCGGCCTGCCGTGCGGCATCTCACCCTTGATAGCACCCGGCTCTACGGAGGGGGGCGAGGATAAGCTCGCCGAATTACCCCCCGCTTGCGCGCGGCAGACGATGCCTCCGCGCTGCTCGTGAGCCGGCAGTCAAATCGGATAGGTGCCATGGTTGAGACCGCCAGACACCGACTTCGGCGTTCGCCCGAAATACCGCGCAAATGCCGCGCTGAAACTGGCGGGGTGCTCGTAACCGACCGCGTAGGCGGCCTGTGCCACCCGCGATCCGGACTCCAGTAGCGTCCACGCGCGCCGCATGCGCAACTCCAGCAGGAATCGATGGGGTGGGGCGCCGAACAGTTCGCGAAAGCCCTGTTTGAACTTGCACTCGTTCATGCCCACGGTGGTGCTGAGATACGCAATTGTCAATGCACGGTCCATGTGGCTTCGCATCAGGTCGCGGGCGCGCTGGAGCTTGTCGATGTCGTCGGCGCCGAGATGCGTGGATGACGGCGCGGCGGACGCGCCGGTCGGCATGAGCGGGCGCAGATACTCGGCCGCGAGGGTCAGCGCGGCGATGTGCCGATCCAGCGGCGTCGCTTCGGAGGCGAGCAGGGGGCGCAGCAAGGCGCGACACCAGGGCGGCGTCGCGTGCTCGCCGAGGATGCGCACGCCCGAACGGCGGGCCAGACGCGCCACAGCCGCCTCTCCAAGGTAGCGCGACAGCGCCGTTCCGGAGAGCACCAGGCGCAGTTGGCGTACCGCTCCGTCCGCATTGAAACGCCGCTCGCCGCGACTCTCGTTGAAAGCGGTGAGGGTCGTGTGCCCGGCCCGGAAGCGCAGGCGGGTTCCTTCCCGCGCCACGAAGCCAGACTCGCCCGCCAGCCCCAGGGTGATGACCAGTGTCGGGCTGCTGCCCGTCTGGGCAGTCTCTTCGACCAGTTCGCGCGTGGGGCGGTAGTGCGAGTGCACCACGGTCAGCCCATCGTCGAGCGCGGTTCGCTCGATCCAGCAATCGCCGAAGCGGTCGGGCAACGCCACGTGCGTTGCGCTTGCCCCCTGGACCGCGGGCCCGGCCGCATCCGTCGCGCGTACGAAATCAGTCATGGCGCCACGCCTCGCTCCCGTTTGCATACAAAACCCTCCCGAACGCAATCGATTTTATATGAGAACGGTTCGCATTGACGAATACCATGCGGTCCACATGAACTCGAGGAGGACAAGCGATGCCCACGATTTCCAGCCGCGCGGCCGGGTTGCTGGCGCTGATGGGCGCGGCCCTGCCGGCCGCAGCGCAGCAGGCGCAAGTGCAGGCGCTGCCCGCCGTCACGGTCACGGCGAACAAGCAATCGCAGGCGCTTGAGCGCGTCCCCGCCAGCGTTTCGGCCTTTGACGGTGAGGATCTGCAAGCTGCCGGCGTTGATAGCCTAGAAGGGGTGGCGCGGATGACACCCGGCTTCACCTTCCAGGCGTCGGGGCAGTCGGGCCTGCAGCCGCCAGTCATGCGCGGCCTGACGGCCAACGTCATTGGGTTCTCGTCCTCGGTCGCGCTGGTGGTCGACGGCGTGCCGACCCTGCGCGGGCAGGGCTTCGACGACAACCTGCTGGGCATCGAGCGCGTGGAAGTGCTGCGCGGGCCGCAGTCCACGCTCTACGGGCGCAACGCCGAGGCCGGCGTGGTCAGCATCGTCACGCGCCAGCCGGGGAACGATCCCTACGCCGTGGTCACCGCCGAGCTGGGCAGCCGCGACAAGCGCGCGCTGCGCTTCGATGCGAGCCACGCGCTGGTGAAGGACACGCTCTACCTCGGGGTGGCCGGCGAGTTCTTCCGCCAGGACGGTTTCGTCGACAACGCCTTCAAGGGGCGCAAGGAGGACGACCGCGAACGCCGCAATGGCCGCCTGGCGCTGCGCTGGACGCCCGGTGAGCAGACCGATGCCACGCTCCGCTATGTCCAACGGGACTATCGCGACGGGGGCTCGCAGTGGGGGGCGGTGACGGCGCCGCGCGCCACCGTTCGCTCCGGCACCGACAGTTGGAACAAGTCGACCGCGCGCACCGTGTCGCTCGACATCGCGCACGAACTGGCGCCCGACCTGAACCTGCGCTCGATCACCGCCAACAGCGAATTCACCGACCGCATCAAGCAGGACATCGACTTCATGCCGGCGGACATGCTGCATGTGAGCCGCGACCACCACTTCCGCACCTTGTCGCAGGAATTCCGCCTGGAGGGCAGGGTGGGCCCGGCGCAGTGGCTGGCGGGACTCTACGCGGACCGCGACGATCATGACCTGAGTTTCGGGCAGAAGATTCCGCTGGGTTCGACAACGACCTCGGCCACGCAAAAGGGCCACTCGGCGGCGCTGTTCACCCACTGGATCGTCCCGCTGGCGGATCGGTGGACGGTCACGGCGGGTGCTCGCATCGAGCGCAACGAGGTGCGCTTTGCCCTGGCCGGGGAGCGCGAACAGTCGCGCGCATGGACCCGCTTCTCGCCCAAGGTGGCGCTGCAGTACCAATGGCGGCAGGACGCACAGGTCTATGCCAGCGTCGCCGACGGCTTTCGTGCCGGCGGTTTCAATGCCTTTGCGCCCGAGGCCTACCGGCGCTACCAACCGGAACGGGTGCGCTCCTTCGAGCTTGGCGTCAAGGGGCGGCTCCTGGCGCGGCGCCTGCGCTACGGCGTCGCGGCCTACGTCATGGACGTGCGTGACATGCAGGTCCAGCAGATCGGCCTGCCCGGCCAGATGTTCCTCACCAATGCGGCGTCGGCGCGTCCGGTGGGCATCGATGCCGAGCTGCAGTACCTGCTCGGTTCGGGCTGGCAGCTCCAGGCCGCGCTGGGGCTGAATCGCACCCGTTTCCGCGAGTTCCGGGAGGGCGCCAATGATTTCAAGGGCAAGCACAACCCGCTCGCACCGGATGTCACCGGCCACCTCGGGGTGCGCTACGACGCTCCACAAGGCTGGTATGTCCAGGCCCACCTCAGTGGCGCCAGCAAGGTCTATCTCGACGCCGCCAACACCTATGGGCGGGCGGGCTACGGCGTCGTCAACCTGCTGGCGGGCTACACCTTCGGGCGCACCGAGCTGTCCGCCTACGTCCATAACGCCACGAACAAGCAGTACGACACCGTCGGTTTTCTCAACGGCGTGGCGACCATCTACAGCCCGCCGCGCGAGCTGGGCGTGCGGCTGACCTGGCGCATGTAAACGGAGCAATGCACATGAATCCTGAACAAAAGCACCCTCTACAACGCTACTGGGCGCTGGCGGCCGCGCCCATCCAGGCCGAGGCACTGAGCGCAGCCCTGGCGCTGGGCATCTTCGAGTCCCTGGTCGAGCCTCGAACGCCCGACGAGCTCGCCGCCCAGCTCGACCTGGATTCCCGGAACACCGCCCACCTGCTCGAACTGCTGTGGGGCATGGGCCTGCTGGACCGATCTGCGCGCCTCGCCGTGGACCACATCGGGGGATCGGAGACCGTGTACGGCCTCGCGGAAGTCGGACGCGCTTACTTCCTGGCCGCCTCTCCCACCTGGTCCGGCGACGCCTGGCGCTACCGTGAGGCCCGGCTCAGGCAGGCCGCCGGTCTGTTGCGCGATCAGGTGCGACAGCGGGTGCAGGCCGAAGGCGGGCAGGCCCTCGAACGCATGGCCGAGCAGTGGGCCGCGGCCGCGCGCAGGCAACTGGCCCAGGACCAGCATGCGGCCACCGTGCCGGCTGCGCTGGAGATCGTGTCGCGCGTACCGGAGTTCGCGGCGGCGACGAAGCTGCTCGACCTGGGCGGAGGCCCTGGCTGGGTGGCGATCGAGCTGGCGCGGCGACAGGGCGGGCTTTCCGGCGTGGTTTTCGATTTCCCCGAAGCCGTGGCTGTCGCGGCTGAGAACATCGCCGCCGTAGGCCTCGCAGACCGGCTCTCCGTGCTCGGCGGCGACCTGGCGGCCGACGCGATCGGCAGTGTGGGCGGCAGCGACTACGACCTCGTCTGGTGTTCCTCGGTGCTGCACTTCGTGCCGGATACCGAGGCGGTTCTGCGCAAGATCCTGGCTGCGCTGCGGCCGGGCGGCGCATTGATCTGCGCGCACGCCGAGATTGGCGACGAGCCGGCCGCAGCGGTCGAGGTGTTGCAGTATTACCTGCCGATGCTGATGCAGGGACGCCACGTCGGCCACCGGGGTGACATGGCGGCGGCGCTGCGGCGCATCGGTTTCTGCCGCATCGAGACCTTTGCGTCGGCCCTGTTTCCGATGGCGCCGCTGCAGGTCGTCGTTGCGAGGAAGGCGGCATGAGCGCGGCCCTTTCCCACGTGCGCGTGCGCCACGTGCTGTTCGGCTGGATCAACTTCGCGCTGACGGCACCGGCCATCTATCTCTGGCTGGGACTGCCGCTCGTCATGCGGCAGCAGGGCTGGTCGGGCGCGGAGATCGGGCTCTTCCAACTGGCCGGCCTGCCGGCCGTGTTCAAACTGTTCCTGGCCTTGCCAATCGAACGTTGGCGGGCGGGCCATCGTCCCTACCGGCGCTGGGCGTGGCTCACCGGCGGTGGCTACCTCCTGGCCCTGCTGTCCCTGGCCGCGCTGGGGGCGGATGCCCACAAAGGCATCCTCTTCGCGCTGACGCTGCTGGCCGCCCTGTGTGCCACCTGGGCGGATATCCCGGTCAATGCGCTGGCCATCAAGCTGTTTCCCGCCGAGGAGCGCCCCCGCGCCGGCGGGGTGCACTCGGCCGCCACGTTCGCGGGCGCGATCGTCGGCGGTGGCGCGATGCTGCTGTTGCAGCAGGCGCTTGGCTGGGCGGCGCCCTTCCTGCTGCTGGGGGGCTGCCTGCTCGTGGCCTTGTGGTTGCTTGGATGTATCGAGGACGATGGCAGTGGTTTCGGCATCCACCGCTCGAAGCCGCTCGCCGTGTGGCGCGGCTTCTTCCGACAGGCGGGGGCGGGGATCTGGACGGTCGTGCTGCTCGGCTACTTTCCTTTCGTTGCCGCCGCATGGGTCTATCTCAAGCCGCTGCTGCTCGATCGCGGCTTTCCGGCCAGCGAGGTTGCCTGGATTGCCGGTGTCGGCGGCGGCGCCCTCGGGGCACTGGCGAGCTTCGCTGCCGGACTTGTGCCGCGTGCGCTCATCCTCCGGGCACTGCCGCTCTCCGCTGGCGCCAATGTTCTTGCGCTTGCACTGATGGCCGCCGCTGCCGGGTATGGGACGCAAGCCGGGTTGGTGGCCGCCGCCGCATTCCTCGCGGTCGCCATGGGCGTGGCTTCCGCGCTCGCCTTCGCGATGATGATGGAGTTCGCGCGCGATGACTGGCGGGCCGCCGACTACGGCCTGCAGGCCAGCCTGTTTACGTTCGGCCGGATCGCTGTCGCGCCGCCAGCCGGGCTGTTGCTCGACCGCCTCGGCTACCCCGGCATGCTGGCGGCGCTTGCCGTTGCGGCGCTGGCGGTTGCGTTGCTGATATCCGCCAACAGGCAATTTGAATAGCATATACTCCGGCGGTCATGGCATGCATCGGTGCGCCATAAACTGAGAGTTTCGGGGAACATGCGAATTACCTTGTTGCGCCATGGCAAGCCCGCTTATGAACTCAAGGATACAAGGGCGCGCGAGGCGAGCGGCGACGCGGCTGGTGGAGTTGGCCGAGCAGTATGGAAACGTCCTGCTCGTTGGCCATGGGTTCATCAATCACTTCATCGCCCAGGAGCTTCGAAAGCTCGGTTGGCATGGCCCGTCGAAGCCGGGCAGGGGGTTTTGGGCGTACGGGGTGTACGAACGAGCGACAAGCTGAAACGGCTTCGCCCCGGGGCGAGGTCGGCGTCTATGCGCTTCCTTGATCGTGTATGAGCACCCGGGATCGCCTACGATCATGCAGGCGACCTCGGCCCAATCAAGCCCCGGCTCCACGAGCCGCGACGGGGACGCGCCATTACGTCGCTTGGCTCTCCATGGAGGAGGTCGAGGCGTTCCGTGAGCGCATTCGGAGAAGTCTTGCGAAGTGGTCGTGAATGGATCTGTTTGTCGAAACTACGGACGAGCCTAACCTCCGGATATCGACTGGAACGTGAGCAATGGCCACGCCCGTACAATGCACCGCAGCATTCTCCCCCTGAACCTTGCCTGCCATGACCATCGACCGCATTCCACAACTTCTCGAAGACATCCGCCTGCTTGATCAGGAGCGCTTCGAACTCGTGCAGGTACTGCGTGAGATCATTCTCGCCTTGGGGCCGTCAGTGTCCGAAGAGGTGAAGTACGGTGGAATCCTTTTCTCCGTTGGCAAGCCGTTCTGCGGGATCTTCTCTTACGCAAAGCACGTCTCGCTTGAATTCGGCGCGGGGGCGTCGCTTGAAGACTCGTTCGGGGTGCTTGAGGGCACGGGCAAGCTGCGGCGCCACATCAAGCTGTCGTCGGTTCGGGATATCGCGGCAAAGCATGTGCGCGACTATCTCCTGCTGGCGTTCAGCGCAGCGTCGAAACCGTGAGACGCCAAGTCGCGATCCCGATTGTGCCGGGGGCGACCGGCAGGCGGAGGAGGAGGAGGTGCGCAGTCTGGTCAGCCCTGGCCTCAGATCATGACCACGACACTGCCGTGCTTGTGTCCGGTATCGACTCGTGCATGCGCTTCGGGCAACGCTTCGAAGGCGAAAACGCTGTCGAGTAGCGGGGCGAACGGCCCACCGTCCCCGCCGCACCGATCACGAGGATGTGTTCGTCCGCGGACAGCCTGGCCCGGCAGCGGAAGCTGCGTGCTGCCGTGCCGCCGAAGCTGAGCGCAGCGGCGGTCTCGATCGGCATAGGTGAATCTCGAACCGCGATCGCAGCCCGCTCGGGAATGGCTACATACTCGGCATGCCCGCCCATGCGCAGGCCGATCAGTGCGATGACCGGGTCACCGATCTTGAAGCGTGTCGTTCGGCTGCCCAGCGCGACTACGATGCCGGTCAACTCCGCTCCCAGCACCGGGCGCCGCGGGCGGCTAAGCCCGAACGCAAGGCGACCGGCCAGCCGCAAACAGGAAGGAAAGTCCATCGCCCGGATCCGCCGGTCCGCAGAGAAGACGGTAGTCGCCTGCACCCGGATCAGCACCTCGTTTGCGCCGGGCTTCGGCACCGGTACGCTTTTCATAGTGAGCACATCCGTACCACCATAGGCCTTTAGCGAGCGTCTGTAGTGTCCGCCGAGGGTGAGCTCGGCCCTCATTCGCTTACCTGCACGGGAAGGCGGTGCCAGGTGGTGCCGGCTGCGCCGTCCTCGATGCCCACGCCGAGCGCGATCAATTCATGGCGCAGGGCATCGGCCCGCGTGAAGTCGCGCGCTGCCCGTGCGTCGCTGCGGGCAGCAATCAGGGCTTCGATGCGCTCCACGCTGGGCGCATCGTCCGTTTCCACAGAGTGCTGCCGCCATTGGCCGGGGGACTGCTGGAGCAGGCCGAGCAGGTCCGCACCATCGCGCAGCGTCTCCAGCAGCTGTTCCTGTTCCGCGGGGTCGGTGCATTTGCGCAGGGCAGCAGCCGTTTCGTGCAGGCGGGCAAGTGCGAGCGGGGTGTTGAGGTCATCGGCCAGCGCGGCCTCGATGTCCTGGGCGTCGGCGCCGTGGGGTCGTCGCGGCCGATCATCGTAAGGCAACAGGCTGCCATAGAGGCGGTCGAGCGCAGCGCGGGCCTGATCCAGCGCGCCCAGGGAGAAGTCGAGCGGCTTGCGGTAGTGCCCTGCCAGCAGGGCGTAGCGGATGACTTCGCCCGGATAGTGCTGCAGCAGGTCGCGCACGGTGCGGAAGTTGCCCAAGGACTTCGACATCTTCTCGCCGTCGACGGTGACGTAGCCGTTGTGGACCCAGTAGCGGCAGTACTCGCCGCCATAGGCGCCTTCGCCCTGCGCGATCTCGTTCTCGTGATGCGGGAAGATCAGATCCTGGCCGCCGCCGTGGATGTCGATCGAGCGCCCGAGGTGGGTGTGGATCATCGCGGTGCATTCGATGTGCCAGCCCGGACGACCAAACCCCCAGGGGCTGTCCCAACCCGGTTGCGAGTCCGTCGAAGGCTTCCACAGGACGAAGTCCGCCGGGTCGCGCTTGTAGGGTGCGACTTCCACGCGGGCCCCGGCAATCATCTCGTCGCGCCGGCGACCGGAGAGCTTGCCGTAGTCGGCAAGCGATGGCACATGGAAGAGCACATGCCCATCGGCCACATACGCATGACCGCGCTCGATCAGCTGCCGCGCCAGCATGATCATCTGCGGCACGTGATCCGTGGCCCAGGGCTCGACGCCGGGCGGCAGCGCATTGAGGGCGGCCATGTCCTCGCGATAGGCGGCGGCAAAGCGCTCGGCCAGCACGCGGATCGGCTCGCCCGCGGCCTGCGCAGCAGCGTTGATCTTGTCGTCGATGTCGGTGATGTTGCGGGCGTATACGACCTGCGGGTAATGCCGCGAGAGCAAGCGGTAGAGCACGTCGAACACCACCACCGGCCGGGCATTGCCGATGTGGACGAAGTTGTAGACCGTGGGGCCGCACACGTACATCGTGACGCGTTGCGGATCGTGCGGCGCGAAGATTTCCTTCTGTCCGCGCAAGGTGTTGTGCAGACGAATCGTCGCCGGCCGGTTCCGGCCAGGTCCCGGTGCCGCTGCGGTCTGCGAGCCGATGCTTGCACTGTGCGTGCTGTCCTCGGGATTCCGGGTCATTGGACGCCTCCGTCTCGATGGGGCGGAGCGCTCAGGACGACGAGGTGCGCGTTGTCGATCCGGTGGTAGAAGCAACTGCGGCGGCCGGTATGACAGGCTCCGTCAAGCTGGTCGACCAGAAGCAGGACGGCGTCGCCGTCGCAGTCCAGGCGGACCTCCTTGACTGTCTGCGAGCACCCCGAGGTTTCGCCCTTTCTCCACAGCGCCTTGCGCGAGCGCGACCAGTAACAGGCGCGTCCCGTCGCCAGGGTCTCTTCCAGTGCTGCGCGATTCATCCAGGCCAGCATCAACACTTCGCCGGTGTCGAACTGCTGCGTGACGGCGGCAATGAGACCGTCCCGATCGAATGGCAGGGTGGCAAGCGCGGCATCGGTGGCGACTGTCGTCCCGGCCGGCGCGGATTCCAGGTTCTTGAACATATGGCAAAGAGGGAATGTACAAATGCAATGTTATAACATTGCATTTGTACATTCCAGCTCGCCCCCCTAGAATTGCGCGCATGAACATCATGTGTCACGGCGCAGCCAACAAGAGCGAGGATCCTCTGGACCGCGCAGCAGCCCACTGCGCGGCGCGCGGCGCGCGGTTGACACCGATACGGCGCGACGTCCTGGATCTACTCCTGCGGCACGAAAATGGCCTGAAGGCCTATGACCTGCTCGCCCAGATCAAGCAACTGCGCAGCAACGCAACCCCGCCGACGGTTTATCGGGCACTGGATTTTCTGATCGAACAGGGGTTGGTCCACAAGATCGGACGCATCAACCAGTTCGTGGCCTGCCGCCACGAATCGCATGATCTACCCGGTCTGTTTCTGGTCTGCCCGCACTGCGGGAAAGTGAGCGAGCTTCACGATTCGGCCCTCATGCAAGCCTTGCTGCGCAGCATTGCCCGAGCCGGACACGCGCTCGACTGCCAGGAGGTCGAGGTTTCCTCGACCTGCCCGGATTGCCGTGCCACTGGTCCAAGTACCCAGGGCAGTGATTTCAATGTGAAGTGAAGTTGCGAATGTTTGGAGGCTCGTGGCTGAGGACGAGCGATGGCACCTGTGCGCATACCGATTGGCGCGATCCAGCAGCACCTACCGATAGACGGGATGGCGACGACACAAGGCCACCACCTGCTCGCGAATCCTCCCTGCCACCTGCTCGCTGCTGCCGGCCTCCAACGCATCGAGCACGTCGCACAGCCAGCCGGCCAGGTCCTCGCATTCCGCCGCACCGAATCCGCGCGTGGTCACGGCGGGTGTGCCGATGCGCAGCCCTGAGGTCACGAAGGGTGAGCGCGGGTCGTTGGGCACCGAGTTCTTGTTGGCGGTGATGTACGCGGCGCTGAGTGCGGCGTCCGCTTCCTTGCCGGTATAGGGTCTGTCTGAGAGGTCGATCAGCATCAGATGGTTGTCGGTGCCGCCGGACACGATGCGGTAGCCGCGGCGCTGGAGCACGGCGGCCATGGCACGAGCATTGACGACCACCTGCTGCTGGTAGGACTTGAACGCCGGAGACAGGGCTTCCTTGAAGGCGACCGCCTTGGCGGCGATCACGTGCATCAGCGGGCCGCCCTGGATGCCGGGGAACACGGCGGTGTCGAGCTTCCTGTAAAAGCCCTCGTCCTGGTCCTTGGCCAGGATGATGCCGCCGCGCGGGCCGCGCAGCGTCTTGTGGGTGGTGCTGGTCACCACGTGGGCATGTGGCAGCGGATTCGGGTATTCGCCGGCCGCCACCAGACCGGCCACGTGCGCCATGTCCACCCAGAAGATGGCGCCCACCTTGTCGGCGATGGCGCGCATGCGCGCCCAGTCCTTGTAACGGGAGTAGGCGGAGAAGCCGCCGATGAGCATCCTGGGCCGGGTTTCCAGCGCAATGCGCTCCATCTCGTCGTAGTCGATCAGTCCCGTTTCCGGATCGAGGCCATAGGGCACGATCCTGTAGTGACGGCCGGAGAAGTTGGACGGATTGCCGTGGGTCAGGTGGCCACCCTGGGCCAGGTTCATGCCCATCACGGTGTCGCCGGGATGGGTCAGTGCCAGGAAGACCGCGGCATTGGCCTGCGCGCCGGCATGAGGCTGCACGTTGGCGTAGTCGCAGTCGAACAGCGCCTTGGCCCGCTCGATGGCCAGGCGCTCGGCCACATCCACGTGCTCGCAACCGCTGTAGTAGCGCTTGCCCGGATAGCCCTCGGCATACTTGTTGGTGAACACCGTGTTCTGGATGGCCATCACCAGCGGACTGGCGTAGTTCTCGGAGGCGATCAGCTCAGCGTGGTCTTCCTGCCGGCGTTCCTCGCGCAGCACGGCTGCGGCCAACTCGGGATCAAAATCGGAGAGCGTCAGGGATGGGTCATACATGGGTGGGTCGTCCTGTGGTCTGGAATGCTCGGGTTCGATACGGGTGGGGGCGTCGATGCCCAGCTTCATGCCGCTGCTTCCTGCGGCGTCGTTTCGACGGGCGCTGCAGGGCCGTCCGATGCGGCCGGCGACAGCAGGTGGGCGAGGCGCGCCACGATGTCGTCGATCTGCGCTTCGTCACACACCAGCGGGGGCAGCAGCCGGATGGTGTTGCCGCGGGTCACCGTGATCAGCAACCGCTGTTCGGCCAGGGCGCGCCCAACCAGCTCATTGCAGGTCCTGTTCAGTTCGATCCCCGCCATCAAGCCCTGGCCACGGATGGCGACCACATCGGGGTGGCTGCCCAGTGCCCGCTGCAGGCCGTCGAGCAGGCGCGCACCGAGCAGGGCGGCCCGCTCAGGCAGATTCTCGCGCGTCATGATGTCGAGCACCGAGCACGCGACCCGGCAAGCGAGCGGGTTGCCGCCAAATGTCGAGCCGTGCTGCCCGGGTGAGAACAGGTCGGCGGCTTGCCCCCGCGCCAGGCAGGCGCCGATCGGAAAACCGTTGCCCAGCGCCTTCGCCAGCGTGACGACATCGGGCGTGATGCCCGCATGCTGGTGGCCGAACCAGGCGCCGGTCCGGCCCATGCCGGCCTGGATTTCGTCGACCATCAGCAGCCAGTCGTGTTGGTCGCGCAGGACACGCAGTCCGCGCAGGTAATCGGCTGCGGCAACCCGGATTCCCCCTTCGCCCTGCACCGGCTCGACGAGCACCGCCACGATGTCGGGCCACTGCGCGGCAGCCTGGCGCACCGCGTCGAGATCGTTGTAGGGCACGCGCACGAAGCCCGGCATCAGTGGCTCGAAGCCGTGTTGTTTCGCGGGGTTGCCGGTTGCCGAGAGCGTTGCGAGGGTGCGACCGTGAAAGCCGTTCTCCATCACGAGGATCTGGGGTTGCGCCACCTGCTTGCGATGGCCATGCAGACGCGCCAGCTTGAGCGCCGCTTCGTTGGCTTCCGCCCCCGAGTTGCAGAAGAAAACCTTCTGCATGCCGGTCAATGCGCACAGCCGCGCGCCCAGCCGCTCCTGCCAGTCGATGCGAAAGACGTTGGAGGTGTGCAGCAGCAGCCCGGCCTGCTCGCTGATGGCGGCGGCGATCTCGGGGTGGGCGTGGCCCAGGCTGGTGACCGCGATGCCGGCAATGGCATCGAGGTACTCGAAGCCTTGTGCATCCCACAGGCGTGCGCCGGAGCCGCGGACGAAGGAAACGGGTTGACGGGCATAGGCCCGCATCAGGTGCGATGCGTGGTATTGCATGATTGCTGCCTCAGGTGGGTGTCTTGGATAACGTGGGATGGGCTGGAGCAAGTCGAACCGAAGTGGCACGGAGAGCGTTTCGCCGTCATGGCTGGCTGCAGGGCGGTTCCGATTCGACGCCGTCGAGCCAGCGGGAGAACGCCGCCCGCGCAGCCTGCGGTAGCCGTGCTTGCAGGGCGCATGCCTGGGTTCGCAGTGCGCGCGGGTCGATTCCCGCCTGGGCCAGTTCGCAGGCGTGTCCGACCAGCCAGCGTTCGATCTGGCGCGGGTCTGCCTCCAGGTGGCATTGCAGCCCAAGCACATGGCGCCCGACCGAAAAGGCCTGGTTGGGGCACACATCCGTCCCTGCCAGCCGCAGCGCGCCGGGTGGAATGTCGAACTGATCACCATGCCAGTGCATGACCGGCACGTTGCCCAGCGCGACCAGCGGCGAGGCTTGACCTTCCGGTGTCAGCGTCAGTGGCGCAAAGCCGATTTCCTTGACACCCATGGGGGCCACCCTGGCGCCAAGCGCGCGCGCGATGAGTTGCGCGCCCAGGCAGATCCCCAGCAGTGGGCGATGGCCGTCCAGCCGCCGACGCACCAAGGCCAACTCATCCTCGATGAATGGATAGGCCTCGTCGTCAAAGGCGCCGATGGGGCCACCGAGCACCACCAGCAGGTCAGCAGCATCGACAGCGCGGGTGTTCAACGCATCTCGAGTCGCATCGACATACTCGATCGTGTAGCCGCGCGCTTGCGGCAGGGGTTCCAGCGTTCCCAGGTCTTCAAAATCCAGATGGCGAATGGCGATGGCGGTCTTCATGATCGGGGCTCCTGTGTTTGGGGGTTCGCTGGCCAATAGTGGCTGTCGGGCAAGGGGCGGGCGCCGAAGAGGGCCTGGCCGACACGCACCACGGTGGCACCTTCCTCGATGGCGATCTCGAAGTCGCCGGACATGCCCATGGACAGCTCATCCAGACCAGTTCCCGCAGGTGCGCTCTGGCGCAGTCGGTCCCGCAGCGTGCGAAGCAGGATGAAGCACTGCCGTACCCGTTCGGCCTCACTGGAGAACAGTGCGAGCGTCATCAGGCCGCGCACGCGAAGGGCAGAGAAGGCCGGCAGGGCGCGCACGAAGCCTGGGACATCCTCGGGTGCCAGGCCATATTTGCTGGTCTCGCCCGAGGTGTTGACCTGCACGAACACGTCCAGTGAGCGTCCCTCGATCTGCAGGCGGCGTTCCAGTGCCTCGGCCACGCGCAGGCTGTCCAGCGCCTGGAACTCGTCGGCGAAGCGCGCCACCATCCGCGCCTTGTTGGTCTGCAGGTGGCCGATGATCGACCAGCGCAGCCCGCCGAGATCCTGCGTGGCTTCCCATTTGCGATGGGCCTCCTGCACCTTGTTCTCGCCCAGCATCCGGCAACCGGCCGCGTAGGCCATGCGAACACTGGCCTCGGGCTTGGTCTTGCTCACCGGGAGCAGGCGCACGTCCGCCGGATCGCGACCCGCGCGACGGCAGGCGGCGTCGATGCGTGCCCGCACGGCGGCCAGCTTGTGGCGGAAGTCCTCCACGGTGAGGGCCTCGGGATAACGTCCATGCGGGTCGTGATCACACAGGGCATCGACAGAGGGGCTCATCAGCTCACCCCCTTGTTCACGGGGGCAGACGCCATTACCGGCCTTGGCGCTCGTTGGGGCAGGCGGCCGTTGAGCACCGCATGCGCCACCAGCCCGATCACCAGGCCCCAGAACGCACCGCCGATGCCCAGCAAGCTGATGTTGGCGGCTGCGGCCAGAAAGGTGATCAGCGAGGCCTCGCGCGCCTGTGCGTCGGCCATGGCGCCGGCCAGGCTGCCGCCGATGGCGCCCAGCAGCGCCAGGCCGGCCAGCGTGGTGATGAAGGTCGCCGGGAAGGCCATGAAGAGGGCGGCCAAGGTCACGCCGAACACGCCGACGAGGATGTAGAAGACCCCCGCGGCGATGCCGGCGATCCAGCGCCTGGACGGGTCTTCGTGCGCTTCCCGGCCGGTGCAGATCGCGGCCGTGATGGCGGCGATGTTGAACGCATGGGAACCGAACGGTGCCATGAGCAGCGAACCGAGCCCGGTGACGGTCACGATGGGGTTCGCACTGGTCTTGAAGCCGTCGTTGCGCAGCACCAGCATGCCCGGCATGTACTGGCCGGTCAGCGTGACCAGGAACAGCGGCAGTGCGACGCTCAAGGTGGCGTTGAGCGAGAACGACGGCATGGTGAAGACCGGCGCGGCGAGTTGCAATGACAGCCCCGACAGATCGACGCGATCCTCGATGAGCAGGAAGGCCAGCCCCAGCACCAGGATGCCTACCACGGCATAGCGTGCGGTGAAGCGCTTGAGCACCAGATACGCCATGATCAACAAGCCCGCCAGAACGGGGTCGATGCTCATGCCACCGAAGGCGCCGATGCCGAACTGCAGCAGGATGCCGGCCAGCAATCCGGCGGCAATGCCCGGTGGGATCAGCCGGATGGCTTTCTCGAAGTACCCGGACAACCCCAATGCCACGAAGGCCGCCGCCGAGAGCAGGTAGGCACCGATCGCCTCGGCATAGGGCGTGGTCGCAAGTGCGGTGATGAGGAACGCGGCGGCCGGCGTGGACCACGCGGTAATGATCGGCTCGCGTGCCGTCCAACTCAGGACTATCCCGGTGACGCCCACGCCGATCGAGATCGACCACACCCAGGAGGCTGTCAGCTCCGGGCTGAGGCCGGCCACTTTCGCGGCCTGGAAGACGAGGATGAAGGTGCCGCCGTAGTTGACGATGACCGAGACCAGCCCGGCCACCAGGGGATGGGTGAGATCGCTCGGACAGATGGGTGAAGGCGAGGTGGATGACGACATGGCGGGCTTGGGGCTCCAGGAGAGTGAGGGATCGATCTGCTCCGAAAGCAGCTTTTTAAGCCTAAAATGGCCCGTTGTTCCCCACCACTTTCGTTAAGCGATACCGGCCAATTGTTCAAGCACGCTCAACTCGAATCGGTCAAAGCCTGGATTGGAGACCCCGCCCACGGCGCCTTGCCGCTGCATGCCCGCATTCAGCGTGCGCTCCGGCAGTTGATCCTTGAGGGCGCACTCGACGTCGGCAAACCGCTGCCGGCGTCGCGGGCACTGGCCAAGTCGCTCGGCGTCTCGCGCGATACGGTCGAGTCGGCATACAGCCAGCTGCATGCGGAAGGCTTCATCGAACGGCGCGTGGGGAGCGGCAGCTTCGTGTCCGAGCGGGCGCAGGCCTCGTCAAGGCGCGGCGCCGCGCGGCGCCCCGGGCCCCAGCGCGAGTCGGTGCGTCTGAGTCAGCGTGGTACGTCGATACTCCAGGGCGGCGGTGTGCGCGACTTTCTTGCGCCAAGGCCGTTCGCCCCCGGGGTGCCGGAGACGCGCAGCTTTCCGCTGCGAACCTGGGAGCGCCTGGAACGCCAGGTGTTGAAGGACTATGGCACCCAGGCCTTGCGACACAGCCCACCCCAGGGCGTGGAGCCGTTGCGCCGCGCCATCGCGGACTACGTCAATCTTGAGCGGGGCGCGCGCGCCACGCCCGAGCGTGTGCTGGTGCTGACCAGCTCGCAACAGGCGTTGGCCCTGTGCGCAACCGTATTGCTCGACGCAGGCGACCGGATCTTCATCGAAGACCCCGTCTACCACGGTGCCCGCAAGGCGTTCGATGCCGCCGGGCTAGCGTGTGTCCCCGTGCCGCTCGACGACCAGGGCATGCAGGTGGCGCGCCTGCACGATGCGGCGAGCCCGGCCAGGGCGGTCTTCCTGACGCCCTCGCATCAGTTCCCGACCGGCGCGACGCTGGCGCTGGATCGGCGGCTCGCGGTGATCGAATGGGCGCGGCAGAACCAGGCCTGGATCATCGAGGACGACTACGACAGCGAGTTCCACTACGCGGGCAAGCCCACGGCCTGCGTGCAGGGGCTCGACCCGTACGATCGGACGATCTACATCGGCACCTTCACCAAGTCGCTGTTTCCTGGCCTGCGCATCGGTTACGTGGTCTTGCCGCCCCAACTCGTGGCGCCCATGACGGTGGCGCGGACCTTGCTGGACGGGCACAGCGCATCCATCCCGCAGCTGACGCTGGCGCGCTTCATCGAAGGGGGGCATTTCGGCGCCTATGTGCGCGCGATGCGTGGCGTCTATGCCGACCGGCTCGACGTGCTGGCAGGGCTCGTGCGCGCGCATCTGGCCGACTTCGTCGAACCGAGGGTGCCGGCAGGCGGAATGCAGATGCCCTGTGTGTTCACTCGCGACATCTCCGAGCGCGCGGTCATCGATGGCGCGGCGCGGGCGGGAATCGATCTCCTGGGGCTGACGGCGCTGCATGCTTCGACCACGCACAGGGCCGGTTTCCTGATGGGGTTCGCGGCTTACACGCCGGACGAGATGGACATCGCCGTCAATGCACTTGCCGGGGTGCTCCGCGCGTTGGCGTGCCGATAGCGGCATTTGTCGTCGCATTGCGCGCGTCGTTCTGCCGGCGGTGATCCCTGCTCAGCCGATCATTCTGGTCGGGTCGACCCAACGGTCGAAGTCGTCCGCGGAGAGGTAGCCCAGCGCCAGCGCCGCTTCGCGCAGGCTGCTGCCCTCCTTGTGGGCTTTCTTGGCGATCTGGGCGGCCTTGTCGTAGCCGATGTGAGGATTGAGTGCGGTGACCAGCATCAGCGAGCGCTCCACCAGTTCGGTGATGCGCGCACGGTTCGCTTCGATGCCGACGGCGCAGTGGTCATTGAAGCTGTTCATGCCGTCGGCGAGCAGGCGCACGCTTTGCAGGAAGTTGTGGATGACCATCGGACGGAAGACATTCAACTCGAAGTTGCCCGAGGCGCCGCCGATGTTGATGGCGACGTCGTTACCCATGACCTGCGCAGCGAGCATCGTGACGGCTTCGCTCTGCGTCGGGTTGACCTTGCCTGGCATGATCGACGAGCCGGGCTCGTTCTCTGGGATGGCGATCTCGCCGAGGCCGCTGCGCGGGCCGCTGGCCAACCAGCGCACATCGTTGGCGATCTTCATGAGGCTGGCGGCGAGGGTCTTGAGGGCGCCGTGGGCGTGCACCAGCGCATCGCAGCTTGCCAGGGCCTCGAACTTGCTGGGTGCGGTGACGAAGGCATGGCCGGACAGGCGGGTGATTTCTCTGGCAACGGCCTCGGCGTAGCCTTTCGGCGCGTTCAGCCCGGTTCCCACCGCAGTCCCGCCCAGGGCGAGTTCGCTCAGGTGCGGAAGCGCTGCGCGCAGGTGGCGTTCTCCATGCGCCAGTTGAGCGGCCCAGCCGGAGATTTCCTGGCCAAGGGTGAGTGGGGTGGCGTCCTGGAGATGGGTGCGACCGATCTTGACGACGTCGGCGAAGGCATGGGACTTCGCCTCCAGTGTGGTGTGCAGCCTGGACAACGCGGGCAGCAGCTTCAGGCTGATGGCAAGGGTAGCGGCGACGTGCATGGCGGTCGGAAAGACATCGTTGCTCGACTGGCTGCGGTTGACATCGTCGTTGGGGTGGACGAGGCGCTTCTCGCCGCGCTCGCCCCCCAGCAGTTCGCTGGCGCGGTTGGCGAGGACTTCGTTGACGTTCATGTTGGTCTGCGTGCCGGAGCCGGTCTGCCAGACCGCCAACGGGAACTCGTCCGGATGCAGGCCGGCGAGCACCTCGTCCGCTGCAGCGATGATGGCCTGCGTCTTGTCGGCCGGCAGCAGGCCGAGGCTGTGGTTGACGTGTGCGGCGGCACGCTTGACCAGGACGAGGGCGTGGATGAGCTCGACTGACTGGCGCTCCGTGGAGATGGCGAAGTTGAGCAGCGAGCGCTGGGTTTGCGCGCCCCAGAGGCGGGCGGTAGGGACGTCAATCGGGCCGAAGCTGTCGTACTCCCGACGTGTGGTCATGGAATGGTGCTCCTCTTGGTGGGGACAACAGGCCATTCGCAAGTGCTGCACTGCTGTACCTCAATGATCGGATGGTGAATGTCCTTGAGGTCTAGCAGGCGGGCCCGGTAGTCTGCTGGCGAGGCTGGAGCGTGGCTGACGACGCTGGCCACCAGTGTCCACGCGCCTTGCCCAACGGACCAGAGATGCAGGTCGACCACGCGCGTGCCGGCGACTGCCTCCAGCCTGTCGCGTACCTGCTCGCGGAGTCCGTTCGGGCCTTCCGCGTCGAGCAGCACTGCGCCCGTCTGGCGAAGCAGGCCATACGCCCAGCGCAGGATCACCAGCGAGGCCACGAGTGCGATCAACGGATCCAGCCACTGCCAGCCCCACATCCAGGCTGCAAGCAGACCTACGATCGCAGCCACCGATGTCACCGCATCGGCGATGACGTGCACCAGTGCAGCCCGGAGGTTGTTGTCCTGGCGGGGGACATGCTCCGACGCGGCATGGTCTGGACCGTGGGCGTGGGTGTGCCGGTGCGAGTCGCACTGGTCGTCGTCATGATGATGGTGCGGGTGTCCATGCGCATGTCCATGTCCATCGGCCAGCAGCCATGCTGAAAGCAGATTGACGGCCAGGCCGGCGACGGCCACCGTCATTGCCTCGACCGCCAACAGCGGTTGCGGATGCAGCAGGCGCTGAATGGACTCCACCACCAGCCACAGGGTGCTTGCACCGAGGAAGAGTGCGCTGGTGTAGGCCGCCAGGTCGCCGATCTTGCCGCTGCCCAGGCTTAGCCGGCGATCGTTGGCATGGCGACGGGCAAGATAGTAGGCGGCTGTTGCCAACCCCAGGGCGAGCGCATGGCCGCCCATGTGGATGCCGTCGGCCAGCAGCGCCATCGATCCGGTGATCCAGCCCCCGATGACCTCGGCCACCATGGTTGCCAGAGTGAGCAGCGTGACCCACAGGGCTCGTGTCTCCGCACGTTGCTTTTCCCCCTGGCCGAAATCGTGCGGATGCCGGGTGCGTTGTTCGGTTTCGCAGGCGGAGGGGCGGATCGGCAGGGGTTCGGTCCTCATGTCACGTTCCTTTGCGCGCCGGCCGGCGCAAGCGCGTCACTGCGTCGCTGTTCCGCGGATGCTTCGCTCCAGCCTAAAGCCCGCCGAGCGTGCGGGCGTTGATCTCACGTTCGGTGTTGAAGATGTAGCGCTGGATGCGCGTCTCCGCGCTTCGGGGCATGGACTCGAAGCGCAGTCCGATGCGCAGCTGTTCCGTTCCGTTGGGTTTTGTCTGGCGGTTGATGTTGCGCACTTCGAGGGCCAGGGAGAGCGGCTCCTGGTCGATCAGGCGCAGCGTACAGCCGGGCACGACTTCGCCGATCGTCAGCGTACGCACGCCGGGTGGCACTAACACTGCGGCACCGTTGCAGCTCAGGTCGATCACGCGTGCCTCGCACCCTGGGCCCTTGCTGCCCGCCGCGGGCGGGAGCGTGATTGCGATGCCGTGCGCAATCGGCACCTGCAGGCGGAAGAACTCCCTGCGTTGCAGGCGCAGGATTTCGGTGGGGATACTGGCGCGCAGCGCCGGGCGGCCGTCGATCGATACCTGTCTGATCCCCTCGACCGAGAACTGCACGCGGATGCGGTTGAGTTGCGAGGTGCACAACAGTTGTGTGGCCTCGAGTGCCCGTGCATGGGTGCTCGGGTTGGGGCTTGCGTCGAGCAGGATGGCGTTCTGCTCGGGCTCGACTGCAAGCACGGTACTGACATACGAGAGACCGCCCCGGATGTGCGCGGACATCAGGCAGCGGTCGTCGATCATCTCCTGCAGGATCTGGATGATCTGCCGGCGTCCGCGCAGAATGTAGCGGTCGAGGCCAGCCGTATCCTGGACGGGTTGGTCCGGGGGGACCTCCTGGTGCTCGGGGCTGTGATCGATGTTCAAATCAGCCCCCGTTCGCGCGCGTTGCGCTCTCTTTCCATGCGCAGGACGTAGCGCTGGATTGCGTCTCCGGCGCTGGCCGACAGGTCGGCGAAGGCGCAGCCGATGCGCAACAACTCGACACCGTTTGGCCGTGTGATACGGAACAGGTTGCGAATGGTCAGCCTGGTGCTGACCGGCGGCGTGTCGGGCAGCAACAGGGTGCAATCTTCGAATACTGCGCCTTGCTCGAGCGCAACGCCCCCGGGGGGCACGGCGATCGCAACGCCACCGCGGCTGATGTCCAGGATGCTCAGCTCGACCTCGTGCGTGCGCCCGTTTCCCAGCGGCAGCGGAAACCTGCATACCACCTTGCGTGCGGATGTCGACGGCGTCTGCAGGCGGAAGAATTCGCGCCGTTGCAGGCGCAGGACGGTATGCGGGAAGGGCGCCCGAAACCCCGCCTTGCCGTCCTCGACCACCAGTGCATGGTTCTCGAGCAGGAACTGGATGCGCACGCGGTCGAGCTGGGTGACGCAGTCCAGCGCATTGGACTGCGCGATGCGCTCGTTCTGCAGGGGGTCGGTGCTGGCGTCGAGGAGGATGCCGCGCTGCTCGTCGGCTTCGATCAGTGCGGTGATGAAGTTGTGCCCGCCGGGGATCGAGCGTGCCCCGAGCAGGCCGCGATGGCCGAGCAGGGCGCGGAAGAGCGCCTTGATCTCGGCGGCGTCGCGCAGGAGGTACTTGGCTTCGTCTTCCCCGTATACCAACTCGACGCGGGTGTCTTGTTGTTCGATCTGCATCTTGTGTGGCGCTGTGCCAGTGTGCCCAGTCTGTTTGCTGGAGTTCCGCATCCTTATATCACGACAGTGGAGACCATGGCCGGCGGCCGCGCGAACGGCTTCAGGCGCCTGTCTCGGCGTCGGCGCTGCGTGGCCGCAGGCTCTCGGGCAGGTCAAGGTTGTGCGGCGGTGGGCCGGCGTCGGCCCCCTGTTCGATCCGGTACAGCCACGCCAGCAGCTCGGCTACGGCAATGTAGAGCTGGGGCGGGATGCGCGCGTCAAGGTCCACCTGCATGAGCAGGCTCACCAGCTCGGGGGATTCATGCACGAATACCCCGGCCTCGCGTGCGCGGTCGATGATCTCCTGCGCCAGCACGCCCTTGCCCTTGGCGACCACGCGCGGCGCCGTCTCGCCGGCCGTGTAGGCAAGGGCGACGGCTTCGTTGCGGGTGGCGGGGCGGGCGTCAGTCATGGCTTGGCTCGACGATCAGGCCCGACAACCTCAGGTCCACCGCTTCCAGCGCCGAAGCCAGGGCTGCGGCACCGGCGTCGAGTGCCACGAGGGTGTCGGCCTCGTCTGCGCGCAGGCGCAGGGCCACCTGCTTCCCGCTCAGGTGCAACTGGGCCTCCACACCGCCGAGCCGGGGCAGGGTCAGCCGCAGGGTGCTGTCCCAGCCGTGGGCGGTCTCCTCTTCGGCGCTGCCGTCATCCCGCTCGGGGTCCTCGATTCGCCATTCCACCGCCTGGCCCGGCCATGCCTGGCCATGCCAGACATACTGCTGGGTGGCCAGGGCGTCGAGCTGCTGATGGACAATGGGGATCAGACGATCCGGTATGGGCGCGGTGCGCACGGGCACGGCCTCATCGGCCAGGGCAGCGCCGCGAGCTTGGGCTGCGCGTTCACTGCCTTCGGCAGCAGCGGGCTGACCGGACTGCGCACCACTCTTCGGGCTGGCGACGCCCTGATGCACCGCTTGCCCGGTCGCGGCCTGGGAGGCACCCGGCGCGGTGGAACGCGTCTGTGCCTGCCCCTGCGGCTCGCTCGTCAGGCTGGCCGTGTCGCGTCTGCCGAGCACCCAGTCGGCCTGGTGGGATTCGTAGAACAGCCCGCTCTGTCCCAAGGCCTGGCGCAGCAGCGGCGCCAGTTGGGCGCCGTTGGCGGGCGGGGCGGCAAGCAGGGGCTGGTTGGCGGCAAGGCTTGCCGGCTGCGCTGCCGGTTGGCCGGTGAGCAGGAAGCTGATCAGGCGCCCGGTCTGGCTCAGTGCCGGTTGGGCCGATGCCGTGACGGTTGCCGCCGCCTCCTGGCCGACGATGCGTGCGAACACCGCACGCGGCGTCACTTGCGATACCTCGAGTTCCAGTGTGTCGCCCGACTTGGCTACGGTGTTGAGCGCCAGCGTCATCTGCTGGCCGGCGACCAGCGCACGGAAGGTACCGTCCGGCAGCGTGCGCTGAAGGGTTGCGAAAAAACGCTGCCCCGGCACCAGCTCGGGCAACTGCGACTGGATCTCGCGTGCGCGCTGCAGGCCCGGTACGGGCGGCTCGGAGTTGAAGAAGCTCGCTTCGTTGAGCAACCGCAGGCGGGCGGCGAGGTCAGCGGGGATCATGGCGGGAGGGGCCTGGTTCGAGTGCTCTGCGCCCTTCAGCCACCATAGGCATTGCGTACCGCACGGCCTTTGACCGAACTGGACAGCAGCTTGCGCGTGCTCTCGAGTGCCGGTTCGGCATGCAGGCGAATGCCGTGGTCGAGTTCCAGAATCTGCTTGATCACGATCTCGATCTCAGCCGCCTGGTCCGGGGAAGGCGGCTGCAGGGCCGGCGCCGCCGCCACACGCAGCGCCCCAGACTGGCGCACGAGCTCGGCCAACTCATCCCATTCGCCTGCCTCGGCGGCAAGCGCCATGCGCCGATAGAGTTCAAGCAGGGTGCGAGCGTTCTCCAGCGTAAGCATGGCTGTGATCCGCTCCTATCCCTGAACCTGCGACTCGATCGCCGCCCACGCTTCGCGCAGGCTGCCAAGCAGCCCGATGACCTCTTCGATCGCCGCCTGGTTGTTGTGAAGGTTACCGTGCAGCAGGCGATCGGCCATGTACTCATAAAGGGCGTCGAGACGCTCCGCCAACTCGCCGCCAGCCTCGATGTCGAGACTGACCTTGAGGCCATTCATGATGATGTCGATGGCTTTGGAAATGGACTTGCCCTTGGTCGGGATGTCCTTGTTCTGCATCGCCACCGTCGCGGTGCCCAGTGCCAGAAGGGCGCCGTCGTACAGCATCAGGATGAGCTTGTGCGGGGAAGCAGACTCGACGCTGGTCTGATTGCCGACGCGGGCATAGGCCGAGGCGCGATTGGGGTAGGAAGTACCAAACATGGAGATCTTGCTCCGATTGCTAGGATCGCCCGATGGACGGCAGGTTGGCCAGTTGCTGCATGAGATAGGTGCTGGTCTGGGTCAGGCCATTGAGTAGTGTGTCGAGGGTGGAATACTGCTTACGATAACGCTCTTCCATCTTCGCCAGGCGAGCCTCCATCGTGTCGTACTGCGTCGTCAGCGACTTGATGGTGGAGTTGATGCCCTCGGTGCGGCTGTTGATCAGCCCGTCGCGGGCAATGAGTCCGTCGAGCTGGGCACTGAAGCTTGAGGCAAAACCCTTTACGCCGTCCTTGCCAGTGAAAAAGGCCGCAACGTCCTTGCTCGTATCGTTGAGTGCGGCGGTGAACTTGGTGCTGTCGAGCGCGAGCTTGCCGTCCTTGTCGAAGCTGATGCCGACCTGAGACAGCGAATTCGCACCCGTCAGGCCAGTGATCGAGGCGCCCAGTGCGTTGCGCAACTGACTCTGGATGTTGCGTGCAGTGGAGTCGCCCGTGAGTGTGGCGCCGGTCTTGTTATCGGGGTTGTAAGCGGTCAGGCTGGCCAGGGTGCTCGCTACATCGTTGTAGGCCTTGACGAAAGCTTCGACGGCAGTTTTTGCCGCGCTTTGGTCCTCGCTCACCGAGAGGGTCCCGCTCAGGCTTGCGGCCGGCGCGACGGGCTCCTTGGTGAGTGTGAGCGTCACGTTGTCGATGACGTCGGTGATCGTGTTCTTGCCGCGCGTGACTTCGATGCCATCGACGCGGATGCGCGCATCCTGCGCCGCTTGTACCGAGTACATCTTGTCGGCCGGCAGGGGTGTTGCGGCCGGGTCAAAGCTCAGATCCTCGAGCCCGTCCTCGCCCGTCAGCTTGAACGCCATGTTGGCGCCCGTGGCGGTACCGCTCAAGACAAGCTGCTTGGCCGTGCCGTTGTTGATGATATTGGCCTTGATGCCGAGCGCCGCGTTGCCGTTGATGGCATCGCGCAGTTCTTCCAGTGTGCTGCCTTCGAAGTCCAGGCTGGCAGTGCGAGGGGGACTGTCGCTCGTGAAGGACTTGCCCGAGCCAGCGTCCGTGACGGTACCGAACTCGATGGTGAGTTTGCCTGCCGCGGGGGTGAAGCTGCCGCCCACGGGGGTCGAAACGCGCTGGATCTTGGCCATCTGCAGCACGTCCACCGCATAGCTCGCGTTTGCGGCGCCCGCACCGGAACTGGCAGTGAAGCCGGCGTCGCCGGCCACACTGGCCTTGGTGGCAGAGAACTTGGTTGCGGTCTTGAGCCCGTCGGTGGCGGTCTGCAGGGACGACAATGCGCCCTTGATCTGGCCGAAGGCGGACAACTTGGCCTGCTGGCTCGCCTCGCGCTGTGCCAGCAGGGTCAGGGGGCGGCTTTCCACCGACATCAAGCCGCGCACGATCGAGTTGATGTCGATGATCGAACCACCGCTCGTGATCGTTGCCATGTCGGAACCTCCTGTCTGCTGTTCGGGTCAGGCCTTCTGTTCGACCAGCAGGCCCTGCAATTTATCCAGCGCCTTGGCGATGGAAATGATCTCCTCGGAAGGGATCTGGCGGATCACTTCGTCGGTGCTGGCATCGACGACCTTGACGATCGTTCTGCCGGTGTCTTCATCGATAGAGAAAAGCAAGTCGCGTGCCACAGGCGAAATCGCTTTGCGGACTTCGTCCATTGCCTGCTCGACCTGCTCGAGCGAACTGGGCTTCTGCGCTGCGGCGGCGTCTTCGGCCGCGGTGCGCTTGCTCTGTTCTGTACGGGCCCCGGCGGCGGCTGCACCTGTTTTTGCCGTGCTGCTTGCGTCCGTAGCGGCGGCCCGTTCGGCCGACGGACTGCGGGCGCTGGATGTGGTCTGGAGCAGGTTTTCGGTCGGAACCGAGGTATTCACCGAAGAGATGTTCATTGTGGTCACCCTCATGGTGTAACGGCGCGGGGCCCTTGCGAACCCCGCGCCGTGCCAAGCAACTTAGCCTACACCGCTTACCGGAGCAGCGAAAGCACGTTCTGCGGCAGGGCGTTGGCCTGGGACAGCATCGCCGTGCCAGCCTGCTGCAGGATCTGCGCGCGGGTCAGGTTGGCGGTTTCCGATGCAAAGTCGGTGTCGCGGATACGGCTGCGGGAGGCCGACAGGTTCTCGGTGCTGGTCTGCAGGTTGGCGATCGTGGTCTCGAAGCGCGACTGCAGGGCGCCGAATTTTGCACGTTGGCTGTTCACCGCGGCGAGTGCAGAGTCGACCATCGCCAGCGTCCGCTGTGCTGCGTCGACCGAACTCACGTCGAGGTCGCTCACCTTCTGCAACTGACCTGCAGCCGCTGTTGCGGTGAAGAAATCGGTCGTGTTCGCTGCTTCGATACTGAAGGACTTCTCCGAATCGAGGACCAGCTGGCCGGTGGCGACCGCGCTCGCGCCTCCAGCGGTGGATGTGCCACCGACGGTTGCCGTCGCCGAACCACTGGCCGCATTGGCGATGGTGATGTTCTCGCCGTTCGCATTGAGCAGTGTGATGCCGTCGCCGCCGTCATTGACGCGGGCGGTGACGCCGGTCTTGGAGGCGACGTCGTTGAAGGCATTTACTGCCGAGGCCAGGCCGTCCTTGTCCACCGCTGCGCCCAGGGTGAAGGAGATGGTGACCGCGGTTGCGTTGTCCGAGCTGACGTCGAACTTGTAGGACGTGTTCGCAGTCATTGCGGTGACGTCGATCTCGGTCTTGGCAGAGGCCTTGACCCCGGTGGTACCGGTTTCGCCGTTGATCTGCTCTGCCGCCTTCTTGGCCGATGCGCCGGCCGCGATCGTGACCGTGGCTGAGCCGGTGGCGCCGCTGATCGTGATGTCACCGCCGGCGACGCGGCTGGTAGCCGCCGCGTTCGAGGCGATCGCATTGGCGGTGCTGCCTGCCGTCAGGTCGCCCTTGGCGCCAGCGTCCGTTGCGACCTTGGAGCCGACCCGGTAGTTGCCGTACTGGCTGGTGGAGAAGTTGGCGGTGCTGGCCGAGATCGACTGGCCGGCGTTGGCGCCGACCTGGAAGGTGGCGCTGCCGAAGGAGCCGTCGAGCAGCTTGGAGCCGTTGAACTCGGTGGTCTTGGCGATGCGGTCGAGTTCGGACGTGAGCTGGTTGACTTCGGCGTTGAGCGCCTGGCGGTCGGAGGCGGAGTTGGTCGCGTTGGACGACTGCACGGCCAGTTCGCGGATGCGCTGCAGGATGTCGCCGGAGGACTGCAGGGCGCCTTCGGCGGTCTGCGCAAGAGAGATGCCGTCGTTGGCATTGCGGCGGGCCTGGTCGAGGCCGCGGATCTGGGCGGTGAAGCGCTCGGAAATCGCGAGGCCTGCGGCGTCATCCTTGGCACTGTTGATGCGAAGACCCGACGACAGGCGCTGCAGCGAGGTGGCCAGCGAGCCGCCCGAGGTGCTCAGGTTGCGCTGGGCGTTGAGCGACTGAACGTTGGTGTTGATCACTTGTGACATGATTTTTCTCCGTTAGAGAAGTATCAAAAATGTTCCGGCGGTGGCCGGGTTGTCCTCTGCGAGCCAGCCTGCGAAACCTGCCAGCTGCACTCTTGGAACCTTTAACGGTCGGCCGTCGCTGAACTTTAGGAATATTCGCCGGGGCTGCTTGCTGCACTGGTCGCTGAGGCGGGCGGTTAAGATGCGGGCCGGCTTGCTTCCATGTGACAGAGGGTGTGAATGAAGGTCCAGCTTCCTTTATCGGCTCGTGATCAGGAATTATTGAGTCAGGCCGCCAGCCTCTTTTCACAGGGGCGTTACGATCGGACGATTGCGCTGGCGGCAGAACTCGGTGCCAGGCATCCGCGACTTCAGCTTGTCCACAAGCTCCATGGCTGCGCGCTGCAGCTTGCCGGTCGAAGTGAGGAGGCCGTGGCCGCGCTTAGGATTGCCGTCCGCCTGGCGCCATCCGATGCACAGGCCTGGAGCAACCTTGGGAATGCGCTCGCATCGTGCGGGTTGTTCGAGGATGCCTTGGACGCCCATCGGAGGGCGTTGGTGTTACAGCCTGTCAGTTCGGCGTTCAACCACAATCTCGGGTGTGTCCTGCTGCAGGTAGGGCAGCGTGCCGAAGCGCTGGACCATTTCTGGCGGGCCTTCGATTTCGCCCCATCTGATGCCGAACTCGCGCGCTTGTGCCGTGAACTGCTGGCTGAGCTCGGCGACCTCGACCGTGCGGCACTTTTCTGCCGGGTCAACCTCGAGCGTTTGCCTGCGGACGCGGGTGCGGCGGCAATGCTTGGCGGCATCGTGCTGCAGCAAGGGCTGATCGATGAGGCGCTCGTGCTTCTGGACGCCGCCGTGAAGTCAGTGCCTGGCGATGCGGTCGCCTGGTCCAATCTGTCGGTTGCGTTGAGGGGGGCGGGGCGGTTTCAGGATGCAGTGGAGGCTGGACTGCGCGCTGCGAGCCTGGCTCCCGAGTGGGCGCAGGCCTGCAACAATGCGGCGGTGGCGCTGCGCGACGCCGGACAGCTGATGCAGGCGAGAACCATGTTGCTGAGGGCGATCGAGTGTGATCCTGCGTTCCCGGACCCGTACTACAACCTGGGATGTACCAGCGCCGATCTCGGTGACAACGAGACCGCGCGTGAGGCCTTGATCGAGGCAATCAAGCGCGAGCCGAGAATCGACTGGATGCTGCAGGCGGCGCATGCTTGCCGGCAGCTTGCCGACTGGGAAGGGGCTGAGCTGATCGAAGCCGCGTTCTTCCAGCAGTTCGGCGAGGGTCTGCAAAGTCAGGCGCATGTGCTACCGTCGCCGTTTGCCTACCTTGCCACGCCAGGTACGGGCCCGGTAGACCAGCGCGTTGTCGCCGAGCATTTTGCGGCGCAGTATGTGGCGAGGGTAGCTGTGGCGCGAACAGGCGCCGCGTCCGCTCGTGGGCCATTGCGACTGGGCCTGTTGTCCGCCGACTTCAGGGATCATGCGACGGCGCATCTTCTGGTGGGCGTGCTTGAGGCGCTCAGCCCCGAGCGTGTGGCGGTGTTTGCCTACGATTACGGTCCGGCTGTCGAGGACGCTTACAGCGACCGTCTGCGGCGGGCAGTAACGAATTGGGTGGTGCTGCGGGATATGTCCGACCGTGACGCGGCACAGCGCATCGCAGATGATCGAATCGATATCGCGATTGACCTGAAAGGGTGGACTCAGGGGTACCGCGGGGGGATTCTGGCGCACAGGCCGGCGCCCTTGCAGATGCAGTGGCTCGGCTTTCCCGGGACGATGGGTGCGCCCTGGATCGATTACATCATTGCCGATTCAGTCACCATCCCGCGCGGCGCAGAGGGCGCGTACAGCGAACGCATTCTTCGACTGCCGGGCTGCTATCAGCCAAACGACGCCCTGCGCGCGGTGGCAAAAACGCCGGCACGTAATGCGCTTGGTCTCCCCGAGGGGGCGCTGGTGCTCGCCGCAATGCATCAACCTTACAAGATAACGCGCGAAGTCTTCTCGCTCTGGTTGCGCCTTCTCGATAAGGTGCCTGACGCAGTGCTCTGGCTTCTGGTTCCTCCGGAGCAGGTTCGCCTGCGCCTGCTCGACGCCGCACTTGCTGCCGGTATATTGCCAGAGCGGTTGATCTGGGCGCCACGATTGCCGATGGCCGACCATCTCGGCCGGTTGTCCGCGGCCGATCTCGCCCTCGACACCTTTCCGGTGGGTGCGCACACCACGGCGAGCGATGCCTTGTGGGCGGGCGTCCCGCAGCTCGCCTGTCGTGGAGACTCGTTCGTGTCGCGCGTGTCTGCCAGCATAGTAGAGGCTGCGGGCATGGCCGAACTCGTCGTCGACAGCGAGGCCGGTTATGAGGCACTGGCGCTTGCACTCCTTTCCGACCGGCAAAGGCTGGGGAGGCTCCGCCAACGGCTCAGGGCACAACGTGCCGACTGCGCGCTGTTCGACACCCGGCGTTTTGCCGATCGACTCGCCCACGGCCTGGAGATGGCGAGGGGTGGGCAGCCGCTTGGTCATATTGACGTGACGGACTGATCAGCGCGTCCACGCCGCCAGCCAGTCCTGCAGGCGAGCATCGATCATCCAGTCCCTGCGCACCTCGGCTTGGAGCGCCCGGCCAAGCGCTTCCCGTTCCGCGCCGTCTGCCACAAGGCGTCGTATCGCGGCGACCCACTGCTGGGTGGTGTTTGCAACCCGGACGACCGGAAGTCTGCCCTGGTAGGGCAGGAGGTTGCTGCAAACCACGGCGTAGCCCAGCGCGCCGTATTCGAGCAGCTTGAGGTTGCTCTTCGCTTCGTTGAATGCGTTGGCCGCAAGAGGCGCGATTGCAACGTCGAGGCCGAGCGAAGCGAGCGCCTCAGGGTAATCCTTTACCGCGACCGGAGGGTGGAACTCGCGGACATAGGGCTTGAGCCGGTTTGGGCAGTAGCCGAGGAGGATCCAGTCGACTTCGGCGGCAAGAGCTTTCACGACGTCCTCGATCAGGTTGAGATCGCCGCCGTGGCTGTTGCTGCCGGCCCAGCCGACTCTTGGCCGAGCCCCTTCCCTGCGCTTGGCTTGCACGGCCCCCCAGACGGCGTTATCGAGCAGGTTCGGCGCAACCACGGTCTCTTGGGCGTAGCGACCAAAGGCTGCTGCGAGTGGTGCGGTTGACACGACGAGCCGGTCGCACAGACGGATTGCGCGGGCGAGGCGTGCCTCGATGTCGGCGGGGAACTCCCTGGCGTTGTCATTCTCGCGCGGAATGCGTGTCAGCAGGTCGTCCAGTTCGTAGACGATCAGGCTTTTCGCGTGACGTCGGTACGACTGCAGCCATTCCAGCCCAAGGTCGCTGAAGATGCGTTGGGTGACCAGCGTGTCGGGGGCGAGTGCCGCCAAGTCCCAGGGGCCAAGGAAGCGTGTGCCGGCTGCGCCCTGGACCAGGGTAGACCGGGTCAATGCACGCAAGGGCGTGAGGATGCGCATCTCCCCGCAACCTGTGGTGTCGGCGGGCTGAGCATAGATACGTGGTACTGGATGCCACGGCAGCGGGTCGCGCGCGAGCGCAGCGTCGGTCTGGAGCCGTGGTCGATTGAGGTGGCGGGTGAGTTGTTGGTTGAAGTACGGGTCTGCCGGCAACTCGCCAAGCCAATCGTCCAGCAGCGCGGCATCGGCTGCTCGTGGAGGACGGAACGAAGGGCGCGGCACAGTACTGACCGAAATGACGGTTGAGAACGGCGTCCACAGGTTGCGCCGCCCGCTGCGGGCAAGTCTAAGGCAAAGGTCGATGTCGGCGTGCACGTCCGGGTAGCGACCGGCTGCGAAACCGCCGATGTCGATAAGCAGATCGCGGCGAATCATCAGGCATCGCATGGTGATGGCCGAGCAGTTCTGCTCGAGTTGCAGTTCGGCACCGTTGCCGGTGTGGGCAGCGGAAACCCCCTGGAAGGGCGAAGCGGCGACGCCCATTTGTCCGAGTCGGATCAAACCATCGCACAGCGATCCGTCGGTAGCCAGGACGCGACCGCCGACTGCGCCGATCTCCGGGCGCAGGGCATGACGGGTCAGACCGTCGAGCCATTCGGCGTCAAGCGGAATGAGGCCCTCGCCGAGAAACAGGATCAGGTCGGCATCTGCTGCGGTCCACAGTGCGTTGGCTATGGCGGCGGGCGAGTCGCTTGCCACCTCGACGACCCGGATGCTTGGAGACCCCAGCGCAGCCAGTTCTTCGAGGCATCGACGTACCTCGGGCTGCGCCGACGGGGCCAGGGGCAGCATGATGTCTGCAGGTGCACTCGAGGCATGGCTCAGGATGCCCTCGATCGAGCGCAGAATGCTGGCCCGGTCCGTTACGGTGGGGATCACTACGGTGACTCGAACGGGATGCGCGTCGTGCTCGTAGCGGATACGAACGCTGTCTTCGAACAGGCCGTGTTCGATGTGTGCCTTCAGACCGAGCCGTTGCAGGTGCTGCTGGAGCAACTCCGCACGAAAGCCCAGTGGTATCGACTGATCGGGCAGCAGGCGCTCGAGGGCAACGTTCGCGATGTGCTCGATGCCCCGGCCGTCGTCGCGCTCGAGCGCGCGCAGCATGGCGGCGAGCGCCAGCGCGTCGGTTGGCGAGTCGCCAATGTCGTCGAGGGCCGCCAGCATCAGCGTCCGGCGACCGATAACGGCGCCACCTACCGTCAGGGTTGAGCGTAGCCAGTCCGGATTGCAGCCGGGGGCCAGCCATGTCCGTACGGGGCCGTCAGCGCCATGCCGTCCGTCTCCATCGGTGAACACGAGCGTCGCGTCCGGGGCTGCGATGAGTCTTTGCGCTACGAACAGCAGGGCATCTTCCGTGAGTGTGTCGCCGCCGTTCAACAGGGTGACCCAGTCCTCCTGAGCTGTATCGATGATGCCTCGCGCGACGGCTGCCGCCGCCTCCTGGGGAAGCGTGTGCCAATCGAGTCGATCGGAGCCGATTTGCGGCGCCGGATGGCGGGAGAGCACGTCGAGATGCCAGTGCTCGTAGAGTTGTGCTGCGATGGCGTTGAGCGATCTCTGCAGCGCTTCGTCTGAGCAGCGCGTTGCATCGAGCACGACCCGAATCGGTGGCGGCGTAACCGAGGCCAGGTGCAGGTCATGCAGGCGCGCAGCCGGCTTGCCGATTTTCAGACCGGCCTTCCATTTCGCGTAGGCTTCACGCGGGACGAATCCTTGGTGATCGAGCGCGTCTACCAAGGGCGGTGACTTGAGGCTGTCGGTGGCAAGCGCTGAGGCCAGCGCCCGCCGCGTTGCCTCGAGGTAGCCGCGACCGAAGCGCTGATCGGGTTCGAGGTGGTTACCCTCGGCCCATTCGTTCCAGGCGTTGATGAACACGAGCTGCTGGCTTTCGGGGCGTGCCGCGACGCTGCGCAACGTCTCGCTCAGCCAGTGCTCATAGGCCTCGGGCGAACTGTCGGCGATGATGAAGGCGTTCTTCCTGCGGCGGGCAGAGTTGTCCCATGACGGCGTGACGCCGGGGAAGCGCAGATGCGGAACCTCGGGCCGGGCGAGTTCGGTTTCGACCAGATCGCGGTAATCGACGACGAAGTGGCCATCCGGCAGCACGACGCTCGGGTTGTCGTCAGTAATTGCCATCCAGTCTGGCTGGAAATCGACCGAAGCGTCGAATCCGAGCGCGTGAGGGTTGTCGCGCTCGTTGAAGAAGTTCTCCACCCGGCAGACGAAGAGTTCGCCGATGCCGGCCTTGCGCGCTTCATTGCGCCAGATGGAAAGCGTGCGCTGCGGGTCGGGTAGGTGGCGGGCACGGTAGATCAGGATCAGCGGCTTGCCGTCTATCCGGATGTAGCGCGGATCTCTGAACGCCGTGATCAGGTAGCGGATGTGTTCGCGGTCGTCATCATCGTTGTAGTTCTGCCCGATCAGGACCTCCTGTTCCGCGCCATCCCAGCGCCGCGTCCAGTTCTCGTTCGCCCAGCACAGGCAGAACGGGAAGTCCGGTTCGCCCGACGCGAGGATTTCCTCGAATGGGCGTTCCAGCAGGCGTTTGCCGTTGAACCAGTAGTGGTAGTAGCAAAACCCGTGGATACCATGCTCCCGCGCGAGTTCCGCCTGAGCTGCGCGCGCTTCGGGCAGGCGTAGGTCGTAGAACCCGAGATCTGCAGGCAACTGCGGTTGATGATGGCCCGGAAAACGCGGGACGGCCTTGGTGACATTCGTCCACTCGGTGAAGCCCTTGCCCCACCAGGCATCGTTCTCTGGAATGGGGTGGAACTGAGGGAGGTGGAAAGCGATGAGTTTGGGGTTCATGCGGGCTTGTCTTCGGCTCGATGGTGAGTGCTTTTACCGTGTGCAGGAAATGACGATCGGCTGCATGAAGTAACCGCCGAAGCGGCCTGTGGAGAGCAGGCCTTGGAGCGGGTCAAAACAAACGCCCAAGCGAACACTCGAGAAGCCCGCGCTGCGACAGATGTCGAGTAGGTCCCAGCCGAAGTTGTAGTAAGCGAGGTGGGTGCCGTGATACTCCGCCGGAAACAGATGCGTGATCTCGCCGGAGGCATCAAGCGTTGCACGTTTTCTAGACACGCTCATCGTCTGCGAGAAAGGCGCGCTGAACACGAGTTGCCCGCCGGTTCTCAGTACCCTGAAACACTCGGCGAGAGCAGTCTCGACGTCCGGCACATGCTCGAGCAGATCTGCATGCGCTACGACATCCAGGCTCTGGTCTGCGAACGACAGGCGCAGAATGTTCTCGTGTCGAACCGTTCGCCCCCCAATGCTCACCGGCGCGCCGCCCCGGATGTCTGTTGATTGGAACTCTGAGCCTATCAGGTTCGGCAGGCGGCTCGACAGGTGGTCGTAGAGTGGCGTGGTCGCTTCCATCAGCAGAACCCGAGCACCACTGCCGATGTGTGAAACAGCGCGCTCGATCGAAAGCCCGAGCACCCTGGCGCGGTTGTGTGTGTGACAGTGCTCGCAGAGCATGCCCTCACGCAGATGGGTGTGACCTTCAAGTTGAATTCCAGCTGAAACGGTAAACGTCGTTGCGTGTTGGCAGAGCCCGCAATAGCCCGGGAATCTCTGCTGGGCCGCGATGTGGCGCTCAATGAGCTCTTGTTTGTCCTTGATTTCCTTGTCCCACGCCAGGTAGGACTCTGGTTCGGAGAACCACTTGAACCCGGTAAGTTCGTGTGCGCTCAGGTAGCCGAGCGCAGTCAGAAGGTCGGGAGGGTTCGTGCCGGGGCCTGCAGCTGTCGATGTCTTCGATGGCCGTGGTGGAGGACTTGCCTTGGAGGGGGCGTTTGCTGCTCGAAGGGCGGCTAATTCATCACGCATGCGATCGTAGTCGTCGAGCCGGTGTCTTTGCTCATCCGATGGGCTACGAAGGTCGGCAAGCAGTCTCGCCCACGCGACGGGCCCAAGTGTGGGAGCCTTGCCCAGGATGTCGCGTACCAGCCCGTAGTCGTCGTTGCTTACCGAGCCAGAGCGCAGGATCGGGCTGAGCGTGGCGAGTGCATCTTCAAAGCGTTGTTCGATACCTTGTGTCAGAGCCAGGTTGCGCCTGGCTGAAACGGACTTCGGGTCGCGCTCCAGTGCCATGCCGAAAAGCGATATAGCGGTCTCTGCATCGCTTTGGCGAACGGCGATGCAGCCCAGATCATGGTAAGCATCGGCAAGCGGCGTCCCTGCAAGTACCAATGCGCTCAGGATGTCGGTGGCCTCAGCGAGTTTGTCGCTGGCGATGAGGGCACGTGCGACCTCCAGTTGCCGGCGATCTTCTGCGAGTGCAGGTGCCTGCAAGTCGGGGAGCGCTTCCGGCTCGTTCGATAGGGCTTGAGTGGGCAGTTCGCTTGCGGCGGCACCCGTCGAGGCGACACCGGGGGCAGGTGTTACCTCGGTGGTCAGCATGTCCTGAGCGGCAGAGAGGGCGCTTGCAGCAGCAGCGCGCAGCGTCTCCAGGGCGAAGTCTCGGCTGGAGAGTTCGGCGCGCAGCGTTGCAGCCTCATAGCGCAGGTCGGCGAGCAAGCGTGCCCAGGCGACTGCGGACAGCTCGGAGGCCGCACCGAGGATGCCACGAACAAGAGTCAGCGCCCCTGTGTCGTGCGGATGCTTGCGCAGGAAGGGGCTAAGCGTACTCAATGCGCCCTCGAAGTTGCCCCCTTCGGCTTGCAAGGTCGCCGTGCCCAGCACTGCACGAGCGCTGTCGGGCGCACGTTCGGTTGCCGCCTGCATCAACTCGAGTGCAGCGTCGCGCTCGCCCTGAGCGAGCGCGATCTCGGCGAGGTCGGCATAGACTTCCCAAACTGGCGTTCCCTCCGTAGCGAGGGCGATCAACGCCTCCGCACCGTCCACGCGGTGTCCGGCAGCCAGCAGCTCGGCCGCTGCCTCGTAGCGCGGGTAGTCGTCCGATCGAAGTGGTGCCGGTGCACATTCGGCAGTGGGGGCAAGAGCCGTCTCCACAAGCCTGAGCACGGTCGCGACCAGCGGCTCCGCGGGTGTGGCCGCGGTATGGTGGGCGCGCGCAGCAAGACGGCGGTTGAGCGGCAGCGTCGGATCGATATGCCATTCCGTCGTCCCCGGCTTGCGGTGCGGAACCAGCGGGTGCGGATCGTGTGCGAAGCCGAGAGAGTGAGAGCCGTGTGCCAGCTTTTGCCATGAGCTTGCGATAAGCTCGCGGACCTCAGCGCGAGCCTGGCTCTGCCCGGCATGAATGCGGAAGCGGCTGAGCGGGCGGGCGATATAGACGGCGTCGCCTTGCGAGAGCAGGTTGTGCCAAGCAGCGATGTCGCCAACCACGCGGATGTCGTCATGGCCGTCGAAGGCGGCATAGTGCGGTCGAATCCAGGCGATATCCGCACGGCGGAACATCACCGTGCTGGGTTCGCCGATGAAGTTGCTCTGGAGCGCAATTACCGCACCTGCCAGGGCCTCGCCACGGAACACGCAGTCTTGCGCGGCGAGCGCCTCCGTGTGGTGATCGTCGGAGAGTGCCTTGCCATCGCCGTCGATGCGTTGGCGGCGCGAGAAGACCAGTGTGGCCTGCGGATCGCTGCGGAATGCCTCCACCATGCGCTCGACGCAGTCGGGTTCGAGCACATCGTCGTCGCACAGGAATTTGATGAAGTCGCCGCGCGCTCGTTCGATGCACTGGATGAAATTCGCTCGCCCGCCCAGGGTGGCTGGGTTCCTGATCCACTCGATGCGATCGGCCGTGGCAAGGCGGCTGGCGATCTGGCGAAGGAGATCGTTGCCACTGTCGTCGCTGACCAGGATCTGGAGGCGGGGATAAGTCTGTGCCAGCGCGCTCTCCAGGCAGGCAGCAAAGTGCCCGGGCTTGAACGCGGGGATCGCGATCGTGACCAGCGGCAGCTCTCCTTCAACCATGCGGCGGTCCGCGGTGTGCAGCACCAGCGTGTCCGCATGAGGGGTTGCGGTGGTGAAGCCTGCATAGCGGGCACGTTCGATCAATACGTGGGCCTGCGCGCCGACCGCGGCGATGCGTAACTCGCCGCCCGGGCGCAGACTGCGGCGAAATGCCCGCATCAACCGGAGCTGCTCGCCGACTGGTCTGGCAACCAACGTGCCGTCGTCCTCGATGGCGGCGAGCGCAGGCAGTTGGTCGGGCAGGGCGGTGTCTTCATGACCCTCTGTTTCTGCTTCAGTGGGGCCGACAGTCACCGCATCGTCCGCCCCCGCGGTCGAGATCGGGCGCGACGCGATGCGGGAGAAGATGAAGGCGTGGTTCTCGAAGCGCGCGAGATCCAGCACCTGCCCCCAATCGCGATGGAAGGTCTGTTCGAAGCCGAGCTCGGCCATTCTTGCGATCAGGTCGTTGTTGGTGATTCCCCACTGCCAGATGTGGTGGACGTCGCGCCAGTTGCGATCGTGCGCAGGGTGCTTTTCGTCGAGCTTGCGGAAGAGGTCGGCATAGGTCGGGTGGTTGCGGTCGTGCGGGACGTTGCTGAAGTACGCATCCTCTCCAAGATCGAGCAGCCGGATCGACTGCTCGCCGGTGTATTGCTGGTTGAAGATCACCACGTGTGACGCACGCGAGGCGTACATGCGCAGGATTTCGCCCCAGTCGGGGCTGACCTGATGGAGCAGGGTGTCGAAGAGGAACACGACGTCAAAGTGCGGTAGCTTGGCGAAGACCTCGCGATCACCGAAGTTGCCCTGGACATAGGCCAGTCGCGGTTCGTCGGCAAGCGCACTGAGGAAGTTGCGGGTCGGATGAGTGTCGACTTCGGTTCCGCCCACGCAGCCCGGTTGCGCGAGTGCGTGAAAGGCGTACACACCATGCACGGCCCACAGCCCCCCAAGGTCTGCGAAGCGCCATGGGCCCTCGATGCCGCGGGCAACGCGCTCGATCAACTCGAGCTTGCCGGGATGGGGCGGGTTGACCGGTTCAGTGGCACTGCTCATGGCATGGACCTTCGGTTCGGAGGTTGCATAGGTACCTGCCGACTTCCTCCGCGCTACACCACATCAGCACGTCCAGTATCGACAGGTTGGGTTCGAAGACATAGGGGCGGCAGGCGTAACGCAGGTCGTTCATCTTTGTGAAGCCGAGTTCGATCCCGGCTGCCGACCACTCCTCAGGGCGAAAGATATCCTGTCCGCCGGGGGGATTCAGATAGGCATCTGCGCCAAGGTGGGCAGCAATGCGCAGCGCCCATTGTCCTGCGTGCTCGATGTTGTCGAGGGCAAGGTCGAGCGCGGAGCAGCGCTGAGGTGAGAAGGCAATACCGATCCGCTGCGAGACCGCGGCCAAGCTCGCCAGATTGAGACCGACCAGCGAGTCGGCGTCAGGATGGGAGAATGTTTCGCGCACTAAATCGACGACCTCGCGGAAATACGGTGCATGGCGGCGGTAGTGCTGCAGCTGGGCGAGCAGTCTGCGCTCGGCCTCGGCAGGCGCGGCAAGGCGTACGGCGGATAGTGCCGTTCCGTGTGGTACTTTCTGCACGGGTATGCAGAAGTACTGCCAGCCGCTGGTCGGATGCAGGATGCGATTGCGGTTCATCCAGCTGCGTCGGTTGTACTGCACGACATCAAACGCCACCCAGCGGTCGACCTTGGCCATCAGCTCGAAGTAGCCGATGTATGGGAACGGGTAGGGTTGCATGATGCCAAGCTTCATCAGCCAGGTATTCCTTCGCGCCTGGCCTGCAGTCGGCGGCCGATCTCGTCGGCGTGCGCAAGCGCAAGGTCGATGAGCCCGCATATCACCTCGGCGATCCCCTCATCGACGCGCGGCCCCAGCGGAATCTGAAGACTGCTGCGACACAGCGCGTCCGTGACCGGCAGCAGCGGAGGCCTTGCCTGCGCGGCATACGGTGACAGGTGATGAACACCGGGGTGGAAGTAGCGTCGAGCAAGGACGTTCTCGGCTCGCAGCAGATCGAGCAGATCGTCGCGCGACAGGCCTGCTGCGGAGTCGACCTCGAGCACCGCATACTGGTAGTTGTGTGCTTCGCCATTCGGGTAGTCGTAGAGCCTGACCCCCCGCCAGGCGGCGGCGCGTTCGCGGTAGCGCATGAAGATGCGACGGTTGTGATCGCGGTGGGCGTCGAAGTGTCGTAGCGACAATAAGGCCATGGCTGCCTGGGCCTCGCTCATCTTGCCATTGATGCGCAAGCCAACGTCGGCGAAGCTGTGCGCCTGGTGGAAATTGCGGATCGTGCGTGCTCGCGCTGCGATCTCGTCATCATTGGTGGTGAGGCAACCGCCTTCCGCTCCGCTGATGATCTTTGTCGCATGAAACGAGAACGCTTCGATACGACCCAGTCCGCCAATGAACTGGCCTGCATGGCTGCAACCGAAGGCATGCGCGGCGTCGTAGAAGAGTTGGAGCCCATGTGCATCGCACAGCGCTGCAAGCCCGCTCGGGTCGCACGCGGTGCCCCAAAGGTGAACCCCTAGCACAGCGCTGGTCTGCGGGCCGATATGGGGGGCGACGGAGGCTGCGGTCAAGCCGTGCGTATGCGCGTCAACATCCGCAAATACGGGCTCCAGTCCCGCCCATGATAGTGCCTGAACGGTGCCGGGAAACGTGAATGCAGGCACGATCACTTGGCCACCGAGCCTCAGCGCGCGTGCTGCGATTGCGAGCGCGATCGTGCCATTGGTGACGCAGATTGCGTGCCGTACCCCGAGGGCATTCTTCACCGCCTCTTCCAGTTCTGCTACGAGAGGGCCGTGGTTCGTGTAGTGGCCGCGCGCGAAGATGCCGTTGAACGCGGCTTTGAACTCGTCCCAAGGGGGCAGGTTTACCTGGCCGACGGGGATCTCCTCCGCGAAGCTTGGGGGGCTGCCGAAGAGCGCCAGTTGCTCGAGAGTCTCTTTTCTCATTTGGCCTCCTCGATTGCGGCGAGCGCAACCCGTACGGCGGGGGCGTTGAGTACGATGAACCGGACCAACGCGGCGATGCGCTCGATATCCTCGACGCTCACCGACTCTCCGGTGGGCATCTGGATGATGCAGGTCGATAAGGTCTCGGCAACCGGCAGGGGGGCGTGGTGGGGGTTGTCCTGCAGGTGCAGTGCTGGCGCGTAGTAAGGGCGCGCCAGGGCTCCTTCCGCACGGAGCAAGGCTACAAGCGTATCGCGTGACAGGGGCCAGTCGTGGGATAGGCGAAGCAGCGGAAACTCCGCGTTCGTGGCTTCTTCCTGTGGATAGGGTATCCAGGATAGACCCGGGATGTCGCGAAATGCCTCTTCGTAGGCTCTCAGGCGCGCTCGGTTGCGGGCGATGATGGCGGGCAGCCCGTCCAGTGCGGCGAGTGCGCTGGCAGCATGGATCTCGTTGAGCTTGGCATTCATGCCGAGCGTGTCGATGGAACACTCGCCGGAGTAGCCGAAATTGCGCTTGCGCCTGAGCAGGGCCGCGAGTTCATCATTGTCCGTTGTGACGTAACCGCCCTCGAAGCCGTTGAGAAGCTTTGTCGCGTGCAGGCTGAAGACCTCCGCGATACCGAATCCGCCGATCGGCTTGCCGCGGTATGTGGCGCCCAAGCCATGCACAGCATCATAGAGCACGGGTATTCCGCGTTGCTTGCACAGCGCTTCGAGTTCATCGATGGGGCAGGGGCTGTTGGCCTGGTGGACACCGAGGAGCATGAGCGTGTCATCGCGGAGCGCGTTCGCGACGCTGGCTGCAGTCAGTGTGTGGGTGTCCTTATCAACGTCGCAGAAGATCGGCTCCGATCCCGCCCAGCGCACGATATGGGGCAAACCGGTGTACGTGAAGGTTGGAATGACTACGCTGCCCTTGCGGCCGCCTGCGACGCTCTCCATGAGCGCAATGAGGGCGAGTCCTGCATTCGCGTACGCAATGCAATGCCTAACGGCGTGAAAGTCTGCCAGTCGTGCTTCCAGCTGTTGGACGAGAGGGCCGTTGTTCGACAGGCGGCGGCCTTCGAATGCGCCTCGCATCAGCTCGAAGAAGTGCTCGGTGTCCGGTTTGGCAAGCTGCCCGATCGGTCGTGGTCGATCGAAGAGGGCTGGCCCGCCAAAGAGGGCAAGGTCGGCGACGGTGTGTTTGTCATTCATTGTGGGGGCTCAGGACAGGAACGACGCAAGTGGCGTGCCCTCAAGTTCGGCGACGATCGCTGCGCTGATCGTGGGGTCCAGCTTACCGGCCCAGCGGGTGGTGACGCTCGGGTGCTTGAACACCGCGCGCGGATGGCTGCTGTGCTCGACTCGGGATGCCTGCAGAAAGATCTCCGTCTGCGGGTGAAGCGTCAGCCCAAGTGCCTCCAGCATGCGGGCGGTGTACGCAGCCGGCGTTTGTACCCACTGCTCGTAGCGGGCAAGGTGAAAGCGCTTGGGATAACGCCGAGCCAGGTCGAGGTAGAGAGAGGTGACGGCCTTCCAGTCGTCGAAGCCCCAGTACTCGCCTACTGCAGTTTTACGGCAATTTCCGCTTCGCCACTCGGCGTTCGGGTCTGCGTTGGCAGGAAATTCGAGCGGATTTGCCAGCCACGAGTGGATCGTGGCTCGTGGATCCCTGACGATACCGATCACCTGCGCATTGGGTACGAGATCGAGTAGGCAGGGCAAGAGGTGGTGGTAACGCGTGGATTTGATTGCCAGCAGGGGCGGTGCATCCTCGCGCTCGGGGAAGTCAGGGATCAGCGCATCACGGCGAAGATAGTCCTGGTCCAGGTAGTCGCTACGGGTGTCGTAGGTTGCCTGCAGTAAGGCCGACCAGGCAGCTGCGGAGCTGTGTTCGTCCAGTGCGTTCTTGAATTCGTATGAGAACAGCGGGCACAACTTGTAGCGTACCGAAGGGTGTGAGGCGAAGATCTGTCCGATCCAGTTGGTACCTGAGCGGGGCATGCCAGCGATCCAGACAATGTTCTTCATAGAACGTCTCCGGCCTGCGGGGTGAGAATTGCGTCGAAACGATAGTGGGCAGCGTAGAACTCGGGCGGCATGACACGCGTCCGGCAATCCCAGCCGCTCTTGCGCGCCAAGGCAATGAAGTCGCGCTGAGTATGCCAGACACCGATCGCCGACCGCGGCGTATCCAGTGTGTCGGGACTGGGCATGTTCGCCCCGAAGAAGGCCGCTGCGCGGTCACGGTCTGGAATGTTGCCGATGAACACGCGACTCAGTCTCGGGCAGTTGCTACGCAGCGCGGAGAGGACGGCCCCCGCCCGTTCGGGCGAGAGATACTGCAGCGAGCCGTAACACACTGCCTTGGTGAAGTCGCTGCGCAGCGTGCTCGACAGAACATAGTCCAGCACCTCCGACAGCTGGAACCGCTCCTGGCTGTCCGCGGCGAAGCGACTGCGCGCAATCTCGATCAGGTAGGGGGAGGCGTCCACACCGACTCCGTCGGTACAGCGTGCGAACCAGTGTGTGGAGAGCGCGCCATTCCCGCAGCAAAGATCGAGCAGTACGTCGTCCTCGGACAGCTCCAGCGCAGCCGCCGTGCAATCGAGTATCAACTGAATCTGATCGCTCTCGAGCGGGGCGCCTCCGAGCGTGCGTTTCACCTGCCCCCAAAGGTCGTCGGGTGCGCAGCTGCGGGCGTGGGCATCGTAGCTATCGTTCTCGGGCCTGGATCGCTTCATCGCGGTCTCCCGTTCTTGTGGGCTGGCTCATCATCAGCCAGGCGAAGATGGTCGCCAGCTTCTCGGCGCTTAGCGGCGGTGCAGGCACGTCTTCGCACGTGGGTTCAAGCGCAGGCGGGAACAAGTCACTTCGGTCGAAATAGGTGCGGGCGACGGCACTGTTTCCCGCCTCGTAGCGTCTGCGGACGGCGTTGCGGCTCGCCTGGGTATGAAGTGGCGTGTCGTCGAGTCCGAGCGTGGCCGCCTCCTCCGAGAGTCGGATCAGCTGTTTGTGATAGCGACGCTTATCAGCCGTGGGCAATGGGAGACGGTTGATGATGCGCTGGAATTCGAGCAGGTCCCTGACCAACCGGAGGTTCTCCCTGCCTGCAGGGTAGCTCAGCGATGGAGCAGGAACTTCGAGCAGTCCCAAGAAGTCGCGGCGCACATCGAAGCATTCGTCCTCCTCAGCGTAGGTGCGCACGACCATCTGCTGCAGCCCGAAGACGCTAGCCCACCGGCCGAGCCTGTACTCGTAGTCCCACAGATCGTCATGATCAGCAATGCTCTGCTCGAAGCTTCCGCTGTAGCCCAACGCTTTGACCGACTGGTTGTACCAGGATTCGATGGCGTCTTCCTGGCGACGGATATACACCACGATCGCCACTGTATCTGGCGCATAGCCGAGTGCGGCGAGCATGTCGCTGACCGCGCTTGGGTCCGATAGCCAGTAGAAATTCTCGCTGCTCAGTACAAGCTGCGAGCCTGAAGGATGCGCGTCGAGTTCGCGTCGGAGCTTGCCGATGAGCACATCGAACGGGAGACGTTCCCCCGTTGCCCAGTCCGGGTAGCCGCCTCCGGTGAGGAACGCAAGCTCGTGCTGGGCAAAACCGAGCTCTATCGATTCCGGGTACACGAGCCCCGAGCGCGCAAGCTGTCCGCGGTTCTGCTTCAGAAAGTACTGCAGGGCAGTCGATCCGGTCTTGGGCGTACCGATATGGAGTATGCACCGCACCCGTCGAAGGGCTGGCTTGTCTCGCACGAGTGGTATCGGCATTCGCTTGTGGTCTCAGGGTTGATCTGTCAGGTCACAATCCCCGCCTCGTAACGGGTCGCCCGGTCGCAGCCCTTGTCGTGTCCCCCGCTGGTGGTTCCGGTGGGACCGAGCGGTGATGGTCATGAGACTGAAGGGCGGATCCGGATGTCGATAGCGAGAGTAACGCATCAGCTCAATATCGAAGGCGCGGAATAGGCGGGTTATCAGCCTGCCAATTCGATCGTTTCCGTCCGATGCTCCATCGGGGGGAGGGTTCTTGTTCCTCAAGCACGAAAAGCGAGAGTCCCGCCTGGGGACTCTCGCTTCACGGCATCACACCTTAATCAACCTTGCAGTAACGACAACACCTGCTGCGGCAGCGCATTGGCCTGAGACAGCATCGCCGTGCCGGCCTGCTGGAGGATCTGCGCACGGGTCAGGTTGGCGGTCTCGGAGGCGAAGTCGGTGTCGCGGATGCGGGAGCGCGACGCCGACAGGTTCTCCGACGAGATCTGCAGGTTGGCAATCGTGCTTTCGAAGCGCGACTGCAGGGCGCCGAACTTGGCGCGCTGACCGTTGATTGCGGACAGGGCCGCGTCGACCATCGCCAGTGTTCGCTGCGACGACTCGACCGAGCTGACATCCAGATTGCTGACAGCCTGCAGTTGGGATGCAGCAGTCGTGTTGTTGAAGAAATCGGTTGTGTTGGGCGCTTCGATGCTGAAGGAGCGATCGGAGTCGATGATGAGCTGCCCGGTGCCGATCGCAGTTGCACCAGCGCCTGTCGAGGTCCCCCCGATGGTCGCCGTTGCGGACCCGGAGGCGGCATTTGCAATGGTGATGTTCTCGCCGGCTGCGTTCAACAAGGTGATGCCGTCGCCCGTATCGTTCACTCGCGCGCTCACGCCTGTCTTGGCCGAGACATCGTTGAAGGCATTGATGGCTGCTGCCAGACCGTCATTGTCTTCTGCGCCGATGGTGAAGGAGATCGTCAGCGGCGCAGCGTTGTTCGAGGTGATGTCGAACTTGTAGCTGGTGTTCGGTGCGCTGAAGTCGATGTCGAACTCGGTGCGCGCACTGGCGGTAACCCCTGTCGTGCCGCTTTCGGCATTGATCAGTTCGGCGGCGTTCTTTGCCGAGGCGCCTGCACCGATCGTCACCGCTGCAGTGCCTGCGGCACCGCTGATGGTGACCGTTCCGCCCGCCACGCGGTTCGTAGCCGCCGCGGAGGAGCCAAGTGCAAACGCGGTGCTGCCCGGGGTCAGATCCCCCTTCGCGCCGGTGTTGGCTGCAACCTGAGAGCCGATTCTGTAGCCGCCGTACTGGTTCGTGCTGAAGTTCGCGGTGGTGGCCTGGATGGTCTGGCCGGCGTTAGCGCCGATCTGGAAGGTGGCGGTGGAGAAGGAGCCGTCGAGCAGCTTGCGGCCGTTGAACTCGGTCGATTTGGCAAGGCGATCGAGCTCCGATGTCAGCTGGTTGACCTCGGCATTGAGCGCTTGGCGGTCCGATGCAGAGTTGGTTGCGTTGGCCGACTGCACTGCAAGTTCGCGCACACGCTGGAGGATATCGCCGGCAGACTGCAAGGCACCTTCGGCCGTTTGCGCAAGCGAGATACCGTCGTTTGCGTTGCGGCGCGCCTGATCCTGGCCGCGGATCTGCGAGGTCATGCGTTCCGAGATCGCCAGGCCCGCGGCGTCGTCCTTGGCGCTGTTGATGCGCAGACCCGAGGACAGGCGCTGCAGCGAGGTGGCGAGCGAGCCGGCCGAGGTGTTCAGGTTGCGCTGCGCGTTGAGCGAAGCGATGTTGGTGTTGATGACTTGAGCCATGATTGATCTCCGAGGGTGTCCGTTGCGTCTGCAGTACGGCCAGCGTTGTCGGAATGCCAGGTCCGGGGTAGAGCGTGGTCGTGCTTGACCGGCTCTCAGCGAATTCCGTGCCAGGTGGTCAAAGCGGATTCTATGGGGCCGGATCGGCGATCAAAGGCCGGAAAATGCCGGTAAATCAGCGGCTATTCGGCAAAGCTTGCCGGTTTTGTCATGGTCACTGCGCATAGTTTGCCGCCTGCCCGTGCCGCGCTGCCGGTTGCCGGCAGGCAGCGGAGTGTGCATGGCAGGCGGTTCAGCGTGACCACACCCTGACCGACCCGTCCGAGAAACCGGCGATGATGCTGCGGCTGCGGAGGTCGTGTGCGACCGCGGTCGTGGTCAGGCCGCTGCTGCGCACCGCGGAGGGTGCGTCGGCCTGCCAGTGCCTGACGAGTGTGCCTGCGCTTACGTTCCACTCCTGGATCCGGCCTGCGGGCAGGCCGGCGAGCAGGGTGAGGCCGTCAGGCGCGAAGCGCGCACTGACGATGGAGGTTCGGTCATGACCGATCGCGCTGACCGCCTGGTTGCGCTGCAGGTTCCAGAGCATGCCCTTGCCGTGATAGCGGCCGACGAAGAGCAGGCTGCCGTCCGCGGACAGTGCCAGCGTCGAGATGCCGCTGGCAAACTTGTGTGCGAGCAGCGTGCTGCCGGTATCGAGATCCCAGGCGCGCAGCATGCCGTCGTCGGCGCCGGTGATGCCGATGCGGCCGTCCGCGGTGATGGCCACCGCCTGTACGCCGTTGCCATGGCGAATGCGCGCAAGCGGCTCGTCGCGGGCGGTGTCGATGAGCAGCGCCGAGTTGTCCTGCAGGCCGACGAGCAGGCGCTGGCCGTTGCCCGATACGGCGATCGACAGTACCGGAGCCTCCATCGCCCAGGTGGCGATGGCACGGCCGCTGGCGACGTCCCATAGCGCGAGTTGATGGCGCTCGGCGGTCGCTGCGAAGCGCCCTTCGGCCGAAAAGGCAGTCGCTACCAGCGCAGAGACCTGGTCCGGCTTGTGGTTCCAGTCGTAGAGGCGTGCGCCGTCAGCCGTGCGCCACAGGCTGCCACCGTGCTGCACCGCGCCGACCAGCACGTGTTCGGCATCCAGGCTGATGCTGAGCGAGAACACCCCCCCTTTTTCCGTGGTGCGCCACTCTCGCAGTGGGGCGTCGCTGCAGCCCGCGAGGGCCAATGCGAGGGACAGCAGCAGGGGGCGCACGGGAAGGATGTTCATCTTCATGGCGTCAGCGCCGCATTGCTGCGGGCTCGGGTTAGGGCATGAGCCAGGGAGGCTCTTCATGGTGCATGGCTGGTATGAGGCGCCTCGATGCCCGAATCCTATCGCCTCACGGTGGGTCAGGCCAGCCTGGATACAGCATTGTCTGTGTCGGCGTCAGCCGCGAGCTTTTCTGGTCCCGACCCTGGCGGTGTCGCCTTCAGCCCCTCGCGGCTGGCGCCGCTTATATGGACGCCTCCCGGTTTGGCAAGCGAAGTTTGCATTTGGCGATCAAGGATCTGGCTGCAGTCTTATATCCGGCCTGTTGTGCAGACCCGATGTCTGCTGGCCCTGATGGAATTCGCT
>WPCK01054946.1_pt1 | contig 105353 bp, 92 predicted proteins | sample 5399851 | NCBI WGS metagenome assembly WPCK01 (sample SAMN12869471, study PRJNA574797) | sludge metagenome | isolation source: wastewater treatment of pH11 | place: China:Beijing | collected 2019-05-20 | reverse complement strand
GCCCCCGGAACACCACCGGAAAAAACGAAGGGAGAGACGCTGACAACCAGACCCAAACAGGCTTCAATGCAATCAGAAACCCGAGCCGCCTGAACCTGCTTCAAAACGCGGCACTGTCAGGTGAATACCATCTCTGTACAGGGTAGGCTTGATCATCTAGTGCAGTTGCTTCTCGCATAGTTTGAATGTGGTGGGTTTTTGCTCATCGCCGGTCCAGTCATCTGGGCTGCCGTAGTCTTCATATTTCGACGAACAGCCGCACTTTACCAAGCTTGTGATTCGACTCGGCCGCTAGCGCTTGGAACCTGCCTGCAATGTAGACGCGAGATCACTTGTCGGATACCAATTAACGATCTGTTCATAGTGAAGAAGTCGAAAACACCAAATGGCAGCGCGTTTTGAAGCCCTGAATCGCCTTTTGAAGAAGGCTCTGGAGGGGCACCATGACTTCAAGGCTTCGACGGATATCTTCCCGCTGTTAGATACGGAAAAAGTCAGTAGCTCTCTCGAACTTGTCGAGTTGGGAGAGGGAAACGGCAAGGCAAACAAGCCACCGCAGTCGGCCAGAGTTCTCGATGAGATTGAGCAGCGTGTCATCGCAAGGGTGGATGAGGAAAAGAAAACCTCTTACCAAGTGATGGAGGATCAGTTTCAGACTTTTGAAGACAGGCTGCGCAATCTCGATTTCGAGGGGCAGTTTGGTCTTATTAGACAGGCCAACTACACGAGTTTATCCGACTTCAAGGCGGAAGTGACCTTGGGCCAAAGCCAGCTTCACGGACCTCGACGCGACCTTCAGGATGTCGAGAAGGAGCTGGAATTTTTCAAGACAAAACACGGGCTGAACCGCGCGGCTAAAATCAGCTCACCTGGAATGATGTTCTTCAAGATTTCGGTTTTGATTTTTCTGCTGCTGCTTGAAACCACGCTTAACGGCTTGTTTTTAGCCAAGGGTAGCGAGCAGGGTATTCTCGGCGGTGTCACTCTGGCACTCACGTTTGCCGCTCTGAACATTGGCTGGGCGTTGCTGCTATCTTTTTTCGCTGTGCGTCTGCTTGTCCATCGTTCGGTCTTTTTGAAGATGCTTGGGTTCATTGGTCTTGCGGCATATGTTTGTCTTGCAGTGACGATCAATCTAGGCCTTGCTCATTATCGTGAGGTCTCAGATACGGCTTTTGGAGACGCTGGCCGTGAAGTGATGAGCCGGCTTGTCAGACAGCCGTTTGATCTGGCGGATATAAACTCATGGGTCTTGTTTGGTCTGGGACTGCTGTTTTCGGTGATAGCGTTCATCGACGGATGTGTACTCGTTGATCCATATCCTGGGTTCTCCAACGTCCAGAAACGTGTGAAGCGCGCTCGCGAGGAGTATGTCAACCAGGTTGAAGCCTTGATCGACAATCTCAAGAGCATCCGGGACGAACACAACGAGAAGGTTGAACTGATTATAAGGGACCTTAGTCAGCGGCGGCAGGAATCGCAGGCGATTATCGCCCACCGGACACGCGTTGCAGGCCTCTTCAAGGAACACCAGAACCAGTTGGAACGGATCGCCAATGCCCTCTTGCTTATCTATCGCGAGGCAAACAGGCGCACGCGAACTGAACCTGAGCCAAAGTATTTTGTATCGCCCTACAAGCTCGACCGCATCAATCCAAACCTTCAAAGCATCGGCGAGTGGAACGACAAGCTTCTCGCAGAGCGCATCAAAACCGCTCAAGAAGAGCTCTCAGAACAGATGAGGCTGATCGGGCAAGAGTTCGAAGATGCTGTCAGCCGCTACCGTCAACTTGATGATCTGTTTCCAGGTGCATAATGGCTAGGCGTAGGAAAAAGAAATCGAATGGTTCGACCGGAGTGATCATTGCCGGTGTAGCTATTTCGGTGCTGTCTGCCGCCTTGATTGGCGGTTTCATCTATCTTCGAACCACGGCCAGCACTGTTGCTCTTGACAGGGAAAGTCTGTGTCCACTGACAGGACCTGCATCTGTCACGGCCATACTCCTGGACGTTACAGACCCCATATCCGATGTGACGGCGCTTGATCTTCGTAACGAGTTTCAGATCTTGGTTGCAGGTGTGCCCCAGGGTGGCCTCATCCAAGTATACGCACTGACAGATCAGGAAGGACGGCTTGTGAAAACCTTCTCGGGGTGTAACCCCGGCGATGGTTCGACTGTCGGCGAATGGACCAGCAACCCTCGTATGGTCCAGGCCCGATGGGAGGCTGGGTTTGAAAAGCCTTTAAGGGATCTTGCCGATAGGCTCCGTGAAGGTAATGCAGGCAAGCAATCACCGATCATGGCCGCCGTGCAGCGCATCAACGTCGAAGCGTTCGGCCTGCCTGAACATCAGAGTGTGCCAAAGACCCTGGTCGTCGCGTCTGACATGATCGAACACACGGCCTCTTTCTCGATGTATCGCGATGGGGCGGATTTCGTCCGGTATGAGGGCAGCGAGGCAAGGCAGAAATTCCGTAGCCCACTTTCAGGGGTTGTTGTCCGCATCCTCGAATTTCAACGTCCCGGCATGAGATTCACGGACGAAGATCTTGCTCGCTTCTGGAGCCAATGGGTCAGTTCAAACATGGGTGAGTTGACCAGTTTCAAGCGGCTGCAGGGAGTGATGTGATGCGTCAAACAAGGACATTCCTCAGGCAGCACGGCCCGATGGCAGCCTTCGGGGGGCTTACGTTAATCGGCATTGTCTTCATTTGGACGGCAAAGCTCTGGGGGTTGGGCACGGCCTTTGTGACCGCGGTCCCTATCGGAATTATGATCTTTTACTTGGTTATTTCATTGATAGCGGCGAGCTTGCGGGTCCATAACGAACAGGCTGGCGACAATCTCTACTATATGGGCTTTCTGTTTACGCTCACGAGCCTGGGAGTTTCCCTGTATCGGTTTGCCGGTGATGTCTCGATCGATGAAATAGTCAGAAACTTTGGCATCGCGGTGACATCGACCATCTGCGGAATTGCTCTCCGTATCCTCTTCAATCAGATGAGACGGGATCCCGTTGAGATTGAACGCAGCGTGCGTCATGAACTTGCTGAGATGACGCGCCGTGTCAGAACGGAACTCGATTCTTCAGCCAGGGAATTTTCGAGCTACCGCCGCACGAGCAGTCAGATGCTGCTTGAGGGATTTGAAGAAATTGCCACCCAAGCCGAAAAGACGGGCGAGGCCATTCAAAAGGCCATCGAGGCTCTGTCCAAGGAATCCATCAAGCCGATCCAGGAGACTGCTGCCAAGCTCGCAGTTATTTCGGATGAGAATCTCAAGCTTTTTGAACAGCGGGCTGTCAAGGCAAACGAGCTTGCTGAACAGGCAACCGAAAGACTCAACAGCACGAGTGAAAAAATCACGACTCTTGTTGAAGGACTGAGTTCGTCAATCGAGCATCTTTCGATCAAAATGAACGCCATGAGGTTGCCGGACGAAGTTATCCGGATGGAACTGAAGCCAACCCTGGATGCGGTCAACCAAGTGGCAGATCTCCAGAAGCGTCAATCTGAGGACGCTGTTAGGCAAGCCGAAGAGGCTACGAAACGTGTGGACCGGCAGACCGCTGCTTTTCTGGAATCTGTCCGCCCCGTGACCGGGATACCAGAGCAGATTGCTCAATCGTTGCAACCTGTCAGGGATCTCTCGAAGACCCTCCAGGAAAGCGTCTCGTCTCTTGTGGCCGTACCAGGACAGATTGCAGCTTTGGTGAATTCGTTGAACGAGGTCTCTGGGGCATTGCGCGCAGCCCCCGAAGTTCAGTCCATTGAAGAGAAGACGTCAGCCTACAGCGATAAAACGGCTAATGATGAGACCTTAACATTGTCGGGTGCAAACGTGGCAGACGTCAAACCCGCCAAGCAAGAGGGCAAGGCTGCAGAGGATGGCAAACCGGAGAAGGGATGGTTCCGAAGATGGTGACTCCCACACAGTCAGCCAATGTGCTCGAAAGCAAGGGATACAATCGAGGCCTTATCCTGGGGCTCACGATGGCAGAATCGATGCTCCTGCTTGTTTTCTGCCTGCTGCTTGTGGCTGGAGCCATTATCAAGGCAGAACGTGACAAAACCCGTGAAGCTATGTCTGCCCAAAAGAACACCGAGGCTCAACTGGCCAAGGTGAACGAACAGGTAAAAGATATGGCTGAAAAGGAGAAAGAGTTGACGAAATATCTTGATGATATTCGTCAAAAAATACTCTTGGCTGGCACGCCGGCCGCAAGTCGTGAGGCGCTCGAAAAAGAGTGGAGAGAACTGGTAGCAGACCGGAAGGAACTGCATGTGTTTCAATCCCGGGGCCTTACGCCAGAACAGATAACCAAAGCGAAGGAGATACTCGAGCACCTTAGACAGTTGGGGCTGGATACGCAGGATATCTCTGCGCTTGAAGTTCGAGTCAAGGCGCTCATGGAAGCTGAGAAACAGCAAGCCCAGTCCAAGCCTCACGAATGGCCTCCCATCATCAACCTGAGTGAAGCTGGCGGTTATTTTTTTAAAAGCGGCAGCGCAGAATTGACGGAGGCCTTCACCACCAGGCTTAAAGGGTCGATTACGTCTCAGATCGCCCTGAACCTTGAGCAATATGACGTCGACATTATCGAGGTCATTGGCCACACCGATGAGCAGCCAATTTCAAGAACAGGCTCAAATCTTGATAAGGAAATCATTGACGTAGTTGAGGGCAAGAAGCCTATAACCTCAATTATCCCAGCAGATAACGCGGGACTGGGAATGGCTCGTGCTCTGGCGGTGGTCAACGTTCTGAAGACTGACGAGCGGCTGCGAGGTGCTACGATCCTGCCAATGTCGGGAGCCCAACTGGTCTTGCCTGGCGATCAACTGACCGCTGGACAGGCGGGAGATGTTGAGGCACGTCGCAGGATTGAGATCCGGGTCCGCCGCCGAAATGGCAATTGACCAGCTCGGAATTCTCATAGTTTTTGCTACTAGGCTTTGGGCGGCAATACGATCCGTCAAAGTGCCTAAAGCTACCCCATATGCCGTTCCAGCACCATGTGGGTGGTGAGGCCTGAGATGAGGGGCAGGGCGTCGATGGCGGCGCGGATGGCTTCGATGCTGGCCATATCCGCAGCCTCGGCGAAGATGACGAGGTCGATGGGACCGGCCAGAGCATGGATCCTGCGGATACCGGGGATCTTTTCCAGATGCGGCATCAGCTTGGCGCAGCTGCCGCCCGGCGCATGGGTGACGAGGAAATGGGCCGCCACCTTGCCCGTGCTCCCGGCCGGTTCCACCGTAGTGAAACCACTGATGGCACCGCTGCGCAGCAGCCGGTTCAGCCTGTCCTGCGTGGCGCTGCGCGACAGGCCTATGTCCCTTGCCAGCGCCACGAGCGGGCGGCGGGCATCGCGGCGGAGCGCGGTCAGAAGCAGCTGATCCTTCTCATCCATGGCCTTCACCATCCTCCACGCCCAGACCGGCATAATGCCGGTCATATCCGGCGTCTTGCCGGGGTGCAACCGGCAGCGTTGTGGGCGATACAAGCGGCAACACTTCTGAGGTTTCTGACGGAGATCGAGACCCATGCTGCCACTCAACGAAAGGACCGTGCTGCTGCCGGTCGACATGCAGGCCGCCTTCGACGGGGCGCCCTGGCCGCCGCGCTGGAACGCGGATATCGACCGCAACGGGCTGGCGCTGCTGGGTCTGTGGCGCAAGCTGGGCCTGCCCATCATCCACGTGCGGCATGATTCTGCCGAGCCCGGCTCGACGCTCCGGCCCGGGCAGCCCGGCAACCGCTTCCGCCCCGGCTTTGAGCCGCAGAACGGCGAGCAGCTGGTGGTGAAGAGCGTCAATTCGGCCTTCATCGGCACAGATCTGGATCTGCGCCTGCGCCGCCTCGGGGCTGAGGATGTGGTGGTCTTCGGCATTTCCACGGACATGTGCGTTTCCACGACGATCCGCACGGGAGCGAATTTCGGGTGGCGCATGACGCTGGTCGAAGATGCCTGTGACTGTTTCGATTTGCCGGGAGAGGGCGGGACGGTCATCCCCGCGCGCACTGTTCACGAGGTGCACAGAGCCACGCTTGGCTTTGAGTTCTGCAAGCTCGTCAGGACAGCGGAGCTTCTTGCCTCTGCCAGCTGAACCGGGGGCGCGATCTTCCAATTGCGGACCGGAAGCCGATAGCCCACCCATTGCTTCTGGCTGCAAGCGCATCACCGGTCCGTCAGCAGGATCCGGTGATGCGCGTTTTCTTTGGTTACTTCACTTCGATGACGAACTGATCGCGCGGGCGGCGCACCTTCTTCAGGCTGGCCAGCCAGTCATTGGCTTCATCCCGGTAGCCGAGCGGCAGAATGGTGACGGACCGCAGACCCTTGGCGCGCAGGCCCAGAATCTCGTCGAGCTTGTCCGCGTCAAAACCTTCCATCGGGGTGGAATCAACGCCTTCGAAGGCCGCTGCAGCCAGAGCGATGCCGAAGGCGATATAGGCCTGACGGGCGGCGTGCTGATAGTTGGTCTCGGCATCACGCGGCACATAGGTATTGAGCAGCATCTGCCGGTAGTTTTCCCAGCCTTCGTTGGTGAAGCCGCGTTCCTCGTTGACGAGGTCGAACATCATGTTGATGCGGTCTGCGGTGTAGTTGTCCCAGGCCGCAAATACGAGCAGGTGCGACCCTTCGGTCACCTGCGCCTGATTCCAGGCAATTTCCTGAATCTTCGCCCGGACTTCCGGATTGGTGACGACGATAACCTCGAACGGCTGCAGGCCGCTGGAGGTGGGGGCAAGGCGGGCGGCCTCCAGAATGCGCTCGACCTTGTCTTCGGAAACCGTCTTCGACGGGTCCATCTTCTTGGTCGCATAGCGCCAGTTCAGCTTTTCAATCAGCATTCTATGGCCTTTCGGGCTGGAAAGCCGCGGCCAGGGGAGGGGAAAGGGGCTGGCCGCGTCGAGACAACTGTCTGCAGCTAGATAAACCTTCTTATCGCTGCTTCAAGGCTCCGGTTGCCCGCGGTCCGTTTTGTGTCAGCGTTTGGCCAGCGGCTCGGGCGGGCCGGAAAATTCCAGCCCGAGTTCCGTATCCGTGCGCCAGACAACGCGCACGGGCCGGCGGATATTCTCGCTGTCGATATAGAGCAGCAGCTCGTCCGGGATGAGATGGGTGTTATCGACCTTCACCATCACGCCCCCTTCAGACAGATTGCGGATCATGCCGTCGAAAACCCGGTCAAGATTGCCGAAGACCAATCTGGCCGATTTGAGCGCCCGCCGCCGCGGGCTGCTGCGCTTTTCCTCGTTCATGCGGATGCTCCCAGCCATTGCCCTTTGTTGGGTGCGTGTATCTGCTTGTTATATTTCAAGAATATTTCATTCGCTTCACATTGGAAAGGACAGTCTGCGAAATTGATGAATGACGTAAGGAGAGAAAAGCGCTGGTGAATTTCTGAAGTGTGCGTTTTGCGGGTGTTTCACCTTGGATTGCGCTCTGCCTCGTCAGCCGGCCAAAAGAGAGCGTGATTCCGGATACGCTGCCCTTCAAAAAGCCGGATTGGCCGGATCTCGCCTCACTTGCGCCATCAAGCCATTGAAAAGAGCCGGATACAGGCGTTTGCCACAGGGCCGGTGACACTGTAATGTGGCGCCGCCTTGCGCGGGGTGTAAGGCCTCACACACAAGTCCAGATGTTTGCAGGAAGCTCGAACGCATGTCCGACATTTTCCGGGAAGTCGACGAAGATATCCGTCACGAAAAATTCCGTCGCCTTTGGGACCGTCTCGGCGTTTGGGTGATCATCCTGGCAGTTGCGATTGTGGCCGGAACGGCCGGATACCGCGGCTGGCTGTACTGGCAAGGCCAGCAGTCGATGAAGGCCGGCGATGCCTATATCGCGGCTGTGCGCCTGGCGCAGGAGGGCAAGGCCGAGGAGGCGGAAGCTGCCTTCGCCGCCTTGGGATCTGCCACCGGCGGCTATCCGGTGCTGGCAAAATTCCGCCTCGCAGAGAGCCTTGCGGCCTCCGGCAAGGCGGATGAAGCCGTCGCCGCCTATGATGCGCTGGCTGCCGATTCGTCCGTTGAATCGGTTCTGCGCGGCCTGGCTGCGGTGCGCGCCGGCTACATTGCCCTCGATACGGCTGATCTTGCGGCGCTGAAGGCACGGCTGGAGCCCCTGACGGCCGAAAACAATTCCTGGCGGTTTGCGGCCCGCGAAATCCTTGCCTTCGCGGCCTGGAGCGCAGGCGACATGGATGCTGCAACCGAATATGCCAGCCAGATTACGGACGATGCCGCTGCGCCGCGCGAAATTGGGGCGCGGGTTTCCATTCTCACCAAGGTGATCCGTGGCTCACAGCCCAGCATTGCCGACAAGGGAGAGACGAACTGATGTTGCGTATGACCAAGCCCTCCCGGCAGCTTGCCAGTGTTTTTCTGGCTGCCACGCTTCTGGCGGGCTGCTCCTCGGTGTCTGAATATACCGATGCCATCAATCCCTTTGCGACCAAGCAGAAGATTCTTCCCGGCGACCGTCAGCCGCTGTTTCAGGGCGCTGATCCGTTGGAGCAGACCGCAAACCGCTCCGCCAGCATCGGTTCCGCCACGGGCGGTCAGGACTGGCCGCAGGCTGGCGGCAATGAAAGCAATGACCCGGGCAATGTTGCCGTGTCCTTCAGCGGCCAGCAGGCCTGGCGCGCCTCGATCGGCAGTTCCGGCGGCGGCCTGACGTCTTCGGGCATGCGCACGGCTGCAAGGCCTGTGGCCTCTGGCGGGCGTCTGTTCGTCTACAAGCCCACGGGTGAGGTGATTGCCATGAGCACGGGCGGCGCCCGTGCCTGGACGAAGAACCTGCGCCCGGCCGACGAGAACGGCATTGCCTCCGGCGGCGGTGTTGCCGTTTCCGGCAACCGTGTCTTCGCCGCAACCGGCTATCGCTCGCTTGCAGCGCTGGACGCCGGGTCGGGTCAGGAATTGTGGTCCGTCGAGCTCAGCGCCCCGGCGCGCGGCGCCCCGGCGGTTGGCGGTGGCCATGTCTTCGTCGTGACGCAGACCAACGAGGTCTATGCGGTCAAGCAGGACGATGGCACCGTGGCCTGGACCTATTCCGGCATTCAGGAAAACGCAGGATTGCTGACGGCCGCGTCCCCGGCTGTGTCGGGCGGAACCGTTGTGGTGCCGTTCTCCTCCGGCGAGATCATGGCCTTCGACATCCGCAAGGGCGAGCCGATCTGGGCTGAAGGCGTTTCGCGTGCCTTCCGCACCCTGGCGGTGTCCACGCTGACGGATGTTGCCGCGAGCCCGGTCGTCTCCGGCGGCACGGTTTATGCCACGGGCGTCGGCGGCAAGATCGTCGCTGCCTCGCTCAGGACGGGTGAGCGCCAGTGGGAGCAGAATGTAGGATCGGTGCACACGCCGGTCGTCTCCGGTAATGCCATTTTCATGGTAACGCTGGATGACAAGATGGTTGCTCTTGACCGCAAGACCGGTGACGCTCTATGGCGGGCAGACCTGCCGCAGCTTGACAACAAGAAGAAGCGGCGCAACTGGGCGGGCCCGGTGCTGGCAAACGGCACATTGGTGGCCTTCTCCAACGATGGCCGCATTGCCCTTGTGGACGCAGCCAGCGGCCAGATCCAGAGCGTGCGTGACATTTCGGCCAAGGTCTTCGTGACCCCGATTGTTGCCGGCGGCCGGATCGTGGTGCTGGAAGGCGACAGCGGCATCGCCGGATTCAACTGATAGATGGGCCGCAGGGATTGCGGCCTGAGGAGTAAGGGGCTTGGGCGCTACCGTAGCCATTATTGGCCGTCCGAATGTGGGCAAATCGACGCTGTTCAACCGGCTGGTCGGCAAGCGCCTGGCGCTTGTCGATGACACGCCGGGCGTCACCCGCGACCGGCGGCCGGGCGAGGCGCGCCTGGGCGACCTGCGCTTCACCATCATCGACACCGCAGGCCTTGAGGATGCGGACGCAACGAGCCTTGAAGGCCGCATGCGCGCCCAGACCGAGGAAGCCATCGCGGAAGCCGATGTCGTTCTGTTCGTCATCGACGCCCGTGCGGGCGTAACGCCGCTTGATGCGCATTTTGCCGCCGTTGCCCGCAAGAGCGAGACACCGGTGATCCTGCTGGCCAACAAGGCGGAAGGCCGGGCAGGTGAGGGCGGTCTCTACGAGGCTTTCTCGCTGGGTCTTGGCGAGCCGGTGGCCATCTCCGCCGAACATGGCGAGGGTCTGGCCGGTCTCTACGAGGCGCTGCTTCCCTATGTGGAGCAGGTCGAGGAAGAAGAGCAGGCGGCCAAGGACGAGGCAGACTTTTCCGTTGAACTGGACGAGGACGGCAATCCGCTTCTGCCGGAAGCAGCTCCCGCGGGCACCAGCGAGCGCCCTCTGCGGGTGGCCATCGTCGGGCGTCCGAATGCGGGCAAGTCGACGCTGATCAACCGCATGCTGGGCGAAGAGCGCATGCTGACCGGGCCAGAAGCTGGCATCACGCGCGATTCCATCTCCGTCGACTGGCTGTGGCGCGAGCGCCATCTGAAGCTGTTCGACACGGCCGGTATCCGCCGCAAGGCGCGTGTGCAGGAGAAGCTGGAAAAGCTCTCCGTTGCCGACGCCTTGCGCGCCATCAAGTTTGCCGAAGTGGTTGTCGTGGCGCTGGACGCGACCAATTCCTTCGAGAAGCAGGATCTGCAGATCATCGAGCTGGTGGCCCGTGAAGGCCGTGCTCTGGTGATCGCCATCAACAAGTGGGATCTGATCGAGGACCGGGAGGCGGCCTGGTCCGCCATCAAGGACGCGCAAGACCGCTATCTCAACCAGATCCGCAACGTCCAGATCGTCACCATGTCCGGCCTGCAGGGGCAGGGCATCGACCGGCTGATGGAAGCGGTGTTCAACGCCTATGAGGTCTGGAACTCCCGCATTTCAACTTCGCGCCTCAACCGCTGGCTCCTGAAGATCCTCACCCACCATCCGCCCCCGGCGGTGCAGGGACGCCGCGTCAAGCTGCGCTACATGACCCAGGCGAAAACCCGTCCGCCGCATTTTGTTGTGTTCTGCTCGCGCCCCGAAGAGCTGCCGGAAAGCTACACCCGGTATCTCGTCAACGGCCTGCGCCAGACCTTCGACATGCCGGGCACGCCGATCCGTCTCAGCTACCGCAAGGGCGAAAATCCCTATGCGGGCAAGAAAAAGAAAACCCGTTAGGCCCCGGCAAGGGCCCTTTCGAGGCCGGGGCATCCGCTCCGGCCTTTTCTGTGAGCTTTCCTCTCCCATCGGGGCGCCTCAGCCCCGCACACCATCTGCAACCGAATGACATGGGGACCGCGATGACGACGACGCAACGCATGGAGTTTGCCGTTGGCCTCGCCCGCCGCGCAGGCGCGCTTGGCCTTGACTATTTCCGCAAGCTGGAAACGCTGACCATCATCAACAAGGGCCATCAGGACCTTGTGACGGAAGCCGACCGTAACGTGGAGACGCTGGTGCGCGACGAGATCGCGGCCGTCTTCCCGGGCGATGGCATCGTCGGCGAGGAGCATGGCCGCGTGGAAGGCTCGTCCGGCTACACCTGGGTGATCGATCCGATCGATGGCACGGCGAATTTCGTCGCCGGTATACCGCAGTGGTGCGTCATCATTGCCTGCGTTCACAACGGGGAGACCGTCATCGGGGTCATCCATGATCCGGTGTCGGGCGAAATGTTCGCCGCTGAACGCGGCAAGGGGCTGACGGTCAATGGCCGCCCGGCGCGGGTCTCCGCCAGCACCAGCCTCAAGACCGGCTCTGCCGGTGTCGGCTTCAGCGGCCGCAACAAGGTCTGCGGCGCCGTGCAACTGATCGATGCGCTGGTGGACCGGGGCGGCGTCTTCTTCCGCAATGCCTCCGGCGGGCTGATGCTAGCCTATGTGGCAGCCGGCCGGCTCATCGCCTATGGCGAATCCAAGATGAACGTCTGGGACTGCCTCGCCGGTCTCCTGATGATCGAGGAAGGCGGCGGCAAGGTCACCGGCTTTGACGTGGACGCGTCCATCGCCACGGGCGTGCGCGTCATCACCGCTTGCCCGGGTGTCTATGACGAATGGTCCGGCATGTGCGAGGCAGTCTTCCCGCCGCTGGCAGCCCACTGAGGCGCCTGAATGCAAAATGGCCGGAGCGGTGCTCCGGCCTGAAAGATCTCTCCGCATTCGTCATGCCATGACTTGATCATGGCATCCACTCCGTAGCCTGTCCGCTCAGACAGCGCCTCCGGAACGCTTGCTGCATCATCCCGCCCCCTCATGTGATGAGATGAAGTGGCATGGATGCCATGATCAAGTCATGGCATGACGGAGGGAAGGGGTGAGGCAAGAAGCAGAAGGTCCTCCGTTCCAATCCCTTACGATGCGACCTGCACAAAATCCTTGAAGCTGCGCGAGGGGTGGTCGTAGAGGCGGCCGCCGTCCGTGAAGGTGGGAAGCGTCAGCGGAATGATCGCCTTGGCAACCTCTTCGGGATGCGGCAGGGTGGCCGGATCTTCGCCGGGCATCGCCTGTGCGCGCATGGAGGTGCGGACGGGGCCCGGATTGACGAGGCTGATCTGCAGCGGCGTCTGGCGCGTCTCGGCGGTGTAGGTGCGCACCAGAGCTTCCAGCGCAGCCTTGGAGACCGAATAGGGGCCCCAATAAGCCTTGCACTTGTGGGCGGCGCCGGAGGACAGGAACACGGCGCGCCCGGCGTCGGACTGGCGCAGCAGCGGATCGAGCGAGCGGATCAGGCGCCAGTTGGCGGTGACATTGGCCGCCATCACCTTGTCCCAGGTCTTGATGTCCACATGGCCGAGCGGCGACAGGGTGCCGAGCACGCCCGCGTTGCCCACCAGAATGTCCAGCTTCTTCCAGCGCTCGAAAATGGCCGCACCTAGACGGTCCAGCGCGTCATAGTCGGTGACGTCGAGGGGCACGAGCGTGGTCTGGCCGCCTGCGGCCTTGATCTCGTCGTCCAGCTCTTCGAGGCCGCCCACAGTGCGGGCGACGGCGATCACATGGGCGCCGAGGCGGCCGAGTTCCCGGGCGATGAAATAGCCGATGCCGCGCGAGGCACCGGTGACGACCGCAATGCGGCCGTCGAGGATCTTGTCAGTCATTGTGCCTTATCCAACTTCCACCAGACGCGGCGGCTTGCGGAACTCCACGTCATCCGACAGGTCGGTCAGCGGCGTCGGATAGTCGCCGGTGAAGCAATGGTCGGTGAACTGCGGGTTCTCGTTGTCGCGGCCCTCAAGCCCCATGGCCTTGTAGATACCCTCGATCGAGAGGAAGGCGAGGCTGTCGGCGCCGATGAAGGCGCGCATCTCTTCCAGATTGTAGCGGGCGGCGAGCAGCTTTTCGCGCACCGGCGTGTCGATGCCGTAGTAGTCGGAGTAGCGGATGGGCGGGCTGGCGAGGCGGAAATGCACTTCGCGCGCGCCGGCATCGCGGATCATCTGGACGATCTTCAGCGAGGTGGTGCCGCGCACGAGGCTGTCATCGATGAGGATGACGCGCTTGCCTTCGATCTGCGCCCGGTTGGCCGAATGCTTCAGCTTGACGCCGAGGGTGCGGATCGACTGGGTGGGTTCGATGAAGGTGCGGCCGACATAGTGGTTGCGGATGATGCCCAGCTCGAAAGGAACGCCCGATTCCTGGCTGTAGCCGATGGCGGCCGGGACGCCGCTGTCCGGCACCGGAACCACCACATCAGCGTCGACGTGGCTTTCGCGGGCCAGCTGTGCGCCCATCTGGCGGCGCACGTCATAGACCGAACGGCCGCCGACGACGGAGTCGGGCCGGGCGAAATAGACGTACTCGAAGATGCAGGGGCGGGCCGGACGGCGGCCGAAGGGGAAGTAGCTCTCGATGCCGCCGGAGGTGCAGACGATCACCTCGCCGTTCTCGATCTCGCGGATGAACTTGGCGCCGATGATGTCGAGCGCGCAGGTTTCGGAGGCAAGGATCGGGGCACCGTTGAGGTCACCCAGCACCAGCGGGCGGATGCCCAGCGGGTCGCGGGCGCCGATCAGCTTCTTGCGGGTGAGGGCGACCAGCGAATAGGCGCCTTCCATCTGCTTGATCGCCTCGATGAAGCGGTCGACGATCTTCGGCTGGCGGCTGCGGGCGACGAGCTGCAGCACCACTTCGGAATCCGACGTGGACTGGCAGATGGCCCCGTCGCGGATCAGCTGGCGGCGCAGCGTCAGGCCATTGGTGAAGTTGCCGTTGTGGCAGATGGCGAAGCCGCCGCCATCCAGCTCCGCAAACAGCGGCTGCACGTTGCGCAGGGCCGGTTCGCCGGTGGTGGAGTAGCGCACATGGCCGACAGCGGCAGAGCCTGCGAGGCGCTTGATCGTCTCGGCGCTGGAGAAGTGATCACCAACGAGGCCGAGATGGCGCTCGGAGCGGAACTGTTCGTTATCGTCATAGGTGACGATGCCGGCAGCTTCCTGTCCGCGATGCTGCAGGGCGTGCAGGCCAAGGGCGGTCAGCGCGGCGGCATCTTCATGCCCCAAAACGCCGAACACGCCGCATTCTTCACGCAGCGTGTCCCCGTAGATGTCGTCCGTATCATCGGAACGGAACTGTTTCCCTGCGCCCTGGAAGTCGGTCAGACCGGACATGGCGAAGCTCCTTGAGAGGTTGTGCGGCCAGCCTTGCTGGCAAAAAGATCAGTTTCCGGTGCCGCTGGTCGTCAGCTGGTCGATGCCCTGACGTTCCGCGGCGCTGTAGCCGGTATTCTCGTTGCCGCCCTGAGGCTGGCCTTGAGTCTGGCCCTGAGTTTGGCCCTGAGGCTCATCGGCATTGCGGCGGCTGGAGCGGTTGAACTCCTGGATCGTCTTTTCCGGATCCTCCGGAAGGGCGGCCTGCAGCTGCTGGCCGATCGAGGTCAGCAGGTCACGGGACTTGGCCTGAACCACCCACTGGGGCTGGCGCTCCGCCGGAACGAACCAGTTGAAGAAGGCAAGACCGACGACAACGAGCAGCATACCGCGTGCGGCGCCAAAAACGAAGCCGAGCGTGCGGTCCAGCGCGCCGATGCGGCTGTCGAGCACGAAATCGGAAATGCGCATGGTGATGTAGCTGACGATGATCAGCGTCAGCAGGAACACGCCCGCAATGGCAGCGCCGAGGGCGACATAGTCATTGCTGATGTACTGCTTTGCGTAAGGAAGCACATATCCATAGAGCATATAGGCCGCGACGGCTGCCGCCACCCATGAGCCAATGGAGAGAACTTCACGGACAAAGCCGCGCACCATCGCCAGAACGGCGGAAATCAGCATGATGACGAGAAGAATTCCGTCGAGGAGCGTGATTGGCATCGTCCGGTTTTACCCTTGTAGCCCGCAGTCCCGGCTGCCGCTTGCGGCGCCATGCTGCTGTCAGTCGTTCCGCACATCCCGGGGCCCGCCGCCGGCCCGCCCGCTGCCCTTGGCAGCAATCTTGGCGATGAAGGCGCTCAGGTCCTGTATTCCTTCCGCGCTCAGATCCGGCCCGGTCCCATCCTTGATGTTTCCGGCCGGGCAGATGGCGCGGTCAAAGCCGAGTTTCTGCGCTTCCTTCAGTCTTGCCTGTCCCTGGGCCACCGGTCTGACGGCGCCCGAGAGGCTGACCTCGCCGAAATAGACGCAATTCACCGGCAGGGCAAGCCCGCTGAGTGAAGAGACCAGTGCAGCGGCCACGGCAAGGTCTGCGCCCGGCTCGTTGATCCTGAGGCCGCCGGCCACATTCAGATAGACATCGTGCTGCGAAAAGCGAACCCCGCAGCGCGCTTCCAGCACCGCAAGGATCATCGACAGGCGGGCGCTGTCCCAGCCGATCACGGCGCGGCGGGGCGTGCCGAGCGGCGAGGGGGCGACGAGCGCCTGAATTTCAATGAGCAGCGGGCGGGAGCCCTCCAGTCCGGCAAAGACCACCGAACCCGGTGCATTGGACGAGCGTTCTCCAAGGAAAAGCGCTGAAGGATTGGCCACTTCCTGCAGGCCCGCGCCTGTCATCTCGAACACGCCGATTTCATCGGTGGCACCGAAACGGTTCTTCACCGAGCGCAGGATGCGGTATTGATGCGCGCCGTCGCCTTCGAAATAGAGCACCGCGTCCACCATGTGCTCCACCACACGGGGGCCTGCGATCTGGCCGTCCTTGGTGACATGGCCGACGAGCACCATGGCGGTGCCGGATTTCTTGGCATAGCGGACCATGGCCTGCGCCGAGGCGCGCACTTGCGTCACCGTGCCGGGAGGCGAATCCGCCAGCTCCGTCCACAGCGTCTGCACGGAATCGAGGATCAGCAGCGCAGGGGGAGGACCGGCTTCCAGCGTCGCCAGAATGTCCTCGACGCTGGTTTCGGAGGCGAGCGCCACGGGCGCATTGGCAAGGCCTAGGCGTTCGGCGCGCAGACGGACCTGATCAATCGCCTCTTCGCCCGAGATATAGACCGAGCGCAGGCCCTTGTTGGCGAGTGCTGCCGAGGCCTGGATCAGCAGGGTGGACTTGCCGATGCCCGGATCACCGCCCACCAGCAGGGCCGAACCCTTGACGAAGCCGCCGCCGGTCACCCGGTCCAGCTCCTTGATGCCGCTCTGGAAGCGCGGGGCTTCCTTCGCCTCGCCCGAAAGGCCGACCAGCGGCACGACGCGGCCACGGGTGACCTTGCCCTTGGACGGGCCGCCGCCGACGCCGCTGCCTTCGGCCTCCTCGACGATGGTGTTCCATTCGCCGCAGGATTCGCAGCGGCCGGTCCATTTGCCCGTGATCGCGCCACAGGCCTGGCACACAAAGGATGAGCCGCGTCGGGCCATGTCAGTCTCCGGTCGTCCCGCCGTTCAGCGGCCCGTAGATGCGCGCGTGGCGGCTTCCAAGGCCCGTCAGCAGTTCATAATCAATCGTTCCGACCGCCGATGCCGCCGCCTGAAGGCTGGCGTTGGGGCCCAGAAGCTCCACATAGGTGCCCCGGCGCAGCTTGTCTGCCGGAACATCGGTGGCATCCACAGCCAGCATGTCCATGGAGATCCGGCCAAACAGAGGCAGGGCGTGACCATCAACCCAGGCCGATGCGCCCGGCTTGCCGTCGGCGCTGCCCGCGCCCCTGAGGAAACCGTCGCCATAGCCGCAGGACAGCATGGCAATGCGGCTGTCGCGCTCTGCCGTGCGGGCAAGGCCATAGCCGACGCCTTCGCCAGCCGGGACCTTGCGGACCTGCAGCACACGGGCCTCCAGCCGGATCGCCGGTTCAAGCTTCAGGGGCGGATGGTCGATGATCTGGCCGCCGTAGAGCGCAATGCCGGGGCGCACCAGATCGAAATGGAACTCCGGCCCCAGAAACACGCCCGCCGAATTGGCAAGCGAGCGCGGCACGCCGGGGAAATGCGCGCTCATCGCCTCGAAAGCGGCAAGCTGCACCTGGTTGTGCGCATGGGCGGGCTCGGCCGCGCAGGCCAGATGGCTCATCAGCAGCGACGCGGTGAAAGCCTCCAGCAGCGTGCCATCCGCCGCCAGCCGCTCGCATTCTGGAGCGTTGAGGCCGAGCCGGTTCATGCCGGTGTTGATGTGGATGGCCGCTTCCAGCTTCACCTTGCGTTCGCGGCAGAACAGCGCCCATTCCTCGATTTCGGGCAGGGACCCCAGCACCGGCCGCAGCCTTGCCTCAGCCAGCAGGGGAGCAGCGCCCGGGAACAGGCCGTTGAGGATGTAGATGATGGCATTGGGGGCTGCCTGACGGGCAGTGACGCCTTCCTGCGGCGTAGCCACGAAGAAGGTGGAGCAGCCGGCCTCCGCCAGATGCTTCACCGTGACGGCAAGGCCGCAGCCATAGGCATCGGCTTTCACGGCGGCAGCGCACTGGGTGCCGGGCGTGAGCTGGTCCTTCACACGGCGCCAGTTGCGCGCGATGGCGAGCGGATCGATCGTCAGACGGCTGCCGGCCGGGATGACGGTTTGCCCGTGACTGGAGCTTGTCATGCTCTGCGGGTCCTGTGTCATGAAGCCAAAAGCAAGGCAGAGCCCTCACGCAGCGGTTTCCACGCGGAGCGGCGAATCGGCACCTTGCCCATATCTGCGGCCATCATAGACCGGCTGGCGGGCTTTTTTCCAAGTCTTCGGACGCATGTGCCGGATGCGTCCTGTCTGGACATCGCACCGGGAAACGCCCGTATCCGGTGCTTGCGAACGAAGGGGCGCCCTCCAGTTCTCTCGGGCGTCACCCCGGGCCGAACGGAGTGAGGACCCGGGGACCACTCATTTCCAGAGAGATGCCGTTTTCCTGAGGCGGGCCTGCTGTGGTGTTCCGCACAAGCCTTTGGACAGCGCCTCAACCTTGCTGCTCAACCTTGCTGCTCCGGGAGCGAGTGGTCCCCGGATCTCAGCTTCGCTTCGTCCGGGGCGACGGCCCAGGTGTGTGGTGACGCTGTGCCAACATCTGCCTCTGAGTGGCTTGCCGGACGGGTTACTCCATCCGCTCGGGCATATAGTCTTCCTGCGCCAGATCCGAGAAGCGGGTGAATTCGCCCTGGAAGTGCAGCTGTGCCGTGCCGGTGGGGCCGTGACGCTGCTTGGCGATGATGACTTCCGCCTTGCCCTTGACGCGCTCGAACTTGTCCACCCAGGCCTCGTATTCGGGCGTGCCTTCCTCGGGCATGGTCTTGGACAGGTAATATTCTTCGCGGAACACGAAGAGCACCACGTCGGCGTCCTGCTCGATGGAGCCCGATTCGCGCAGATCCGACAGCTGCGGGCGCTTGTCCTCGCGCGATTCCACCTGACGGGACAGCTGGGAGAGGGCGATGATGGGAACGTTCAGCTCCTTCGCCAGCGCCTTCAGGCCCGTGGTGATTTCGGTGATTTCCTGCACGCGGTTGCCGCTGTTCTTGGACGAGCCAGAGAGCAGCTGAATATAGTCGACGATGAGCAGGTCGAGGCCGCGCTGGCGCTTGAGGCGGCGGGCACGGGCTACCAGCGAGGCGATGGAGATGCCACCGGTCTGGTCCACGTAGAGCGGCACGGTCTGCATGTGCTGGGCAGCAGCGGCCAGTTTCTCGAAATCGGCCTCGGAAATGTCGCCGCGGCGGATCTTCGAGGAGGAAATCTCGGTCTGCTCGGAAATGATACGTGTGGCCAGCTGTTCGGCCGACATTTCCAGCGAGAAGAAGCCGACGACACCGCCATTCACCGTCTTCAGCGAGCCGTCCGGCTGCTCTTCGGCCTGATAGGCCTGGGCGACGTTGTAGGCGATGTTGGTGACGAGCGAGGTCTTGCCCATGGCGGGACGGCCGGCCAGCACGATCAGATCCGAATGCTGCAGGCCGCCCATCAGCCGGTCAAGGTCGGTCAGGCCGGAGGAAATGCCCGACAGGGCGCCTTCGCGGTTATAGGCCGCGTGGGCCATATGGATGGTTTCGGTCAGCGCATCGCCGAACGTGACGAAGCCGCCTTCGCTGCGGCCGGTTTCCGCCAGTTCGAACAGCCGCCGCTCGGCGTCGTCGATCTGCTGGTTCGGCGGCATGTCGATGGGCGCGTCATAGGCGATGTTGACCATGTCCTCGCCGATGCGGATCAGGTTCCGCCGGACGGCAAGGTCATAGATGATGCGGCCATAATCTTCCGCGTTGATGATCGAGGCGGCGTCGGCGGCAAGGCGCAGCAGGTACTGCGTTGCGCTCAGATCCGCGATCTTGATGTCGGCAGGATAGAAGGTCTTCAGCGTGATGGGCGAGGCGGTCTTGCCTGCGCGGATCAGCTGGCCGATCTTCTCGTAAATGTCCTTGTGCGGCGGCAGGAAAAAGTGGTGCGGCTCCAGAAAGTCGGAGACGCGGTAATAGGTCTCGTTGTTGACCAGAATCGCTCCCAGCAGCTGGCGCTCAGCCTCCGCGTTATGCGGAGCGACGCGCACGGTCTCGCTCGCCGTTTCGATCTTCTGGATAGTGCCCTTCATGTGGTCCCCCGGTCGCGGTCATATTTCGTTTACCGGGGTTAAGGGCGCAGGAAAAGGCCGCAGTTCAGGGGAGGCAATTATCTTCAGCCTGCGCAAGATCAACGGGGACAAGTCATCTCGCGCCTTGACTGGTGCATGTGGACAAGGGCTGGGGGCAGGCTGTGGATATGCTGCGCACATGCCGGCCGGAAACAGCGTCAGTGCGCCCATAAAACAGGCAAAGAAAAAGAAAAAGGCGGCGCCCCGGAGGGCACCGCCTGATCTTGCGCCGGGCAAACCGGGCCGTAGAGGATTATTCCTCGTCTTCGGCCTCGACTTCGCCTTCCTCGGCTTCTTCGTCTTCCTCGAACTCGAAGCTGTCCTGCTCGCGCAGGGTCAGGTTCTCACCGGCTGCCTGGCGCTCGGCTTCGTCAGCGGAACGGGCAACGTTGATGGTGATGGAGACTTCGACTTCCGGGTGCAGGGCGATGGCGACCGTGTGCAGGCCGATCGTCTTGATCGGCTCGGACAGGTGCACCTGGCCGCGGGAAACGCTGAAGCCGCCGGCGGTCGCCACGGAGGCGATGTCGCGGGTGGAGACGGAGCCGTAGAGCTGGCCGGTTTCGGCAGCCGAACGGATCACGATGAAGCTCTGGCCGGCCAGCTTTTCGCCAACGGCCTCGGCGTCCTTGCGGCGCTCCAGGTTGCGGGCTTCCAGCTGAGCGCGCTCGGCTTCGAACTTGGCAAGGTTTGCCTTGTTGGCGCGCAGCGCCTTGCCCTGCGGCAGCAGGAAGTTACGGGCGTAACCGTCGCGCACGCGCACCTTGTCGCCCATCTGGCCAAGCTTGGCCACGCGTTCCAGAAGAATGACTTCCATGGGATTTCTCCAGTCGGTCTGTCCCGCCTCTCGGGCGGTTAGAAGCCGGTCCACAAACCCGCCGGCCCCAATCCGGGATGCCGGACCCTCAAGAGTCCGGCGCGGCCCGCAGCATGAAGCCGGCGGGCCGCGTCTTGATCAGATCAGGCGTGAGCCGTGATCTCAGCTGATGACGAAGGGCAGCAGCGACAGGATGCGGGCGCGCTTGATGGCGCGGGCCAGCTCACGCTGCTTCTTCGCGGAGACCGCGGTGATGCGGCTCGGAACGATCTTGCCACGCTCGGAAATGTAGCGCTGCAGCAGACGGATGTCCTTGTAGTCGATGACCGGAGCACCCTCGCCCGAGAACGGGCAGGTCTTGCGGCGGCGGAAGAACGGACGGCGCGTCGGGATCTGTGCGATTTCAGGCATGTCAATTACTCCGCTTCTGCACGGCGGGGAGCGCGTTCGCTCCGCTCACCACGGGGCTCACGGGCCGGGCGGTCGCTGCCGAACTTGTCGTCGCGGCGGCGGCGGTCATCACGGTCGCGCTTCTGCATCATGGCAGACGGCTCGTCATCGTGGGATTCGACCTTCAGGGTCATGAAACGAAGGATGTCTTCGTTGATGCCCATCTGACGCTCCATTTCGGCAACCGCGGCATGCGGAGCTTCGATGTTCATCAAGGTGTAGTGGGCCTTGCGGTTCTTCTTGACCCGGTAAGCCAGCGCGCGCAGGCCCCAGTTCTCGATCTTGCCGACCTTGCCACCGTTGGCTTCGATCAGACCCTTGTACTGTTCAACGAGTTGCTCGACCTGCTGGGTCGAGATGTCCTGGCGCGCCAGGAACACGTGCTCATAAAGCGGCATGTGTGTCTTGCCTTTCTCTAGCGTCTATCCGGGAAAACCTGGCGCAAAGCCTCAACGTGCCTACGGAAAGGTACGTAAAGTCCTACGAGAGCGGAGACACGGGAAGACGGGAGTTTGACGCCCCTGATGCTTGCGCATCCTTCCGTTCAGCCACCAGCCAAGGTTCCGGATAGTGGCGCTGTATATAGAAGGCGCCCGCAAATGCAAGCGCAGACTGCATCAAATCACAGCCGGCGAACGGAGCGGAGCAGGGCGCCGGCTGGCCTCTCGTCAGCGTTTCGGCCGCATGCTGCGGGCAGTTTCCCACGGACTTTGGCCGCTTTCGCTGCGGTGCGGGGGGCATATGCTCTTGACATGGCCCTGTCTGCCAGACCATAGCGGCGGATCATTTTGCCGCAAGAGGGCGGCGGGGACATATCGAATGGCGGGTTTCTCCGCCCGTCTGTCTTCCCGTCCCTTGCATCATGAGTTGAGAACAGCCGGCCGCTCCAGAGCCGGTGCCAAGCGACGGAGGCCGCGCATTATGGGCGTTGCATTCATTTTCCCCGGTCAGGGCAGCCAGGCCGTGGGCATGGGCAAGGAACTGGCGGAAGGCTCCGCCGAGGCACGTGCCGTCTTTGCAGAAGTGGATGAGGCGCTCGGCGAGAAGCTCTCCGAACTCATGTGGAATGGCCCCGAGGATCAGCTGACCCTCACGGCCAATGCTCAGCCCGCGCTGATGGCCGTCAGCCTTGCCGCGCTGCGCGTGATGGAAGCGCGCGGCATCGACCTCAAGGCCTCTGCGTCTTATGTCGCCGGTCATTCGCTCGGCGAATATTCCGCTCTTGCGGCCGCTGGCAGCCTGTCCATCGGTGATGCGGCGCGTCTGCTGCGCCTGCGCGGCCAGTCCATGCAGGCGGCTGTGCCGGTGGGCGTCGGCGCCATGGCGGCGCTGCTCGGCCTTGATTTTGATGTTGCCCGTGAAGTTGCGGCGGAAGCCAGCGCTCCGGGCGAGGTCTGTGAAGCGGCCAACGACAATGCGCCGGGGCAGGTTGTGGTCTCCGGCCACAAGGCGGCCGTGGAGCGGGCGCTTGAAATTGCCAAGACCAAGGGCGGGCGCCGCGCCGTGCTTCTGCCGGTGTCTGCACCCTTCCATTGCTCGCTGATGCAGCCCGCTGCCGATGCCATGGCTGAGGCGCTGGCGGGCGTGACCATTCATGCGCCGAAAGTGCCGCTGGTTGCCAACGTGCTGGCGCGCCCGGTGACGGATCCGGCCGAAATCCGCAACCGTCTGGTGGAGCAGGTCACCGGCACCGTGCGCTGGCGCGAATCCATCGAGTGGCTTGCGGGCGAGGGGATTGATACTTTCGTCGAGATCGGCGCAGGCAAGGTTCTGACCGGCATGATCAAGCGCATTGCCAAGGATGCGGGCGGCCTTGCCGTCAACACGCCGGGCGATGTGGATGCCGTGCTGGAGCGCCTGAACGGCTGACAGCGGATCATATGCGGTGCTGCCGTGGCCTTTGGCCGGGCTGCACCGCTGACAGGAAACTGGAAGGAAACATCACGATGTTCAGCTTGACCAACAGGACGGCTCTCGTCACCGGCGCCACCGGCGGCATCGGCGAGGCCATTGCCCGCGCGCTGCACGCACAGGGCGCCACCGTCACCCTGTCCGGCACGCGCGCTGAAAAGCTGGAGGCGCTGGCCGCCGATCTGAAGGAGCGGGTGCATGTCGTCCCCGCAAACCTGTCCGACCGCGCCGCCGTGGAAGCGCTGGTTCCGGCAGCGGAAGCGGCCATGGGCCAGATCGACATTCTGGTGAACAACGCCGGCATCACCCGCGACAACATCTTCATGCGCATGAAGGATGAAGAGTGGGATCAGGTGCTGGAAGTGAACCTCACCTCCAACTTCCACATCTGCCGTTCGGCGATCAAGGGCATGATGAAGCGCCGCCATGGCCGCATCATCGGCATTGCCTCCGTGGTCGGCGTCACCGGCAACCCGGGGCAGGCCAATTATGCAGCGGCCAAGGCCGGCATGATCGGCATGTACAAGTCCATCGCCCGCGAGATCGCCAGCCGCAATGTCACGGTCAACACGATCGCGCCCGGTTTCATCGAAACCGCGATGACGGACGTGCTGAACGACAAGCAGAAGGAATCGATTCTCGGATCGGTTCCGGCAGGCCGTCTGGGCACGGCTGCGGAAATTGCCGGTGCAGCTGTGTATCTTGCCAGCGACGAGGCAGCCTACATGACCGGCCAGACGCTGCATGTGAATGGCGGCATGGCCATGATTTGACTTTGGAATCCGTGTTTTACGCCATTGGCGGAAAACACGGGTCCACTCCAGGGGCGGCGGCTGGTCAAGCCTGATAAAGTGTGATACCTAGCCGCCGATTATTCTGGAAAGACTGACGGAATGGCTTGATTTCATGGGCCTTCCGTTGCTCTTGTCCGGGTAGCGCCCGTAAGCAGGCTGTGCGAAGACTGAGGTCCGGTTCATCCTGCAGCGTGTGTCCGGTTCGTAAAAACCACCGAGGTAAATAAAATGAGCGATATCGCGGAACGAGTTAAGAAGATCGTTATCGAGCACCTGGGCGTCGACGCCGACAAGGTCGTCGAAGCTGCAAGCTTCATCGACGACCTCGGCGCGGACAGCCTTGACACCGTCGAGCTGGTGATGGCCTTCGAAGAAGAATTCGGCGTCGAGATCCCCGACGATGCAGCCGAGACGATCCTGACCGTCGGCGACGCGGTCAAGTTCCTCGAAAAGAACGCCGGTTAATCTCCGGTTATTCGTGACCTGTGGGGGGAAGCGGCGACGCTTCCACCCGAAACATGTGCGGGCTGATGAGACGAGTAGTTATTACCGGTATGGGCATGGTGACGCCGCATGGTAGCGGCGTTGACGTGACGTGGAAGAAGATCCTTGAGGGCAAGAGTGCTGCGCAGCGCGTCAGCAACTTCGAAGTCGAGGATCTCGCCTGTAAAATTGCCTGTCAGATCCCGCGCGATCCGTCAGTCGAAGGGGCCTTCAATCCCGACGACTGGATGGACCCCAAGGAGCAGCGCAAGGTCGACGATTTCATCGTCTATGCCATGGCTGCTGCCGACCAGGCGCTCGCCGATGCAAACTGGAAGCCCGTGACGTACGAGGAGCAGATCCGCTCCGGCGTGCTGATCGGCTCCGGCATCGGCGGCCTGCAGGGCATCGAGGAAGCAGCCCATGTGCTGCGGGACAAGGGGCCGCGCCGCCTCAGCCCGTTCTTCATTCCCGGCCGTCTGATCAACCTGGCCGGCGGTCAGGTTTCCATCCGCCACGGCCTCAAGGGGCCGAACCATGCCGTCGTGACGGCCTGTTCCACCGGCGCGCATGCGATCGGTGACGCGGCCCGCCTCATCGCGCTTGATGATGCCGATGTCATGGTGGCTGGTGGCACCGAATCTCCGGTCTGCCGTCTTGCTCTGGCAGGTTTTGCCGCCTGCCGCGCGCTGTCGACCCTCTACAACGACACGCCCGAAAAGGCCTCGCGCCCCTACGACAAGGACCGTGACGGCTTCGTCATGGGCGAGGGCGCCGGTGTTGTCGTGCTTGAAGAATATGAGCACGCCAAGCGCCGCGGCGCGACCATCTATGCCGAAGTCATCGGCTATGGCCTGTCGGGCGATGCCTATCACATCACGGCTCCGTCCGAAGATGGTGACGGCGCTTACCGCTGCATGAGCGCAGCGATGAAGCGTGCCGGCATTACGGCAGCCGATATCGACTACATTAACGCCCACGGCACTTCGACGATGGCTGACACCATCGAGCTGGGCGCTGTCGAGCGTCTGGTGGGTGATGCGGCGGACAAGATCTCCATGTCCTCCACCAAATCCTCCATCGGCCACCTTCTGGGTGCTGCCGGTGCGGTCGAGGCGATCTTCTCTGTCCTCGCCATCCGCGACAACATTGCGCCGCCGACGATCAACCTCGACAATCCGTCCGTCGAGAGCCGGATCGATCTGGTGCCGCATCAGCCGCGCAAGAAGCAGATCGATGTTGCCCTGTCGAATTCCTTCGGCTTCGGCGGCACCAATGCTTCGTTGATCCTGCGGCGCGTCGAGGGCTGACAGCCCTCCCGTCACGATTTCCTCGTTTCGCCGCATTGACAAGGTTAATCCCTTGATCTGCGGCGGAGCCGGGCGGTGTCACAGAACCGGGCCGGAGTGCTTCCGGCCATCTGGCCGCAGTTGAACGAGAGGGGAGGGGCTGACGGTCGTGCCGTGCGGGTCTCCCTCACACCCTTGACAATCTGCTGCGGGCCCTCTTTGCGGGGCGCCGGGGGCGGCAGGATCCGAAGGAGCGAGCGACCATGCGTGTCAAGCCAAAGAGCCCACGCGAGGCCATCCAGCCCGACCGGGCGCCAGAACCGCCCCAGCGGTCGCGCCATGCGCGCAATCCCATTGTCATCCTGATCAATCTGGTGCTTTCCAGCGCCGTCATCCTGATTCTTGCCATTGGTGCAGGCATCTACTGGGGCAAGCAGGAATTCGATGCGGCTGGTCCTCTGACGGAAGACAAGACCGTCATCATTTCCTCCGGTCAGGGCCTCGGCGGCATTGCCGACATCCTCGAGCGCAATGGCGTGATCACCGATGGTCTGGTGTTCAACCTGGGTGTGCGGGCCTACAAGAATGCGGCCCGGCTGAAGGCGGGTGAATACGAGTTCAAGGCCGGCTCCAGCATGCGCGACGTGATGACGGACCTGGTGGAAGGCAAGGCGGTGGTCTATTCCGTCACCATCCCCGAGGGCTGGTCCACGGCGCAGGTGATCCGGCGTCTGCGCGAGAACGAGATTCTCACCGGCGAGATCACGGACATCCCGCCGGAAGGGGCGCTGCTGCCTGAGACCTACACATTCACGCGCGGGGCCTCGCGTCAGCAGATCCTCAACCAGATGCAGGCGGCGCAGACCAAGCTTCTGGCGGAAATCTGGGCGCGCAGGGTTGAAGGCCTGCCGGTGCAGACACCCGAAGAGCTGGTCATTCTGGCGTCGATCGTCGAGAAGGAAACGGCCCGCGCCGATGAGCGCCCGCGCGTTGCCGGTGTCTTCGTCAACCGGCTGAACAAGTCGATGCCGTTGCAGTCTGACCCGACCATTCTCTACGGGCTCTATGGCGGCGACGCGTGGACCACCGACCGCAGTGCCATCACCCGCGCCGATCTCGACAAGAAGACCGAATACAACACCTATCAGATCCGTGCGCTGCCGCCGGGGCCGATCGGCAATCCGGGCCGTGCGGCCATGGAAGCGGTGTCCAACCCGTCGCGGACGAAGGATCTCTATTTCGTTGCCGATGGCACCGGCGGTCACGTCTTTGCCGAGACCTATGAGCAGCATCAGGCCAATGTGCGCAAGTGGCGCGAGATCGAGCGCGCCCGCCGGGCACAGCAGGCCGGTGGCAACGGTGCCGCCGCCAGCGAGGCCGCTCCCGAGGCGCCCGCGCCGCAAGAGGCTGCTCCGGCAACACAGAACTGAACCGGCAGGAGACAGACGGCGGGCCCGCAGCTTGTGCTTGCGGCCCGGCGTCTGTCTCCTGAACCGGTTCCGGGGGGAAGGATCAGGACATGGCTTTGTCCAGCATGACCGGCTTTGCCCGGGTTGAAGGATCTCATGGCGCGGTGCGCTGGCACTGGGAGCTGCGCTCCGTCAATGGCAAGAGCCTTGATCTGCGCTTCCGGCTGCCGCCGGGCATGGAAGATCTGGAAGCGCAGCTGCGCGAGCGCTGCGGCAAGGCTCTGGCCAGAGGCAATGTCTCCATCTCCCTGTCGCTGCAGCGGGACCAGGGCGATGCAGTTCTCACCATCAACGAGGCAGCGCTCGAAGCCGTTCTGCATGCGGTGCAGCTGCTGAAGCGGCGCCTGCCCGAAGCCGTGCCGCCGAGCCTTGATGGCATCCTCGCCCACAAGGGCGTGCTGGAACTGCGCGAGCCGGAGGAAGACGAAGAGGCCCGTGCGGCTTTGATTGCAGCGCTCGCCGCGTCCTTCGATGAGGCGCTGAAGGCGCTTGCCGCCATGCGCAAGGCGGAAGGTGCGGCCATCGGCGCCGTTCTGGACGGCCAGCTGGCCGCCATTGCCGCAGCAACGGATGCAGCCGAAAGGCATCCGGCGCGCACGGTAGAGGCCATTCGCGACAGGCTTGCCGCACAGGTTTCGGCGCTGCTGGAGGCTGCGCCCGCGCTGGAGCCGCAGCGGCTGCATCAGGAGGCGGTGCTGCTGGCAACCCGCGCCGACATCCGCGAAGAGCTGGACCGGCTTGCCGCCCATGTGGCTGCCGCCCGCAAGCTTCTGGCTGATGGCGGACCGGTGGGCCGCAAGCTTGATTTCCTCGCACAGGAATTTAACCGGGAAGCGAATACGCTCTGCTCGAAATCCAATGACGTGGCGCTGACGGCCATCGGCCTTGAGCTGAAATCCGTCATCGACCAGATGCGTGAGCAGATCCAGAATCTGGAGTGATCAATGGCCGGCAGCAAGTCCGCCCGTCCCGCCGGGACATCCGTTAGCGCCGATGAGGCCGAGGCACACCGCCGCGGCCTCATGCTCGTTCTGTCCTCGCCTTCGGGCGCGGGCAAGTCGACGATTGCCCGCAATCTGCTGGGGCAGGAGACAAGCCTGTCCCTGTCGATTTCGGTGACGACGCGCCCGCGCCGCACCAGCGAGATTGACGGCGTGCACTACCATTTCATTTCCCGCGAAAAGTTCGAGCTGATGCGCGACCGGGAAGAGCTGCTGGAATGGGCCGAGGTGCATGGCAATTACTACGGCACGCCGCGCGATCCGGTGGAGCAGGCGCTGCGCAGCGGCCGGGACGTGCTGTTCGACATCGACATCCAGGGCACCTTCCAGCTTTATGAGCGGATGCGTGAGGATGTGGTGTCCATCTTCATCCTGCCGCCGTCCATCGCCGAGATGAAATCCCGCCTGCACCGGCGGGCGGAAGATGCTGATGACGTGATCCTGAGGCGGCTAAAGACCGCTGTCGGCGAGATGCGCCACTGGAGCGAATATGACTATGTGGTCGTCAATGACGATCTCAGCCGCGCGTTCCTGGCGGTTCAGTCCATCCTGCGCGCCGAGCGCCACCGCCGCTCCCGCTCCGCCGCCATCGGCCCCTTCATCGACGGCATGGTGGATGACCTGCGCCGCGAGCTGGGCGAGGCCGGCGTGAGCGATGCCGAAGCCTGACTCTTTTCTCTTCATTTGAAACGAAACAGGGCTCCGCATGCGGAGCCCTGTTTGTTTTGCAAGAAATGAAATGACTTTCCTCCGCCCCGTCCCTGCCTTGTGCCGGGACCTGTCAGGGGCGCAAGGAGCCCGCCCTGCCAAAGGCGTCTTCAACCTGCCACACTCAGCCCGCCATCTGCGGCAGGCTGATTTCCTGCACCCAGCCGCCGAAATCGCTGCGGGCCCGTTGGGTCATGGCAAGCTTGCGGGCCTTGGCCTTTTCCGCCCCGCGCAGGCGCTTGCCGTCTTCGCCCTTGTTCGGGGCTTCCACCGGCGGGAACAGGCCGAAATTGACATTCATCGGCTGGAATGAGCGCGGCGCGCCTTCTTCCTCATGCACAAGGTGGCCGCCGGTGATATGCGCCAGCAGCGCGCCCATGGCCGTGGTGGCGGGCGGCGGCGTCAGCTCGCGTCCTTGCGCGGCCGCAGCGGCAAACAGCCCGGCCATGCAGCCGACGGAGGCCGATTCCACATAGCCTTCGCAGCCGGTGATCTGCCCGGCAAAGCGCAGGCGCGGATCGGCCTTCAGCCGCAGCGTGCCATCGAGCAGCTTCGGCGAATTGAGGAAGGTATTGCGGTGCAAGCCGCCGAGCCGGGCAAAGACGGCGTCTTCCAGCCCCGGGATCATGCGGAAGATCTCGGCCTGTGCGCCATATTTCAGCTTCGTCTGGAAGCCGACCATGTTGTAGAGCGTACCGAGCGCATTGTCCTGGCGCAACTGCACCACGCCATAGGCCTTGACGGTCGGGTTATGGGCGTTGGTGAGGCCCATTGGTTTCATCGGTCCGTGGCGCAGGGTTTCGCGGCCACGCTCCGCCATCACCTCGATGGGCAGGCAGCCGTCGAAATAGGGGGTGTTGGCCTCCCATTCCTTGAACTCTGTCTTCTCGCCTGCGATCAGCGCATCGATGAAGGCCTCGTACTGGGCCTTGTCCAGAGGGCAGTTGATGTAATCCTTGCCCGTGCCGCCCGGACCCACCTTGTCATAGCGGGACTGGAACCAGGCCACATCCATGTTGATGGAATCAAAATGCACGATCGGGGCAATGGCGTCGAAGAAGGCGAGCGAATCCTCACCCGTGCGCGCCAGGATCGCTTCCGACAGGGCCGGAGAGGTGAGGGGGCCGGTGGCAATGATCACATTGTCCCAGTCCTGCGGCGGCAGGCTGGTCAGCTCGCCGCGCTCGATGGTGATCAGCGGGTGGGAGGTGAGCATCTGCGTCACCGCTTCCGAAAAACCGTCCCGGTCCACCGCCAGCGCGCTGCCGGCGGGCACCTGATGGGCATCGGCCGCCTGCATGATCAGCGAGCCTGCCTGACGCAGCTCCCAGTGCAGCAGGCCGACGGCGTTGTAATCCGCATCGTCGGAGCGGAAGGAGTTGGAACAGACCAGCTCGGCCAGCCCGTCCGTCTTGTGGGCATCCGTTGCCCGCACCGGGCGCATTTCATGAAGAACAACCGGAACGCCGGCGCGGGCGATCTGCCAGCTTGCTTCCGAACCGGCGAGACCGCCGCCGATCACATGAATGGGTTTCGTCACGTGGCTCTGCCTGTGCTTGTGCTGAAAAGGGGCTGGACCGGACATATGTCCCGGCGGCCGGTCCTGCGGCGCCAGTCCGCGCTGCGGTCCTGCATCTCAAGCCCCTGATACCCGCATGACCGGGGCGATGCAACGGAAAGCCGCCGTTGAACCTGAGCCGGGGCGGTCTGGCGTTTGGCGGGACAGGTGCATTTGCCGTAGGCTGGGCAGAGAGAGGTCCGGAGACTGGCGCGGACGGGCAGGGCTCCGGCTTAAAGGGAAGGCGGCACATGCAGACCAAGGCAAGGCACCTGCGCCTCAGCAAGGCAGGACGCGCCCTTCAGATGCTGCTGGCGGCCGCGATGCTGGCGGGCTGCGCGGCGCAGGCGGAGCTGGGGCCGGAGACCTGGTACCGCGACCGCAAAGCGCTGCTCCCCCGGGAGGACAGGCTCTACATCTGTCACGGTTTCGGCTGCACCTACAAGGCGCCGGTGGATTTTTCCAGCGCGGACAGGCGGAAGCTTGCATCGATTCTCGCCTCAGGCAAGGAATCGCCTGCGGCAGAGCGCAGGGCCGTGTCCAGGGCCGTCCAGTGGCAGGAGGCACGCGTGACGGCAGCGCTTGGAACCGCACCGGATATTGGCGGCCTCGACATGCGCAATGCCGGTGTGCCGGGTCAGATGGATTGTATCGACGAGGCCAGCAACACCACCAGCCTGCTTCTTTATGCAGAACGCGCGGGGCTGTTGCGCCACCATCGTGTCGCATCGCCCGTGGCGCGCGGCTTTCTGCTGGACGGGCGCTATCCGCATGCCACGGCGGTTCTGCGGGAGAATGCGGGCGGTCAGGCCTATGCTATCGACAGCTGGGTGCGCGCCAATGCGGAGCCGCCTGTGGTGCAGCCGCTCGAAAGCTGGTTTGCCGCAGCAGGTGCCTGGTGATGAAAATTTGAAGGGGTGCTTAAAACGAGAAAAGCGCTCGCCGATGGGAGGAGGAGTTCGGCGAGCGCTCTTTCCAGAGCCGGTTCGGGAGGAGGAGAACCGGCTTGTTCCGGACCGCAGGTGGGAGGAGGAGTCCTTTGGTCCGGGAGAACTGAGGCACCGCTTGGCGCCCCGTTGTTGGGTATGTTTTACCGCGGGCCGGGCGATACCGCCATGCACAATTCTGCATGGCTGGCCTGCTTATGCTGCAGAGCAGCGAAAACAGGGCTGGGGCTGCGTCTTAGCGCATGGCCCCGCGGGCGACGGAGGCGATGTCCGCGCGGGAGATGCCGATGTCGCTCAGCTCACGCGAGGACATGCGGGCCAGCTCTTCATAGGTGGCGCGGTACTTCTTCCACGAGCGATACTTGGAGACGATGTCGTGCAGCATGATTTTATCCGTTCTTTGCTTTGTCTTTGAAGCTGTGGCAGCGCTCTTGTTGGCGTTGCATCTTGTGATCCTTATCTAGGCCTGTTCGCCGGTTTCAGCTATGGGGGCTTCAACATGCCTGCCCTGCAGGCAATGCAATGCATGATTAATGTGCATCTGCACAGGTGAAGGGCATGTGGCCGGATTGTGGCGAAGCCCTCCGCCGCAGGGCGGAATCAGGGCTGTGCACCTGCCGTAGAGTTGCTTTGCCGGAAGGGATAGCGGTGAGCGAAGGGGAGGGCTAAACGGACAGCAAAAAGGCCGCCGGCAAATCTGTGGCAGCCTGACATAAGGTCTAGCGATTTGATTTAAAAGACGTATCGAACGTCAGACAAACGAGCGCCCGCCAGTGGGAGGAGGTACTGGCGGGCGCTGTTTCAGCAGGCAGGGTTTGGGAGGAGAAGAACCCCGCCAGCACACAGTCACAAGGCTTGGGAGGAGGAGAGCCTGTGACCGCGATCTCGATTACATGCTGGCGCGGCGTGCGATGAAGCGGATATCGCCGCGGCCAATGCCCAGGTCGCTGAGTTCGCGATTGGACAGACGGGACAGCTCGTCCACCGTGCGGCGGTAGTTGACCCAGGAATTGTACTTGCGAACAACAGTGTCGATCATTTTCGTGTTCCTTGAACCGTCTGGAGCGTCAGCTGTCGGCCCGCGGCCGGTTTGGCCATTGTGCGGTGCAGCGCCGTTCCGATGTCCAAGAGATAGTCCGTTTTCGCATTTGCGAGAAGTGGAAGTTTGGCATGTCAGTCATGCGAATTATGCAAGGCGGAAAAACAAACGATGATGAGCGGTCATCAGGCGAGGTGAAGGGCATTTAAACCGATAAAAACGCAGAAATTCGCGCTGCAGCAGGAAATATGCAGGAGGCCTCCGGTTGTGTCCCGATTGCGTGGTGCCGCAAGATTTGTGTTGCAATGCAGCGAGAGCCGGATTCGCGCTTGCCACATGCGCCGGGCGCATGGCGTGAGCCATACTTTGGAAGCTGCCACAAGGGATTCATAGACACGGATCTGCGGCCTTCAAGCCCTCCCGGGCCGCCGCTGCGGCCCGCGGGTCAGCCTGCTTGCTCGCGGAAGAGATTCCGGAAACTGCTGAAAACAGCCCGAACCGGCACCCGGCAGGCCTCACGCCTATACCGCCCGTCATGCCGGTCCCCCGGGAGAGCTCCCGCTGCGAGCTGGCCCCGGATCTCCGCTTCGCTCAAGGCGGCCGGAGGCCGATATGCGGCGCGTCTGTGCGTCCTCAGCCTCCGGCGTCCGCTCCCGGAGAGGGCGGGGCACCCGATCAGAGGCGCCCCTTCCTTGTCACTCGGCAGCGGCTGTCCGTTTCTGCGGGCGTCGCTCCAGCAACTCCTTGAGGAACTGCCCGGTATGGCTTGCGGGATTCGCGGCCACATCCTCCGGACGGCCTTCGGCCACCACCGTGCCGCCGCCATCGCCGCCCTCAGGACCGAAGTCGATCAGCCAGTCCGCCGTCTTGATGACCTCGAGATTATGCTCGATCACCAGCACCGAATTGCCCTGCTCGACCAGTTCGTGCAGCACTTCCAGCAGCTTGGCCACATCATGGAAATGCAGGCCGGTCGTCGGTTCGTCGAGGATATAGAGTGTGCGGCCGGTGGACCGGCGTGACAGTTCCTTGGCCAGCTTCACACGCTGTGCCTCACCGCCGGAGAGCGTCGTCGCCTGCTGGCCCACCTTGATGTAGCCGAGCCCCACCCGCGCCAGGGTTTCCATCTTTTCCCGCACCGCCGGCACGGCCGAGAAGAAGCCTGCCGCCTCTTCAACGGTCATGTCGAGCACATCGGCGATCGACTTGCCCTTGAACTGCACCTCAAGCGTTTCACGGTTGTAGCGCTTGCCCTTGCAGACATCGCAGGTGACATAGATGTCGGGCAGGAAGTGCATCTCGATCTTGATGACGCCATCGCCCTGGCAGGCTTCGCAGCGGCCGCCCTTGACGTTGAAGGAGAAGCGTCCGGGCTGATAGCCGCGCGCCTTTGATTCCGGCATGCCAGCGAACCATTCCCGAATCGGCGTGAAGGCCCCCGTGTAGGTCGCTGGATTGGAGCGCGGGGTCCGGCCGATGGGCGACTGGTCGATGTCGATCACCTTGTCGAGATGCTCCAGCCCCTCGATCCGGTCATGCGGGGCAGGGTTCTCGCGTGCGCCGTTGAGCCGCCGTGCGGCCGACCGGAACAGGGTGTCGATGAGGAAGGTGGACTTGCCGCCCCCCGAGACGCCGGTGATGCAGGTGAAGGTGCCAAGCGGAATTTCCGCCGTGACATTCTTCAGATTGTTGCCGCGCGCGCCGATGACCTTGATCTGGCGCTTCTTGTTGATCTTGCGCCGCTCTGCGGGCAAGGCGATGCCGCGCGTCCCGCTCAGATATTGCCCTGTGAGCGAATTCGGGTCTGCCATGATCTGCGCCGGCGTGCCCTTCGCAACGATCTGGCCGCCGTGGACGCCTGCGCCCGGCCCCACATCCACCACATAATCGGCCGTCAGCACCGCATCCTCGTCATGCTCCACGACGATCACGGTGTTGCCGAGATCGCGCAGGTGGCGCAGCGTGTCGAGCAGCCTTGCATTGTCGCGCTGGTGCAGGCCGATCGACGGCTCGTCCAGCACATAAAGAACGCCCGTCAGGCCGGAGCCGATCTGCGAGGCCAGACGGATCCGCTGGCTTTCGCCACCCGACAGCGTGCCGGAATTGCGCGACAGCGACAGATACTCCAGCCCCACATCATTGAGGAATTTCAGCCGCTCGCGGATTTCCTTGAGAATCCTTGCGGCAATTTCCTGCTGCTTGCCGTTCAGCGCGTCATCCAGCCCGTTGAACCAGGCCCCGGCATCGCGGATCGACATGTCCGCCGCGTGGCCGATGTGCTTGCCGCCAATCTTGACGGCGAGCGCCTCGGGCTTCAGGCGGTAGCCGTTACAGGCCGGGCAGGGGTGGTTTGACTGGAAACGCTCCAGCTCTTCACGGACCCAGGCCGAATCCGTTTCGCGCCAGCGCCGCTCGATATTGCCCAGAACGCCTTCGAAGGTCTTCTTTGCGCGGTAGCTGCGCACACCGTCGTCATAGACGAACTCAAGCTCGGTCTTGCCGGTGCCGTACAGCACCGCATGGCGCACGTCATCCGGCAGCTCGCGCCAGGGCGTTGCCATGGACACCTTGAAATGCCGGCAGATGGCTTCCAGAGTCTGGGCATAATAGGGTGAGGTCGAGCCGGTCTTGGCCCAGGGCAGCACCGCGCCCTCGCGCAGCGACAGGCTCTGATCGGGCACCACCAGGTCCGCCTCGAAGGCCAGCGTCGTGCCGAGGCCGTCACAGGACGGGCAAGCGCCGAAGGGATTGTTGAAGGAGAAGAGGCGGGGCTCGATCTCGGGAATGGTGAAGCCGGACACCGGGCAGGCGAATTTCTCCGAGAAGATGATCCGCTCATGGGTTTCATTGCGGTTCTGCAGCACCGCATCCTTGCCGGTGGCGATTTCCAGCGGCTTGTCCGCAAACTCGGCAATGGCAATGCCATCGGCCAGCTTCAACGCCGTTTCGAAGGAGTCTGCAAGACGGCCTGCAATGTCCTCGCGCACGACGATGCGGTCCACCACCACATCGATGTCATGCTTGAATTTCTTGTCGAGGGCCGGGGCCTCGGAAATCTCATGAAACTCGCCGTTGATCTTGACCCGCTGGAAGCCCTTTTTCATCAGCTCGGCCAGTTCCTTGCGGTACTCGCCCTTGCGCCCGCGCACCACCGGAGCCAGCAGGTAAAGCCGGGTGCCTTCCTCCAGCGACATGACCCTGTCGACCATCTGGCTGACGGTCTGGCTCTCGATCGGCAAACCCGTCGCCGGCGAGTAGGGGGTGCCCACGCGCGCAAACAGCAGGCGCATGTAGTCGTAGATCTCGGTGACCGTGCCCACCGTCGAGCGCGGGTTGCGCGAGGTGGTTTTCTGTTCGATCGAGATGGCGGGAGACAGGCCGTCGATCTGATCCACATCCGGCTTCTGCATCATCTCCAGAAACTGGCGGGCATAGGCCGAGAGGCTTTCAACATAGCGGCGCTGGCCTTCCGCATAGATCGTGTCGAAGGCGAGAGACGACTTGCCCGACCCGGACAGGCCCGTCATCACGATCAGCTTGTCGCGCGGCAGGTCCAGATCAACGTTCTTGAGATTGTGCTCGCGCGCGCCGCGGATGGAAATCATCTTGTCACGGCTGAGGCCCGTCAGGGCAGATCCCTGTTCCTTGCTCTGCGGTTCGGCGGCGGCATCCTTGGCCATCGGTATCGTCCTGAACTTGCCCGGCGCGGGCATGAAAACTGGCAGCAGTTATAAGCGCCGCACAACAGGCCTCAACTGGCAAAATGCTGTGCGGGTGAGAATGTCCTGGCCTGTTCCGGTCAGGCGCGGTGGAAGGCTCGTGAAAAAATCAGCCTGAGAAAAGCCTGAGCTGCGGCGATGGTTCGTGCTTGACCGACAAGGACGGACCCGTCTGTCCGGAATGTTCCGTCTGTCTCATCTGCGGTCCTTCCTTCGCATCTTCAAGGGCAGGCCTTTGACAATCTGCGGCTTGGACTACGTTTTTGCGGGTCTGCCGGATCACATTTCGTAAGGAACGTAACAGGAACAAAAATCTGAAGCAAGCCGCATCTCCGCGAAAAACTGCTGTCGTGCCTCTTTTCCGGCGGGGCCGGGTCTTTTCCGCCAAGGCAGGAAAATGGCTCTTGACGACAGGAACAAAAAAAGAACAATCTATGCCTGCAGCGGCTTGAAAGCGGCCAGGTTTGTGGACAACGCGGCGCAGCCGGGCAGAATGGTTCGCATGAGGGGCGAAGAGGCGTTAGGGTCGCCCGATCAACCGGTTTCTGCTGCCGTCCAGAAGGGCGCCTGATCTGGCTTCCGGGCCGGAAGGGGCGTGTTTCCAGGCTGTTCTTGTGAGCAGCGGGCAGGCGCAGGGCGGCGCCAGCCTTGGGCTGCGCCCGTGCCGGGATTGGACGACAAACGACAGACAAAAGCAGGAGCCACTGGTATGGCGGGTAGCGTGAACAAGGTCATTCTGGTTGGCAATCTGGGGGCGGATCCCGAGATCCGCCGCACGCAGGATGGCCGTCCCATCGCCAATTTGCGCATTGCCACGTCCGAGACCTGGCGGGACCGCGGGTCGGGGGAGCGGCGCGAGCGCACCGAATGGCACCGGGTGGTGATCTTCAATGAAGGCCTTTGCAAGATTGCCGAGCAGTACCTGCGCAAGGGCGCGAAGGTTTACATCGAGGGCCAGCTGCAGACCCGCAAATGGCAGGACCAGAGCGGCCAGGAGCGCTTCTCCACCGAAGTGGTGCTGCAGGGCTTCAACTCGGCACTGACCATGCTGGACGGGCGCGGCGAAGGCGGCGGTGGAGGCGGTGGCGGCGCACTGCCGGATTACGGCTCGGGCGGCGGCTATGATGGTGGCTCCAGCGGTGGCGGCGGCTATGGCGGTGGTTCGGGCGGCGGCGGTTACGGTGGCGGCTCCGGTGGCGGCGGCGGTTATGGCGGTGGCTCCGGTGGTGCAGGCGGCGGCTATGGCGGCGGCATGGACGACGAGATCCCGTTCTGACGGAGCGTCGCGGAAACCTGCGGATGGCCGGGCCTGATGGCAGCCCTTGCAGAGCAATGCAGGGTCGCGCGAGAGCCGGGCATTCGTTTCAAACTGTTGTGAAGGTTGGGTTTCATTAACCATCTGGTTGCTGCTGGCAGGGTAGCTTTGCGCTCTGCCAGCGGAACAGTCTGCAGGGTCTGAACGTTCGGAAACCGGGCTCCATCTGCCGGTCCGGCGTTCCTGTGACACCGGTCACAGCGGCAAGATCTTATACCTGCGAGGCTTTGTGGACTGCCCCGGCATCATTGAGCGGATTGGCCCCGGGGGCGAGTGGCCGGTCCTCATCTGATTTCGAGCTTGAGGCCTTTTGAGACCATGCGTCATACGCTGCAGCCCGCACGTTTCCTCTCCACACTTCTGGCAAGCGCTGCCATTGCGTCCTTGACGCTGACTGCCAGCGTTCAGCCTGCCGATGCGTTTCTGGACCGGATTTTCGGCGGGCGCCCCGTGGAAGAGCCCCAGCCTGTTCAGCCGGCACCGGCGCCTGTGCTGGACAAGGCCGTGATCGCCGCCAATAAGGTCTCCGCTCCGAAATATTACACGTACAAGGCCGATCAGCTGGCGGCCTTCTCTCTGAAGGCGCTGGCAGCAAGCCCGCAGCCTGCCGCAGGGCAGATGCCCGGTGGTGCTGCGTCTGGCGGAACTGGCGCAGTCCTGCCTGTGTCCGCTCAGGCCGCTGCACCTCAAGCTGCGGCTGACCAGACCGGCAGCATCGTTTCGCCTGCCGGGGACGCGGCGGCTCTGGCCTTTGACGCGGCACGCCCGGCCTTTGCCGCGCTCAGTTTCAAGGCCTTGCCGGAAGTGGCCAAGGCGGCCGAAGCGTTCTATATGCAGGAGCCGCGTTTCGTCTGGGTCGAAAATGGTGCGCCCGGTGCCCGGTTTGCCGCGCTGAAGTCCGAGCTGGAGCGGGCAGGGGATTTCGGTCTGGATCCGGCCGATTACCGGGTCGAGGCGCCTGCGCTCACCGGCCTTGAGCCGGCCGCCCGCGATGCGGCTCTGGTGGATTTTGAGGTGAAGGCGTCCATCGCGGCGCTGACCTATGTGCTGGACGCGCGCCGTGGCCGGGTCGATCCGAACCGCATCTCCGGCTATCACGACCTGCCGCGCCACAAGGTGGACCTGATGGCCGAGGCGAAAGGACTGGCGGCTGCAGCCGATGCCGGGCAATACCTGCGCTCGCGCCAGTTGGCATCGCCCCAGTTCACCGCGCTGGTGGAAGAGCTGGCGCGGCTGAAGCGCGAGACCGCCGATATCCCGCAGGTGGTGATTGCGGCCGGCACGCTGCTGAAGCCGGGCAAGTCCAGCCCCGAGGTGAAGAATGTGGTCGCCGCCATCCGCCTGCGCGGCTCGGCGGCGCTGCTGGAGGCGCACAAGGATCTGCTCGACACCTATATGGGCGAGGAGCTTTACAGCGATGCCATCGCCGGTCTGGTCAAGGCCTATCAGGCCGAAGCCGGGCTCAATGCCGATGGCGTGGTGGGGGCGGGCACCATCCAGGCGCTGACGGGCGAAAGCAACGCCTCGAAGATCGCCAAGGTGGAACTGGCGCTGGAGCGGATGCGCTGGCTGCCGGAAAACCTGGGCGAGCGCCGCGTCTTCATCAACCAGCCGGCCTTCACGGTTGCCTATTTCGAGCCGGGCAAGGCGCCGCTGGAAATGCGCGCGGTCATCGGCAAGAAGTCGAACCAGACCAACTTCTTCTACGACACCATCGAGACGGTGGAATACAACCCCTATTGGGGCGTGCCCTATTCGATCATCGTCAATGAGAAGCTGTCGAAGCTGCAGCAGGATCCGGCGTGGCTCGACAAGGCCGGATATGAGGTGACGACGGCGGCGGGCAAACCGGTTTCCTCGGCCAGTGTCGACTGGCATGCGGTGGCGACCGGCAAGATGCGGGTCAACGTGCGCCAGCGCCCGGGCGATGACAATGCGCTTGGCGAGCTGAAGATCCTCTTCCCCAACAAGCACGCCATCTACATGCATGACACGCCGTCGCGCTCGCTGTTCAAGAAGGACATGCGCGCCTTCAGCCACGGCTGCGTGCGCCTTGCCGACCCGCGCGCCATGGCCGCCGCCGTGCTGGGCAAGACCGAGGCGCATGTGGCCAGCCGCATTGCCACGGGCAAGAACAACTCGGAAGACGTTGCCGGGAACATCCCGGTCTATATCGCCTATTTCACCGCCTGGCCGCAGACGGATGGCAGCATCGGCTATTTCGGCGATGTCTATGACCGCGACGCCTACCTGCAGAAAGCCCTCGAGGCCACCCGCAAGGCGCGGGGAACGGCGGAAAGCTGAGGTCTGAACGCATAAACCTGATGAAGGCGGCCCAACCGGGGCCGCCTTTTTTCTTGCGGGGCAGGGAAGGGGCGGCAAATTGCCGGGTGGACAGCGTCCATGCGCCCCCCAGGTGCCGTAACCGGGAGCGTTTGAGCCGCTGGCTTAGCGGGCCTTGGGCAGAGGTCCGCCGTGCGGTGCGAGAATGGTGTCCGCAAGGTTGGCACTCATAGCCATTCTTTCCATGCAATGCCGCAAGTATTCAGGGTCGCGGATCAATTCGACGGCCTGCGCATAGGCTTGCCCGGCCGTGTCGCCGTAGGCCTCGCGGGCGCGTGTCCATGCCGCAGCCGGAATCTCGCCCCAGCTGGATATCATCATCGAAAGGTCAATGATGTCCCGGCTGAGTACGGCCCTGTCTGCCCAGCGGTCGGCATTGGCCAGCAGTTTCTCCAGATACAAGTCGGTGCGGGCAAGAACCGGCACTCTCAGGTCCGGATCGAAAGCACCGTTCAGGGTGACACGCGCTTCCCGGATGATCTCGAACTTTATCTGCGCGCCGCCGCATTCAAATGCTGTGCGGATGCCATATTGATCCGTCTTCACCTCCCGCAGGGGGGTAATCTCAGCCTCCGGCCGGATCAGACCCGCAAGCCCTGCGCCAAAGACGGTTTGCCGGATCAGGCGGTAACCTTCCTGCGAGGCGCAGAGAAAATCGATGTCAACGCTTTCTCTGTATTCGCCGAGTTGCAGCACGATTGCGGTGCCGCCGCCAAAAAAGCACTGCGCACGGTGCATCAGTTCGCCGTTCAGCCCATGCAGGGCAGTCAGAATGGCCTGATGGTGCGGGCGCTTGAAGAGCCTTGCCATGCCAGCCTCAGGCAGCCAGCATGATGCCGTTGCCATAGCGTGCTGTCAGCAACGCAATCAGGCCGCGTTCGCCGTCCTCGAGAGCTTCCGTATCGACAAAACGCCAGTTGCGCTCGTAAAGATCAAAAGCCTCCTGTCCGTCCAGCACCGGATTTCCGGGACGGCTCCAGCAGAGCAGCCTGAGCTGCGGATAGTGGCTTGTCTCAATCTTCATGTCTGCCTCGCAGCGTCAAATATAGATCTCTTTCCCGGAAATATCCAGTGTGGGGCATTTGTTCAGCCGGACCGGCGGCGTGCTGCGCACATATGAGCCCTGCCGGCGCTGCCGCCTCCGTTCCATGCCCCGGTTCGCTGTCATTCCACCGTTGCGGACACCTCCCGCTGCGCCGCCTTGGCCCGGAAGTTCGGAGCATGTGCCGGGGCCTGTTATGGTCCTCAAACCTCTCAATCCGTCATCCCGGCCCCCGAGCGGGACCGGAGAGCCGGGCTGCTGATGGAGCGTGACGGGGGGCGGCTCACCGGTCCCGGATCTCTGCTGCGCTTCGTCCGGGATGATGATGGAGGGGAGGGGCTGACAGCTCTTTGGCTATTGCGTCCCTTACAGGTCCCGGCCCAAGTTTAGGATCTGGGGCCGGGACGGCGCGGAGTGTGGGGCGAGGAGGTCCCTTCTAACCCGCATTCGGATCGGCTGCCGTTATTGCTTGTGCTTTACGGACGAAAAGCGGTTTGCGAACGAAGGCCGCCATCACCGCCGCCAGCGGGCAGCCACCGCCGCCGGGCCACCTCCACCGGACCACCTCCACCGGGCCAGAAAACTCCCCACCGCGCCGCCCCGGCCTTGTGCCGGGGCCTGTTATGGTCCTCAACCCTCTCGTTGCGTCATCCCGGCCCCCGAGCCGGGACCGGAGAGCCGGGGTGCTGATGGGGCGTGACGGGAAACCCCTGTATATCGAAAGTCTGTCATTGTGATTGCGGGACGGAGGCCGTTAGACCCCTGGTCTTGAAGACCGTGAGCCGGCTCACCGGTCCCGGATCTCCGCTGCGCTTCCTCAAGGATGATGCTAGAGGGTAGGGGCTCAGGGTTTATCTTCCTGACACCTCTTTGGCTATTGCGTCCCTTACAGGTCCCGGCACGGGGGCCGGGACGGCGCGGAGTGTGAGTTGGGATTGGTGCCCACCTGACTTGCCCTAGTCTGCTTCTATGATTGCTTTTGCCACAGGCGGGACGCGGTTTGAGGGCTAAAGCCGCTACCTCCATCGGTACTTCTACCGCGCCGCACCAGCCTTATACCAATCAATTTTCTTCAAGTATCTCTGTAGACCTCATATTCGATAATATCAATTTATGTCTCTTTCAGCTTAATAATCCGGCAGGGATCGTACGACTCCATAGCTTTCCTAAAATGTTCTGCTTCTGGTATTTCACCGATTGCAATCTTCAGGCTGCCATCACAGTGCTTTACAGGTCGCACGCGCTCGAGAATGAAATCGAAGCCGTAACGTTTCTCGATTGCCAGCATACAAGCTTCGAAAGAAATGATAGAGTTACCCAAAGCATCCCACCGATCTGGCAGATTTTCCCGAAAGGCGTGAACGAATCTTTTATCTCCAGAGAGAAGTACTCGTCCATCAGGGCTATTAATAAGAATGGCAGCCAGAACTTGTTCGCCGCCATCGATCCCATCAATGTCGGACAGCTCTTGATAGGCCGCTGAACCGTAAATTTGATCGACATCATCTGGTATGATGTCTACTACGTCGATGATATTCTGTGTTCGCTGTATGAGTTCTTCGGGTGCTACACCTCCAAGCATCCGAGCTATTACTTTGTGATTGGACTTCGCACTGCTGGTTGCTACAAGCCGATAAGGTTGTGTTACCCCCAAAGCATCGACAGCCTCGAACCACAGATTGCAGCAGCAAAGCTTAAGAAATATGTCGCGGTCAAATAGTCCTATCACTATGACGTGCGTCCTAGAGCAGGCCGAGCTTCTCAAGGAATTCGACGCTGTCGTCGCGAAGCGCACACGGGTCGATATTTTCCCTGAGAGCATCCTTACATAAATCCGTAGCGCACTTATCATCATCTGTTGGAATGAGTTTCAGTGCGGCTTGGCCGAGAGCGAAAGGTTTCTTTCCATTGATCAGTGAGTTGTGAACGGCATTCAGGATTACGTACCCCGGTGCCATCCCATGTTCCTGTCCATACTGCTTAGCTTTATCTGCAAGCTTGGCAGCTATGGGCAGTCTGCCGCGGATATTGACCTCTTTTCCACCTGGTGCCAGCAGATGTGTGGCAAACTTGTTTGCTTCCTCTTCTTGCTGATCGCGATCATCACCGGATTTCACTTCTACGGTGTCGTCGACAATAGCTTGCCCCTCGTCTTCGGTTAGATGGCCTTTCGCCAAGTGGCCGATTTCATGCGCCAAGACGAATAGCAGCCAATCCGGATGAGGGACTTTCTTTGTTAGAATGATCGCAGGCCGTTCCCTGACGAACGTCACCATTCCCTCCATCTTTCTGCCTTGGACCGGCAGCGAAGGTAGATAGAGAACCGGAATTCCGTGTTCCCAGCACGCATTGAGAAGCATCGGGAGGTCGATCCAAGGCTTGTTTGAGCTCCGCAATACTTTTGCGCGGAATGTATCTGCTTCTTCAGGTAAGTGCGTGTAGGGCGTCTTGGTCGCCATGGCTATCAGACGCGCGCATGCCGTTGCCATACTGCGTGCAGCAGTTACTTTCTCGACGGAAGTGGCCGAACTCGTCTTGAAGCATGCAACTGGCAGCTGTTTTGTTGTCAGAAGACCTTCTGAACTGAGTTGAAGACCCGCATTTCGTGAAAGGAAGGTCTTGAGCTCCACAACACCCGAGCGGCTCTGGAAAGCGCAATCAATCCAGTCCGGGAGAACTTGTTTGAGAGACTTCCACTCAACACCAATTCCCGAGAGCTCCAAACGGAGATCACGTTCGCGTTGCTTAGCGTTTTGTGCAATGAGACTCAGTGCCTTTACCTCCATCAATAGCATTATCGTTACAGCTAGTGTTGACGATTGTGAAGGTGATATGTGTAGACCATAAAACATACGTTTTTGTGTCCGAAACACACCAAGCGGACACATGCATCGCCAAACTAAAAAAAAACCGCCCACCGTCTCCGGCAAGCGGGTTTTTTCGTTTTCAAAGCTCCCCCCTCAGCTGCACCCGCTCGTGGAACCACAGGTGTCGCACTTCAGGCAGGTGCCGTTGCGGACCATGGTGAAGTTGCCGCATTCGGAGCAGCTTTCGCCTTCGTAGCCTTTCATCCGGGCCTGGGCGATGCGCTCGGCGGCGGAGGAGGGGGCCGCTACCGGGGCAGGGGCGGTTTCGAGTTTGACGGCCAGTTCCGTGTTGCCCGAGCGGGCAAAGGCGGTGGCGACGGCGGAGGTCTGGGCGACAGTCTGGGCGATGGGGGCGCTTGCGGTCCCCTTTACGGCCGGAGCTGCACCATGAGCCGGACCCTGACCGGCGAGCGAGCCGGCCGGTTCGCCGCTGGCGGAGACGAGGCGGAAGCGCTCGGTCTGGCCGCGCACGAGGCCGTGGGAGACGACGCCCTGTTCGCCGCGCCCTTCGCTGGCGCCCGCGCTGATGCCGGTGTTGCCGATGGCTTCCGGCGGCACGTGGGCAAGGTCATGACGGCCGAGGTAAGAGACGGCGAGCTCGCGGAAGATGTAGTCGAGGATCGACGTGGCGTTCTTGATCGCCTCGTTGCCCTGCACCATGCCCGCCGGTTCAAAGCGGGTGAAGGTGAAGGCGTCGACATATTCCTCCAGCGGCACGCCATATTGCAGGCCGAGCGAGATGGCGATGGCGAAGTTGTTCATCAGGGAGCGGAAGGCGGCGCCTTCCTTGTGCATGTCGATGAAGATCTCGCCGAGGCGGCCATCCTGATATTCGCCGGTGGTGAGATACACCTTGTGGCCGCCGACGCGGGCCTTCTGGGTGTAGCCCTTGCGCCGGTCCGGCATCTTTTCGCGGGCACGGACGGTGCGCTCGATGATCCGCTCGACGATGCGCTCGGCGATGACTTCGGCCTTGGCGGCGGCGGGCTTTGCGGCGATCGCCTCGGCGGCCTCTTCCGCGTCCTCGTCCTCATCGGCGATGAGCTGCGAGTTCAGCGGCTGGGACAGCTTGGAGCCGTCGCGGTAGAGCGCATTGGCCTTCAGCGCCAGCCGCCAGGACAGCATGTAGGCTTCCTTGCAGTCGTCGACGGTCGCCTCGTTCGGCATGTTGATCGTCTTGGAAATGGCGCCGGAGATGAAGGGCTGGGCGGCGGCCATCATGCGGATGTGGCTTTCGACCGAAAGGTAGCGCTTGCCGGTCTTGCCGCAGGGGTTGGCGCAGTCGAAGACCGGGTAATGCTCCTTCTTCAGGAAGGGCGCGCCTTCCAGCGTCATGGCACCGCAGACGTGGATGTTGGCAGCTTCGATCTCGGCCTTGGAGAAGCCGAGGAACGGCAGCAGCTCGAAGGCCGGGTCGTTCATCTGCTCAGCCGTGACGCCAAGGGCGGTCAGCTGTTCATCGCCCAGCGTCCAGCGGTTGAAGACGAACTTGATGTCGAAGGCCGACTTCAGCGAGCCCTTGAGCTTGGCAAGGCTGTCCTCGGTGAAGCCCTTGGCCTTGAGGCTGGAGGGGTTGACGCCGGGCGCCTGATCCAGCGAGCCATGGCCGACGGCATAGGCCTCGATCTCGGCGATTTCGCTCGGCTTGTAGCCCAGCACCTCGAGGGCTTCGGGCACCGCGCGGTTGATGATCTTGAAATAGCCGCCGCCGGCCAGCTTCTTGAACTTCACCAGCGCAAAGTCGGGCTCGATGCCGGTGGTGTCGCAGTCCATCACCAGGCCGATGGTGCCGGTGGGGGCAATGACGGAGACCTGCGCATTGCGGTAGCCGTGCTTCTCGCCCAGCTCCAGGGCCCGGTCCCAGGCAAGCTTCGACCGCTCGATCAGCACCTTGTCGGGGCAGGAGGCATGGTCCAGCGGCACCGGATTGGTGGACAGCGCCTCGTAGCCCGCTGCCTCGCCATGGGCGGCGCGGCGGTGGTTGCGGATGACGCGCAGCATGTGGGCGGCGTTATCGCCATAGCCGGGGAAGGCGCCCAGCTCACCGGCCATTTCGGCGGAGGTGGCATAGGACACGCCGGTCATGATGGCCGACAGGGCACCGCAAAGGGCGCGGCCCGCATCGCTGTCATAGGGGATGCCGGAGGTCATCAGCAGGCCGCCGATGTTGGCATAGCCAAGGCCGAGGGTGCGGAAGCGGTAGGACAGCTCGGCGATTTCCTTGGACGGGAACTGCGCCATGAGCACGGAGATTTCCAGCACCACGGTCCACAGGCGCACCGCATGCTCATAGGCGTCCACGTCGAAGGAACGGTCCTCGCGGCGAAACTGCATCAGATTCAGGGACGCCAGATTGCAGGCCGTGTCGTCCAGGAACATGTATTCCGAGCAGGGGTTGGAGGCGCGGATCTCGCCCGAGGCCGGGCAGGTGTGCCAGTCGTTGATGGTGGTGTGATACTGGATGCCGGGATCGGCCGAGGCCCAGGCGGCATAGCCGATCTGCTCCCACAGCTCGCGCGCCTTCAGCGTCTTCATCACCTTGCCGTCCTTGCGGGCGGTCAGGTCCCAGGTGCCGTCATCCGTCACGGCCTTCAGGAAGCCGTCGGTGACGCGCACGGAGTTGTTGGAGTTCTGGCCGGCAACGGTCAGATAGGCTTCCGAATCCCAGTCGGTGTTGTAGGCGGGGAATTCGATGTTGGTGTAGCCCTGACGGGCGAACTGGATGACGCGGCGGATGTAGTTTTCCGGCACCATCATCTTCTTGGCAGCGCGGATTTCGCGCTTCAGGGCCGGGTTCTTGGCCGGGTCGAAGCAGTCGCCATTGTCCGCCTCGCAGTTGACGCAGGCCTTCATGATGGCGGTCAGGTGCTTCTGGCAGATCTTCGAGCCGGTGACGAGGGCGGCCACCTTCTGCTCTTCCTTGACCTTCCAGTTGATGTAGTCCTCGATGTCCGGATGGTCCACATCCACGACCACCATCTTGGCGGCGCGCCGGGTGGTGCCGCCGGACTTGATGGCGCCCGCCGCGCGGTCGCCGATCTTCAGGAAGCTCATCAGGCCGGAGGAGCGGCCGCCGCCGGACAGCTTTTCGCCCTCGCTGCGCAGGCGCGAGAAGTTGGAGCCGGTGCCCGAACCGTATTTGAACAGGCGCGCCTCACGCACCCACAGGTCCATGATGCCGTTCTCGTTGACGAGATCGTCCTCGACGGACTGGATGAAGCAGGCGTGCGGCTGCGGGTGCTCATAGGCGGTGGCGGACTTCACCAGCTCGCCGGTCTGGAAATCGACATAGAAGTGGCCCTGGCTGGGGCCGTCGATGCCATAGGCCCAGTGCAGGCCGGTGTTGAACCACTGCGGGCTGTTCGGCGCCACCTTCTGGGTCGCCAGCATGAAGCGCAGTTCGTCGTAGAAGGCCTGGGCATCGGCCTCGCCGTCGAAATAGCCGCCCTTCCAGCCCCAGTAGGTCCAGGTGCCGGCCAGACGGTCGAAGACCTGGCGTGCGTCGGTTTCAGAGCCGAAGCGCTCGCCCTCGGGCAGGGCTTCGAGAGCGGCCATGTCGGCCTCGCGGCGCCACAGCCAGGAGGGAACGGTGTTCTCTTCCACCGGCTTCAGGCGGGCCGGAACGCCGGCCTTGCGGAAATACTTCTGGGCGAGAATGTCGGAGGCGACCTGCGAGAACTGGGCCGGAACCTGAATGTCCGCGAGACGGAACACGACGGAGCCATCCGGATTGCGGATCTCGCTCGTGGTCGTGGTGAAGTCGATCTCAGCGTAAGGGGACTGTCCATCCTTGGTGTAACGCCGTTCAATCCGCATTCCCATGCCCCCTTCAACGTGCCGGCCCGGCAGGCGATCCGCCTTGCGTCAGGCCGCAAAAATCCGTTGCCCGGGCGCAGCCGCATCCCGGACGTTCAATAGTGCCGCTACCCTGTCAATCGAGGCCCGGTTCAGAGCCGGGCTCACTCTTTCAGTGAGGAATTCCCTGATCCTGCCACCCTGGTGGCCTGCCACTGGTGTTTCCGCATGCGGACGGCCAGAAGCCGGGTGCCGCGATGTCCAAGCTGCCAGCGCAACGGAAGGCGGCGCGCGGGAGGCCGCTGCCGCTGTCCCTGATGCTGCCGGAAACCGGTTCTACTGGGCGGAAACAGACGCCAGTCTGCCCGCCGGAACACTCATCGTGACGTTCCGGACATTAGTGTGAATCATCGGTTACCGTCAAGTTTGTGGAACTATCGCTTGTGTGTAAAAATTGGCCGGCAATCTAAATCTAGTAGCTCTTGTGGAAATCGGGGAGAGCGGGGGAAAGCCGTGATTTGATGCAGGTCATTGCAATTTTGCATCAAGTTGAAGCGCGCGACGGCCCCATGCGGGGATGATGCCAGCAATGCCTGCCATGTTGCTGATTGATGATGACAATTTGACGAAAAGGCCGCCACCGCATTTCAAGCGGGCTTAAGCGCGGCATGCGAGAAGAAGGGGGTTCATCTCCGGCAGGGGCCCTGATTTCATGTCCAACCATCATGCGGCCTATGGCCTGACCTTCGAGGAACTCGACGTGGTTGTCGTCGAGGATTCAAGGCAGATGCAGACCATTCTTCGCTCGATACTTCTAAGCTTCAAGGTCGAGCGGGTGCGGGTGTTCGATACGGTGGATGCGGCGCTGGAATCCATGCTCACCGAGCCGCCCAATCTCATCATCTCCGACTGGCGCATGGAACCGGCGACGGGCTACCAGATGTTGCGGCTGATCCGGCACAAGAACATGGCACCGCTCTGTTTTGTGCCGCTGCTGTTCGTCACCGCCCATGGCACGCGGGCATTTGTGGAGAAGGCCTTCCGGGCAGGGGCGCATCATCTGTTGGCCAAGCCCGTTTCGCCCTCCATGCTCCACGCCCGGCTGAACTGGCTGCTCAATGATGCAAGGGAGATGATCCCTGACAAGAACGGTTTTTACTCGATTGAAGGCGTTGGCCTTTTGCTGGAGCAGCAGGCGGACAAGATGAAGACGCTGGATGGAGCACGCGCCTATCACCAGCGGGCGACCCGCCGCTATCAGGAAGTGAAGGAGACGGTGGAGCACGTCTTCAACGAGGATGGCTCGAACGCCGCAGCGGCGCTTGATTCGCAGGCCGGACGCATGGCGGCCGTTGCCCGGACCGCCCCAAAGCCGGTGCAGAAGCCGAAGACGGACGAGCCGAAACCGCCGGTGCCGGGGCCGCGATTCGCTGCGCTGCGCAAGGCTCTGAGATAGCTGCAGCGCCAGGCGGCCGGTTTCCTGTTCCGGCGCTGCGGCGAAGCGGCGCAAAATGCCGCAGCCGTGTGGACGGGCCGGAGAATTCCGGCTACATGTTGCCGCAACATCGGGCTGCATTGGCAGCCAGTCCTTTTCGGGGGCGGCAGTTGGTCCGCCCGATTCGGAGCAGACAGCGGATGAAGACCCTTCTCCTGCAAATCTTCACCTGGTGGAACGGCCAGACCATGGGCACCCGGTTCTTCACCTGGCGCAAGGGCGAGCTTGTCGGTCAGGACGAGTTCGGCAACACCTATTACAAGGAGCGGGGCGGCAAGAAGCGCTGGGTCATCTATAATGGCCTTGCCGAAGCTTCGATGATCCCCCCGGGCTGGCATGGATGGATGCACCACCGCGTCGATACGCCGCCGACAGAAGAGAACTATCACGCCAAGTCCTGGCAGGCGCCGCATCACGGCAACCGCACCGGCACGCCGGAGGCTTACCGTCCCAAGGGCTCGATCCTGACCCCGGAAAAGCGCCCGGAAGTGACCGGCGACTATCAGGCCTGGACGCCTGGCCAGTAATTGGGCCAGTAATTGGGCCAGTAAGCCGCGCAGTGCTGCCTGAATTCGAAGAACCCGCTGGTGTGATCCGGCGGGTTTTTTGTTGTGCGGGGGGCGAGGCATGAGTTTGTCCGGACAGGCCGATGCCTCTGCGGCCACTCGCGGGGAAATGCCCAAAGCGCTTCAGCTTGTCATCCCCGCGCATGCGGGGATCCAGTATTCCCGGTCTTTGCCGTCATCTCCGCCGGGGTTACTAGATCCCGGTCTTGCCGCTGTGCGGCAAACCGGGATGACGGCGGAGGGGAGACGTGCACCTGACGGGTCCAGGCCCGGAAGCCGGGACGGCGTGGACGATGCAGAGGCTTCGCAAAAATTGTAAAGAACGCTGCATCCCCCCAAATAAAAAACCCGCCAGATTGCTCTGACGGGTTTCGATACGCCGTGAACGGCTTTCGCCGGACAAATGACGGGGATTACTCCTCGTCTTCGTCCAGATCTTCGGCAAACTCCTCGCCCGTGTCCGCCGGGGGCGGCGGCAGGACGGGGAGGGCGTCAACGCCGAGGCGCTTGTCGAGATAGGTGCCGCAGCGCAGCATCAGTTCCTCGACGCTGTTCTCGAAGAAGTGGTTCGCGCCGGGGATCGTCTCGTGATCGATGACGATGCCCTTCTGCGTCTTCAGCTTGTCGACGAGGTTCTGCACATCCTTCTGCGGCACCACCTTGTCGTTGTCGCCATGGATGAGCAGACCGGACGACGGGCAGGGGGCGAGGAAGGAGAAGTCGAAGAGGTTCGCCGGAGGGGCCACCGAGATGAAGCCTTCCACTTCCGGACGGCGCATCAGAAGCTGCATGCCGATCCAGGCGCCGAAGGAGAAGCCGGCAATCCAGCAGCCGCGCGCGTCGGGATGAACCGTCTGCACCCAGTCGAGGGCCGCGGCGGCATCCGAAAGCTCGCCCTGGCCGTGGTCGAAGGACCCCTGCGACCGGCCGACGCCACGGAAGTTGAAGCGCAGCACGGCAAAACCACGCTGGGCGAACATGTAATACAGCTGGTAGACGACCTGATTGTTCATCGTCCCGCCGAACTGCGGATGCGGATGCAGCACCAGTGCGATGGGCGCGTTCCGCTTTTTGGCGGGATGGAAACGGCCTTCCAGACGTCCGGCAGGGCCGTTGAAAATCACCTCGGGCATGAAGCGCGATGTCCTTTTCTCGTTTTCCGGGCCTTCTGGTCCGGAAAAAATGAGGAATTTGTACGTGGAATCCCTGAGCAGGAAACTTGACTCTGAGGTTCCGAGTTTCTAAAAGCTTCTTTAGAATGCTTCAAATTCGAATGCAGCCGCGTGAAGCGTGCCGGTTCGAATTCGGGCGCTTGGCGCACTTATCATCATGTGGGCGGGGAATTTCAAGTTTTCCGTTGACTTGACTTGAAAAAGAGGCGCTACCGGCCTTGTCCCAACGCCAGCAGGCGAAGAGGGCAAACCAGGCTGAATGGAGTTGGAACCGGGCCATGAACGGCGGAACCGAGCGGCTTTATCTGGATCACAACGCGAGCGCGCCGCTGCGCCCGCAGGCGCTTGCGCGCATGGTCGAGGTGCTGGGCGTCACGGGCAACCCGTCTTCGGTGCATGGGGAAGGGCGCAAGCTGCGCGGCATCGTCGAGGATGCGCGCGAGGCGCTGGCCGCCATGTGCGGCGTCAAGGCCCGCTCCGTCATTTTCACCAGCGGTGCGACGGAAGCCAACGTGCTGGCCCTCAGCCCGCGCTGGCAGGGCAATGACGGCCCGGTCTATCTGGACCGGCTGCTGATGTCCGCCGTTGAGCACCCGAGCGTGCGCGCGGGCGGGCGCTTTGCTGCGCGCGAGATTTCCCAGATCGCCACCGGCGAAAACGGCGTCCTGCGGCTTGATCATCTGGACGAGCTGCTGGCCGCTGGAGGCCCCGCGCTGGTGTCGGTGATGGCTGCCAACAACGAGACCGGCGTCATTCAGCCTCTGGCCGAAATCGGTGCCCGGGTGAAGGCCGCTGGCGGCATCTTCCATGTGGATGCCGTGCAGTTCGGTGGCCGCCTGCCGGTGGATATTGCCGGATGGCAGGCCGATGCGGTGAGCCTTTCGGCCCACAAGATGGGCGGCCCGCAGGGCATCGGCGCGCTTGTGCTGCGCACATCTGCGCTGGCGCCTGCGCCGCTGCTGATTGGTGGCGGGCAGGAACAGCACCGTCGTGCGGGCACGGAAAATGCCGCGGCCATTGCCGCTTTCGGTGCCATTGCGCGCGATGGCTCCACAATGCTTGAGGAATTTGCAAGTCTCGCAAGGCTTCAGGGGCTTCTCGAAGAGGGTTTGCGCCTTATATCTGGATCAACGGTGGTGTTTGGCGCGGATGCGCCCCGCCTTGCGAACACAACGTGTTTTGCCGTTCCGGGCGTTCCGTCCGAAATGGCGCTTATGGCTCTGGACCTCAACGGCATCGCCCTTTCCTCCGGCTCGGCTTGCTCCTCGGGCAAGGTCGGCGCGTCGCATGTGCTCACCGCCATGGGCGTTGCGGAGGATCTGGGACGCTGTGCGCTGCGGGTCAGCCTTGGCTGGACGACGCAGGAAGCGGACATTGCCCGCTTCCTGGAGGTCTGGGCCAGGGTGGCAGCCACGCTCAATCCTTCGGCAACCGGCAAGGCAGCCTGAAGATACGGCTTTGAAATTGCCCCGAACGGGGCCTGAAACCGCCCGCGGCCAGTTTTGTGCCGGCGGGCTGAACCTGAGATGACCCTGCCGCCGTAAAACGGGGGCAGGGAAGATGGACCGCCCCGCACTTGAGGGCGGCGGAATGGAGACAAAGACATGCCCGCTGTGCAGGAAACGATCGACCGGGTCAAAGCGATTGACGTCGACCAGTACAAATATGGCTTCGTCACCGACATCGAGTCGGAAACGGCGGCAAAGGGCCTTTCCGAGGAAACCGTGCGCTTCCTTTCGGCCAAGAAGAACGAGCCGGAGTGGATGACCGAGTGGCGCCTTGATGCGCTGCGCCGCTTCCAGACCATGGAAGAGCCCACCTGGGCCCGCGTCAGCTATCCGCCGATCGACCTGCAGGAGTTGTACTACTGGTCTGCGCCCAAGTCCGTTGAAGGGCCGAAGAGCCTTGACGAGGTGGACCCTGAGCTGCTGCGGACCTACGAAAAGCTGGGCATTCCGCTGCGCGAGCAGGAGATCCTTGCCGGCGTCGAGCCGAAGAACCGGGTTGCCGTGGATGCCGTGTTCGACAGCGTGTCCGTGGTCACGACCTTCAAGGACGAGCTGAAGAAGGCCGGCGTCATCTTCTGTTCCATCTCCGAAGCCCTGCGCGAATACCCGGACCTCGTCCGCAAGTATCTCGGCTCCGTGGTTCCGGTGACGGACAACTACTATGCGACGCTGAACTCGGCGGTCTTCTCCGACGGCTCCTTCGTCTATGTGCCGGAGGGCGTGCGCTGCCCGATGGAACTGTCCACCTACTTCCGCATCAACGAGAAGAACACCGGCCAGTTCGAGCGCACGCTGATCATCGCCGACAAGGGCGCCTATGTGTCCTATCTGGAAGGCTGCACCGCGCCGCAGCGCGACGAGAACCAGCTGCATGCGGCTGTCGTCGAGCTGATCGCGCTGGATGACGCGGAGATCAAGTATTCCACCGTCCAGAACTGGTTCCCCGGTGATAAGGACGGCAAGGGCGGCATCTACAACTTCGTCACCAAGCGTGGCGACTGCCGTGGCAAGAACTCCAAGATCTCCTGGACGCAGGTGGAAACCGGCTCGGCCATCACCTGGAAGTATCCGTCCTGCATCCTGCGCGGCGACAATTCGCGTGGCGAGTTCTATTCGATCGCCGTTTCCAACGGCTATCAGCAGGTCGACAGCGGCACCAAGATGATCCATCTCGGCAAGAACACGTCGAGCCGCATCATCTCCAAGGGCATTTCGGCCGGCAAGTCGCAGAACACCTACCGTGGTCTCGTCTCGGCGCACCGCAAGGCGTCCAATGCCCGCAACTTCACCCAGTGCGACAGCCTGCTGATCGGGCAGGACTGCGGCGCGCATACGGTGCCCTATATCGAGAGCAAGAACGCATCGGCCGTCTTCGAGCACGAGGCCACCACCTCGAAGATCTCCGACGACCAGATGTTCTACTGCCTCGCCCGCGGCCTTTCGCAGGAAGAGGCGGTCGCACTGATCGTCAACGGCTTCGTCAAGGACGTGATCCAGCAGCTGCCGATGGAATTCGCCGTCGAAGCCCAGAAACTGATCTCGATCAGCCTGGAAGGCAGCGTGGGGTAAAAACGTTTCGCCCCGTCATCCTCGGCACAAGCCCGGGGATGATGGAAGCAAGGCCTTGGCCAAACGCAATTGAACGCCGGATACAGGCAGACGCCCGCCATCCGGCTCCTGAGACTGATGACACACACCGGACCTTGAATCCGGACCGAAATGAGGACCATCTCAATGCTTGAGATCAAGAACCTGCACGCCCGCATCGCCGAAGACGGCACCGAGATCCTGCGCGGCATCGACCTGACCGTGAAGGCAGGTGAAATTCACGCCATCATGGGCCCGAACGGCTCCGGCAAGTCGACCCTGTCCTACATTCTGGCGGGCAAGGAAGACTATGAGGTCACCGAGGGCGAGATCCTGTTCAACGGTGAGAACCTGCTGGAAATGGAAGCCGACGAGCGTGCGGCTGCCGGTGTGTTCCTCGCCTTCCAGTATCCGATCGAGATCCCCGGCGTTGCCACGATGGAGTTCCTGAAGACGGCCCTCAACGCACAGCGCAAGGCGCGCGGCGAGGCCGAGCTGTCGGTTCCGGACTTCCTGAAGCTGGTCAAGGCCAGGGCGGCCGACCTCAACGTCACCATGGACATGCTGAAGCGTCCGCTCAACGTCGGATTCTCCGGCGGCGAGAAGAAGCGTTCGGAAATCCTGCAGATGGCGCTCTTGGAGCCCAAGCTCTGCGTGCTGGACGAGACGGACTCCGGCCTCGACATCGACGCCCTGCGCATCGTCTCGGAAGGCGTCAACAAGCTGCGCTCACCGGAGCGGGCGATGATCGTCATCACCCACTACCAGCGCCTGCTCGACCATATCGTGCCGGATGTCGTCCACGTTCTGTCCAAGGGCAAGATCGTCAAGACCGGCGGCAAGGAACTGGCGCTTGAGCTGGAGAAGAACGGCTACGCCGATTACGCCGGCGCGGCGGCCTGAGCCACGGGGAGTGACCATGACTGCGAACCTGCGTGTCGTCTCGACACAGGCCGAAACCGATCTTGAGGCGCATTTTGCTGCGCTCAAGGACGGTGGCGCCGATCTGATCAGCCTGCGGGAAGCCGCCTTCGCCCGTTTCCGGGCGACCGGCCTGCCGCACCGGCGGATCGAGGAGTGGAAGTACACGGACCTGCGCGCCTTCCTGAAGAGCTACGCTGCCCCGGCAGCCGCGGCTTCCCTGGATGCGGTCAAGGCGGCTCTCGCAGACGCCGAGACCTATGCGGAGCTGGAGCGCCTGCGCATCGTGCTCGCCAATGGCCGTCTTGTGGCCGAAGTGTCCGATCTTCCGAAGCTGGAAGCGGCTGGCGTTGAGGTTTCGAACTTCAACGAAGTTGTCAAGAATTCTGCGCAAGACCTTATTTCCAATCCGGAAATTGCCGGAGTTAATCCGGCACTTGAACTCAACACGGCGCTGCTGCAGGGCGGTGTGGTGCTGAAGGTCAAGGCGGGCACGGCCGTGGATCTGCCGGTCGAAATCGTGCATCTGGCGCTTGGTGGCGCGGTCTATTCCCGCGTGCGGACCGAACTGGCCAAGGGCGCGAGCCTGACCCTGCTGGAGAGCTTCGTCACCGCCGGTGAGGATGCCGTCGTCAACGCCGTCTCCGATCAGGTGCTGGCCGATGAAGCTGCACTGACCGTAACCCGCCTGATCGTGGGCTCGGGCCGTGCGCCGCACATCTCCACCGCCTTCTCGCATCTTGGTGCGAAGGCCGAGCTGAAGACGCTCGGCTTCATCGCCGGGACCGACTTTGCCCGCAACCAGTCCTACGTCACCTTTGCCGGTGAGCACTCCACGGCCAAGCTCTACGGCGTGACCATGGTGCGCGGCCAGCAACTGGGCGACCAGACGCTGGTGGTGGACCACGCGGTGCCGAACTGCGAGAGCCGGGAATTCTTCAAGACGGTGATCGACGCCGGTGCGAAGGGCGTCTATCAGGGCAAGATCATCGTGCGGCCGCACGCCCAGAAGACGGACGGCCGGATGATGACGCAGGCGCTGCTCCTGTCCGAAGATGCCGAGATGGCCAACAAGCCGGAACTCGAAATCTTCGCTGATGACGTGCAGTGCGCCCACGGCGCGACGAGCGGCCAGATCGATGAAGACCTGCTGTTCTACCTGCGCGCCCGCGGCATTCCGGAAGCGGAAGCCCGCACCCTGCTGGTCCTCGCCTTCCTGTCGGAAGCCATCGAGGAATTCGGCAGCGAGAGCGTGACCGAGCTGCTGGAGACCCGCGTGCGGGAGTGGCTGGCTATCGCCGGCTGACCGTAAGCTGCTGTTGATTGGAGAGAATGATGACCGCCAGCCAGACTGCTGCTGCCCCTGCCACCGGCTATGACGTTGCCGCCGTGCGCCGTGATTTCCCGATCCTGTCGCGGGAAGTCTACGGCAAGCCGCTCGTCTATCTGGACAATGGCGCTTCGGCGCAAAAGCCGCAGGCGGTCATCGATGCCATGGTGAAGGCCTATTCGCAGGAATATGCCAACGTGCACCGGGGCCTGCATTTCCTCTCCAACACGGCAACGGAGAATTACGAAGCCGCGCGCGAGACCGTGCGCCGCTTCCTCAATGCGGGGTCGGTGGACGAGATCGTCTTCACCCGCTCCACGACCGAGGCCATCAATCTCGTGTCCTACGGTCTTGGCCCGGACACGTTCGGCCCGGGCGATGAGATCGTCCTGTCGATCATGGAGCACCACTCCAACATCGTGCCCTGGCACTTCCACCGCGAGCGCAATGGCGCGGTGCTGAAGTGGGTCTATGTGCGCGAGGATGGCTCCTTCGATCTGGAGGCCTTCGAGGCGGCATTGAGCGAGCGTACCAAGCTTGTCGCCATCACCCAGATGTCCAACGTGCTGGGCACCGTGGTGCCGGTGAAGGACGTCTGCCGCATCGCCCATGCGCGCGGCATCAAGGTGCTGGTGGATGGCAGTCAGGCTGCCGTGCACATGCCCGTCGATGTGCGCGACATGGACTGCGACTACTATGTGCTGACCGGCCACAAGGTCTACGGCCCGACCGGCATCGGCGTGCTCTATGGCAAGCCGGAAGCGCTGGAGCGGCTGCGCCCGTTCTGCGGCGGCGGCGAGATGATCGCCGATGTGACCGAGGATATCGTCACCTACGCCAAGCCGCCGCACCGGTTTGAGGCAGGTACGCCGCCCATCGTGCAGGCGATCGGCCTTGCCGCTGCGCTCGACTACATGGACAGCCTCGGCCGCGAGAACATCGCCCGGCATGAGGCATCGCTGCTGGCCTATGCCACGGAGAAGCTTGCCGGTTTCAACTCCCTGCGCATCTTCGGTTCGGCGCCGGGCAAGGGCGCGATCATTTCCTTCGAGATGAAGGGTGCCCACGCGCATGACGTGGCCACCGTGCTGGACCGGGCAGGGGTCGCGGTACGTGCCGGCACCCATTGCGCCCAGCCGCTGCTGGCCCGCTATGGTGTTACCTCCACTTGCCGTGCCAGTTTCGGCCTTTATAACACCTTCGAGGAAGTGGACGCCCTTGCGGCGGCCCTACAGAAGGCGCAGGACTTCTTTGCCTGAGGATCGACCCATGAACGATAGTCCCGCTCACGTTTCCGCTGAGCCGGAAACCGCCGCCGGAAACACGGCCTCCGCCATTGCGCCTGATGAACTGGCGCGGATGACCGATGACATCATCGCGGCGCTGAAGACCGTCTATGATCCGGAAATCCCCTGCGACATCTATGAGCTTGGCCTCATCTACAAGGTCGATATCGAGGATGACCGCTCGGTGAAGGTGGACATGACGCTAACCGCGCCGGGCTGCCCGGTGGCCGGGGAAATGCCGGGCTGGGTGGAGAATGCCATCAGCGCGGTGCCCGGCATCGGCGCCGTGGACGTCAGCATGGTGTTTGACCCGCCGTGGACGCCGGACCGCATGTCCGAGGAAGCCCGCGTCGCGCTCAACTGGTATTGAGCGCGGGCAGGGGAGGCAGCCGGTTGGAAAGCTGAGCGGAATCCCCATATAATACCCACCGGTTTATTTGAAGGGGGCATCTCCCCCGCAAAGGAACAAGCCCATGGCACTGGCCCGCAAGATGCAGATCATGAAGGTGAGCCCGGCAGCCGCAGAGCGCGTGCGCGAACTGGTGGACGGCGCCGATGAGCCCAAGGCCGGCCTGCGCATCAGCATCAAGAAGGGCGGCTGCGCAGGCATGGAATATGCCATGTCCCTCGTGGACGGCGTCCAGCCGGGCGATGATGTGATCGAGGCGGATGGCGCGAAGGTCTTCATCGATCCGGCGGCGGTGCTCTATCTGATCGGCAGCGAGATGGATTTCGAAACGACGAAATTCCGCTCCGGCTTCGTCTTCCGCAATCCCAATGAAGTGTCTTCCTGCGGCTGCGGCGAATCCGTATCGCTGAAGGCGGCCGATCCGGCTGCGCTTTCCGCCTGACACGTCTTTCGCCTGACATCTCCGCCAGAATCTTCAGAAGGCAGATCCATGAGTTTCTTTGCCCGCCTGCGTGAGGCCGCCGGTCCGGACTGGACGGCCTATGTCGAGCATTCCTTTGTCCGCCAGATGCAGGACGGCACGCTGCCGCAACCGGCTTTCCGGCATTATCTGGTGCAGGACTATCTGTTCCTCATCCAGTTTGCCCGGGCCTATGCGCTGGCCATCTACAAGAGCCCGACGCTCGGCGACATGCGCCACGCGCTTGCCGGGGTGAAGGCCATTCTCGACATGGAGATGGATCTTCACGTCGAGCTGTGCGCCGGCTGGGGGCTTTCGCGCGAGGATCTGGAAAAGGCGCGGGAAGAGCGCCAGACCATGGCCTACACCCGCTTCGTGCTGGACGCAGGCGGGCAGGGGGATCTGCTGGATCTTCTCGTCGCGCTGGCCCCTTGCGTTCTGGGTTATGCCGAGATCGGCGCAAGGCTCGCAAAGACGCCGTCCGGCTCCGACCCGCAGAACCCTTATGCCCGCTGGATCAGTGAATACGCCAGTGAAGCCTATCAGGACGTCGCCGGCGGCTTTGCTGCCTGGATGGACCGTCTGGCGGCAGACTATGAGACGCCGGCACGCAAGGCCCGGCTGGAGCATCTGTTCCGGCAGGCCAGCGTTCTGGAGGCTGATTTCTGGCAGATGGGCCTGAACAGTGCCCGAACAGTGCCCGAACAGGGCGCGGTCCGCTAAGGGGGGTCAGGCGACGCGGCTGCCGTTCTGATGGGCCGCAAGCTCGTTGCTCTGCAGGCTGCGGACGGCATTGCGGCCGCTGTGCTTGGCGGCATAAAGCGCAGCGTCGGCGCGGCCGATGATCATCTGGCTCGTATCACCGCCTTCATACAGACTGACGCCGATCGACAGGGTCAGGCGGCCGAGATTTTCACCTGTCGAGCGCTTCACCAGTTCCTTGCCCATGACGGCCTTGCGGATCTGCTCTGCCACCTCCATGGCATCGTCGATCTGCGCCTCGGGCAGGATAATGGCGAATTCCTCGCCACCGTAGCGGCAAGCAATGTCCTGACCCTTGATGCTCTGCTTCACGGCCAGAGACACGAGCCGCAGAACCTGATCGCCGGTCTGATGACCAAACCGGTCATTGAAGCTCTTGAAGTGATCGATATCCGTCAGCAGCAGGGCAAAGCCTTCGCCGGTGCGTGAAGCCAGCTCGATCGCCCGGTCAATGGCAAGGTCGAAATGCCGCCGGTTGCTGAGTGTGGTCAGTTCATCGGTGAGGGATTCGTAGCGGATCGCCTCAAGGCTCTCCTTCAGCGAACGGATCTGCCGGTTCGATTCCAGCAGCTGACTTTCGAGATTGCGGTTGGCCGCAATGGCGGCATGGGTCGCCTTGACCATGGCCGAGGTCAAATCCCTCAGCCCTTCATCATTCAGCGCTTCATGCAGCTTGCCCAGAACATTGTCGAGGGCTCTCCCGAAGTCAGACGTCGCATCGGTGCTGATGCGGATCGCATCGACCAGGTCCTGCACCTCTTCGGCAACGCGTGTGCCCACCTCGTCAACCCGGTCACCAAGCCGGTTGGGAGACAGGAAGCGCGAATAGATCCGCTGCAGATCGTCGGCTGAGATCGATCCCTTCGTCGCGATCAGATCGTTGATCGCGCGATTGAGGGCCTGGTTGAAACCGGCTGCATATGTATACCAGGTTTCGTAATTGCGCGGGTGCGCAGGAATCACATTGCGTCGAATATACGAGAGCGCCGCTTCACCATAAGTGATGGTTCTCTTGAAATCCTCCGCATCTGCCATCCTGGCCCCCACCAAAAAAGAGCGCCACTTGCAAAGAGGCGCTTCGATATGTTGTAACACTAGTAGTATGTAATTTAACGCTGAGTTAAATTGCGCATAAATCTGGGGCGGTTGCCCTCCGTTCTACTGTATACAATGTTTCCGTTACGGCCAGAGATTGCCCTGTACGTTCCGGCTGCAGTTGGCGCAGGCTGCGTTGCCGCAGCAAAACGCCGCCGCACTGATCAGATGCGGCGGCGCTTCCACACCTGACTTCAGAACCTGGATCAGGACGCCTTTTTAGCGCGCGGATCCCGGAGCAGGAAAGCGGGAATGTGATCGCCGAGGCCGATAACCGGCTGGTCGTCATCCTGATGGCGGCCGCGGCGGTTGTTGCCACCGTTGCGGTCGCGCTGCGGCTGATTGCGGTTGCCGTCGCGGGGGTGCCGGTCGTTGCGCTCGCGGCCGGTGTCCTGCGGCTGTGCCTGCTGCGGGGCAATGCGCGGCTGCGGAGCATCTTCCGCCATCACGGCCGGCGCCGCATCCTGCACCTCGGCCGTCTCGCTCTTGCGCGGACGGCGTGTCCGGGTGCGGGCGGGTGCCTTGGTCTCGGCAACCTCTGCAGCTTCCTCGCGCGGGCTTTCGTCCGGCGCAGCCTCCTGGGTGCGGCTGCCGCCGCGGGGACGGCGGGCAGGGCGCTCGGCCTTGGCGCCACCGCCGGAGCGGGCGGCCTTGCGGCGCTCCTTGCGCTCGGCAATGGCAGCTTCAAAGTCCAGCGGCTCGCCCAGCCAGTCGATGCTCTTGCCGATCACCTTCTCGATGGCGCCCAGATACTTCTGGTCGTCGCCGTCAACCAGCGTATAGGCAACGCCGAGGCGTCCGGCGCGGCCCGTGCGGCCAATGCGGTGGACATAGTCTTCCGCATGGATCGGCACGTCGAAATTGAACACGTGGCTCACATCCGGAATGTCGAGACCACGGGCAGCCACGTCGCTGGCGACGAGCAGCTTCAGGTTCCCCTTGCGGAAATTGTCCAGCATGGTCATGCGGGTGCGCTGGTCCATGTCGCCATGCAGCGCGCCGACATTGAAGCCATGCCGCTCCAGCGAGCGGAACAGGGTGGCCACGTCCACCTTGCGGTTGCAGAAGACGATGGCGTTCTGCAGGTCTTCGGCCTGGGCGAGGAGATCGCGCAGGGTCTGGCGCTTCTCGTAATCCTCGCCGCCGGTCGCCACCAGATGCTGGGTGATGGTCGAGGACGTGGAGGAGCGTGTTGAAACTTCAACCTTGGCCGGGTTCTGCAGGAAGGTTTCCGTCAGGCGCTGAATTTCCGGCGGCATGGTGGCCGAGAAGAACAGGGTCTGGCGGGTGAAGGGGATCAGCTTGCAGATCCGCTCGATGTCCGGGATGAAGCCCATGTCGAGCATGCGGTCGGCTTCGTCGATCACGAGGATCTCAACGCCCTGCAGCAGCAGCTTGCCGCGCTCGACGTGATCCAGCAGACGGCCCGGTGTGGCGATCAGAACGTCGGCGCCGCGGTCAATCTTCTTGTCCTGCTCGCCGAAGGAAACACCACCGATCAGCAGGGCGACATTCAGCTTGTGGTTGACGCCATACCGCTCGAAATTCTCCTGAACCTGCGCCGCGAGTTCGCGCGTCGGTTCAAGGATCAGGGTGCGGGGCATACGTGCGCGGGCGCGGCCCTTTTCAAGAAGGGTGAGCATCGGCAGCGTGAAAGAGGCCGTCTTGCCGGTGCCGGTCTGGGCGATGCCCAGAACATCGCGCCGTTCCAGCACGTGGGGAATGGCGCCCTTCTGGATGGCGGTCGGTTCGTTGTAACCGGCAGCCGTAACCGCCTGAAGTACTTTCTCGCTGAGGCCGAGAGTGTCAAATGACATTGAGAACGAGGTCCGATTCTGGGTCGCTGTAGCTGGACGGACCCAAGCTCTGCCCGGGTCCGGAATTGGCGCCACCCTACAGTTAAAGGCCCTCTTGTCAATGTTTTCCTGAGGTTTTGACCCTGAAACGGCCCTGTTAATGCTAACAGCCGCCAGTTGGGAGCAAATCAGCAGGCACGCGGGTGCCTGCCTCTCATCGCAAATGCCGCAGCTTGACTTCGCCGTCAGCTTGAAACGGGCGCTTCACGCTCAGATGTCGAGGTCATGCGCGAATTCGGCGCGGTCCTGGATGAAGCGGAAGCGGGCTTCCGGCTTGTTGCCCATCAGCTGTTCGACAGTGTCGCTGGTGCCGGCCTCGTCGCCCGCCACCACCTGCACCTTCAACAGGGTGCGCTTGGAAGGATCCATGGTGGTTTCCTTCAGCTGACCCGGCAGCATTTCGCCAAGGCCCTTGAAGCGGCCGATCTCGACCTTGCTCTTGCCCTTGAAGACGGTGGCCATCAGCTCGTCCTTATGCTCGTCCGTGCGGGCATAGATGGTCTTGCCGCCCTGCGTCAGGCGGTAGAGCGGCGGCACGGCGAGATAGAGGTGGCCGTTGTGGATCAGCTCCGGCATCTCGCGGTAGAAGAAGGTGATCAGCAGCGAGGCGATATGCGCGCCGTCCACGTCGGCGTCGGTCATGATGATGACCTTCTCGTAGCGCAGGTCCGCATCCTTGTAGTGGGTGCGGGTGCCGCAGCCGAGCGCCTGGATCAGATCCGCCAGCTGCTGGTTGGCGACCAGCTTGTCGCGCCCGGCATTGGCAACGTTCAGGATCTTGCCGCGCAGGGGCAGCACGGCCTGATTGTTGCGGTTGCGCGCCTGTTTGGCGGAACCACCGGCCGAGTCACCCTCGACGATGAACAGCTCCGTGCCTTCCGACTGGTTGGCCGAACAATCCGCCAGCTTGCCCGGCAGGCGCAGCTTGCGCACGGCGGTCTTGCGGGCCACGTCCTTTTCCTGGCGGCGGCGCAGGCGTTCTTCTGCCCGGTCGATCACCCATTCCAGCAGCTTGTTGGCCTGGGTGGGGGAGGCGGTCAGCCAGTGGTCGAAGGCATCGCGCAGGGCATTTTCGGTGATGCGCGTTGCCTCGTTGGTGGCCAGCTTGTCCTTGGTCTGGCCGACAAACTCCGGCTCGCGGATGAAGACCGACAGCATGCCGGCGGCCGAGGTCATGATGTCTTCCGAGGTGAGGATCGCGGCCTTCTTGTTGCCGACGAGATCCGCATAGGCCTTGAGTCCGCGCAACAGCGCATAGCGCAGGCCCGCCTCATGCGTGCCGCCTTCCGGCGTCGTCACCGTGTTGCAGTAGGAGGACAGGAACCCGTCGCCCGCAAACCAGGTGACGGCCCATTCCACCGCGCCGTGCTTGCCGGGCTGGCCCAGCTTGCCGGCGAAGATGTCGTCGATGACCTTGCGCTCCTTGCCGAGCTTTTCGGAAAGGAAGTCCTTCAGGCCGCCGGGGAAGTGGAACACGGCTTCGGCCGGTGTCTTGTCCTTCTCGTCCAGAAGCGCCGGGTCGCAGTGCCAGCGGATCTCGACGCCGCCGAACAGATAGGCCTTGGAGCGGGCCATGCGCAAAAGGCGCGCCGGCTCGAACTTTGCTTCCTTGCCGAAGATCTGCCAGTCGGGCTTGAAACGCACCAGCGTGCCGCGCCGGTTCTGCACATCGCCGACGAGTTCCAGCGGCCCCACGGGCTTGCCGCGCTGGAAGACCTGACGGTAGAGCTTGCGCGCCCGCGCCACCTCGACCACCATTTCCTCCGACAGGGCGTTCACCACCGAGGAGCCCACGCCGTGCAGGCCGCCCGAGGCCTCGTAGACCTTGCTGTCGAACTTGCCGCCCGCATGCAGCGTCGTCATGATGATTTCGAGCGCGGACTTGTCCTTGAACTTGGGATGCGGATCGACCGGAATGCCGCGGCCATTGTCCGTGATGGTGATATAGCCATCGGCGCCAACGGCAACGTCGATCCAGGTGGCGTGTCCGGCCACCGCCTCGTCCATCGAGTTGTCGATGATTTCGGCAAAGAGGTGATGCAACGCCTTTTCATCGGTGCCGCCGATATACATGCCCGGACGGCGGCGGACCGGCTCAAGGCCTTCCAGCACCTCGATGTCGGCTGCCGTATAGTCCTCACCGGCGGCGGAACTGCGCTGCGGTGCGGGGCTTGCCGCTTCAGCCGGTGCTGTTGCGGCCGCTAGGACGGCGGGCGCGGGCGCAAGGGCTGCTTTGCTGGCCGCCTTGGGGGCTGCCTTTGCGGGCGCACTCCCTGCCGCTGCTGCTGATCCTGCGAAGAGATCCTCGTCTGCGCTCATGCCGTTTCCATGTTCCATAGTCTGTGGGGCAGGCCCTTGCGTGTGACGCAAATGGCCGTGCCGTGTGTCCGGTTCCCGTTGCCGGAGCCCGATTCGCTGCTGCCCGATTCGGCGCGATTGTCTCAGCCGCCAGCCTGCGGCGAAAGGGGAAAGCCCCGGAACCGCGCGGATTTCCAACGAAACGGCGCTTTTGAACGGTCTGGACAACCGAATGTCAACCGCTTTCGTCCAAGGTGTGTGCAAGGGCCGTCCGGCCCCGCGCCAGTCCCTGCCATGAAGCAGCAAGAGGAGCTGTGCAGCCGTGAATGGTTGCCCGGCTTGCTTTTTGGAAGGTGTGCTGGCGGCAGGACGCGGCAGAAACCTTGAGCTTTGCGGCGCTCAGGGTGGCGGGATTGAATAAAAAACAGACGCGAGTCTGTGGCGCCGCCGCAACAGTCAGACGCGATGTGATGCGCTATGACTTGTGGCGCCGGAATTGCCGCCGTTCAGCCACGATTGGGCTTCAACCCTTTGTGGCATGGAAGGGCAGAATGATCTTCAGCAAATTGCCGCCGCCCCCTTGGGGGAATGAGTGGCAGGCATGAAGAGCGAGGCAGTCAAGCGGGCATACGCATCAGTGTGTATGCCATTGGATCAGGGGTTTGGTGTGCGCGTTATCTTTGCGTTGAACAGGACAGGGAATGACGGGATGACATCCCGAGTCTGTCTTTACAGCGGTGAAACGCATTCCTCTTTCCTTGGTTCCATCTCCCGCAGATTTTTTTCGCATGGTGCCGCAGCTGCCAGCTCAAATACCGGCGGCCGGAACGCTGCTGGCCCAAATGCTGCCGGAATGCCGGGGTATTTTTCTCTCCATCGAATTCACACAGGGCCAGCGCCGCACGGCGCCACGGGCATGGCGGTCAGGCTGGCTGCCAGCCGCGTTGCAGCTTTGGCCGGAAAAGGTGCGCCAGTCCGCACCAAGGTGAGATCCAGAGTCATGCGTATCTTGCGGAATCTCGTCCAGATAGCCGGTCTGCAGCTCATGCTGCTGGTGCCTGCTCATGCCTTTGACGGAACACCGGCCAGCAACGAGCAGATCACGCCGGAGCGCATGACTGCCAGCGAGGCGCTGCGCCTTGGCGCCAGGAAATACTATTCCGGCGACAAGCAGGCAGCGCTTGATTCCCTGCGCTACGCGGCCGAGAACGGCCAGCCGATGGCTGCCTGGAAGCTGGGCCAGATGTATGCGGCCGGTGACGGTGTTGCCGAGGACGACTACAAGGCTTTCGAATATTACAATCAGGTCGTCAGCCTCTATGGCGACGAAAGCCCCACCTCTCCGCAGGCACCTTTCGTCTCCAGCGCCTTCGTGGCGCTTGGCAAATACTACCTGACCGGCATCAAGAACACGCAGGTCAAGGCCAATCCGGCCCGTGCCCGCCAGATCTTCACCCACGCCGCCTCGTATTTCGGCGATGCGGAAGCCCAGTATGAACTGGGTCAGATCTACCGCGAGAACAACGACCTGATGGCCGTGCGCTGGTTCAACCTTGCGGCCCTCAAGGGCCATATCGGGGCGCAGGCGCTGCTGGGCGAGACCCTGTTCAACCTGGCCGACTCGCTGGAAAACCGCGAACGCGGGCTGATGTGGATGACCATTGCCCGCGCCCATGCGGCTGAAGAGGGCGTTGGCGATCTGGGCTGGGTCGTCGACATGCAGGAGCGGTATTTCTCGCTGGCAAGTGAGGATATCCGCCGCTCCGCCGCCCGCCGTGCCGATGCCTGGATGGCCAAGCATGAGCCGATGCGCGCGCCTTCTGCCGAAGCGCTCAGCGCATCGACGCTGCGGTAACATCTCTTTGCATCACGTGGAAATTGACGCCTGTGGCCCGCGCCGCAGGCGTTTTGCTATTCAGCCACGGGAAGGGCATCCGACGCATCACGCCTTGAAATTGCTCAAACGCCGCACGGGCTTATGCCAATTTCCGATGAGCCAAGCTCATTGGACGTTGGCATAAGCCAGATCCGTGGGCTCGCCGGTTTCAGGCGCCGGGGCTTCAACCGAAGGGCAGGGGGCCTTGCTCACGTCCCAGGAGGTCACGTTCTGTGACATCACGCATTGGGCGATGACGCCGCGCAGGCAAATCACATCGCCCACGTGATAGTCCTGACTGTTGGCCTTGCAGATGCAGTTGACCTTCGGCTTCTCGCCGGCCCCCGCAGGAGCCGGGAGAGTTGCCGTGATCAGGGCGGGGATCAGTGCCGATAGCAGAGCCCCGGGGATCAGGCGCAAGGTCTTCATGGCTTGAGCGTAGCACGGGAGGCGCGGTCTTCAAGCCGCAAGGGCACTGATTACGGTAATCTCACCCGGATGGCGACGGCTCACCAGCCGTTTACACGCGGCCACCAGCCCGTCACGGCGTCGTTTTTGATCATGTTGGTAGCCTTCATAGGCCGTCGCCGTCATGCTGGCGTGGCTGGGCAGAACCCGGAGCCGCGAGCCGGCCGGATAGGCCGAAAGATCCACCGGCGAGCCGACGAGGCTCGTCACATATCAGGCGGCGAGGTCGACCCAGACCGGCACATGGTCGGAGGGCTTTTCCCAGCCGCGCACATGGGCGTCGATGCCGCAGCCGCGCATCAGGTCGCTTGCCTGCGGCGACAGCAGGATGTGGTCGATGCGGATGCCGTTGTTCCGCTGCCAGGCGCCCGCCTGATAATCCCAGAAAGTGTAGGTTTCGGCGGCGTCCGTCGAGGCGCGCACGGCTTCGGTGAAGCCGAGATTGACAAGGCTGCGGAAGCGGTTGCGGCTCTCGGGCTGGAACAGGGCATCGCCCAGCCAATCCTGCGGATTGCGCGCATCCTTCGGCTCGGGGATGACGTTGTAGTCGCCCAGCAGCAGGAACGGCGTTTCCTCGGCAAGGCGCGTGCGGGCATGGGCGGTCAGCCGGTCCATCCAGCGCAGCTTGTAGGGGAATTTTTCCGTGCCCAGCGGGTTGCCGTTGGGAAGGTACAGGCAGCCGACGCGCAGCGCCCCGCCGTCTGTCGAAACGGTTGCTTCGATGTAGCGGGCCTGCTCGTCGCTGTCATCGCCCGGCAGGCCGCGCTGGATGTCCTCCAGTGGCTGGCGGGAGAGGATCGCAACACCGTTGAAGCCCTTCTGCCCGTGGGTGGCGACGTGATAGCCCAGTTCCTCGAAAGGCGCGGAAGGGAAGGCCTCGTCCACCGACTTGATTTCCTGAAAGCAGGCAATATCGGGCTTTGCCTCGGAAAGCCATTGCAGCGCCGTGTCGATGCGGGCCTTGACCCCGTTGATGTTCCAGGTGGCGATCTTCATCCCCGCAGCCCGTCCTTCTGCCGATCTCATGTTTTCCGGCTGACAGTGTTAGCAGGCACGTGGGGGGATGGCCAGAGAGGGGGGATTGGCAGCAGGTGGATTGCAAGGAAATGCTGGTGCGAGTGGGCAACTTGCCTTGCTCCAGCTCTTCCATCGTCATCCCGGCCGAAGCGAAGCGGAGAGCCGGGACCGGTGAGCCAAGGCCTTCCGGATATGGTTCGCGGCACAAACAACAACCACCCCGGCTCACCGGTCCCGGATCGCGCGGCGCGCGTCCGGGATGACGATGGAGAGGTATTGTAAACACTTGGCGCATCCAGCGCGAAACTGCGCCGGACTGTGCCTCAGATCGTAAAACTCGTGCCGCAGCCGCAGCCGGCGACGGCGTTGGGATTGCGGATCTGGAAGGACTGGCCCATCAGGTCGTCGATGAAGTCGATTTCCGAGCCTTCCATGTACTGGAGGGAGACCGAATCGACCAGAACCGTGGCGCCCTCGCGCTCGATCACCAGATCATCCTCCTCGCGGGCGGTGACCACGTCATACTTGTACTGAAGACCCGAGCAGCCGCCGCCTTCGACGCTGACGCGCAGCATGGAGCCGGGCGTTTCACCGGAGAGAATCTTTGCAACACGGCGGGCGGCGCGGGCGCTCAGGGTGACCGGGGTGGCGGCTTCCAGGGTGTCTGTGCTCATGAAATCGGCTTCCCTTGGGGTGCGGCGCTGGATTTCTGCAGGAAAATGGCCATATCCAGCCATTCACAGGGTGTCATCACAGTTGCGCCTTGTCTTGACTAATAGGTATGTACGCATTGGGCCTGCGTCAATTGCAGAAGCGCAAGGTCAGGAATGCCGTCCGGTACGGTCTGCTTGCAGGTGGGGTGATTTGAATGACAGTAGCGAGCCTTGGTTATGGGGCGCAGGCACGGGCCGTCTATGCACAGGACCCGGCACAGACGCAGGGGCGTCTTCACCCCGAGCCGGAGAGCCCGACGCGCACGCCCTTCCAGCGCGACCGGGACCGCATCATTCATTCCACCGCCTTCCGCCGCCTGAAGCACAAGACGCAGGTTTTCGTCTATCACGAGGGCGATCACTACCGCACGCGTCTGACCCACACGATCGAGGTGTCGCAGATCGCCCGCGCGCTCGCCCGCGCCCTGAGGCTCGATGAGGATCTGGCCGAATGCCTGGCGCTCGCCCATGATCTCGGCCACACGCCCTTCGGACATGAGGGCGAGGATGTGATGCATGAGTGCATGGCCCCTTACGGCGGCTTTGACCACAATGCCCAGTCCCTGCGCGTCGTCACCTCGCTGGAACACCGCTATGCCGAATGGGACGGGCTGAACCTCAGCTGGGAAACGCTGGAAGGCCTTGTGAAGCACAACGGCCCGCTGGTGGATGCCTCCGGCGCGCCGCTTGGCAAGTTCAAGGACAGCGTGCTGCCCTTCGCCATCCGCACCTATTCGGACAAGCAGGATCTGCGCCTCGACAGCTGGCCGAGCGCAGAGGCGCAGGCCGCCGCCATTGCCGATGACATTGCCTATGACGCCCATGATCTGGATGACGGGCTGCGGGCGCGGCTGTTCAACATTCAGGACATCGCCGAAGTGCCGTTCCTGGCGGATATCCTGCAGGAAGTCGATAGCCGCTATCCGGGGCTGGACGAGCCGCGGCGTATCCATGAGATCGTCCGCCGCCAGATCACCCGCATGGTGGAAGACGTGATCCGCGAGGGCATCCGCCGCCTGCGCGAGCTGCAGCCGAAAAGCGCCGAGGACATCCGCAGGGCAGGGCATGCGGTGGTGGACTTCTCCGCCGAAATGAGCAAAGCCGAGAAGGAAGTGAAGCGCTTCCTCTTTGCCCGCATGTACCGGCATCCGGATGTGCTGTCGGTGCGCAAGCTGGTGGCGCGGATCACGCGTGAGCTCTTTGCCCATTACATGGCCACACCGGCCGACATGCCGCGCGAATGGGCGGCTGGGGCTGCTGACCTTGCACCGGAAGCGAGGGCGCGGCGCGTGTGCGACTTCATCGCCGGCATGACCGACCGCTATGCCATCGAGGAACACCGCCGCCTGTTTGACGATACACCGGATTTGGGCTAGGCCCGCCGCCAGACATGCCCCAGGGTGAAACCGGGGCGCTCAAGCCATTCCTTTTCAAGACAAGCCAGATTGGCCATACGATGAACATCTTCGCTGAATTCACCACCCGGGTGCAGGCTGCCGTCAAGGCGCTCGATCTTCCCAGCCCCTTGAGCGATCAGGATCTTGCCCGCATCACCGTGGAAAGCCCGCGCGATCCGGCCCATGGCGACCTTGCCACCAATGCGGCCATGGTTCTGTCCAAACCGCTCGGCATGAAGCCGCGCGATCTGGCCGACCAGATTTCCGCAGCTCTTGCCAAGGATTCCGAAGTTGCAGAGGTCAGCGTTGCCGGACCCGGCTTCATCAACCTGCGTGTCCAGCCCGTGGTGTGGCAGCGGATTCTGGGTGCTGTCGTCAGCGGCGGCCTTGACTTCGGCCGCTCCGCACTGGGCGGCGGCGCCAAGGTCAACGTGGAGTATGTTTCGGCCAACCCGACGGGCCCGATGCACGTGGGCCACACGCGCGGCGCGGTCTTCGGCGATGCGCTGGCCAACCTGCTGGCCTATGCCGGCTATGAGGTGACCCGCGAATACTACATCAACGACGCAGGCTCGCAGATCGACACGCTCGCCCGCAGCGCCTTCCTGCGCTACCGCGAGGCTCTGGGCGAGGAGATCGGCGAGATTCCGGCTGGCCTCTATCCGGGCGACTATCTGAAGCCGGTGGGCGAGGAACTGGCCAAGGCTCATGGCAAGGCGCTGCTCGACATGGGCGAGGACGCCGCTCTGCCCATCGTCAAGGAAGCGGCGATTTCGGGCATGATGGAACTGATCCGCGGTGATCTGAAGCTCCTCAACGTGCATCACGATGTGTTCTTCTCCGAGCGCACCCTGCATGAGCGCAGCGAAGGCGGAGAATCGCCCATCGACCGGATGCTGGACGTGCTTCGCGGCCGTGATCTCGTCTATGAGGGAACCCTGCCGCCGCCGAAGGGCCAGCTGCCGGAGGACTGGGAGGACCGCGAGCAGACCCTGTTCCGCGCCACCGGTTTTGGCGATGACATCGACCGCCCGCTGAAGAAGTCCGACGGCTCCTACACCTACTTTGCCGCCGACGTTGCCTATTTCCTGTCGAAATACGAGCGCGGCTTCAAAGAGATGGTCTATGTGCTGGGCGCCGACCACGGCGGCTATGTGAAGCGTCTGGAAGCGGTCGGCAAGGCCATCTCCGGCGGCTCGTCCGAGGTGATTGTGCGCCTGTGCCAGCTGGTGAAGCTGTTCCGCGCGGGCGAGCCCGTGCGCATGTCCAAGCGTGCCGGCGATTTCGTCACCCTGCGCGATGTGGTGGAAGAAGTGGGCCGCGATCCGGTGCGCTTCATGATGCTGTTCCGCAAGAATGACGCGCCGCTCGACTTCGATTTCCAGAAGGTGACGGAACAGTCGAAGGACAATCCCGTCTTCTACGTTCAGTATGGCCATGCCCGCTGCTGCTCTGTGCTGCGGCAGGCGGCTGAGGAGCTGAAGGGACAGGATTTGTCGGACGCTGCGCTGGCCGCGGTGAGCTACGAAGGCCTGAGTGATTCTGGCGAACTGGAGCTGATCGGCAAGCTGGCGATGTGGCCGAAGATGGTTGATGCCGCAGCCGAAGCGCATGAGCCGCACAGAATCGCGTTTTTCCTGCACGATTTGGCAAGTTCCTTGCATGCGCACTGGAACCGTGGCAAGGAAATGCCGCAATTACGTTTTATTAACCCTGAAAATACAGAGTTGACTCTCGCGCGTCTTGCTCTTGTGAGGGCAGTATCTTTGGTTCTTGCTTCTGGGCTTGCAATTCTTGGAGTCGACGCCCCCCAGGAAATGCGCTGAGGCAGGAGAGCGTGTCCGGCCGGGTGATCCCGGATAGCCAGTTGGCCTGGCCGGATGCCATCGGTGGAACGCAACACGAATATGTCTCAACGCTCTGACTTTCCCAGATCCGATTCTTTCCGTGAGGCAGATGCTGCCGCACGGCATACGGACGATCAGCTGGGCGCTGAGGATCCGCTGGTTCAGCTGGCGCGCATCGTCAACCGCAACCGTCCCGCATCTTCAGAAGCTGGCGGCGATTACTTCGCAGCGCTGGATCAGGATGATCTGCTGCGGGAGCAGGCGGGGCAGCCCCCGGTTTCCCAGCCCGCCGGCTACGGCGTTGACGAGAGCCAGGGCGCTTACGGCCAGCCGGAGAGCTATGCTGGCGAAGAGGCCTATTCCGGCGCCGGATCCTATGCGGATGAGCCGTACGAAGCCTATCCGGACCAGCCGGACTATGGCGCTCCGGCCGTGGCCCTGCCTGAAGACTTCCATCTGGAAGACCCCTATGGCACTCCCCGCAGCGAGGAGAGCGGCTATCCTGAGGTCGTGTCGCAGCCTTTCGTGACGCCGGATCTGCGCAGCGGCGGTGATCCCTTGCGCTATGAAGAGGCAGAGCCGGCGCAGTATGCCCCGTCAGTGGAGAGCTATGGCTTGCGCGGCTCGTCCGGCCTTCAGTTGGACGAGGATGCCTTCGCCTCTTCGCTGGCTGCCGGTGAGGGCGGCTATTACGCTGGCGAGAGCGCTGAGGACGAGGCTGTTGCCGGTCTGCGTCCGGGCCTGAACCTGTCTCTCGATCCGGAAGAGCTCGCAGGCTATCCGGAGGATGATGCCGCCATGACCGGCGGCGAGGTTTACGCAAGTCAGTCTTATGGCGCATCGGCCTATGCTGACGAGGGCTACGCAGACGATGGCGCTTACCCGGCAGAAGAAGCCTATACGGAACAGGCTTATCCCGCTGAGGACTACGCTGGCAGTCTGACGGCGGCTGGCAGCCGGTATGACGCCGGGGATCAGGGTGCGTTGCGCGGGTCGCTGGACCGGGGAAGCGGTTTTGATTTTGCTGCCAGCCTGGAGCAGGGGCTGGAGGATGAGCTGCAGGGCGCCTTCGAGGCAGGGCTTCAGGAACAGGGCCGCGTTCAGCCGGCCTCTTCCTTCGCTGGATATGGCGAGGAGAAGCCTGCTCCTTCCGCTCATGGCCCGGAGGGGGGATCCATGGCGGCAAGTCTTTCGGCCGCTCTTGCCGGGTCGCTGGTGTCTGCGCTGAGCGAAGAGGTTTCTCCGGCCGGGGCAAAATCTGCGGAACGGACCTTCAAGCCGCGCGCAACACCCCAGATGCCGCAGGCCAAGGCCGAGCCTTCGAACAAGGCCGCCAGTGCGCCGTCCTACGGAGGCTATGACCCCGAGGCCCTGGCTGCGGCGCCCCAGCCGAGCAAGGCGGCGACCGCTGCGGTTCCCTTTGTGCCGGATGCCACGCAGCCCTGGCCATCGCTGGCGTCCGATGCAGCCGTGCGCAGCGCAAAGGAGGCTTCGGCCAGCTTTGCCGAGCTTGATGATCTCGTCGGGTCCCTGTTCAAGGATGAAAGACTGCAGCGGGGCAATGAGCCGGAGCGCAAGTCCTCCGGCCTTGATCCTGCCGATATCGATGACATGGCCTGGCCGGACGCCTTGCGCAATCTTCCGCGGGATGCAGGTCCTGTCGAGGATGACCTGTCTGAGGGCGAGATTGCCGATATCTTTGCCCAGAGCCGTCCGCAGGCCCAACAGCTGCCGCTGCTGTATGATGAGGACGAGGCACCGCCCCCTCCCGGTGGCTATGACCTTGATGCGGTGGCCCGTGCGATGCAGGAAAGCGATCCGACGCTTGCGGGCGCCGGTATCCTTCCGCCCCATTCCGCCTATGAAGAGCAGGCGGCTCCGCATGCCGGCAACAGCCGCCGCGGCCTGAAGATTGCCGCCGCCGTGCTTGGCGTTGCCGTTGCCGGAGGGGCTGCCTTCGCGCTGCTCGGATCAGGCGGCTCGTCGGTGCCGGATGGCCCGCCGCAGGTGATTGCAGGGCTCGAAGAGCCGCTGAAGACCTATCCTGAACCGGCCGAAAGCGGTGCCAGCCAGCCCGCCAAACTCATCTATGACCGTGTTGGCGGAGAGCCGGCCGATGGTGAGCGCATGGTCGTGCAGGACAGCCCGGAGCCGGCCGAACTTCCCCCCGCACCGGTGGATGGTTCTGCATCGGATCTGACGCCGGGGGCACCGAAGCGGGTGCGCACGCTCGTGGTGCGGCCCGACGGCACGATTATCAACGGCGCTTCGAGCGCTGATACGGCCGGGGCAGGGACAGTACGGACCGTTTCGCCGACGCCGGTTGCGCAGACCCCGGCACTGGAAACGCCGGGCATGCCCGGCGCAGCTGGTGCACTGGCTCCGGTTGCGGCCCTGACGCCAGCGCCGGGCGCCGAGGAGGCCGCAGGGCCTCTGACGCCGGTAACGCCGGAAGAACAGCGGGCTGCGGATGCGATTTTCAACGGTGCAACACCGCGGGTGAAGCCGGGTCCGGGAGCGCAGGTTGCTGCGGTTCAGCCGCAGCCGGTTCCGGCCCAGCCTTCCACGCCGCAGCCTGTCAATTCCGGACCGCTCAACCTGACTCAGCCGGCGGCACCCCAGTCCGTTGCGGCTCAGCCCGCGCAGCAGGCGCAGGCCACCGCTCCGGCCGCGTCTTCGATTGCGCCGGGCACCTATGTGGTGCAGGTGACGTCTCAGCGCAGCCAGGAACAGGCGCAGACCGCCTACGCCGCCCTTCAGCGCCGCTACCCGTCGGTGCTGGGCGGGCAGACGCCGGTGATCGAGCCGATCGAGATCGAAGGCCGCGGCACGTTCTACCGCGTGCGCATTCCGGCCGGGTCCAAGGACGCAGCCGACGCGCTCTGCGGCAGCCTGCAGTCCGCCGGCGGCGATTGCTTCGTCCGCCGCAACTGAGACGGACAGCTAGAGACAAAAAACGCCGGTCACGTGACTGGCGTTTTTCTTTTAAGAGTAATGCCTTACATCAATGCCTTCACAAGGTGCGGCAAGCTGCGCTCCAGCCGGTAGTCGATGGAGGAGTGGTTGTCCGGGAACTCCTCATAGACATGCGCCACGCCCCTTGCGGTCAGCGTCTGGTGCAGACGGCGGGCGCCGTAGAGGAGATTGTACTGGTCCACATCGCCGCAATCGATCCACAGCGCCTTGAGGCTTGCAAGTGCGTCCAGGTGCTGCGTGACGATCTGGGCCGGGTCATGTGCCAGCCAGTTGGCCCAGCGTTCGGGGATGAGCTCGCATGTGCCGGAAGTGACCGGCAGGCGGATGCCGCAGAAACTGTCCGGGTCCGGATCATAGCTGGCGGCCATGGCGAGAGACATCAGCACATGCATGTCGGCGCCGGAGAACTTCGGTCCTGTCTCGAAGTCGGTGATGAAACGCTCCACCGAGCCGCCCTTGCGTGCGAGCGTGCGCAGCACGTTGGGCATGTCGGGCAGGTAGCACAGCTCGAAACCCATGTCGCCGGAATGACAGGCGGCCGCCGACCACACATCCGCGTGCCGCATGGCATGCATGATGGCGCCATAGCCGCCGGAAGACTTGCCGAAAAGCCCGCGCTTGCCCTTGCCGCCGCAGCCGAAGCGGCCCTCGACCGCCTCCAGCATCGGGCCGGTGAGATATTGCGCCCACAGGCCCATGGCGGCCGAATCGACATACTGGTTGCCGCCCAGCCGGGTGAAGCAATCGGGCATGGCAATGACAACCGGGGGCATGGTGCCATCTTCGATCATTCGGTCCAGCCGCTCGGGCAGGTTCTCGCCAAAATTCTTCCAGGCGGCATGGCCGGGGCCCGATCCGGTGAAGCCAGCAAGATCGACGAGAAGCGGAAGCCCCTTGCCATCATGGCCGTGGGGCACGTAGACGATGACCTCGCGCTCTGCCGGATCGCCCAGGAGATTGGCTGCCAGCAGGGGGCTTGCGACCGTGAGGCTGTGAAGACTTCCCTTGGGTGTGTCGTGGCGCTTGCGCATGATGGCATCCTGTGATTGGCACATGGGTCTCAGGGCATGTTTATGAGCCAGGCGCACAGAGGGTGCAAATCAGCCCTTTGTGCGGCCTGACAGATCCGGGCGGTTCCTGTGGAAGGACGCCCGCAAAGGTGTTTGATGACGAAGGCATTCATCACGGGCTGTGCGGGGTTGGAACTTTCGCAGGATGAGCGCGCCTTTCTGGCTGCCGAAGACCCGTGGGGGCTCATTCTCTTCCGCCGCAACTGCGAGAGCCGCGAGCAGATCGGGGCGCTGACAGCCGCCTTCCGTGAGGCAGTTGGCCGCAGCGATGCGCCCGTGCTGATCGACCAGGAAGGCGGGCGGGTGCAGCGCCTGCGCCCGCCGCTCGCCCCGTCCTATCCGCCTGCGCGCCGCTTCGGAGCGCTTTATGAGCAGGACCGGGAGAAGGGCCTGCGCGCCGCTTTTCTCGGCGCGCGGCTGATCGCCCATGATCTGGCCGAACTCGGCATCACCGTGGACTGCATGCCGGTGCTGGACGTGCTGTTCCCGCAGACCGTGGATGCCATCGGCGACCGGGCCTATGCGGATGAGCCGGAGACGGTGGCAGCGCTCGCCTGCGCAGCCTGTGACGGCCTGCTGGCAGGCGGAGTGCTGCCGGTGATCAAGCATCTTCCCGGCCACGGGCGGGCTGAAGTCGACAGCCATCTGGAGCTGCCTCGTGTGCGGGCGCCGCGCTCTGATCTGGAAGCGGTGGACATGCTGCCGTTCCGCAAGCTGGCGGATCTGCCGCTGGGCATGACCTGTCATCTGCTGTTCGAGGATATCGATCCGGATCATCCGGCCACCCAGTCGAAGATCATCATTGAAGAGGTCATCCGCCGTCAGATCGGCTTTGACGGCGTGTTGATGAGTGACGATCTTTCCATGGAGGCTCTGGGCGGCAATATTGGCAGCCGGGCTGCGAAATCCTTTGCTGCGGGCTGCGATCTTGCGCTTCACTGCAACGGGGATCTCAAAGAGATGCGGCAGGTGGCGGCAGTTGCGCCGGTGCTGCAAGGCGGCAGCCTTGACCGCTGCGCGCGGGCCCTTGCCGCGCGCCGGATGCCGGAAACGGGCTTTGATACGCTTGCGGTGCGGGCGGAAATGGATGAACTGCTGGGCGGTGCGGGGCTTGCCTGAATTTGTGTGGCCCGGAACCAGCGCGTGAAGGAAACGGCAGATGGTGACACAGCCGGACTTTCTGGAAGGCCCGCCCATCGACAGCGAGCGGGCGGTGTCCGATCCGCAGCTTGTCGTGGATGTGGACGGCTTTGAAGGCCCGCTCGACCTGCTGCTGACGCTGGCACGCGGTCAGAAGGTGGATCTCACCCGCATTTCCATTCTGGCGCTGGTGGAGCAGTATCTTGCCTTCGTTTCCGAGGCTCACAAGATGCGGCTGGAGCTGGCGGCCGACTATCTGGTGATGGCGGCCTGGCTCGCCTATCTGAAGTCGCGCCTGCTGATCCCCGAGCAGAAGAACGAGGATGAGCCGACGGGCGAGGAACTGGCCGCAGCGCTTGCCTTCCGCCTGCAGCGGCTGGAGGCGATGCGCAATGCGGCAGCTGCGCTGATGGCCCGCAACCGGCTGGGCCGGGATGTGTTTGCCCGCGGCGCGCCGCAGCAGCTCGCCGTGCAGCGCAAGAGCATCTGGACGGCGACCATCTACGAGCTTCTGACCGCCTATGCGGCGCAGCGTCAGCGCCAGTCGGTCACCCACGTGCGGGTGCGGCTCAGGACCGTGTGGTCACTGCAGGAGGCGCGCGAAATCCTCACGCGCCTTGTCGGCAGCATGGCGGACTGGGCGCCGATCAATTCCTATCTGATGGACTATCTGATGGACGATCAGGAACGGGCGACCGTGCTCGCCAGCACGTTCTCCGCCAGCCTCGAAATGGTCCGTGAGGGACATATCGAGCTGCGCCAGTCCGGCCCGTTCGAGCCGGTCTATATCAGAAAACGGCAGGAGGGTTCCCGCGATGGCGGATGAGATCGACCGGGATGGCCTGCGCATGGTGGAGGCGCTGCTCTTTGCCTCTGCCGAGCCGCTGGCGCGGGACGACATTGCCGCCCGGCTGCCGCAGGGCATGGATGTGGATGGGCTCCTGTCCGAGCTGAAGCGCCATTATGCCATGCGCGGCGTCAATCTGGTGCGGGTGGCCGGAAAGTGGGCCTTCCGCACCGCCGAGGATCTGGCCTATCTGCTGCAGCGCGAGGCGGTGGAACAGCGCAAGCTGTCGCGGGCGGCGCTGGAAACCCTCGCCATTATCGCCTATCACCAGCCGGTGACCCGCGCCGAGGTGGAAGAAATCCGCGGCGTTTCGACCAACAAGGGCACGCTGGACGTGCTGATGGAAACCGGCTGGATCCGCATGCGCGGCCGCCGCAGGACACCGGGCCGCCCGGTCACCTACGGCACCACGGATGCCTTTCTCGACCATTTCGGGCTGGAGGTCATCGGCGATCTGCCGGGCCTTGAGGAGCTGAAGGGGGCAGGGCTGCTCGACAGTGCCATCCCGGCCAGCTTCCATGTGCCGATGCCTGACGATTCGGATGCCCTTGCCCCGGATGAAGATCCGCTGGAGACAGGGGAACTGTTCGATTTCGAGGAGCTTGAAGAAGAGGAACCGCAGCAATGAGCGCAACCGCCCTGAAGGAACGGCCCGAAAGCGGCGATACCCCCGGCTGGGGGGCTCGCGGCACGGCGGGGGCGGCTTTCGCAGCTGGTCTGGCCTTCGAGAATGTCTTTCATTCCTATGATGGCGTGCCGACGCTGCATGGTGTCAGCCTCAGCATCGAGCCGGGCGAAATTCTCTGCCTTCTGGGGCATTCGGGCTGCGGCAAGACAACGCTGATGCGCATTGCGGCCGGTGTCGAGCCGCAAACGTCCGGCCGCGTGCTGATCAATGGCGAGGAAGTTGCCGGGCCATCCCGCTTCCTGCCGCCGGAAAAGCGCGGTGTCGGCCTGATGTTCCAGGATTATGCGCTGTTTCCGCATCTGACCAACCTTGAAAACGTGATGTTCGGCCTGACGCAGTTGAGCCGGGATGCGGCCCGCTCGGTCGCCGGGCAGATGCTGGCGCGGGTGGGGCTGGCGGGCTACGCGGATGATTATCCCCATTCTTTGTCCGGCGGCGAGCAGCAGCGCGTGGCGCTGGCCCGCGCGATTGCACCGCGCCCCGGCATCCTGCTGATGGATGAGCCGTTTTCGGGCCTTGACCGGCGCCTGCGCGACGATGTGCGGGAGGAAACCCTGATGATCCTGCGCGAGACGCGGGCGACCTGCATCATGGTGACCCACGACCCGGAAGAGGCGATGCGCATGGGCGACCGGATCGCCCTCATGCGGCGCGGACGGCTGGTGCAGTTCGGCACGGCGCGGGAGCTTTATCTCCAGCCCACAAGCCGGTTTGCGGCCCGTTTCTTCTCCGAGGTCAATGAACTGGAGGGCGTGGCCACGGCAGACGGGCTGGACTGTGCCCTGGGCCGGCTGGCGCTGGAGCCGGAGCGCTGCTTGCCTGCCGGCACGAAACTGGACATCTGCGTACGCCCGGAAGGCGTGATTCTTTCCGGCGCAGAGGGCAAAGGCTGCAAGGGGCGCATTCTCAGCCGCCGCTTCATCGGCATGGCAGATCTGGTGCTTGTGGACGTGGAAGGACTGTCCCAGCCCCTGAAGGCGCGGTTGCGCGGTGATGAGGGCCTTACTGCAGGTTCCGATGTGAGTGTGGAGCTTGATCCACGGGATGTACTTGCCTTTGCCAAAGAGGCCGTAACCGACTAGAAGGAGCTTGCGGGGCCGTGTTCCGGGTCCCACATCTATCGGGCGCGGCGCTTCCTGGAAAAGCGTCCTGCGCCAGGGGCAAGGGTGCACGAGGGCAGGGCATTGCGTATCTGACCCATATTGGGAGTTCAGGGAATGAGTATTGGTATCTGGCAGCTGCTGATCATCGCAGTGATCGTCATCCTGCTCTTCGGGCGTGGCAAGATCTCCGACCTGATGGGCGACGTCGCCAAAGGCATCAAGAGCTTCAAGAAGGGCATGGCTGAGGACGACACGGCCGAGAAGGCTCCCGAAGCGTCCAAGACCATCGAACATAAGCCGGCCGATCCGGTTGCTGCCGACAAGGTACAGGACCAGTCCAAGGCTGGCTGATCCGTCAGTCGCTTTGTCGCTAGGGATGGCGGTTATTCATGTTCGATATCGGATGGGCTGAACTTATGGTGATTGCCTGCGTGGCGATCATTGTCGTTGGCCCGAAAGACCTGCCGCGGATGCTGCGGACCTTCGGTCAGATCGTCGGCAAGGCGCGGCGTATGGCGAACGAGTTCCAGTCGACCTTCAATGATGCCATCCGCGAGGCTGAGCGTCAGGCCGACATCGACGACATGCGCAAGGCGGCCGACGCTGCTGCCAACTTCAATCCTCTGGGGGACCTGAAGAAGTCGATTGAAGGGGACAGTGCGGCCGGCAAGGAAGCCGCCTCTCCGGCTCCAGCGACTGATGCAGCGGCACCCGTTTCGCCGCCGGTGCCCGTTTCCGCCGCCAGCTCGACGGAAGACCAGCCGCTGGCGGTGCCCGTGACGGGGCCTCAACCGCCCGAACCCGTGGTTGAGCCCAAGTCTGAGCCTGCTCCAGCCGCTCCGGCCACCCCCGCAGAAGCACAGGCTGCACCCGCTTCCCAGGACAAGACAGCATGAGCCAGGACGACATCGACGCCTCCAAGGCGCCGCTCATCGAGCACCTGATCGAGCTGCGCTCCCGCCTGCTGAAGTCGGTCATCGCCTTCATCATCATGTTTGTCGTGTGCTTTTACTTCGCGACGGACATCTACAACATCCTGACGGTGCCCTATCTGAAGGCAGTGGGATCGGCCAAGCCTGTGGAGATGATCTTCACGGCGCCGCAGGAGTGGTTCTTCACCCAGATGAAGCTGGCGCTGTTCGGCGCCCTGTTCCTGGCGTTTCCGGTGATTGCCTCGCAGATCTACATGTTCGTGGCGCCGGGGCTCTACAAGAACGAGCGGCGGGCCTTCCTGCCGTTCCTGGCGGCCACGCCCGTCCTGTTCCTGATGGGGGCATGCCTCGTCTATTTCTTCGTCATGCCGATGGCGATGGGCTTCTTCCTGTCGATGGAGCAGACGGGCGGCGAGGGCAAGGTGGCCATCCAGCATCTGGCCAAGGTGAGTGAATATCTCGGTCTCATCATGACCCTGATCTTCGCCTTCGGCCTCGTGTTCCAGCTGCCGGTGGTTCTGACGCTGCTGGGCCGCTCCGGCTTCCTGACGTCGCAGACGCTCAAGGAAAAGCGGAAATATGCGATCGTGGTGGGTTTCATCGCGGCCGCCGTTTTGACCCCGCCCGATCCCATCAGTCAGATCGGCCTTGCGGTCCCGACCTTGCTTCTCTACGAAGTGTCCATTCTTTCGGTGCGGATGATCGAGCGCAAGCGGGCCGAAAAGGAAAAGGAAGACGCGGCGGAGTGAACCGCCTCCAGCCTTCCTTGCCTTTGCCCCTTCCGCCGGTCTGTCCGGGCCGCTTTTCCTGTCTTTCAGCGGAAGCCTGACATGTTCGACATCAAGTGGATCCGGGACAATCCCGACGCCTTCGACGCAGCCCTCGCACGCCGTGGCCTCGACAAGGCATCCGCCCGTCTCATCGCCCTCGACGATGCGCGCCGCAGCCACATCGCCCGCCTGCAGGAAGCCCAGGAGCGCCGCAATGCGGCCTCCAAGGAAATCGGCAAGGCCAAGGCCACGAAGGATGAGGCAGCGGCCCAGGCGCTGATCGATGAAGTCGCCAAGATCAAGACCTTCATTCAGGAGGGCGAGGAAGAAGAGCGCCGCCTGAACGAGGCGCTCGACAAGGCGCTCTGCGTCATCCCCAACCTGCCGCTGGACGAAGTGCCCTATGGCGAGGATGAAAGCGGCAACGTTGTCTACCGCACCTGGGGTGAGAAGCCGGAGCTGAGCCTTGGCTTTGCGCCGAAGGAGCATTACGAGCTGGGCGAGGCCAACGGCGGCATGGACTTTGCCGTTGCGGCCAAGCTGTCGGGCGCGCGTTTCGTTGTCCTCAAGGGCCAGCTGGCGCGGCTTGAACGGGCGCTCGGCCAGTTCATGATCGACCTGCACACGACCCAGAACGGCTACACCGAAGTGTCGCCGCCGCTGCTCGTCAATTCCGAAACCCTCTATGGCACCGGCAACCTGCCGAAGTTCGAGGAAGACCTCTTCAAGGCCGGTGACAACCACTATCTGGTGCCCACTGCTGAAGTGCCGCTGACCAATCTGGTGGCGGGCGAGATCCTGACGGAAGACATGCTGCCGCTGCGCGTCACGGCGCTGACCTATTGCTTCCGTTCGGAAGCCGGTTCGGCCGGCCGCGATACGCGCGGCATGCTGCGCCAGCACCAGTTCCAGAAATGTGAGCTGGTGTCGGTGACAACGCCCGAAACCTCGCTGGACGAGCTGGAGCGGATGCTGGGTTGCGCCGAGATGGTGCTGCAGAAGCTTGGCCTGCATTACCGCGTCATGACCCTGTGCACCGGCGACATGGGCTTCGGCTCGCAGAAGACCTATGACATCGAGGTCTGGCTGCCGGGACAGAACACCTACCGCGAAATCTCGTCCTGCTCTGTCTGCGGCGACTTCCAGGCCCGCCGCATGAGTGCGCGCCTGCGCCCGTCCGATCCGGCGGCCAAGGGCCTGCGCTACGTGCATACGCTCAACGGCTCGGGTCTTGCTGTCGGCCGCACGATGATTGCGGTGATGGAGAACTACCAGAACGCCGATGGCAGCATCACGGTGCCGGAGGTTCTGCGCCCCTATATGGGCGGCCTCGAAAAGATCGGGTGAGCCATGCGCATTCTCATCACCAATGATGATGGCATCCATTCTCCGGGGCTCTATGCCTTGGAGCGGATTGCGAAGACCCTGTCCGACGATGTCTGGATCGTCGCGCCGGAAACCGACCAGAGCGGCGTTGCCCATTCGCTGACCTTGTCCGAGCCGCTGCGCCTGCGCCAGGTGAACGACCGGCACTTTGCCCTGCGCGGCACGCCGACGGACTGTGTCATCATGGGGGCCCGCAAGGTGCTGCCAGATATGCCGGATCTCATTCTCTCCGGCATCAACCGGGGTGAGAATGTCGCCGATGACGTGACCTATTCGGGCACTGTTGCAGGCGCCATGGAAGGGGCCATCCTCGGCATTCCCTCGATTGCCGTCTCGCAGGCCTATGGCTACGGGCAGGGGCGCAACCCGGACTATTCCACGGCGGAAACGCATGGCCCGGCGCTGTTCCGCAAGCTGCTGGACTTCAGGCTGCCGCGTTACACGCTTTTGAACGTCAACTTCCCCGCCTGTCCGGCGGATCAGGTGGCGGGCGTGCGGGTGACCGTGCAGGGCCATCACGAGCAGACGGGCCTGATGGTGGATGAGCGCGTTGATGCGCGCGGCTTCCCGTATTTCTGGCTTGGCTTTACCGCCCGCACGCATGATCCTGTCGGCAACAGCGATCTCAACGCACTCAATGCCAATTGCATCTCCGTGACGCCGCTGCGCCTGGATCTGACCGCGCATGATCTGGTCGGGCTGGTGGCAGAGCATCTGGCCTGATTGCGGGATGCAACGAGGGGCATGAAAGGGGTGGGGCATGCCGCAGGTGTTCGACACCGGTCCGGAATCGGTCACACAGGATGAGTCGGAGGCCCGTGCGGCGCTGGTTCTGTCCCTGCGCCGCCGCGGACTGAACGACAGGCGTGTGCTCTCCGCCATCGAACGGGTGCCGCGCCGGCTGTTCCTCTCTGCCCGCCACCACCGCTTTGCCTATGAGGATTCGCTGCTGCCGATCGAATGCGGTCAGGTGGTCAGTGCGCCGTCGATGGTGGCCAGGATGGTGCAGCTTCTGGAGATTGCGCCAAACCACCGGGTGCTGGAGATCGGCACCGGATCAGGCTACCAGACTGCGATTCTCTCCCATCTGAGCCAATATGTCTTCACCGCAGACCGCTACCAGACGCTGATCAATCTGGCCCGCCAGCGCATTGCTGCGCTGAAGATCCAGAATGTCGAGTTTCATCATGCCGATGGGCTGACGGGTCTGCGCGAGAGAGCCCCCTATGACCGGATCATCCTGACAGGTTCGGTTCCGGCCATCCCTGATTCTGTGCGCCTGCAGCTTGCGCCGGATGGCATTCTTCTCGCCCCGGTCGGCCCTGCGGGACAGCAGCAGGATCTGATGTGCATGCGCAAGGTGGATGGTGAATACCAGAGCAGCAAAGTTGGCGAAGTCCGGCTGGTCTCCTTGCGCGATGGGATCGCACAGGTGCTCTAAACGCCCGCAAATCAAGGGGTTTACCTTTTGTTGATGCGGCGTTTAGGCTTTGTCAACCTTACTCGCTTCTAATGATTGCCAGTGGTTTTCAACTGTGGATCAGAGTAGGGCGATGGCAAATCCGATGCGTGAGTATCGCAGCTCCCTGCGTTTGCGGGTCGCAGCAATCTGTGTACTGGCTTCTGTAGGCGCCGGGTGCAGCGGCAGCATGGAGCGCTTCGCTGACGGCCCCATTTACACCGGCAGCACGCCTAATCAGCGTTCGATCCTTGCAAATTCCGGCGGTGGCCAGCCGACCTATCAGGACGTGGTGGCCGGGCGTGGCAGCAATAATGGGGGCTTGCCTGCTTCCGGCGGCTCGCCCCGCACGACAGGTTCGGTTTCCGGTTCGTCGCTGCCGCCGCTGGCGCAATCTTCCGGTTCTCCGGCGCCGCAGCCGGTTGCTGCTGCTCCGGCACCTGCCCAGCCCGTGGCTGCTCTTTCGCAGGCGCAGGGCGAGCGGTCCTGGCGCGGCTGGTCAAGTGCGGGCGGGACCCGCGTGACCGCACGCCAGAACGAATCCGTGGCTTCCATGGGCCAGCGCTTCGGCGTTCCTGCCGATGCCATCGCGGCCGTCAACGGGATCGACAAGAACGCCCCGCTGCAGGCCGGGCAGACCGTGCTGATTCCCACCTATTCCACGGCAGGCGTTTCGGCTCCGCAGGCAACGCTGCCGCCCGCCGGCGGGGCTCCTGCAACGACCGGGACCATTGCGCCTGCTCCGCAGCAGCTCGCTGCCGTGTCAGCGCCGGACCGCAAGCCGGCGGGTGTCCGTCAGGCCGCAAATGCTCCGGCCCCGGCCAAACCGGTGACCCGCACGAACGAGCCGAAGCCGGCTGCCCCGATCGCCGCCCTGCGTGAGGTGCAGCCGTCCAGCCTGCCGGCCAATGACAAGCCGGCCATAGAGGCTCTGAATTCTGCCGCCGGTGAAGGCAAGCCGGTGCAGACCGCGTCCATCGACCCGGACGAGGCCGTAGGCGGGCCGATGTTCCGCTGGCCGGTGCGTGGCCGCATCATTTCCGAATTCGGCTCCAAGCCGGGCGGCGCGCGCAATGACGGTATCAATCTGGCGGTGCCGGAAGGCACGCCGGTGAAGGCCGCCGGTGATGGTTCGGTCATCTATGCCGGAAATGAGCTGCAGGGCTTCGGCAATCTGGTTCTGATCCGCCACGCGGATGGCTGGGTTTCTGCCTATGCCCACAACAGCGAGATCCTGGTCAAGCGCGGTGACGAGGTGCAGCGCGGTCAGGTGATCAGCAAGGCGGGTGCCACCGGCAACGTGACCCAGCCGCAGGTGCATTTCGAGCTGCGTCAGGGCAACCGTCCGGTGGATCCGACGCGCTATCTGCCCAAGGGCTGACCGGCGCTTCGGATAAGCTCAATGAAGAACAAGGCCCGGAAAGCATGTGCTCTCCGGGCCTTGTTGATTCTGTGCCGCAGTTGCCTCAGGACAATGGTTTGCCGAGGCGCCCTGCCAGATCCTGGATATACTGGAAGGCAACGCGGCCCGAACGTCCGCCCCGGGTGGTGGACCATTCGAGAGCCTCTGCCCGCAGCGTTGCGGCATCGATCTCCAGCCCGAAATGGCGCACATAGCCGCCGACCATCTCCAGATAGTCGTCCTGGCTGCAGTTGTGGAAGCCGAGCCACAGGCCGAAACGGTCGGACAGGGAGACCTTTTCCTCCACCGCTTCGGCCGGATTGATCGCGGTCGAGCGCTCGTTCTCGATCATGTCGCGCGGCAGCAGGTGGCGGCGGTTGGAGGTGGCGTAGAAGATGACATTCTCGGGCCGGCCCTCGATGCCTCCTTCCAGAACCGCCTTCAGCGACTTGTAGGACGTATCATCGTGATCGAAGCTCAGGTCGTCGCAGAAGATGATGAACCGGTGCGGGGCGCCCTTGATGATCTTCATCAGGGCGGGCAGGGTGTCGATATCCTCACGGTGGATCTCGATCAGCTTCAGCGCGGGCACGCCGCCGTCAGAATTGATCGCCCCGTGAACGGCCTTAACCAGCGACGATTTGCCCATGCCTCTGGCGCCCCACAGCAGGGCGTTGTTGGCCGGAAGCCCCTTGGCAAAGCGCATGGTGTTTTCAAAGAGGAGATCCCGCACGCGCGAGACGGCGCACAGAAGGTCCAGGTCCACCCGGTTGACCTTCGGCACGGGCGACAGTTCGCCAGGGTGAGGCTGCCAGACAAAAGCGTCTGCAGCGGCAAAGTCCGGGGCAGACGGCTCAGCGGGAACAGCCCGGGCGATGAGGCTGATCAGTGTGTCTAGCTTTGCCGACAGCAACTGGAAGTCCGGGTTGATTTGTGGAAAATCTTTGGCGCCTTGGGTCATCTTGCAGGTGTAACTCGCGGTCTGAGTGCCTATATGGCGCGAGGAAACGCGTCTTCGTCAGGCTTAGCATGTGGGGAAGGGGGCCGAAATGCCGGTTTTGGCTGGATCGGTACGCTCAATATTGCAGCATGGCTTGAATTGCGGGGCTCCCTCGGTATAGTCCGCGCAATCTGATGAAGGCGAAACCAGAAATAAACTGGTGGTGCCATCCGCCAATGGTGAGAATCGCCCTTCTGCGAGGAGAGCTTGATGTTGATTACCCCTGCCTATGCCCAGACCGGTGCCGGTGGCCCCGATTTCCTGATCCAGATGCTGCCCTTCGTGGCCATCTTTGCCATCATGTATTTCCTCATCATCCGCCCGCAGCGTCAGCGGGTGAAGAAGCACCAGGAAATGGTCGCCAACCTGCGCCGCGGTGATACGGTGATCACGGCTGGCGGTCTGATCGCCAAGGTGGTCAAGGTGGTTGACGATTCGGAAGTGCAGGTTGAACTGTCTGAAGGCGTGCGCGTGCGTCTGGTGCGCTCCATGGTGCAGGAAGTGCGTTCCAAGTCCGAGCCGGTCAAGGACGGCGAATAATCCCATCCCTGCGGATCCCATTGGCCCGGCCCCTTGTGCCGGGCCTTAATACAGGCGTTTCGACATGCTCTATTTCGCACGCTGGAAGATCGCACTGATCATTGGTGTGATTCTTGCGGGCATTGTGTCCGTCTTGCCGAACTTTCTGCCGGCATCGACACTTGCATCCTGGCCCAAGTGGCTTCCCCAGCGCCAGATTGTGCTTGGTCTCGATCTTCAGGGCGGTGCCTATCTGCTCTATGAGATCGACCGGCAGGACTATATCCAGAAGAGCCTGACGACGCTGACAGGTGAGATCCGCAGCGAACTGCGCAAGGAGCCGCGCATCGGCTACACCGGTCTTGGCATCCAGGGTGAGAGCGTGCAACTGCGCATCCGCGATATGGACCGCCTGAACGATGTGCGCGAGCGCCTGCAGCCGCTGGTCAATCCGCTGGTGAACTCCCTGTTCGGCGGCGGCTCGGTCAATGAATTTGCCCTCTCGGTGGATAACGACGGCCTCGTCCGCTTTACCTTCACCGAAGACGGCCTCAACCAGCGCATGGCTTCAATCGTGCAGCAGTCGATCGAGGTCATCCGCCGCCGCGTGGATGAACTGGGCACGACTGAGCCCAACATCCAGCGCCAGGGCACCGACCGCATTCTCGTGGAAGCGCCGGGCGAGCAGAACCCTGAGCGCCTGAAGTCGCTGATCGGCCAGACGGCGCAGCTGACCTTCCACCTCGTCGACACCACCATGTCTGCCGAACAGGCCATGCAGGGCCGCCCGCCGGCAGGTACCGTGGTGATCAGCTCGGTGGATGATCCTCCGATGCCGTATCTCGTCGAGGAAGTGCCGCTGATGACCGGCGAGGATCTGTCCGACGCGCAGGTCTCGATCAACCAGCAGACCAACGAGCCTGTCGTGAGCTTCCGCCTGAACACGGCGGGCGCGCGCAAGTTTGCGACCGTCACCACGCAGAACGTCGGCCGTCCCTTTGCCATCGTGCTCGACAACGAGGTGATTTCCGCCCCGCGCATCAATGAGCCGATCACGCAAGGGGCGGGGCAGATCTCGGGCAATTTCACCGTCCAGACCGCCAATGATCTGGCCGTGCTGCTCCGCGCCGGTGCGCTTCCGGCGAGGCTCACCGTGATCGAGGAGCGGGCCATCGGCCCCGGCCTTGGTCAGGATTCCATCGATGCCGGCCGTCTTGCCTCGATGATCGGTGCCGCAGCGGTGATCATTTTCATGCTGCTCGCCTATGGCCGTTTCGGCCTGTTCGCGGACATTGCCCTGGCGGTGAACGTGACGCTGATCTTCGCCATGCTGACGCTCTTGCAAGCAACGCTGACGCTGCCCGGTATCGCCGGTATCGTGCTCACCATCGGTATGGCGGTGGATGCCAACGTGCTGATCTATGAGCGCATACGCGAGGAATACCGCAACGGACGCTCGGCCATTTCGGCGATTGACGCAGGTTTCTCCCGCGCGTTCAGCACCATTGTGGATGCCAACGTGACGACGCTGATTGCAGCCCTTGTGCTGTTCCAGCTCGGCTCCGGCCCGGTGCGCGGCTTTGCCGTGACGCTGGCCATAGGCATCCTGACAACGGTGTTCACCGCCTTCACCTTCACTCGGCTTCTTGTCGCGATCTGGGTCCGCAGGGCCCGGCCGACGAAGCTTGCGCTCTGATCCGGGAGAAAAACGTCATGGCTTTGCTCCGTCTCTTTCCGGACAACACCAAATACCGCTTCATGTGGTTCAGGACGGTCAGCTATCCGCTGTCCATCGTCATCGCCATCGTGTCCTTCGGCCTGTTCTTTTCCGTGGGTCTCAACTACGGCATCGACTTCAAGGGCGGCAGCCTGATCGAGCTGAAGACGCAAGGGCCAGCAGACCTTGCCGCCATCCGCGGTGAGCTTTCGGCTCTCAATCTCGGCGACGTGCAGGTTCAGCAGTTCGGCGATCCCGACGAGGTGCTGATCCGCATCGAGCAGCAGGATGGGGGAGAGCTGTCTCAGCAGGCGGCCATCAACAACATCCGCGAGACCTTCGAGGGGCAGGTGGAGTTCCGCCGCGTCGAGATCGTCGGCCCGCGTGTCTCCGGTGAACTGGCGAGAGCCGGCACCATTGGCGTGACCGTGGCGCTGATCTGTATCCTGTTCTACGTCTGGTTCCGCTTTGAATGGCAGTTTGCCGTGGGCGCCATCCTGACGACGCTCAACGATGTGATCGTCACCATCGGCCTTTTCGTGGTTCTGCAGCTCGACTTCACCCTGTCGAGCATCGCGGCCATCCTGACCATCATCGGTTATTCGCTGAACGACACGGTGGTGGTCTATGACCGCATCCGCGAGAACCTGCGCCGCTACAAGAAGATGCCGCTGGCCGAACTTCTGGATCTGTCGATCAACGAGACCCTGGCGCGTACGACCATGACCTCGGTGACGACGCTGATCGCCCTGCTGGCGCTTTACACCTTCGGCGGTGAGGTCATCCAGTCCTTCACGCTGGCCATGATCATCGGCGTGGTGATCGGCACCTATTCGTCGATCTTCCTGGCGGCTCCCTTGCTCATCCTGTTCAACCTGCGCGGTACCGGCGGCGGTGAGGAAGAGGATGGCGCCAAGGACGGCAAGTCACCGGCCAAGACGGCCTGAAGGCGGTCTCATGGAAATCCGCAAGGCGCATTTTCCCGGACGTGCACCCGTCGACTCCTATGGAGGCGGCGGGTTCCGCTTTGCAGGCATGTCCCATCACGGCTCGATCCTGTGCCTGCCGAGCGGGATCCACGGCTGGGATGTGACGGGCATTGGGGATCTCTCGCCAGACGTGTTTTCCAGGGTGCTGGAGCAGGCAGAGGACATCGAAGTGCTGCTGATTGGCACCGGCGCGGAGCTCAAGCCTCTCGGCAGTGAGTTGCGCGCCCTGTTCCGCGAGGCCGGGATCAAGGCCGAGCCCATGTCCACCGGCGCCGCCGTCCGGACGCTCAACGTTCTCCTCTCCGAAGACCGTGCCGCCGCGGCAGCGCTGATTGCGGTGGACTGACCTGAAGGCCAGGCCAGTTCCCTGACACTGAGCCCTTGAGGCATCCGCAGTTCACCGCTCTGGTCCACGCTGGAAAGAGGCCTATTTAGGCAAGAATGCAGACGAATTTTAGCCACGCACAGGAACTGGTGCGCCAGCACGACCCGGACCGTTATCTGACGGCATTGCTCGCTCCGGAAGAGCACCGTGGCGGGTTGATGGCCCTTTATGCCTTCAACATGGAAGTGGCGCGGGTGCGTGAGCTGGTGCGCGATCCTCTGCCCGGCGAGGTCCGCCTGCAGTGGTGGCGGGATTTTCTTGCAGGCAGTGCGCATGGTGATGCCAATGCCAATCCGGTGGCCGCTGCCCTTGCCAGCACCATCGAGCGCTACCGGCTGCCTGTCGAGGCCTTGCAGGGGCTGATCGATGCGCGGGTCTTTGATCTTTACGACGATCCCATGCCAACCCTGCATGATCTGGAGGGCTATACCGGAGAGACGTCCTCGGCACTGATGCAGCTGGCCTCGATCATTCTGGCGGGCGGGGATGAGGCCGGCACCTGTGACCTTGCGGGACACGCCGGTGTTGCCTACGGCCTTACGGGGCTGCTGCGGGCTCTGCCCTGGCATGCCTCCCGCCGGCAGCTTTATCTGCCCGCCGATGTGCTGGACCGGCATGGGGTGGACCGGGAAACCCTGTTCCGGGGCGAGGCGACGCCGGAACTGGGAGCAGCTCTGGCCGAAATGCGTGAGCATATCCGCCACCATCTCGGCCGTGTGAAGAGCCTGAAAGCGGTCTGCACGCCTGGCATCGTGCCCGCCTTCCTGCCGGTTGTGCTCGTCGAGGCGTTTCTGGGGAAGATGGAGCAGAAGGGGTATGATCCGCTGCGCTCCGAGGTCTCCCTGTCCCAGCTGCGGCGCCAGTGGCTCATCTGGCGCGGTGCCCGGCGCCTGCTCGGCTGACCGCTCAGCTTTTGATCAGGCGTCTCGCTCAGGCCTCGGCAAAGCGCCGGGCCAGAGCCACGAAACCGGCGATATCAATTTCTTCCGCCCGTGCCGTCGGGGCAAGGCCGCAATCATTGATGCGCGTTTCCGCATCCGCCTTCAGCCCCTTCAACGAGGCACGCAGCATCTTGCGGCGCTGACCGAAGGCAGCCGCCGTCACCCGCTCCAGATCCTTCAGATCACAGGGCAGGGGCGCGGGATTGGGCGTGAGATGCACCACCGACGAGGTGACTTTCGGCGGCGGTGTGAAGGCCTGCGGATTGAGGTCAAACAGGATCTTCGCCCGCGTCCGCCAGCCCGCCAGCACGCCCAGCCGGCCATAGGCATCATCCTCAACCGTCGCCACGATGCGCTCGGCCACTTCCTTCTGGAACATCAGCGTCAGCGATTCCCAGAATGGCGGCCAGGTGGGGGAGGTGATCCAGTTGAGCAGGAGCTGGGTGCCGACATTATAGGGCAGGTTGGCGACGATCTTGACCGGATAGCCTTCACTCAACGCGGCCGGATCAATCGTCAGCGCATCGGCTTCGAGCACCTCGAGGCGGCCCGGATAATGCGCCGAGATTTCGGCAAGGGCCGGAAGGCAGCGGCTGTCCTTCTCGATGGCCACCACCTTGCGTGCGCCATTGGCGAGCAGCGCCCGGGTCAGGCCACCGGGGCCGGGGCCGACCTCGACCACGGTGCAGGCGGACAGGTCTCCGGCGGAACGGGCAATGCGCGAGGTCAGGTTGAGGTCGAGCAGGAAATTCTGGCCGAGCGACTTCTTCGCGTCGAGGCCGTGCGTACGGATCACCTCGCGCAAGGGCGGCAGGCCGTCGATCTGGCTCATTCAAGATTCTCCGGCTCAGCCAGGACGGCGGCCATGCGCAACGCGGCCGCAAGGCTCTGCGGCCTTGCCTTGCCTGTGCCTGCGATATCGAAAGCCGTGCCATGGTCGGGCGAGGTGCGCACGAAGGGCAGGCCGAGGGTCACGTTCACCGTGTCGTCAAAGGCGATGGTCTTGACCGGGATCAGAACCTGATCGTGATACATGCCGAGCACGCAGTCATAGGTCTTGCGGGCCTCCGGATGGAAGAGCGTATCGGCCGGCCAGGGACCGCTGACATCCATGCCCTCATTCCGCAGCTGCTCAAGGGCAGGGGCAATGATATCGATATCTTCCCGTCCCATGCTGCCGCCTTCGCCAGCATGCGGGTTAAGCCCGGCAACGGCGATGCGTGGCCTTGCAAGGCCAAAGCGCTTGCGGAAGTCCCTGTCCACAATGCGTGCGGTCTCGAGGATGAGGTCAGCCGTCAGCGTGGCCGGAACGGCACTGAGCGGGATATGGACGGTGACGGGCACCACCATCAGTTCGGGCCCCGCCAGCAGCATCACGGGCGTATGGGGACCGGCCCCAAACTGTCCGGCCAGCTCTCCCAGATATTCGGTATGGCCGGGATGGCGGAAGCCGGCGTCATAGAGCGTCTTCTTGGCGATGGGGTTGGTGACGACGGCCGCAGCCCGGCCTTCGCGCACATCGGCAACACAGGCGTCAATCGAGGCGATGACGGCGGCGGCGGTGGCTGGATCCGGTGTTCCCGGCAGATCAGCCATGCTGTGACCGTCCGCAACTACAGGAAGCGCGCTGGAAAAGGCTTCGCAGGCATCTTCCGGTGCAACTTCGATGATGGGCACGTCAAGGCCAAGCCGCGCGGCTCGGCTGCGCAAAAGTTCGGGATCTGTCCGGACATAAAAGGGCGGCAGCGCCATAAGGCTCCGCTCTGCCCAGCATTGCAGGGTGACATCCGGTCCGATGCCTGCGGGTTCGCCGCTTGTCACGGCAAGCGGAAGACGGATGTCAGCCATCGGCGGAGCCTTGCCCGGGTTGTTACCTGTAGGAAATCACCGACTGGCGGCGCAGATCCTGGATGTAGCGCCGGGTCAGCTGCTCGCCTTCCTTCTGGCGCAGCTCGTCCTCGATCTCGGTGCGGGCCGCCACATCAGACGCCAGCTCACGCTTGCCGCAAACGGCGATCATTTCAAGCCCGCGCGGGGTGACCTGAGCCGGGGTCAGGCGGCCAACTTCCGTCTTGGCAATCACGTCCTTCATGTCACCCGGAAGCTCGGTCTCCAGACGGAAGCCAACAGTCTTGACGACGACTTCATTGAAGGCCCGTGCCTTCTCAGCAGCCTGTTCGCAGCTGGTGAAGCTCTGGCGGAACTGGTCGGCCTCTCTCTTGCGCTGCGCCTTGAAGTTGCCCGAAGCCTTTTCGGGCACGACGAAGATCACCTGCTCGAGCCTGTATTCGATGCTCTTGAGAGGCTGGTCCTTCTCGTTTCTCAGCTTCTGCAACTGAGCTGCGATATCGGATTCGCTGACCGACACCCGGCCCTGGAAACGCTGACGAAGTATCTGTGACCAGGCGATTTCCGTGCGCAGGCGATCGCGCAGCGTCTGAGGATCAACGCCGCTCTGGCGCAAGGCTGCGGACAAGTTGGCAGGGGTCAGCTTGACGCGTGACGCAATTGTTGCAAAGGCATCGTCGACCTGCTTCTTGGAAACCGAGATGCCGTAGCGCTTGGCTTCCTTGAGTTTCAGCACCTCGTCAATGAGCTCATCCTGAGCCGCTTTGGTGGCCGCAGCGCCGCTCTTGCGTTCAGTCAGGGAAATAAGGCGGGCCCGCTGCCCGATCTGGAACGAGGTGATGGCCTGATCATCCACAACCACCTTGATGGCAGACTGGGCGTACACGCCGACAGGAGTTGCCGCCACAAGGCAAAGGGCGGCGCAGGCGATCATCAGTGATTTTTTCATCTCATCCCAGCCGGCACGTGCTCCCGGCGTCTCCCTTATGACGTCGTGGACATGAATTTGACCCGTAACAAGGCTTAGTCAGTCACGGTCAATGCTTTTATCCACGCAATGCCCTGAAACAATGGCCAAATTGAGCCGTTTACGCAAGTGCTGGCCACCATTTCGTGAACGCATCAAGACGAAAAATGCCACGTCACGGACAAGCTTGCAGGGCAGCAGAAACCTGCTGCCCTGAATGGTTTACAGGCCGCCGCTGCTGGAGACCTGCGTGTCACCAATCGTGCGCAGGCCGAACCGGAAGAAGAATGTCCGGTTCACCGTCTCGCCATTGTTGCGGCTGCGGTCCTGCTGATAGGAAAGCGACATGGAGAAGCCTTCATCATCATAGCCAAGGCCGCCGGAGTCCTGAACAATGTTCTCATTCTTCAGGTCATAGCGCACGCCGCCGAACAGCCGCCAGTTCTCTGCAATCCGCAGACTGCTGGAGGCCAGGATCTCTTCCCGCTTCTTGTCGATGCCAAGATTGGGCTGCTTGTCGAGGAAGGCATAGGCCAGAGTGCTGACAACCGGGCCATAGGATCCCGTTGCCTGCATCTGAAGGCGCCGCAAGGACAAATCATCGCTGTCAAAGCGTGCTTGTGATCCAAGCGTGACACCGCGCCGTGTGTCCAGAGCAAAGCCGGCCACATAATCCGACTGGCGTGTATCAAGACCGGAATCCAGCGAAGAGCCGAACAGATCTGCCTTGGCAAAGGAGTTCCGGCCCGACAGATGGAAGGACCGGCCGAACAGGGTGCTCAGATACTCGCCACTGTCCAGTTGCAGCTTGTAGCTGAAGCCAAGGTTCGCACGGGTGCCGCCTTCCGCACGGTCATAGCCCGAGAACTTGTCATATTCGAACAGGGTGGTCGTATCGAAGACAAGGCTCTGGGCGTCTTCGTTCGGCAGCTCTCCAATTCTCTGCTCATCCGGCCGCACGATAATCTGCGCGATCGGCTCGAAGATCTGGTTGCCGCCGTTGAAGCTGGCAATGAACGGATAGCGGTACTCCATGCCGACGGCAGGCAGGACGCGGCCCACAAAGGCTTCATCCGTCAGCGGGGTCACGTTCTTGTCCTGCGAGCCGAGGAAGAACAGGTCGCCGCGTACATAGGCGAAGGGCGTGAACATCTGACCGATCGGATCGATCAGGGTCCGCCGCCACTGGGTGTTCACGCTCCAGCGCGAGAATGTGCCGTCCACACCGCGGTAGCGGTTCACGCCGTTGACGGAATAGGCGTCAGTCTCAGCCCGGGTCAGGCTTGTAAAGTTGCTGTCGAAAGACAGTTCACCGCCCGCAATCGGCTGGTCGAACACGTAATTGACATCGGCCACCGGGAAGACGAACGGCTGCTTGTCCTGCAGCTTCGACCCCACCTTCGCAAACTGACCAATCGGTGCGTTTGTCGTGGTGTTGTAATCTTCCTGCGAAATCGAGAAGGCGTAGGCATAGATGCTGGCAGCGTTCCGGTCCTTGTACCGGCTGATGGAGACCTGCGAAACGTCGCTGGTGCTGCCAAGCTCTGCGCGCGAATAGTCCGACAGGAAAGCCCGGTCGGACTTGTAGGTGAGGTTCCACCCCAGCGACCAGCTGTCAAAGAGCACATAGTTGCCCTCGGTGTGCAAGGCGCCGCGCCAGCGCCGGTTGCCGCTGGATGTCGTAAAGGCCGAAGGATCCTGCTGCGAAATCAGCGCACCTGAAATAAGGTACTTGCCTCCCTCAAGCTCCTGCCGCCAAACGGCAGTTCCAAGCGCCCCCTGCTTGGTGAAGCCGGTCGCGGAGACGGTCAGATCATAATGGGGATCAAGCGCCCAGTAGTAGGGAACGGTCAGGCCGTAACCCAGGTTGGACGAGACCGAGCCCGAGGGCGTCAGAAAGCCGGACTTCCGCTTGACCGAAGGATCCGGCATCGACAGGTAGGGAACATAGGCGATCGGGGTGCCGAAGAACTCCAGCTGGGTATCCTCGAACCGGATAACCTTTTCTTCCTGATTGTGGACGATCTTCTGGGCACGCAGGCGCCACAGCGGCGGTTTTTCAGCCGGCTGGCGGGTGTAGACGGTGTAGAGCCCGTTGTTGAAGGTGGTCACGTTGCCGCCTTCACGGTTCGCGCTTTCCGCGATGAACCGTGTGCGCTGGGGCGAATCCACCTGCAATGAGCGGGCGAAACCTTCGGCGAAGTTGTCCGTCAGTTCCATTTCCTGCGTCGTGACGATGTTGCCATCCGGCTCCGCCATCTTGACGTTGCCCTTGGCAAACATACGCCCGGATCCGCGGTCGAAGATGACTTCGTCCGCTTCCAGCGTGTAGCCGTCATAGAAGATCTGCACCTTGCCGCGCGCCAGGATCTTGTCCCGGTCGTAGTCATAGGTGAGATCATCCGCTTCCAGCAGCATCTCCGCGTTGGGATTCACGTTGGCAGAGACGGACGCAGACGTGGGCGACTGCGCCAGAACCACAGGCGCGGCCCAGGGAGCGGTGATCAGTGAGCAGGCAATAACGGTACCAAGGCCGCGGATGAAAAGTCCGCGAACCGGGGCACAGGCACCCGAATTCAGGAGGCCCGGCTTGAGACGCATCTTGTTCGCCATCTAGCCGTCTTCCTGATTGAGCAGGATCGTCAAACCCATGAGAACTCCAAACACTCCCGGGGCCCAAGCAGCGATCACTGGGGGGACGATACCGGCCCCTCCGAGATCGCGTGCGAGCTCAGAGAGAACGTAAAGCACGAACCCGGCGGCGATTCCACCCAGAATCATCTTTCCGAGACCACCAAAGCGCGAAACCTTTAAAGAAACTGCTGCTGCGATGAGCACCATCGCCAATAAAAGCAGGGGACGAGCCAGAAGCGTTTGATATTGCAGCGTATACCGATAGGCCGGAAGACCGGCGCGGCTGGCCAGTTCAATGAAGCGCGGCAGGTTCCAGAATGAAATTGATTCGGGTGAGCCAATGCTCTCGCGCACTTCCGTCGGCGTCAGGAACGTGCTGACCTGATAGGTGTTGTGGCGCTGCGGATCGGCATTGGTGCGGTAGACAACCGCGTCCTTGAGCACCCAATAGCCGTCATTCAGCTCTGCTTCGCGGGCTTCGATCCGCTCATCAAAGCGCCCCTGCCGGTTGAATGTGAAGACGGTGACGCCGCGCAGCGTCGTGCCCTGTGCAAGCAGCTGCTCCGCATTGAGCACTGATTCGCCGTCAAGACCATCCTGCCTCATCCACACCGCGTTGGTCGTCTGCAGCAGGAAACTGTCCTCACCGCCGAAAAGACCCGCGGCAACCCTGTCGGACTGCTGCTGCATCCATACGGCGACCGGATTGTAGAGCACGACCGACAGGCCGCCGAGCACGAGAGCCACCAGAGCGGCCGGTGCGCCGAACTGCCAGACCGAAATGCCCGCCGCCCGGGTGACGACCAGCTCCAGGCCGCGGCTCAGGGTGACAAAGGCGGAGATGGAGCCGAACAGGACGGCAAAGGGGATGACCTGTTCCAGCAGCAGCGGCACGCGCAGAAGCGAAATGATGCTGACGCGCAGCACGGAAATATCACCCTGCTCACCGGCACGGCGCAGCAGTTCCAGCACATCGAACAGGAAAATCAGGATCGCAGCCAGCAGGAACAGTCCGAGGATGGACCGCAGGAACCGGCGGGAGAAATAAAGGGAGAGGGTCGGCCCAAGCATTCCGGTCAGGCTCCCTTCGACAGGCGGCGGCTGAGACGGTTCTGCAGGCGCTCGCCGAAGTCTGTCATGCGTTCAACCAGCTTTGCAAGCCAGTGGGGGGCCGCCCCCGTGTCGGACTGGAGAATGAACCAGGCCGGCAGTACGATGCCGAGCACCGGCACGGTATAATAGGCCGCGATGATCGCAGCCGAGCCGCTTGCAAGCGATGTCGCGCCAAAGCCTGCGGTGCGCAGCAGGATGCAGCCGCCGAGCGCTCCCAGCAGCGCAAGCCCGCGGTCCTGACGCGTGGTACGGGCCTGGCCAAGGAAGACAAAGACGATCAGGCCAAAGGCAATGGCATAAAGCGGCTGGCTGAAACGGTTGTGAAGTTCCGCCGCGATCCGCTCCGGATACCGCTGTGAAAACTCGTCAGGCGCCGGATTGCTGATGAGAGCCCATGTGGATCGCTCGCTGGCCTTGTAGACAGGCTCAACCGCTTCCGGAACAAGGCTCGACAGGTCGAAGGCATAGGACTGGAAGCGGACGATCGAGATGTCGCCGCTCGTCTTCGGACGGCGCTGGATCGTGCCGTTCTGCATCACCAGCAGCGTCAGCCCCTGCACCTCGACAATGTGCCCGACCTCGGATTCATAGGTGAAGATCGTGGCCGGGTCGCGTGTGTCATGCAGCAGCAGCCCATCCAGCGCACCATCACCGGAGCGGTTGCGGATATGGAATGTCAGACCGTCTGCCATGGAAATGAAGCGGCCGGGCTTGACGATATTCGCCACAAGATCGACCCGCACGCGGGTGATTTCATCGCGCAGCCGTGCCAGCCCCTCCGGCGCCACGTAAAGCGACATGGCGCCCGTCAGGAGGGCGATGCCGAGCGCGAAGATGAGGACTGGCCGGAGCACCAGATAACGGGAGCCGCCGGTGGCATTGATGACGATCAGCTCGCTGTCACTCGACAGGGCGTTGAGAACGAGGATCAGGGCAATCATCAGCGCGAAAGGCGCCACGATGACGACCAGAAACGGCATCGCCAGCATCGTGATGGAGATGAACTGGACAATGGTCTGGCCCTTGGACGTGACCAGATCGAGCTGGCGCAGGGCCTGCGTCGCCCACACCACGCCGGTCATGGCCGCGAGGGTCATCGTAAAGACGAAAACGGACCGGCGGATGATGTAACGTTCGAGTGTCTTCATGCTCTCTGCCGGACTGCAACGCGGTTCAACCGCAGACCTGTTCCACCCGATCATGGCCTTTCAAAGCCGCCGGATGCCGGACTGCAGCAGACTGCCCGATTGCAGATTTATTCGGCAAAGGCTTGCTGCACAAGGCATATCAGGCCACATTGCTGGAATTTACCGCATCCTGGCCCGTTTTTTACGGGCGAGTGAACCCAAGATGGAAAAATGAACAAGCTTACGAAAATCCAATTCGGCAAGGCCTCCGCTGCGCCGACTCCTGCCGCTGTCGTTCTGGCTGACGATTCTCTGGCCGCCGGTCCGCTGGCCGCAGGCCTGCTGGATGCGCTGCCGGGTGGCCTTGCCCGTGCGGCCAGTGCCGGCGGCTTCAAGGGCAAGCGCGGCTCGAAGCTGGATCTCGTGGCGCCCGGCGGGCTTGATCTCGACCGTCTTTTCGTCTTCGGCCTCGGCAAGGCGCAGGACATGCAGGATACCGACTGGCTGAAGCTGGGCGGTTCCGTGCAGGCGGCGCTGGCCGGCGCCCGTGCTGCCGATGCCATCGTCTATCTGGAGCTGCCCGGCGGCGGCGAGGTGAGCGCCAAGGCCGCCGCCCAGTTCGCGCTTGGAGCAAAGCTGCGCTCCTACAGCTTCGATGCCTACAAGACGAAGAAGGATGAGGACGGCCAGCCGGTCGAGCTGACGCTCAACATCATCGGCCCGGAGTCCAAGGCTGCCAAGAAGGCCTTTGCCGATGCGGAAGCTGTCGGTGACGGCGTGCTGCTGGCGCGCGATCTGGTCAATGAGCCGGCCAATGTGCTCGGACCCGTGGAGTTCGCGGACCGCGCCGCGAAGCTCGAAAAGCTCGGTGTGGAAATCGAGATCCTCACCGAAAAGGAAATGAAGAAGCTGAAGATGGCAGCGCTTCTTGGCGTGGCCCAGGGCTCCGTCCGCCCGCCGCGCCTTGTCATCATGCGCTGGAACGGCGGCAAGAAGGATGAAGCCCCGGTCGCCTTCGTCGGCAAGGGCGTCGTGTTCGACACCGGCGGCATTTCCATCAAGCCGGCGGCCGGCATGGAAGACATGAAGGGCGACATGGGCGGCGCAGCTGCCGTCACCGGCCTGATGCATGCGCTGGCGGCCCGCAAGGCCAAGGTTAATGTCATCGGCATCATCGGCCTCGTCGAGAACATGCCGGACGGCAACGCCCAGCGTCCGGGCGACATCGTGCGTGCCATGTCCGGCACCACGATCGAGATCCTCAACACCGATGCCGAAGGCCGTCTCGTGCTGGCCGATGCGCTCTGGTACACGCAGGAGCGTTTCAAGCCGAAGTTCATGATTGATCTGGCCACCCTGACCGGCGCCGTCATCATCGCCCTCGGCAACCAGAATGCAGGCCTCTTCTCCAACAACGATGAACTGGCGCAGCGCCTGTTTGCCGCTGGCGAGACGACCGGCGAAAGCGTCTGGCGCCTGCCGCTGTCCAAGGCCTATGACAAGCTGATCGACACCCCCAATGCCGATGTGAAGAACACCGGCGGGCGCACCGCTGGCTCCATCACGGCCGCCCAGTTCCTGCAGCGCTTCGTCAATGATGTGCCCTGGGCGCATCTGGATGTGGCGGGAACGGCGATGGGCTCCGTCAAGGACGAGATCAGCCAGGGCTGGGCGTCTGGCTTCGGCGTGCGCCTGCTCGACCAGCTGGTGCGCGACCACTACGAAGGCTGACACAGCTCCTAGCTGTTTTGGGGCGGCGGCCCAGCTGCTGCCGCCCCGGTTCCACTTCCGCCGGGGGACGCGATGTATACGCCCGCGCATTTTGCCGAAGCCGATCCCGATGAAATCGAACGCCTGATCAGCGCATTTCCGCTGGCGGCGGTGGTGGCTGACACGCCGGGCGGACTTTGCGCCAATCATCTGCCGCTCTTGCGGTCCGGGGACAGGCTCGCCGGCCATGTGGCGCTGGCCAATGCGATGCACGAAGAGGTGCCGGACGGTGCGCCGGTGCTGGCCATCTTCCGGGGCGGCGATGCCTATGTCAGCCCCAACTGGTATCCCAGCAAAGCCGAGACCCACCGGGCGGTGCCGACCTGGAACTATCAGGTGGTGCATGTTCACGGCCATATCCGCTGGCTGCGGGAGGCGGCGGCCAAGCGCCGGATCGTCATCCTTCTGACCAGCCGCTTCGAGAAACCGCTGAACGGGGAGGGCGCCTGGAAGATGGGCGATGCCCCGGCCGACTATCTTGAGGACATGATCAGCAAGATCGTTGCGCTGGAAATCTCCATCGGGCGGATCGAGGCAAAGTCCAAGCTGAACCAGAACCACCCCGAGGCAAACCGCCGCGCCGTCGCGCAGGAATTTGCCGCACGCGGCGCTGATCACCTTGCTGCTGCAATGCGCCGGAAGAGCGGGGAGTGAGGCTCTTCAGGTCCCAATCTCAACGGCGCCGCAGGTCAAAGGCGGTACGCGTTATCCACAGCATCTCAACAGAAAACCCGCCGGTTTTCCGGCGGGTTATCAAAACGCTTCTTCACAGGATGCAGCAGGCCTGCAGACCCGCGTCATGCCCGGTTCAGGGGCTCAGCAGGCCTTGTAGGTCTGGCACTGCGTGGTGTTCTCCGTCACCACAAGACCCAGTGCTGCCGTTGCTCCGGCCAGACCCATGACCATGGTGAAGAACAACGCAACGCGAACAAGCATGAAAACCCCCGGGGAAATGGCCGCAAACGGCCCTGAAACTTCTGCGCCGGTTCATTCAGAATCGACCTGAATGTTTTCCGGTTCCTTCACCATACCGGCCGCGCATTTGCGAGCGGTTAATGCTAGATGTCTGTCCGCATGTCCATTCCGGCACAGCACGTTTTGCGCTTATTGCCCGGTGATGTTGCACCTGCGCATCACCAATGGGGTGCCTGCGCGGCGGGCGGGGCAAAAAGGTCTGCAAACGTGGCGCAAGCATGGCAGGCTGGGGCGCTGCCGGGGATAACCCGCAACTTTTCACCGCGCTGCGCGGAAGGCCGCAAGCGCACCGGAAATCATGTGAGGAATCATCAGTGAGCACGGAAGTCCTGTTCTACCACCTGACCCGTCAGCCGCTGGAAGACGTGCTGCCGGGCCTGTTGATGAAATGCCTGGAGCGGGACTGGAAAGTCGTGGTGCAATGCGGCTCGGATGAGCGCTGCGCCGCACTGGATGCGCATCTGTGGAGCTTCTCCGATCATGAGTTTCTGCCCCACGGTACCATCGCCGACGGCTTCCCCGAGCATCAGCCGGTGTTCCTGACCACAGGACCGGACAATCCGAACGGGGCCGAGGTGCGCTTTCTGGTGGACCGGGCCGTGCCGCCGCCCATCGAGGGCTATGGCCGTGTCGTCGTCCTGTTCGATGGCAACGATCACGAGGCTCTGGCGGATGCGCGCCAGCACTGGAAGCTGTTCAAGGGGCAGGGGGCCGAGGTCACCTACTGGCAGCAGCGCGATGGCGGCGGCTGGGAGCGCAAGGCCTGACGGTGAGCTTTTCAACGCCCGCTCCTCCTGTTCTGGCGGAAGGCTCGCGCCGGTTTCATTGGCTGGCTCAAGAAAAACGCGGCCGCTGCTTTTGTAACCTTCTGAAACCCGTTCGTTTTGCTGCACCGCCGCTGCCTGCAGCCCTGTGCTGCGGCATGTGTTGAAAATCAGTTTTGAATTTTTCTTGCGTTGCAGCTGCCGCAGCTTTCTCTTTTTTACCAAGGCCTCCGGTGTGAGGCCTTGCACTGATGTTGCTGCTATTTGCCCCTGGGCAAGGAAAAGGCGCGTAATTCATCGCCGGGTACCGATTTTCATTGAGTGTTGCGCCCAAAGGGGGTAACAGCCCCCCAACAGGTTTTGTCCCTGTCCTCAGGACCGGATCCGCAAAGGGCACGAGATGATTTCCACCCCCTATTATCTGATCGACAAGTCGAAGCTTCTGCCGAACATGGAGAAGATCGCATGGCTGCGTGAGGCCTCCGGCGCAAAGTCGCTGCTGGCGCTCAAGTGCTTTGCGTCCTGGTCCGTGTTCGATTTCATGTCGAACTACATGGACGGCACCACCTCGTCGTCGCTCTATGAGGTGAAGCTCGGCCGGGAGAAATTCCCCGGCGAGACGCACGCCTATTCGGTGGCCTATGCGCCGGATGAGATCGACGAGGTGATTGCCTCGTCTGACAAGATCATCTTCAACACCATTGGCCAGTTGGAGCGTTTCGAGAGCCAGTCGGCGAACCATGTGCGCGGCCTGCGTGTCAATCCGGGTGTCTCCACCTCGGATTTTGATCTCGCTGACCCGGCCCGCCCGTTCTCGCGCCTTGGCGAGCATGACCCGGAGACGATCGCAAAGGTCGCGGACAAGATCACCGGCTTCATGTTCCACAACAACTGTGAGAACGCCGATTTCGATCGGTTCGACGGCATGCTCGGCCATATCGAGCAGCGCTTCGGCTTCCTCATCCGCCAGATGGAATGGATCAGCCTCGGCGGCGGCATTCATTTCACCGGCGAGGGCTATCCGCTGGAGAAGTTTGCCGAGCGGCTGAAGCGCTTTGCGGGCGAAAACGAAGTGCAGGTCTATCTGGAGCCCGGCGAGGCGGCGATCACCAAGTCCGCCACGCTGGAAGTGACCGTGCTGGACACGTTGCACAACGGCAAGAACCTTGCCATCGTCGACAGCTCCATCGAGGCGCATATGCTGGATCTGCTGATCTACCGGCAGAGCGCCAAGGTCGAGCCGAATGCGGGTGATCACGAGTGGATGGTCTGCGGCAAGTCCTGCCTTGCGGGCGACATTTTCGGCGAGTTCCGCTTTGAAAAGCCGCTGGCTGCCGGTGACCGGCTCTCCATTCAGGATGCGGCTGGCTACACGATGGTCAAAAAGAACTGGTTCAATGGCGTGAAGATGCCGGCGATTGCGGTGAAGGAGCTGGATGGCTCCGTGCGCCTTGCCCGCGATTTCACCTATGGCGATTTCACGGCGGCCCTGTCGTGATTTCAGCCTCAACTTGAGGCTGTGCAACCCTTAGAGACCCAAGGAGGACTATGGGCGAAATGAAGCGCAACGTACTCATCATCGGCGCCGGTGGCGTAGCGCAGGTTGTCGCGCATAAATGTGCGCAGAACAACGACCTGCTCGGCGACATTCATATTGCTTCGCGCACGGTTGCGAAGTGTGAGCGGATTCTGGACAGCGTCCGCGAAAAAGGCAGCCTGAAGGTCGAGGGCGTTCTTCAAGCCCATGCCCTCAATGCGATGGACACTGCCGCCGTTGCGGACCTGATCCGCAAGACGGGAGCGCAGATCGTCATCAACGTCGGTTCTGCCTTCGTCAACATGTCCGTTCTGGAAGCCTGCATCGAGACCGGTGCGGCCTATATGGACACGGCCATCCACGAAGACCCGAAGAAGATCTGCGAAACGCCGCCCTGGTACGGCAATTACGAGTGGCAGCGCCGCGAGCGCTGCGCTGAGAAGGGCGTCACCGCCATTCTGGGCGTCGGCTTTGATCCGGGCGTGGTCAACGCCTATGCGCGTCTTGCCATCGATGAATATGTGACCGAGCCCGAGTCGATCGACATCATCGACATCAACGCCGGTTCGCATGGCCGCTGGTTCTCCACGAACTTCGATCCGGAAATCAATTTCCGCGAGTTCACCGGCACGGTCTATTCCTGGCAGCAGGGCGCCTGGCAGTCGAACAAGATGTTCGAGGTCGGCAAGGTCTGGGACATGCCGGTCGTCGGCGAACAGCAGACCTACATGACCGGCCATGACGAGGTGCATTCGCTCTCGGCCAACTATCCGCAGGCGGACGTGCGCTTCTGGATGGGCTTCTCCGACCACTATATCAACGTCTTCACCGTGCTGAAGAACCTCGGCCTCCTGTCCGAGCAGCCGGTCAAGACGGCGGAAGGCGTGGAAGTCGTGCCGCTGAAGGTGGTCAAGGCCGTGCTGCCGGACCCGTCCTCGCTCGCGCCTGACTACACCGGCAAGACCTGCATCGGCACGCTGGTGAAGGGCAAGAAGGACGGCAAGCCGGCCGAAGTGCTCGTCTTCAACGTGGCCGACCACAAGGAAGCCTACAATGAGGTCGGCTCGCAGGGCATCAGCTACACCGCCGGCGTGCCGCCGGTCGCAGCCGCCATGCTGATCGCGGATGGCACCTGGGACGTGGGCGCGATGAAGAATGTCGAGGAGCTTGACCCCAAGCCCTTCCTCGCCATCCTCAACCGCATCGGCCTGCCGACCGAAATCAAGGACGCCTCCGGCACCCGGCCCTTCACGGCCTGACCCGGACTGCACCGCAAGATCTTCTCAGGCCTCCGGGAAACCGGGGGCCTGATTTGTGTTTGGGGGATCTGGCTGGGGCGCTCAACCATCACTCCGTCATGCCACGGCTCGACCGTGGCATCCATGCCGTTGCCTCTCGATACAGCACAGCTTGCAGGTTTCCATCCGCGCCTGTCCCCGTGCAGCAAGTTCAGGGAATGGATGCCACGATCAAGTCGTGGCATGACGAAAGTCGAGAGGGCGTGCCGTGCGGGGAGGCAGAGCGGCGAGGAGGAAGCGCGGCGGGGCTATTGTCCGATGGAGGCGGGGATCCCGGTGCAAGGTGCAAGGCTTGAGGTGAGCAGAGCGCTCAACCATCACTCCGTCATGCCACGGCTCGACCGTGGCATCCATGCCGTTGCCTCTCGATACAGCACAGCTTGCAGGTTTCCATCCGCGCCTGTCCCCGTGCAGCAAGTTCAGGGAATGGATGCCACGATCA